>Ga0181531_10000341_pt1 | contig 32590 bp, 29 predicted proteins | sample PEATcosm2014_Bin_38_FD_119743 | JGI IMG/M metagenome (GOLD analysis project Ga0181531, IMG submission 119743) | Peatland microbial communities from MTU Mesocosm Facility, Houghton, MI, USA - PEATcosm2014_Bin11_10_metaG | ecosystem: Environmental > Terrestrial > Soil > Wetlands > Peat | place...
CTCAGTTGCACACTTTGGCAGCAAAAAAAGTTTCAGATTGTCCAGAAGTGAGCGATAATACAGCAGGAATTGGGATCGGCTATGGTGATTTGATGGGTGGACGTGGATCGGGCGGGCGAAACCGAAAATCGGCTGCAACTAAGCGCGCGCAAGGCAATCCGGGTGGTCGATCTCTTAACGAGTTCGAGCCGCCGGCGTCGCCTGGCGAGCCGCCAATGCCAAAATGGATGACGCCGGACATGAAAGCGGTGTGGGCGGAACTGATCCCAATCCTGCGCGAGAAGCAGGTTCTCGATACCGCGGATTCGATCGCGCTCGCAACCCTCTGCTCCAATTACGTATTGTTCGCAAAGGCCGACGCTGCGGTGCAAAAATACGGTACGGTCATCTCTGAGATTGAGGAAGCGACGGGAATGGCCGTTCTGCGCATGAATCCCGCGGTCCGGGTGCGGAGTGACACGCTGCGTCATCTGAAAGCGGGTTGGCAGATGTTCGGTTTAGATCCTGCATCGCGCTCGGGTATCAGCACGGACAAGAGTGGAGCGAAGAAAAACGCGACACAGTCGGCGCTTGATTCGATCCTGTCGGCAAAATCTGGCAATGACGTGGTGAACTGATGCAAAGCAAGATGAAAAAGACCGCTGCATGGGAAGCCTTGAAGATCTGCCGGCTGCTTTTCCCTTGGCGCGTTCGTCGCGAGCATGATTCAACACCAGACGCAGTGGAAAACGTCAGCCGCGGAGACGCTGTTAGCGCTTAACTGCAGCCGGATCCCGTCGGTCGCACGTTATTCTCTCGACATCCTCACCGGCAACATCCCCTCGGGCCGCATGGTTTACCTGGCGGTCGAGCGCTTCCTTGACGATCTGGTCCGGCAGAACACTCCCAGCTTCCCGTATTACTTCGATCAGGGCGGCGCGGTCGCCATCATCAAGTATTTCCGTGACCTGTGCCCGTTTCGCCTGGTCCCGTTCCAGCAGTTCATGGTCGCTAACATCATGGGCTGGAAGGAATCGGGCGTGGTCTGCGCCGCGCATCCCTTCGGGCATCGGCGTTTTAAGACTGCGTATCTCGAGATTGGCAAGGGAAGCGGCAAAACCCCGCTCGCCGCGGGCGTTGCCACGTATTTAGCCTGCGCGGACGGTGAACCTGGCGCTGAGGTCTACATCGCGGCGCCGTCGAAAGAGCAGGCGGCCATCTGCTTCCGCGATGCGGTCAAGATGGTCGACGGCGACGACACGCATCAGGAGCTCGCCAAGATCTTCAAGCAGCACGGATGCGGCGGGAAGATGCTCTCGGGCAACCTTTCCTATGGAAATAGCTTCATCCGGCCGGTTTCCGCGGAACATAAGACGCTCGACGGTCCGCGACCGCATGGCGTGATCGCCGACGAACTGCACGAGCACCCGAACACGCTGGTGCTCGACAAGCTGACGGCCGGCTTCAAAGCGCGCCATCAGCCGATCGCCTTTGAAATTACCAACTCCGGGTGGGACCGCGACACAATCTGCTACAACCATCACGAATACTCGAGGCAGATTCTCGACAGGGTGCTCACGAATGAGCAGTGGTTCGCCTATGTTTGCGGGATTGACGTCTGCCCGAAGTGCCGCGCGAAGGGCAAAGAGCAACCGTCCTGCGACTCCTGCGACTCCTGGCTCGATTCGGACGTGTGGATTAAGGCGAATCCGGGCCTTGGGACCATCCTGCAACGCGGATACCTCGAAACTCAGGTAAAGCACGGGCTCGAGATCCCCGGCAGCCGCGATTTAGTGCTCCGCCTCAATTTTTGCGTCTGGACGCAATCGGAGGAGCGGTTCATCCCGCCGGAGACGTGGCGGGCATGCGCATGGGAGCCGGAGTTGCTGCGGGTGGAACCAAAGTTGTAAACGCAAAGGTGCTACCGTATGCTGTGGTGTGACGTTCGTCACCACTACCCCTTGACACGCTGGTGTAATATGAATCCGCTTGCCTTAGCCGGTCGACGCCCGGCGTGTACCGCAAAGCGCACCCCATCGTTATCCCCCCGTCTCTAAAATGGCGACCTCTCCGGTTCTGGGCATCGGCGACCCGATCGCTTGGCGCGAACTGAAAATCTTGGCACTCGCCAAGAAAATATGCTTCGGTGGGCTCGATCTCGGCGTCGTCAACGATTTCACATGCCTGGCACTCTACTTCCCGAAGCAGGCCGGCGTCGCAATCGCCGTTCTGCTGCTCTGGGCGTGGGTTCCGATGGACGTTGACCATCACAAGCTGCTGAAAGAACGCTTTGGATACTTCGATTGGGTTAAGGGCGGCTTCGTGAAGCAGACGCCTGGCGTCCGCACGGACTACTCGATCGTCATGGCCGACATTGTGGCGCTCTCAAAACAGTTTCGCATCGAGGAACTGGCCTACGATCCCGCCTACACTACCCAGCTCGTCCAAGAGCTCGCGGCCGAAGGCGTGACCATGGTCGAGCACCGGCAGGGCACGCTGTCGATGACCTATCCCATCAAAGAGTTCCATCGCCAGATTCTCGGGAAAGACTTTGTACACGGGATGAACCCGCTGCTGACGTTCATGGTGGATAATCTCGTGGTGAAAAGCGACGGCAAGGGCAACCTCAGTTGCCTCAAGCCCGATAATCCCATGTCGCCGCGCAAGATCGACGGCGCGGTCGCCTCAATTATGGCGGTCGGTCGATCGGCGGCGAATCCGAATGCCGGCGGTTCGACTGGAAAGGTCTTTGCCGGATGAGATTCTTTCCGCGCACGCGCCTCGCTCTCAAGTTCCTCGGCTCCGCGTTCCGCGCGGATGCCGGCGGCCTCGGCATTGTTGGATCCCCGTCGCCTGATTCGGATTACTGGTACCACGGACTCGGGTACCAAAGCGCCGCCGGTCCGAACGTTTCCCCGGCTTCTTCGCTCCGCCTGGCCGCGGTTTTCGCCTGTACGCGCGTCTGCGCGGAAACACTCGGATCCCTTCCGGTCGGCATCTTCCGCGTCCGCAAGAGCGGTGGACGCGATCCCGCCCCTGATCATCCCGCCCAAGAGCTTTTCCTGCAGCCGAATCCCTGGCAGACCGGCATGGAGTTCCTCGAGATGATGCAGGGCCACCTCGAGCTGCGCGGCAACGCCTACGCGCTGAAAATCCCCGGAAACGGACGCGCCATCGACCAACTGCTGCCGCAGCACCCCGACCGCGTGCGCGTCTACCTGCTGCCGAATGGCCGGCTGCGCTATGAAATTACGGCGTATTCGAATGGCCAAATCGACCGCTACAGCCAAGATGAGATTTTGCACCTGCGGGCGTGGTCGTCGGACGGCATCATGGGCATGAGCACGGTGTCGGCCGGTGCGGAAACGATCGGCGTCGGCCTCGCGCAGCAGGAGCACCGGGCCCGGTACTTCCGCAACAACGCGATTCCGGGCATGGTCCTCGAGAGCGTCAAGCTCACCGACGAAGCGCGCGAGGAAATGACCCAATCGATTTCCGAGAAGCTTAGCGGCGAGGGCGCCTTTAAGGTGTTTTCACCGCCGCCGGGGGTGACGGCGAAGGTTCTGGGGCTCACGAACAAGGATTCCCAGCTCCTTGAAGCGTCAAATGCCACAAGGACAGAGGTTTGCGGGATGTGGCGCGTCCCGCCCCATAAAGTCGGCGACCTCAGCCGCGGAACCTTTTCGAACATCGAGCAACAGAACATCGAGTTTGCGACCGACTGCATGCGCCCGCGCGTGGTACGCATCGAGCGCCGGCTGGATCTGCAGGTGGTACAAGCGCTCCGGGCCTTCGAGTCGGCCATGGGCGACTACTTCGTCGGTCTGAACATGGACGCCCTATTCCGCGGCGACATGAAAAGCCGCTATGAGGCGTATGCTCAAGCACTTCCGTGGATGCTGCGGAACGAAATGCGCTCGAACGAAGGGCTCAATGAAGTGGACGGGCTTAGCGAACCGCTGGTTCCGGTCAATCTGGAGACGGTCGATCAAGCGCAGAAGCGAAGCGACGCAGGCATCGCCGCCGCCCAGGCCAAGGCCGACGCCGCGACCGGCCAGGACAACCCGGAAGCGGAAACGCCCAAGGAACCGGGCCCAGAGGATGAGGAACAGAAGGCTATGGTCCGTCGAACCAATCAGTTACGGGCAATGGCCGTCGCTGCTGGCGGCCGCATCGCCAAGCGCGAGGCAAAATTCCTCACCCGTCTTGTTTCACGTGAAACGCCCATCGCCGCTGGCGAGCTCGCCGAATTCTATGAAAATCTGGCGCCGATTGTCGCCCAAACCATGGCAATTCCTCTCCACGAGGCGAAAGCTTTCTGCGACGATCACGCGACGGCGCTCATGGCCGCGCGTAATCGTACGGCCGCGCAGATGGTTGTCGACCAGTTTGAGGAGGAAAGTCCTGTCACATTAGCCAAGCTCGCCATTGGCGACCGCGTGGAGGCCCGCCCGTGACCATCCTGACGCTTCCCGACGAGGAACTCGCCCGGCGGATGCGATTTTCCCAGGGCCCGGAGTTTTTGAAGCTGTCGGAGATGCTTCATAGTGACGTCAAGGCTGCCCGCGCGCTGCGAAAAGAGAACGAATTTCTGGAAAAGTACCCAGGGTTGCCGCGGACAGCCGAATTTGCCGCAAAAGTACGAGCTATGTTGTTGAAAAACAATCTCGATTGGACGATCGAGAACCTTGAGCGCGTTACCGAGGAAATCTTATGAAATACGCCCGAATTGTTGCGGAGTTTCACAGTCAGGTGTGGGCAATCCGCGAGGAAACCCTGCTTGCGATGGCCCAGCTCCTTCGCCGCCATGCCTATGAGGGCGAACGCCTCTCGGCAGAGGAAATCCGGGTCCGAATCGATCAATCGAACCTGTTGAACGGCTACGAGCCTCACAAACGTCTGGCAGCGAGCTATCTGGCGTTCGACGATGAGCCGCTCGAGATGCAGGCGGCCGGGAAGCGGGTCCAGGCACCGAAGGGCAGCGTCGCGCTGATTCCGCTTGTCGGGATTATCTCCCATCGCATGAACATGATGGCCGACATTTCCGGGCCGGGGGGTGCCTCGACGCAGCAAATTACCGGGCTGTTCCGGCAGGCGCTCGAGGATTCGAACTGCCAGGCGATCGTGTTCGATTGCGATTCCCCGGGTGGCAGCGTCGAAGGTGTGAGTGAGCTGGCGACGGAGATCTACAACGGTCGCAAGCGCAAGCCCATCACCGCCTGCGTGAACGCCATGGCCGCGAGCGCGGCCTATTGGATTGCGTCGGCAGCGAAAGAGGTGGTCATCACTCCCAGCGGGCAAGCCGGCTCGATCGGCGTCTACATGATTCATCAAGACGAATCGAAGGCGCTCGAGCAGGACGGCATCAAAGTCACCGCCATTAAGGCCGGGAAGTACAAAATCGAGGGTGCGCCGTGGGAACCGTTGACCGATGAGGCGCGCGCCGCGTTCCAGACGAAGGTCGATGCCCTTTACAGCATGTTCTTGAAGGCGGTCGCCCAAAACCGCGGTGACTCCCAGGCGAACGTCCGCGAGGGTTATGGCGAAGGGCGCTGTTTGCTGGCTGGAGATGCCGTTAAACAGGGTCTAGTCGACCGAATCGGCACGCTGGACGACGTTTTAGGCAAGTACGGGGTCAAAACCTCGGGGGGAGCCGCCGCGTGCTCTCCTGAGCCTCCGCAAGCGAAATCGGATCCCGACGACGAAGAAGAAGCCGCCGACCGTCCGAATGCCTGCAAAGCCTGTCAGGGATGCACAGCAGCGACGCCCTGCGCGTGTCGTCCGAACGCCTCGATGAGCTGCTCTTGCGCCTGCGACGCCTGCAAGCTCTGCGATAACAAGCCGCCGACCAATTCCCAGGCGACCGACATCCACACGGCGCTCGAACGCCGGCGCCGCATGCTCTCGCTGCTCAAACTGAGCACGTTGCGCTAAAGGTTTAACCGCCGCCTATGCGGTCGGTTAGGTAAGTGCTGTAAACACCGGGCACTCAATCCTTTGATTGGGAGTCTCCGGCGCGTGATCCAATTCCAATTTCAAGAGGAGACACCATGAAACCGAGTATTGATGCTGTCCGCCAGCGAAAGGTCGAGATTGAGGCAAAAATCGAGACGCTCATCGCTGCGAACCAGGCCATTTACGAAAAGGCGAAAGCCGAAAATCGTGATCTGACGGCAGAGGAAGATTCGACGTTTAACAAAAACACCGAAGCTCTGAAACCGTTGAAAGCCGACCTCAACCGCCAAGACTTCTTCCTGACGGAAATTGGCGGCCAACTTGAGCGGGAAAAGGCGATGGGCCTCATCCGCAGCGAAAATCGCATTGCCGCAGGCCGCGCGGGAGATCCGGGCGACGGCGGCCGGGGTGGGTTTGCGAGCTTCGGCGAGCAATTGCAAGCCGTGGCGCGGGCCGGCAGAGGCGGGCGTCCTGACGCGCGTCTTGTCGCAGGCACGTTCGACGGGACCAACAACTTCGTAGCCTCCGGGGGCGCTGATGGCGCGATGAACGAATCCGTGCCCTCAGAGGGCGGCTTTCTTGTTGGACTAGACACGTCCGACAAGATCTACCAGCGCACGTATGCCACAGGCGCCATCACTTCACGGTGCCAGCGGCAGCCGATTAGCGCGAATTCCAATCGACTGAAATTAAAGATCGTCGACGAAGATTCGCGGGCTGATGGATCGCGCATGGGCGGGGTGCTGGCCTACTGGCAGAACGAAGCAGACCAGTTCTTGTATTCCCGTCCGAAGTTCCGGGTCATCGAATTGATCCTGAACAAACTCACCGCGCTCGTGTATGCGACCGATGAGTTGCTCGAAGATGCGGCAGCGCTCGAAGGCTGGATCATGAACAATCTCCCGACGGAATTGGCGTTCCGTGTGGAGGATGCCATCGTGAACGGCACCGGCGCCGGCCAACCCGCGGGTATCCTGAACTCCCAGGCATGTCTCCAGATTGCGAAGGCGACGGGCGACTCCGGCGCGGTTTTCACATCGGGCGACGTGCTCAACATGTGGGCCCGCTTCTGGCATCCGGGGCTTGAAAAATCCATCGCGTCGATTAGCACGGAAAACCTCACCGCCGGCCAGGCAGGACAGGCTCCGGGCGCGGCGTGGTTCATCGATCAGAGCGTGATCCCGCAATTGTTCGGGATGACGGTCGGGTCCGGTACGGCTGTGATTCTGCTCTATCATCCGCCCGGATATATGGGACTGCCGGGGCCTTACGGCCAGTTGCTCGGCATGCCCGTGATCCCAACGGAACACAATCAGGTGCTCGGCACGCCCGGCGACGTCATTCTCGCCGATATGTCGCAATACCTGCTTGCCGACAAGGGCGCGGTGCAAGCGGCCGCCAGCATGCACGTGCGGTTCGTCTACGATGAGATGACCTTCCGGTTCACTTATCGCGTCGACGCACAGACCACGTGGAAGAAACCGCTCACCCCGAAAAACGGCGGGAATACCATGTCGCCGTTCGTCACGGTCGCGGTCCGAAGCTAGTTTTGTTCAGCTCGCGCAGTCCAAGCAGCACCATTTCTGCAAGTTAGGAGATCACCATGTCGAAAGGATTTGTAGTCAGCGAAGCTGGACACGTCGCAGTGATCCTGCCCCCGGCAAGCATTTCCGGGGCGTCGGATGCCACTCCGATTAACCCTTGCTTCTCCATGAAAAACTACCAGCACGCCAGTGTTCTCATCATGGCGGGCGCGGAAGCGACGCAGGACGCAACGACTCTGCTGGTGTACTTGTGCAGCAGCGCAGCCGGCGCGAACCCTGTGGCGATTCCGTTCAACTACTACTACCAGGCGGCAGGCGGCGCGGGAAACGACGTTCTCAGCTCGATTCAGAACGCTCCGGCAACCGGGCTTGTGCTGGCAGCCGGCAACTGGCCCGCAAACGGCTTAATCGTCATCGAAATTGATGCGGCTGAGCTCGAGGGAGCCACCGGCGGCGTGCTCGCTGGATCTGGCGGCGTTGACTCGTATATTGGCATCGGTCTGGGTGCTCCGGCGGCTGCCGATTATGCAGCCATCGCGGTCATCCTGAGCGGCGCTTCCTACGGCAACGTGTCAAGCCCCAGCGTCACGGTGTAAACTGCCTGCAACCGTGGGCAACGAACGATCGGGTGGGATGCTGGGTGCTGACAGCCGGCATCCCGCCCGGTTCTCCGAGAAGGAATTGCGATGTTTATCCGCATAGCGACAGGCCGCGACCGCGGCGAAGTGAAAGAGTTCGATTTTGAAGTGGCCCAGGGCATGCTCAAGCGCGGCGATGCGTACCGCGTCGACTTCGATCATCCGAACTGGCAAGACAAAATGACCGATGAGCAGCTCCAGCTTTTGCAGCGTCCGCATTTGGTCGAGCGCCAGACGGAGACGGAGCCCGCGCTCGTCGCCGCGCACCAACCGGCGGCCATCGGCCAGCGCACCGTGACACGATCGACCGGCCGACGTCGTTAATCTGAACCGTTACCCACAATCTCTATGAACTCCCTCGTGCGCGTCGCTACGATTGGGCCGGAGCCCGTCACCCTTGCGGCCATGAAAAACTGGCTGCGTGTGCCCGCGACCGTCGTGGCTGACGATCTGGAGATCACGGACCTTATCCAAGAGGCGCGGATGCACTGCGAATTGCTCGCTAATTGCGCGCTGGTTCGCACGAAGTTCGTCCAGTACCTCGACCACTTTCCGGGTTGGAGTTCGCGCGAGCTCGAGTATTCGGGCAGCATCTCGGCCATGGGCGGAACCGGCGGCTGGGACGGCTATGGAATCGATCGGCATCACCGCTGGCACGGGGAAATCAAGGTCAAGCGGCCGCCGCTCGTGCAAGTGGGTCCGATTACCTTCATCGGGACCGACGGCCGGCCTTATACGCTGAACCCCGGCCAGGACTTCATCGTCGATGTGGCATCGAAAATCGGCCGCATCCGCCCGATTCCCTACACGGTTTGGCCGCTCACCCTGCATGTGCCGGCGGCCATCGCCATCCCCTTCCTCGCGGGCTATGCTCCGAACACGGATGCTGTGCCACAGCCCGGCGGTCCGACTGAGCCCGAAGTGCTCACCGAGGATGTGAGCAACCCGGAATGGCAGCCGGGCGCGACCTATCAGCAGTACCAGTACGTCATCGACGCCGCGGGCTGCATCGAGGTTCAGATGAACGCGGGTCCGGTGGTCGCCGGATCCGGTTTGCCGACATGGGGAACGCCGGGCGGCGCTCCGGTCGCGGACGGGACCGCATCGTGGCAGAATGTCGGCCGATTGCAGGGCTTTTGGGCTCCGGGGCAGCTTTTCACCGCTCCCTGCGTAATTCTCGACTTCAATAGCAACCTGCAACTGCTGAACGTCTCAAGCCTCATCTCCCAGAATCTCGCGCCCTACTCGCTGCAGGCTGTGGGCGTCTCGCCCGTTCCATGGGCGTCGGCTTTGGGCGCTCTGTCGACCGATAACGGCGTCGCCGGCGCGTGGCGGTGCCTTGGCCAGTACCAGGCACTCGGCGACACCGGCCTTGCTTCCCCGAATTCCCCGGAACAGCAAGCCGCGGTGACGGTGGATCTTACCCTGCCGCGCTGCGTGACACGCGCCATCAAAATGCTGGTGACGCACTGGTATTACAACCGGGAGCCGATCGCGCAAGGTTCGGTGGTCAAGGTTCCCCATGGCGTCGAGGATCTTCTCGGCGAGGTCACCATCCACGATTTTGCACCCACACCATAGGAGACAACATGATCCGAAAAATCGCTTCCGTTCTTTCCATGCTGGCGCTGACCGCCGTGCTGGCTTTTGCCGCACCCACGGCGCTCACCGTCAGCCTTCTCAAAGTCAACAATTATGCCGTGCAAGCCGGCGATTTGACGCTTACCCCGGTCGCTTGCGATGCGGTGAACGGCAATTCCTACCAGGCATCCGGGACCGAGATTCTTTTCGTCCAGAACACGGATACCTCGCCTCACACCTTCACCGTCAATAGCGTGCCCGATGCTTATGGCCGCACTGACACGTCGCTTGCGGCCTATAGCGTGGCTTCGGCGGGTCTGGCGGTGATTCAGATGAAACAGATGCAGGGATGGGCCGGCAGCGGCCAGATTGTCACGCTTACCTGCTCCTCCAACCTGCTGAAATTCTCGGTTCTCCGCACGAACTAATGCCCCTTCGTCGCCTAAGCTGGGTGCCGCATTCCATCGGTGGGATGCACTACCAGGTGCAGCTCTATTCCCAGGGCCAGCGCAATCCCACCGATGGAAGCACTATGCCGCCCAGCTTCGCCGTTACGACTTGGGCCGACGTTCGCGCGCTGCGTGGCGTCGAACTCGACAAAGCGCAGCAGATCGCCCAAGAGGTTGAGCACCTCATCACGATCCCTTACCAGCCCGGAGTGACCGAAAACATGCGGATCGACTTTGACGGGCGAACCTTCGAAATCCGCTACATCGAAGATCAGGATGAGCGAAAGTTTTTCCTTGATTTATATTGCGCCGAAATCGGGCAAAACGCCGGGTCTGCGACCTAAGCGGGGTTCAACAACATGAGAGCCTTCCACAATTTCATCTCGCCGAAGCCGCCGACGGCAGATCCCACGCTGGTGTCATCCCAGAACTGGAATGACGTCCAACCCGCGGGAGTCTGTCCTGCCGCATATACCGCATCCGGCATCGTTCCCACACAAGTTGATTACATCCGCGCAACCGGCGGCGCGAATGGCATCGCGCTCCAGCTCACGCCCGGCATCTTCCAGGCGCAGGGTCCAAACGGAACGGTCGGGATCTACCAAACCTATTTTGCGATGAAAGTGGACGCCGGCGCTGGCGTCGTGACCTTCTCCGACGTGAACGGCGCGCTGATCAATGGCGGCGCAACCTATACCCTCGAAAACCAGTTTCAGTGGGCAATCTTCATGTGGAACGGCACCTCATGGGACGTATTCGGCAACTAGGAAACCAGTCATGAAAAAACTCATTTTGCTCGCAACGCTCCTCGCAGCGCTGTGTCTCCCCAGCTTTACCCAGGACGCCGGAGTGGCGACGCGCATCGCTTATGGGCCGTCGCTGCCCTCGGGCGCTCCGATCTGGTACTACTTCACGCTGACGAACGGCACCGGCCTCTATCAGTGCCAGCACGCGCCGGATTGCACCTCAAGCGCGCAGTGGGTGCTCATCGGCCCGGGAACTGGCGGCGGCGGCGGCGGGTCGGCGATTTGGAACAATATCGGTGCGCCGAACGGGGCTTATAACCCGACCATGGGCACGTGGACCTCAGATTTTCAGTACACCGCTTCGGTCAACGCCTTTGAGTGGACCAACAGCACGCCGGCGACCAATACCTATAACAACAATTCGCCGGCCATCATGCTCGGTGGCACTTATTGGAACGGGAGCGCGAGCAATCTTGATTACTGGTCGGTGGTCGATGTCTTAGGGACGGGCTCGAATCCGACCTCGCAACTTTACCTCGAGCACTATGGCTCAACCGGCAAAGCGTCGGTGTGGGTGCCAGCCATCACCATCCAAGGTTGTCCGGCGGGCTCGGTGGTTCTCGCCGACGGAACCGGCTGCTACACGCTGCCAGCGAATAGCAGCCTGTGGAGCGCGCTGCAGGCGCCGAACACGGCCCTGAACCTGACGATGGGCGAGTATGCGACCGGCTTTCTCTATTCGGGATCCAGCCCGGCCGGGCTCGTCGGCTATCTCGGCATGAGCTGGACCAACACCGGCGCCGCGACGTCCTCACAGTCGCAAGACTCGCCGATGATGGGTTACGGCGGAAATTATTGGACCGGCAGCGCTTCGGCCGCCGATTTGTGGACAACGCAGCCACTTATCGCCGCCGGCGCGAACGGCTCGAGCATTTACACCTTCACGCACACCGGAACCAGCGGTTTTGCGGCCGTCAGCGCTCCAAATCTCGTAATTCCGGGGCAAGCCGCCGGATGCGCGGCCTTCACCACGGTTTCGGGCGTTTCTGGCGTTCTGCAGTCCACAGGAAGCCCTTGCGGATCCACGGGCGGAATGGTCTACCCGTCCGGCACCGGCATCGCTGTGGTCACCGGGGGCGCGTCCTGGGGCACTACGCTCACGGTTGGCAACGGCGCGAACAACATCCCGCAACTCGATTCGAACGCCCACATTGCGGCCGCTTCGCTGCCGACCAATGCCGTCGTGACGAACTCGGCGGCCACGCAAAACATCGTCCAGCCGGCGGGCACGACAGCGAACGTCAATTCGCTCGAGCAAACCCGGTATGTCGATTCAAGCTGGAACTGGTCGCAGACCATCTCCGGCACCCTGACCGGCGGGACACAGGCGACCGTCACTTTGACTCCCTGCCCGCGCGGCATCGACGCATCCGGCGATTACCACCTGGGCGTAATCAGCGGTTGGAATGGGACGGCGTTTTCCGGTCCGGGCGGCTATCAGGTCACGATCGCCGGTACCGGGACCACAGAACCCGTTTTCGTGACGGGTGGCTCCTGCACAACCGGCGCCTCGACCGGCACCATCGTTTTCACGCCCTATTACAGCCACACGACGGGCTACACGATCAGTTCAGCCTCGCAGGGCATCCAAGAAGCCATCAACGACGGCTGCAGCCCCAGCGGCGTGCCCTCGCCGACGTATTACCTCAACAACAATTGCCACATCGTCATCCCGCCGGGCCTCTACAACGTCACCGGCCGCATTTTCCTGCACACGAATCAGTCCCAAGTCTCCGGCTATGGCGCTGTGCTGCAGTGCTCGGGCCGCGGGCCGTGCCTTGAAATCGGGCACGAAATGGACAGCTCGATCAACAATGACACGATCGAAGGTCTTGGCTTCCGCGTCGCCTCGAATCTGGCGACCGATCAGAGCTATGCCGGGTGCAATATCACCCAAACCCAGCGCACCTCGGGAGTCGTCACCATCACCACAAGCGGTACCTGCCCGCTTCGCACGGGCGACCCGGTTTCGATCCTTTACACGGATAACACCTCGTTCTGGGGCGACGTTCCCTACATCACCGTCACCGGGGCGAACACTTTCACCTATCCCCGGTACGGCGTCCCTGACATCGCGGCGCAGACCACGCCGGGCGTCGTCATCCTGAACTTTGCGATGGTTCTCGACAACGCGCAAAAGACGATTCTCAACGACATCACCCTGGCGAACGGCGGACAGGCCGGCAACTTCGCCAACATCTTCGACTTCTGGGATGATGAAGCGGCCGCCATCCGCGGCTTCAACAACAGCGCGGCGACGCCAGTAAATGCGGCCACCTGGGGCGGCAGCTTCGTGTACTCCGCCGGCGCCAACAACCTGCCGAATCCCTCGGTACAACTCGCCTCGGTCATCTCGTGGCGGGATTCGAACGTCACCGCGAACCTCACGAGCTGCGCGACCATCTTCAACAGCAACGGGTTTTACGTCCATGATCTGATTTGCCAAGCGGCCGGGCCCTGGCAATTCAACGTCTCAAACATCACCGGCAACTATCAGGGCGCGAACCTCGAGAACGTCTACAGCGAGTCGAATGCGGGCCTCAATCCCGCGAGCCCCGCGCATAACCCGTTCCCCGGTACCGGAATCGCCGGGTTGATCGCCGGGCCATCCACAGGCGCGGCCTATTTCCGCATCTCTGGATCTTCCGGGCTCCAAGGCGCATTCCCCTCGGGCGGCACCGGCTCGACGGCCATCACGTATTACATTGTCGGGCATGACACAACCGCGAATACCTACTCCGCGCCGCTGCCGGTTTTCACGTGGAACACGACGGGAAGCGACACGATCCCGTTCAACTTCCCGCGCATGTCGTCCTACACGAATCCGACCGATGCCATCAGCTATGACATCCTGAAAATGGCTTCGCCCGGCGGCATCGCCACGGGTACCGGGACGGCCGGGCCGAATCCCTATCCCTATGTCGGCGGCTGTCCTGGCGGCTCGAACACGGCATGCGGCCTGGTCGCGACGAAAACACAGGCGCAAGCCTGCGGCAATAGCCTCGTTTGCACTTACACCGATACCGGCGGTTCGGTGACGTCGGCCTACACCATCAACGAAGGCACCTTCCAACCCGTGCAAGCGTTCTGGCCGGGCGCGGTGGTCACTTCGAATCGCAGCATCCAAACCGACTCGGAGCAGGGTCCGGCGGTGGGCGTCGCTTTGAGCGCGAGTCCGCTGCAAATCGTGGGCCAATGCTTGGGCGGCGTTACCAGTCCGGGCGGCTATTCCATTTGCACCAACAGCCTCACAACGGCCAACAATAGCGTTCCTTCGCAGACGGCGCTGCTCCTGCCCGAAGGCGTCGACCATGGCGGCGCCGGCACCGGCGGTGCGACGTCCTGGGTTCCGCGCAAAGGCCGCATCAACTTCGGCCAATCGCCCTGGTCGGTCTATCAGCCGACGCACCTCATTACGCTCGTCGATTCGCAGGCCGCGCTTACGCGTGCGACGCCGGGCTATCGGCCGGTTGCCAGCGTAAATGACACGTGGATCGGAACGGATGAAGCCATGAGCGGCGTGGCCGGCAGCCAAGGGCGTCTCGCCATGGGCTCTCCGGTCGCCATTTCCGAGTACATCGGCAAGGTTGGCAACCCCAGCAATGGCGATGTTCCATCGGAAACCTTGACCGCGACCGGCAAGACGCTGAATGTCCAGCTCACGGTCAACGGCAATCTCGTGGTCACCGGGTCGGTGACGTGCGGATCCGGTTGCGGAAGCAGCTTCGCTTATCCGGCGGGCACCGGCGTGGTCACCGTGTCCACTGGCACGGCCTGGGGCTCGACGCTGGGGCTTTCCGGCACCGGCACAAGCCTACTCACGAATGCGAGCCCCGTATTCACCGGGACCATGACCGGCCCGACCTTCGTCGGAAACCTCACCGGCAATGCCAGCGGCCTTTCGGCGAACATTGCGGAATCACAGGTCACAAACCTCACCAGCGACCTCGGCCTGCGCGCGCTACTCTCTGGCGCATCCTTCACGGGCCTCGTCACAAGCACGGTGGGCTTCACGGCGCCGCAGTTCTGCATCGGCTCGAGCTGCATCACCTCCTGGCCTTCGGGCAGCGGCGGTGGCGGCATCACCCCGACCTCTCTGGCGAATGCCCAAGTGGTTGTGGCGACCGGGGCGTCGACCGCAACGAGCTATCCGGGCTTTACCAGTGACGGCTCGGCGAACGTGACCGTCAATAGCCTCACGGCCGGCGGCACGGCGTCTCCCGACCTTTTCACCGCGCAAGCAGCTCCCAGCACCCCGACCGGCAACACCTGGGCGGAGTGGATGGATTCGACAAACCTTGTTCCCACTTGGGAAGGCGCTGCGGGCCAGAAGTTTGTCGCCGTTACGCCTCTTGCCGCGTCCGGCGGCAACTGCGTCACCGGGATCTCGGCATCGGGCGTCCCGTCGACCGGAGCCTGCGGCGGCACGCCGGCAACCACAACTCCGCTCATGGATGGCACCGGCGCGGTCGGAACGTCGACCAATTACGCGCGCGCAGACCATGTGCATCCGACGGACACCTCGCGGGCTCCGCTCGCAAATCCCACCTTCACCGTAGGCGTCACGGCTCCGCAATTCTGCATCACTGCCGGCGCCTGCATTTCCGCGTGGCCAAGCGGCAGCGGCCTGCCGACGGTGGTAAACGGTTCGGTCCTTATGGGCGTCGGCGGCGTCTGGACCGCGGTCGCGGTCCCGAATAGCGCTGGCAATCCGCTCGTTTTCAACAACTCGACGGACACGTTCAGCACCCTCCTGCATGTGGACGTTGGCGAGCCCGTCAGCGCGGCCATCACGTCTGGCGGGAACATCTCGTCATCGTGGGATCAGACGGTGCAACTCATCAATTGCACCACAAATTGCACTGTCAACCTGCTGGCGCCGACGGGCAGCTCGGGAAACTTCCGGGCCGGCTTCATGGTGACGCTATTCAATATCAGCACGACGACAACCATCACCATCACCGCAACCACCTCGGCAATCACGGCCGGGCCGACGTCGCTCCTGCCCGGTCAATCCGCGAGTTATAAGACGGACGGCAGCACGTGGTATGCGCCGGGCGGATCTGGTCCGGTGTCGGGCACGACGACGACATTCTGGGCTATGGGTCCGAATCCGGTACCGCTCACCTCGAGCATGGTGATTTTCGGACCCGTCCCCGTTTCGCAGCCCATTTCGATTCCGACCAATGGCGCGAACTCGATCGGCACGAGCCAGTTCATCCTCGGAACGCTGCCGACGGCGAGCTGGACCGCGACGCTCTATCACATCGCCGCATCGACCGCCGGATGCACCGGAACCTCAACCTCGATGGGCACCGTCGCCATCTCGACAACCGGCGCGCAGACTTGGAGCCTGACGGCGACCAATTTCGCGATCGGTGACTGCATCAAAGTGGTCGCGCCCTCGAGCGTCGACACAACCGCAGCAAATCCAACCCTGTCTCTCGTCATGGTGAAATAGTGCGTAAATTCGTCCTCTTTTTCGCCGCAATTCTGCTGCTAATTGCTGCACTGCCAGCGCGAGCGCAGACCTTCCAAACGGCCTATCAGTGCGCCAGCGGCAGCGCAAGCTGCATCCTCAATAGCACTTCGTTCTCCGTGACCGCCGGCTGGAACGCCGTGGTCATGGTGTCCGACGCCACCTACACCGCTGGCACCTTCTCCGTCAGCGATACCAATGGAGACACTTTCAGCGCATGCGCGGGACCGGTGTCGATCAGTTCAAGTCTCATCGGGGAGCTGTTTTGCGTAAATTTCGGGACGACAAATTCCACGGAAGCCGTAACCTGCAGCGTCTCAAGCTCCGCCGGCTATCTCGCATGCGGCATTACGATCTATTCCGGCGGCTATAACGTTGTCGACCAACACCAGACCTCGACCACATCGAGCGCCAGCAGCAACCTCACCAGCGGCGCGACGCCGACGACGACGGCGGCCTCGGAACTTGTGGTTGGCGGCTTTCTCAGTGACGGCGCCAACTCCTATACCTATACCGCGACGGGCGGCTACACCCTGCGCGGCGGCAGCCGCACCTCTTTCCATACCGACGACATGGAGCTGGAGGATCTGAACGTCAGCAGTACCGGCGCGCAAACCGCGACCGCAACCGTCAGCACTTCGACTACAAGTGTTGGCCTGGTCGTCACGCTGAAAGCCGGATCCACACCGGCGGCCGCGCCCACGCTGACGATTGGGACCGGTACCTATTCGACGAATCAATCCCCGGTCGCGTCGACGACTACCACCGGCACGGTCATCCTCTGTTGGAACTTTGGTTCTTCGCCCGCGACGCCGGTCACCAATGGCCTCGGAACCGGATGCACCAATGGCACCTCGCTCGCAAACGGCGGGACACTCTCCATCACGGCAACTGGAACGCTCAAGATCGTCGCCGGCAGCAGCGCGAATTCCGATAGCACGGTGACGAGCGCCGTTTACACCATGCAAGGCGCGGCTCCCAGCATTTCGCCTGGAGTGGGCGTGTACCCGAACGGACAACTCATCACCCTCACCCCGCCATCAGGGTTCGGAGCCTGCTACAGCACTTCGGGCACTCCAATTAGCAATGGCAGCGGCGGATGCACCTCGGGCACTCTCTATTCCTCCCCATTTTCCCTGGGATCGAACGTTACGACTCAAAGGCTTTACGCCATTTCGATCAAGAGCGGCTGGACCGACAGCACGGTCGCAACGCAAGCCAGCGCAATCCCGACGGCCGTATCGGAAACCGGCACCACGGTCACAGTGACGAGCAATTTGAATCCTGGCGTGAACGTTCCAATCACCGTCGTCAGCGCCGTGCCCACTGGCTACAATGGCACCTTTCTAACAACCTCCAGCAATTCCACGAGCTATACCTATACGGCTGCTTCTGGCTTGGGAACGGTCACGACTCTGCCGGGCGCCGTGCAAACGAGCTACGATCTCTATCCGCAGTTGGCGGTCCCCACGATTTCGCCGGATGGGGGATCTTTCACCGGGCCGCAGAGTGTCACGCTGAGCTGCGGGGGAACGTGCTGCTACACGACGGACGGCTCGACTCCGACCGAGGCAAACAATCAGTGCATCAATGGGACAACCTATTCGAGTCCCTTCAACACCATCACGAGCGGCACCGAAACGCTAAATGTGTTGGGCACAAGTTCGGGGAGCGCCGATAATACGGCGACCGCGACCTTCACCATCTCCGAGGCGACGGCTGCAACCCCGACAAGTAGCCTGGCGGCGGGTGCGTACTTCTTATCTCAGACCGGAGTGACGCTGAGCGATGCCACGAGCGGCGCCGCAATTACTTACTGCACGGACACGACGAATACATGCACTCCGGGCACGTCTTATTCCTCCTCGCTGACAGTGAGTTCGACCGAATATCTCCGCGCGCAGGCGACCGCGACCGGGTACAACAACAGCGCGGTTGCTTCTTATTATTACGTGATCGCCCCCGCCGATCAGACGGGATCATATGCGTTTAGCGACAATTTCCAGAACTATGAAAACGCGAATGCCAAGGACGGTTTCCAGTTAGCATTCGACGCATGGAACACTGCCGGGCAGTGGACCGCCGGCGGCACCGCGCCCACTTATAACACCGGCGTGGCCACAATTCTCGATGTGACGCGTGGAGGCTCGAACGTCCAGCTCACGCAGTACGGGAATGCCGAACTCGCATTTGCCACATTCACGGGAGCGACCGGATTCACCGCCGGCCAGTATTCGAAAGCTTATGTCCACAATGGCACCGGCACCGGGCCGCAGTGCGTTTTCGTCTATGCGAGCACATCGGGTGATCCGGCGACCGGCACCGCTTATGCTTTTTGCGTAAACCCACCTTCCTCCACCGCTGGCCTCTATAAGCTGGTCAGCGACTCGCCAAGCTCCATGGCCTCTGCCTCGAGTCTGACGATCGCGGACGGCTCGACGATCGAACTGCGGGCGCTGCCCGGCCAGATTCAGCCGCTCCTCAACGGTGCGGCAGTTAGCGGCTGGTCATCGGTCTACAACGATTCGACTTATACCAGCGGCAATCCGGGTGTAAGTGGAGCGGGAATTTATAACTGGACCGGCGGAACGATCAACGCGACATCGGCTCCGACAGCGATTACCTGGGGCGGCGCGACTTACTCGACTCATGGCCCGTTCGCCTGGACGAGCTCGAGTGACACATCTTCCGCCACATGGCCATGGAATAGTTCGACCGCGGCGCTCGTCGAAGTTCCGACCATCGGCGTTTACGTGCTCAACACCGGAGTGTCGGCCAACGGCACAACCGTCACTCTAACCTCAACGCTCAATCCGGGCGTAGGCGCATCCGTTGAAGTGAGCGGCATGTCGCCGGTGACGCTGAACGGTGTTTTCACCACAACGGCCAGCAGCTCGAGCTCTTTCAGTTATGCCAACACGACAACCGGCTGGGCAATCAGTTCGATTACTGAATCGGGCACGACTGCCACGGTGAGCACGGGTCTGCCTCTGCTGAGCATTGGCGCGACTATCGTCATCACCGGCGCGACGCCATCCGGCTACAATGGCGCGTTTCTCATCACCGGCGGATCGGGCGGAGCATGGACCTTCACGGCGGCCTCGGGCCTCGGTACCGCGTCGGTTAATGGCACCGCATTCATGGCGGGCCAAGCGGCGCTCCAGAGCGCCTCGGTCTATGCGCTCGGCTCGGCAACCGCCGATGGGATCAAACAGGAGCATTACCTTTCAGCCTTCTCGCCCGCGCAATACATCCTGGCGACGGTCGCCCTCGACGTTACCAGCACGACGGTGCAAAACTGGTTCCTCAAGATCAATGGAAATTCCGGCATCCCCGGAACCGGCTGCTATGATCTCATCGGCTATTACATCGGCGTCGAACCGATGTGGCAGCAAAACGGCGGAGCGCCGCCTTATCCGAATGCGTGCTCGGGAACCTCGGAATACTGCGGGACCATGTGGCTGCACATCACGAAAGACACGCCCGCAACGCAGGTTGGCGGCCCGGTCGGCGGCTGCAACACAACGCCCAACTTCAACGTCTGGACGGTTGCCGGTTCACTCTATCTCCCCATGGCTGGTGATCATATCTTGGTCATGTATCAGCCAAACGGTTATCTCGATGTGTTCTGTAAAGGGACGGCGCGGAGTGCAGCCGCGCCATTTGGGGATGGCTGCCCATCGACTGCGAGCTTCACGCGTGTCATGCACGTTTACGATTCGGACATGCTGGGCTCGACTCCAGCCGGCAACTCGCTCGGCTTCCCCGGAGTCTGGGCAGCCATCAACCACGGTGGCACGTCGATGAGTGTTTTCCAGAACGTCACGGTCGGCAGCGTGACCTCTGGAGTAACCTGCGCTTCAATCACCGGGGGTGCCTGCCTGACTCCCACAACCTACATTCCCATGAGCTTCATCGAATGATCCTTCTATTGCTTTTACTGCAACTGACGCCGCCCGCGCGCACGGTGGCAAAGCCTCACGCCTATGTGTTGACCGCAGCGCAAACGGCACGCCTCAGCGCGAAGCAGGCCGCGATCAAAGCCGCCATGGCCGCGCACAATTCTGAGCAGTTCAGCCGCGCGCACCGGGCATGGTGGGATGAATGCCAGAAGGTCAAGGCCGAACTCAAAGCGCCGGTGACGGCGGTCTGTGAGGCGGATAACAGTGTCCACGATTGAAACCAGCATTCAATTCCGCGATCAGCAGCGGCGCATACTCGACAATCAGCGCGAGTGGAACCGGCGTCGCCGTGAACGCCGCCGCGCGAAAGGGCAGTGCCTCGATTGTGGGCGCAAGCCGAAACCGAACCGCCGGCGCTGTCGCCGATGCCTGCGCGCCGCGAATCGTCGCTGGCGCGAATCTTTCGTTTGGAATGTCGCTCATGGGGTCTGCATTCGCTGCGGAACCCCCAAGGGTGACAATGGAACTAAGCTCTACTGCCGATCCTGCGCCGATGCACGAGCGACGCGCCGACGAGCCCAATGATTAATAAACTGAAATTCGCCATCTTCTCCCTGTTTCTGCTGGCTGGCATCGCCCGCGCGCAGCTTTCAGCCACGAGCGCCTATGTAACCCCGGCCGGGGCGGCAACCGGAAACTGTCCGACCGGGACCGGGAGCGCTCCAAACTTCACTCCCGCGCAATTCAACACTTCGACCAATTGGGGAACCGGAACCGGAAAGATTGGCGCGGGCACGATCGTCCTCGTTTGCGGAACCTTCACCGGGGCGGTCAACACGACGCTGCTCTCCTTCCAAGGCTCGGGCTCGTCCGGCAACGTGATCACGCTCAAATTCGATACCGGGGCGCTGCTGCAATCGAACGCCTGGTCCTACAACGGCGCCGTCACGACGAACGGCAAAAGCTATATCCTGATCGACGGCGGGACCACCTGCGGGCACACAACGACGCTGGCAAGCATTTCCTGCAACGGTACGATTCAAAACCTGCTGAACGGCGTCAGCGGCCAGACCTGCCTCGGTGGCACCTGCAGCATCCAGCAGGCGAGCTCGGGCATCGTCGTCAGCGGCAGCTCAACCAACGTCGAAATTCGCAACCTCCAGATTCAGGGGATCTATTACGAGCAGAATTCGACCGGCGGGACGCCCGCGCTCCAGACCGCGGACATCCTCATCTCGACGCCCACGAGCGCCATCCACGCGCACAACAACTACCTCACCGAAGCCGACCAATCGATCGATGTCGATTTCGATTATGGCAATCAGGGCGGCGCGGAGCTTGACCACAATTTCTTAGGGCATCATGCCTGGGGCGCCGGCGTCGGCAATGGCACGAGCGCCAGCTACTCGGCAACCGTCTGGTTCCATGACAACGAAGTGACCAACTGGAATGACTGGAACCAGAATTACAACACTTATCACACGGACGGCATCCACATTTTCACGATCGGCGGCGGAAGCGGCATCGTCACCGCCTATGTCTATAAAAACTACTTTCACGGGGCGCTCGCCGGCAACACGACGTTCGCCGGGACCGGATACATTTACGCGGATCTCGTCTCCGGTTCGGCGAATGCCAGCAATCAGATTCTCTGGGCCTTTGGCAACATCGGCGACGCCTCGAGCACGAACATCTCGGCATGGACCACGGCGAGCTCATGGAATGGAACCCACTGGATCAATAACACGCTGCTGGGCCAAGACGTCTATCTGAGCGGGCAAGGCACAAACGGATTCCTGCCGACCGGCGGCACCGGGGCGGTGGTTGAAAACTCAATCTTCGATCACTTCTATTCCGAGTATCAGGCTCCCTATAGCGCGCTGACGGGCGGCGTCTTTGCCACCACGGATTACAACCTGTTCTATGACTGCACGAGCTGCTTCATCGCTGCCGATCCTGCCTACACCTCTTATACCTTCGCGCAGTGGCAAGCCATCCCGCTCGATGTCCACAGCCAGTATGCGAATCCGAATCTGAACGCTTCGACCTATGCGCCACTCACCGGATCGCCTGCGATTACGGGCGGCACGAATCTTTACTCGCTATTCGGTTGCAGCTCGCCGGTCATCCCTGGCTTGGGCGCTGGCTGCTCGGACATCAATGGCGTGGCGTGGCCATCGTCGGGTGCCTGGGGTCAAGGCGCGGTGGCGTTTGCCGCGGTTCCGAGTGTCAATCGCTACGTCGGCGGCGGGCACAAGATTGGCGGCGGGCACTCTCTCGGGCCGGCTCCGGTTGTCGTCGCCGGCGGCTCCTGCGCGGCTCCGACTTACTGCGCTTATGATGGCCCGGATCTCGTTGCATCCTCTGGACCTTATGCGCTCGGCGGTCTGGTCAATAACTATGCCACCGTCTATGACACGAGCTACTTAGGGCACACCAACGCCGACGGCACGACGTTTAGTAACTCGTCCTATCTCAGCGGAATCACGCGGGTTACGGATACCCTCAGCTCTAAGACAACGACGGACAATTTCACCGCCGGCATGGGCGGCGCGGGTAACTTCCGGCTCACCAACCTTTCAACGACACTGACAGCCTTCACCGATGGCGGTCAGGAACTCGTTTGCCGCTTCAATCCCAGCGGCTCGAACAAAGGGTTCTGCACCTCCGGCGGCTGGTACAACAATGGGACGTACTCGAATCCCACGCTTTTCATCACCGAAGGCCAGAATTCGACGACGGTTTGCAATACAAATTGCGCGCTAGTCGACTTCGGATCGGTGGAATTTTCGCCGATTAACGACACTCTGGCCTATACCTATGGAACCTCGAGCGACCACACGAATCCGACCGCGGTCTTTGCCACGACGGTGAACTCGTCGACCGGCCAGTACACGCCTTCGACGACACCGCTCGTCGACTTTGGCCTCGGCTTCCCCGCAGCCTATGCCCAAAATTGGGCGGCCAGCACGAGCTACAGCTACGGCACTTACATCATCCATCCACTCTCAACCGCGGAAATGGCGACCGGCGGCGTGTGGCAGCAATCCCATGCCTATGCGCTCGGCGACATTCTGGTCGCGCAGAGCGGCTCGGCCTGCATGTACAAGGCGGTTACGGCCGGCACCTCGGCGTCGACCGGCACCGGGCCGGCTTTCATCACCTCGGGCGCCTGCAAAACCGAAGCGCTCACCGATGGCACGGTGAAGTGGAACGGCACGAATTCAACCGCGCAGTTCCTTTACCAAGACACGACGACGGGCACGCACACCTCGGGATCGAGCTTCGTCATCTCCGGTCACCCGGACACGCTCTCAACCTTCACCGATGGCTCGATCACGTGGACCAACGTCGGCACCGCCTATGTTCCGATCAATGGCAATCAGGTGTGGCATGCGGTGGGCGGCGAGTCGATGGATTCGAATTATCAGAGCAGTTACGCGCAGTTCTATGGCGCCGGCTTCTCGACTAATACCTATGGCGCGCTCTCGAACAATTACAAGTTCCAGGGCACGCAAGACACCGGCTTTTGGCTGATGCGCGCGGATGCGGTCAACCGGACCTATGACTTGCTCAACACCGGGACCGGGATCTGGACGGAGACAACCTGCACCGGGGGCGGGACCGGCTATAACTGCTCCGGCGGAACTTGGACGCAGACTCTCATCGGCACGCTCCAGGCGATTACAAATCCCTTTGCGAACGGCAGTCAGGCATGCCCGTGGTACATCCACGATGACAAGATGGCGGTCGATGGCCTGCACTCGGAAGCTGTGACCGGCGATTCGCCACCTTACTCCGCCTGCGACCCGATCGAAAACTTCCAAGTCTGGCGCCACAACCCGGCGCTGTTCGATCAATACGCGTCGCTGCAAATCACCGGCTTCGGCATGGCCCATTGGGCGATCGACAAGAACACGACGGTCGCCGAAAGCAGCTCCGGCTGGGGCTATACGGCGGGCGTCTATATCGGCGTCTATAACGTCGACAACGTGAGCGGGACCAACGGCAACCCGCCCCTCGGCGAGTATCCGACCAACACCCTCGGCTATCCGCCGGCCTTCTCTTATTACCTGCCGGCGATTGCGAGTCAGGCGACTGCCCAAAGTTTCCCGTGGCCGGGGTGTTACGTGACCTCTGGGACCACTCAAAAGAATCCTGATTGCAACCTTTCAGAAGTTTTCGGCTCGCACGTGAGCCGGGCGGCGGGGCCGGGAACGGATACGTGGCCGGCGTGCGGCACTACTTACAACCTGAATCCTGAGAACGGCCTCGTCGTAAATGCAATGCAGAATGAGATCACCTGTTTTTCAACCTCGCCACTCTACCCGACGGGATACACGCCGGGCTCGAGCTGGTCGACCATCGCGCCGGGCAACGGCTCGCCCATTTGCGTGCCCGGAACCTGCAGCCAGCGCTACGGCTGGGCGAAGCGCTACGGACACACGAATGGGACGCAAACCAGTCGGACATTCTCGACGCAGTTCAGCGTGACGCACTACTCGCAGGATGGGAACTGGATGTTCGCCTCAACCGATAATGGCTGCTCGTTCGGATCCCAATTGACCGGCAACGCGGCTCCCGCGGTCTGGGCTTCTGGAACCTATTACCAGCAGCTCATGCTGACGGCCGTCGGCACTTCACCCTCGACGCCCAATAGCCTGTGCGGCTTCCCTTGGCAAGCGCTGCACACTTACGTGAGCGGCAATCTCATCGGGCCGATGGAAGGCACGAACGGCAGCTCGCAGATTGATGATGTTTTCCAGCTTCTCTATGTCGCGACCGGAGCGCAGAGCGGTCCGCAATCTTCTCTGACTAGCAATAATCCGAAGTGCGGCACCACTTCATGCTTCGCAAACACCAACCCACCAACCGTAACGCCGATCGCAGGCACAGCCGCCACTGAGAGCGGCACCACGGCGACCGTCACCGTGGCAACGGCGATGCCGCTCACACTGAACGTATATGTCACGCTCGCGGGCTGGACGCCCTCGGGCTATAACGGAACCTGGCTGGCAGCCGCGAGCTCTGGGACTACGGTGACACTCTCGGGGCTGCCATCGGGTCTAGGCGCCGCAACGGTCATGGGCACGGTCGCCGCGCAAGGCGATCGCGTTTGCGACCTGGCGTCCGGGACCGATACCTACAATCCGGTGCCGCCCTATTCGTCATCGTGCGTGGGTCTGGTCTGGCAGGATCTTGGGCCGAACACGCAACGCGGCGATGTGGTCGCATTTAACCTTGGACATTGATCCCGATCCCCGGTAATCTGTGGAGGTTATGCAATTGAGCGAACATTTCAGCTTGGACGAATTCACCCGGTCCTCGACGGCGATGCGTCTGGGGCTCGACAACACTCCGGGCATCGTGCAACTGGCGAACCTTCGCCGGCTGGCGGTGGCCATGGAGCAGGTGCGCCAGATTCTCGGCGGGCGGTTCGTCCATGTCGATAGCGCCTACCGCTCGGTCGCCGTCAATAAGGCAGTTGGCGGCCAAGAGGACAGCGCTCACGTCGAAGGTCTGGCGTGCGACTTCGTGTGTCCCGAATTCGGGACACCGGAGCAGATTGCGCTTGCAATTCAGAAAGCCGGGACGGTGATCTTCGATCAGCTCATCCTCGAATACGGATGGGTGCATCTTGGACTGGCTCAACAGGGTATGCCTCCGCGATTGATGACGCTGACGAAACGGTCAGCGTCATCGCCGTATGAGCCTGGAATCGTTACCGAAGTTGCAGCCTGAAAGGGGAGACTCAATGCATAACGGACTGGTATGGCTCTGGGGCTGGTTCATCGTCGGCGCCTGGGCTCATATGTTCAAACGCGCCTATCTGAAAGTCACCGGGCCGGACCACTCGGTCACCACTTATACGGAATACTTCGATTACTTCTGGCCGCTCCTGCTGTTCCGCGCGATCTGCGGGGCTGCACTCTATGGTTTGACCTTCTACCCGGACACGTTCGCCAACGTCGTCCGCCTGATGGGCTGGTCAAGCCTCGGCACGATCCCATCGTTGTTCCCGCATATCTGGGTGGTCGCGCTCGTCGCCGGGCTCAGCGTCGATTCCCTACTCGATTTCATCTCGACGAAGATCCCATTTCTAGGCGGCTTCATCCCGCCTTTCACCCTGGTATCTCCCACCGGCAACGGCGGGACCGCTGTCCACTAACTGAGGAGATTTATGAAACGTTTTTTCGTTCGCTGGCTCACCCTCTACCTTCTGCTGAACGGCTTGCTGTTTCTCACCGGCTGCGCGACGGGCTGGGTGACAGAAGCCTCCAACATCATCAGCGCGCTAACGCCCGCGATTCAGGCGGCGCTACTCATTCTCGCTTCGGTCGGCGCTGCTCTGCCGGCGGGAGCGCTCGATAGCGTCCAGAATTGGGGCCAGCAGGCGACGCAGGATCTCCAAAACGTCGTGCTGCCTCTGATTCAGGCATACAACGCTGCCACGGAAGGCGAGCAACCGGGCATCCTCATCGAGATTAAGACGGCGCTCACGGACATTGTGAATAAGCTGCAACCGATCCTCGCAGCCATCCACGTGACCGATGTGGCCCTCGATGCCAAAATTACCCTCGTCGTCAATGAGATTGCCGACGAATTCTCGGCTCTGGTCGCGCTCATCCCCGTGCTCCAAGGGAACGTGAAAGACCACGATGAAATGCAAGCGCTCATCGCCAAGGTGAAAACCGCGAAGCAGTTCAAGCGCGACTTCAACAAAGCGGCCAGCGCGTTCGGAAAGCAGTACGAGATCAAGTAACGACTTCCAACAACAGAGAGCGCCTGCCGGTGGGCCTGGTTCACCGGCATTTTTATTGGAGGTAAATCATGGTTCTTCCTCTCTCGCCATCGAACCGCCGCTATGGCCGGCTGATGCCGCCGGCGCTGCCGCTCAAACGCATGTTGTCGCGCACCCTGCCGCCCGGCTTCCCGCTCTATGCGGATCTCTCGGCGTGGGACGGTCCCATCAAGGATCAGGGCGAAGAAGGCTCTTGCACCGGGCACACGTTCGCCGAATTTCAGGAGTGGGTTGTCCGCAAATACTTCCCGAAGCTCGGGCCGCTCATCTTTAGCCCGCAGTTTCTTTATGCCCTGGCGCTCATCGAAAACGGTAACTTCCCCTCAGATGACGGCTCGGACGGCGTGACGCTCTGCGAGGTCATGGTGAAATACGGCGCCTGCCTGCTGTCGGCTTATCCCTATGTTGCCGGCGAGATTCTGCGGCCGACCGTCGTACAGCTCGCCAATGGCCAGCAGTACCAAATCAACAAGGCATATCACGGGCTCGTGGGCTCCCAGACGGCTATCAGCGTTCTGGGAGATAAAACCCCGTGGCCGATCGCCATGGGCTTCACCGTCCGCGAGTCGCTCGAGTCCGATGAAACCGCAAACACCGGCATCTACAACCCGCAACCTGACGAGCAGGTGCTCGGCGGCCATGAGGTCAAAGTGTCCGGCTACGACATAAGCCCGACGCCCGTCATCCGTCCGAAGGGTTGTCCGCCGGCGTTCAAGATCCAGAATAGCTGGGGCAAGGATTGGGGTTTGGACGGCTATTTCTGGGCGGCGGTCAGTGTGATCGACGATCCCGATACCGACCTGAAAATTGTCCACGCGGGCGGTCCGTGGATCAGAAAGAACAATCCGGCGTTACCGAAGGCAGCATGATTGTTCCTGGCAGCATGATCGAAAGTGGCCTGTACCTCTGGGCGACGACGAATCCCAATATTACGAAGTTCATGGGAAACGCCGACTCCCAGAGGATCAAGGCTCCAACCTCGTTCTATTACTCATTCCTGCCCAAGCAGCCCGTGCTGCCGGGCATCATCCTTGACCGGCTGAAATCGCCCTATGCCTCGGAAACTCTGGATCCTGGCACAAGGTTGCCGGGCTATCAAATCGAAGGCAAGTTCCAGCTTGGCTCGGTGGATAACATCGTCTCGGAAGGTCCAGCGGGATCCGACGGGTACCTCTCGTGTGCCATGCTTTCGCAGGCGCTTCGGCGCGAGCTGCTCAACCTGGCGACCGGCAATGCGACGCTGCCGGATGGAACCATCATTGACGATGTGATGATCGAAGATGAATACGACGCGCACTATGAAGTGGGCGGCCTCGGGTATCTCTGCCGGCGCGTGCTGCTCGTAACTCTGCTGTTTAAGGAAATCGCGTGATCCCTGTCGCATATCGAGGCCGCGGTACCATCCTCGAAGTGTCTCTTGACCAAGCGGTCTGGCGGCCGGTCGCGCAGCTCCAGCAATTCGAGCCCACGGGTTCAAAGCAGTCGATCGCGGATCAGACGAACCTGTCCTCGCCGGGTGACTTCACGCAACACATGCCGCTGCAGGTGGACGCGGGCTCGCTCTCGCTGGCCGGCATCCTGAATCCGACCGACACGTCTTACACGGTGCTGGCGGAGATCCATGCCGGGCTGCTCACGGCGTTCTTTCGCGCGACGCTCATTGACGGCTCGTGTTTCAATTTCGAGGCATCCGTCAGCGACTTTAAGCCGTTCAGCGCGAAGTGGAATAAGCTCTACGTCTGGTCGGCGACGCTCAAAATCACTGGCGGATTGCAGGGGCCAAGCGGAGCATTCCAGCAGGACGGATTCGACTCGGCGGCCTATCAAGACTTTTAGCTTGTAAATTCAACAAGGAGCAAACCCATGAAGATGTTTTTGCAACTGATGTTCCGCGTCTACCTGCTGCCGCTGCTCGGGCAGTTCTTCGCCAACCCGGTCGGCTATGCGGGCCGCGGCACGATCATCGGTTTCACGCCGACTCCGGTCACGGGCGCGAGCGTGTATCAGACCATGCCCCAGCTCGAGAAGTTCGAGCGTTCGGGCACGAAGGTCGATTTTGACGATGCGACCTGTCTGGACTCTCCGGGCAACAATAAGTTCCCGATCCCCATCGTCGTTGACAATGGCAAGTATTCGGCGGAAGGCGTGTTCGATCCCCAGAATGCGGGCATCGTCGCGCTGCTCGGCCCTTTGCAGGCCATGTTGCAGCTCGGTTACAAAATCACCCTGATTGACGGTTCGACGTTCACCGGCCTCTGCTACGTCTCGCAGTTTGAGGTGCCGAAGGTCGACCGTTACAAGGTGAACCGTTTCAGCTTCGAAGTTACGATTTTCGGAGTCGAGACGCTCACCCCACAGGGCGCGACTGCCATCGCGGAGTAGCCCGTCACGGATCATGGGCCATAGGGACGGATGGGGCTTCCCCATTCGTCCCGCTCCTGCTACTATGCGCGCGAAGGAGATCACCCAATGAAATTCGCTTCACTCGTCGCCGCGCTCACCATTGGCCTGTTGTGCGGGCTCACCGTCAACACTGCCGTAAACGCCCAGCGCGTCACGGACAAAAATACGGTCGACCGCCAGAAGGCGATCGACGACTTCACGGATGGCAGGGCCACTACCAAAGTGGATTCCCCTCTGGTTCCTACCCAAGCCCAGCTCTACCGGATGCAGGCCGCGCAGCAAGCCTTTTTCCGGTGGCAGGATAAAGTCAACGAATCGCTGCAAGCCTTCTATGCCGCGTGCCAGGCGGCGCAGAACGAAAACAAATGGCCGGATGTGGTCTGCCACATCGAGAACCTAACCATCACCCTGAAAGATCAGCCGCCACAACCGGCGGCCAAACCGGAGGCGCCGGCGAAATGACCGCCCTCGAGGAAACCATTGTCGGACCGCCTGTCACTGTCAAGCTCGGCGGCAAGGAATATCCCCTTGCCTACCCGATGCAAGCCATCATCATCTACAAAATTGAAACCGCCAAGGTCGATCGGCGGCGAACCGAAGATCGTCCCAGGCTCGAGCGCGAGCTGGTACGCAAGATGCGCCGCGATCGTAAAGAGCTGCTCCGGCGGTCGCAAGAGCTGTTCGCCAAAAAGGACAAGACGCCAGAGGAACAAGAGGAATTCGAGTGGCTCCGCAGCGAAGCGAGCGCCATCAAGCGCGAACTCGATGAGGACGCCGGCAACGGCGATAGCCTCTTTGACCTCTACAATTGGGACAAAATCAGCCCCGAGGAAGATCCACAGCGGCTATTACTCGCGCTCTGGGTGGGCCTGCATTACTTCGACGAGGCACGCGTCTATGTGCCAGCCCTGACCGTCCAACAGCTCGGCCCACTGATCACGCCCGGCAATGCCAGCGAATTGCTGCTGGCCGTCTCCCAGGCGCTCTCGCAGCATATTCTTTCGCAGCGTGAGCCCGAGGTACCGGACCCAAACGCCCAGACGCCGGAGCTCCCGGCGCTGACGGACCCGCCCCCGGAGATGACGCGGCCGACGATGAAGCCGAAGGCGAGGCATTAGATCCCATCCCGCGCATCTGGTCGATTGCGCGGGTGGATCTTCGGTTGTCCGACCATGAATTTCTCAGCATGTACCCGGCGGCCCTCGAGCTCCTCATGGACCGCTTGGCCGTGCGCGATCGTAAGATGCTCACCGGCTCGGCCATGGTCTGCGCGGAACAATGGAACATCGCGCGGGACCGCGCGGCTCACCCGGAATCGTTCACCGCGGCGGACTTCCTTCCCGAGACTCGAGAGATGCGGCGCCAGCGACTCCAGGCAGAGGCCGATGCTATGAAACCGCCTTCGCCCGACGCACTCGCGGCGTGGAAAGCGCAATTTGTGTCGATCGGCAAGACCAAATCCTGAGAGGAGCATTTATCATGGCAACCGCAAAGAAACGTCCAGCCAAGCGGCAACACCGCATCCACATCCGAAAGGTGACCCACGTGCCCGAGGAAAACAAGCATGAGGTCGTCCTCGACGTCCACGATGCCATAACCCCGCCCGAGGTGGCTGTGCCGGAGACGGTCGACGCCCCGGAACACAAGCACTGGTACGATTGGCTATTGAGCAGATAGCTCCCGCGAATCGACCGCCGATATGCCGCAAATCAACCTCCAATTCGAAATCGCCGGCCTGCCGGAGCTCAACAACAACCTCGACAAAATCGCGGTTGTCGTGGCCACTCCGATCGCGCGCGAAGCGCTGCAGGCTGGCGGTGCGGTCATCAAGGCGGAAGCGGAGCGGGAAGTACATCGCCTGACTGGCGCTCTGGCCGCGGACATCATTGTCGTCACCCGCGTCAGTGAAGGCTCGATGGCATCGGACCGGATCAGCAAGCCCGGCGAAAAGTATGTGCTCATCGGTCCCGCATGGAACCCGGATAACTATCGCCGGGTGGCCACGCGCCGGCGGGCGGAGAGTCGGGAAGCGGCGCCAGACCAAACCACCAACCCCGGCGTCTATGGCTATTTCCTCGAAGTGGGCCATCGCGCGCCCGGTCAAGGTCTGGCGAACAATGCCCAATATCAACGCGATGCGCGGCATGCCCGCAGGCAGGGCAAGCGCGTCGACACAAGCAAATACGGTCACCTCTCGACTCCGCCCTACCCGTGGCTGGGACCGTCGTTTGAAGCGACCAAAGACATCGCCGTCGAGCGCGTGGCCGACGTCATCATGCGTCGGCTGGACGCGCTGCACATTGCTTACTAGGAGACTCCCTTGTCTGGCTTAAACGTTGGAACGATGTCCGCCCGGCTGGGACTGGACCCGTCCGAATTCCTCGAGAAGATGAAAGGCGTACAGGGTTACAACGCCTTCATGTCCGCAGAGATGCGGCGCGAGTGGAAGCAGACAGGCCGCGACGGTCAAGAAGGACTCCGCCTCATCGACGAAGCGCTCGGGATCCACGTCGCGCGCCCCGTCGCCCGCATCATTTCCGAAACCTTCCCGGCTCTCTCCCGCGCAATCTCCGGCGTCCTGGGCGGCGTCGCCGTCGGCGCGATCGGCATTGCTCTATTCGAGTTTGCCGAACACGTCAGCAAGAAGATGGAGGAAGCAAAGAGACAGGTTGACGAATACAACGAGTCGGTCCGGCACCTCGAGACGATCAGCGGCGAGGCTCGTGTCGCATATGAGAAAGACATCGACTCGCAGCGCGCCAAGCTCGCGCTCCTGCATGGCGACCTGAAAACCGCGTATCAGTTCAAGATCGCGGAGATTGACGCCGAATCGATTCGGACCCTAGCGAAAAACTTTAACGATGTCGCCGAAGCGGAAAACAAGGTCGCGGAGAAGGCGCAAGAGATGCGGGGCGTCGGCCATGAAATCTGGTATGGCTGGAGCCTATGGTGGCACGATCTCACAACATCCGACGCCGATGCGCGAATTGAACAAATCAACAAGCAGGGAATCGAGCTGAGCAGAACCTTCGCCGACCTGCAGGCACAGCAC
>Ga0181531_10000342_pt1 | contig 32534 bp, 45 predicted proteins | sample PEATcosm2014_Bin_38_FD_119743 | JGI IMG/M metagenome (GOLD analysis project Ga0181531, IMG submission 119743) | Peatland microbial communities from MTU Mesocosm Facility, Houghton, MI, USA - PEATcosm2014_Bin11_10_metaG | ecosystem: Environmental > Terrestrial > Soil > Wetlands > Peat | place...
ATCGATTGGGAAAATGGCACCATTCCTTTTATGATCTTTAATGAAATCTTGATGTTTCCCTTTAATGATTTCAAAACCAGGATATCTTTCTTCAGATGTTTTAGGCCTCATAATCTCAGCTATTTCTTCAGCATCAGCTTCATCTTCTAATTCTTCCAAAGTCTTTTGAGTGGCGGTTATATCTCCTCTTTCCAGAGCTTCACCGATCTCAAAGGAATTGTTTCTAGCTTGATTATGTTTTTCTAATGTCTCTTTAATGCCTTTTAAATAAAACAAGGTACCTAGAGTTGTTTGTTTGTCCTTAAGAAAAGGGTTATTTTCTAATAAATCTAAAACTAAATTCATTTCCTTAAAAGAAGGTTTATTCTTTCTTTCATTATAATTTTGTATAAAAAGACTTTTCTGGGCACTACTCACAGATGAAACGATAGCTTCGAATCTTTGAAATATGTCTTCGAAGTTCATTAATATCTCCTTTTTCTAAAAGGTCATCTAGTTTTGTTTCTTCCCATCTTTTGCGATATTTTACAAAATAGAAGAGTTGATAAAGATTCATTCTTTTCGCTCTTACAGAAGGTATTTTTTCCCAAAGATTTAAAAGAGCATCAAAAGTGTCATAATCAATCGCTTTTCTTTTTTCGGCGAGATAGTTCATAAACTGAATTACCTCACCTGACTTAATGGGGCCAATTATCTTTTCATATCGCTTAATTATTTCTTCTAATCTTTTATCAGTCACCATTTTTTGAATCCTCCCTAAATAAGACTTATAAATAAATTTAAATTTTCTGAAATAAAAGAAGCATCCAATCGAAATGTTTTTTCGCTTTAAAGAAGGAAAATGTTTAAACAAATCAAGAATAAGAATCATATCTTTCAGCGTGGGTTTTATCGTGATTTCATCATTCCATTTTTTATAAAATCTTTTCAATTGACGTGGTTTGATTTCACCAATTTCTTCACTAAACCGCTCAAAAATTTTAGATAGCTCTATTGTGTTTTCCATATTGGCTTTTCATTATTATGTTCAGAAATTTCTGCCCTAATACTCTTCAAATAAAAAAGGGATTTCAATGTTGTGCTTTTTTCTCTAATAAATGGATATTTTTCTATTAAGTTGATTACTTCATTCATATCCCATTGGGTTGGCTTTTTTTTCCTTTTATTATACTCAGTTATAAAAGCTTCTTTTTGACGCCAAGATGTTGGATTGACCACTTTATCAAACCTATCAAAGATCTCATTTAAAATCATTTTTTATCCTTTTTAGAAAAAATTAATTTATATCTTTTAAATAAAAAAATAAAATTAAGCAATCTAATTCTATTAGAAAGACCCCTTAGAATAGTCGCTGGTGGCAAGGCCATAAAAGGCCGGTCCAGCCAGTCGAGCTATTTAAGGGGTCGATCTCATAACAAAAAACAATCTATCTAATTAGACACTAGATCGTCTTTTTCGTCTCAAAACCACAGCAATAAATTTTTTATATCACTCTAAAAATCTAATATTTTTTAATAGTTACAACTATTTTTTGAAAAACAAATTTTCAACTTGACACTAGACTTTTTTAAGTGTTTTGTATCACTTGTCGTTCGTAGAACTCATTTTTTTCTTTATAGTTTGATTTCGATATTATTGTTATTCGATATCACATTCGACTCAACGCCGTCTGGGCTTAAATTTATTAAATTAATTACTTTCGCCATTAGACAGATGGGGCTAGCTATAATAGCTCCAACTGGCTGGACCGGCCTTAGTGGGCCTTGCCACCAGTGGACTATTATTTAACGCTACTCCCATCTGCAAATATTGGCGATTACTGGCACTACTAAAAAATTAATTTGATATTTAAAAAATAATTATCTGATATTTGATTTTCATTTTGCAGATTGAAACGGATTTATAACAGCGTATCCATTTGACTGCCCGGGGTGAATCGGTCCTACCGAGAGGGGTGGCGACCCCTAGTATATCGTTCGATATTACTACTATTAAAATTACTGTAAGCCGTGCGGCGTTGAGCACAGTCTTGATATTCTTTTACAGTGTTACTTCAACTAGCGGGGGGGTCCCCGGTGGGGGGGTGTCCCCTATTATAATATTACTATCTTGTCATAACCCTTCTTTAACTAGAGCCATGGAAATGGGTATAGACTTATCTCTATAAAGAGATATTGGATCATTCATACTGAACTTAGAGATATCCCCAGTAAAGCCCCTATGAGCTAAATGAACAATACTATTAACCCTAGCTATATCCTTAATAAGAAATATGACCTGTTCCTGAGAAAGTTCTATTTGTTTTTCAACAACCTCAACCATCCGTGAAAAGAATATGATGTCAAAATCGACACTGTGGTAATGGGGATATTTGGAAGCCTCCGAGGGAGGGTTCCCCTCGCTATTCCAATTGGCAGGTTTAACCACTTTTATAAGCCAACCTTGATTTACTAAACTATTAACTATTCTCATGGTCTCATGAAACTTACTATCACCCGTTCCTAATAACATGGTCCCTTTATTTAATAACGGGATACCTATATGAGGCATCGTTATCTTATAAAGATGTGTAGCTATCCCCAACATTACTACCCTCTCTTCGTCACTAATAGGTAAGTTAGGAATGGTAGTCCTTAAAGCATCTACTTCTGGTAAGTACTTAAAATGATAATAATCTTCCTCTTTAATATTTAAGAGCATCTTCGTTTTCATTGTAGCCTTTCCTATAGAACCAAATATATTTGACATCGAATACCGAATACGGTATACAGATTTATTACGTAATAGTCAAACACTAGGAATAGTAAGGGGTCTAGAGATATATGGCAGCTTTAAAAGATAATATTAACCTTAAGTTAGATGCAGATTCTTTTAGGGAATTAAATAAAATTAGTAAGAAACTTAAAGTTAGAATGAGTACCTTGGTTAGGATGTTGGTTCAAAGAGCTATTGAGGATGATTTAACTGAGTTTGATGATAGAGGATTTCTTTCACTACGGATCCCTAATGATTTACCTAAAACTCAAAGGATATTAAATAAAAGGAGAATGGGATGAATGCAGATCTTAAATGGAAAACTCTTGAGGAGAGATATCCAAAATTAAAGCCAGAAATATATGAGCTCATTCACAATACTTTCCCTGGAATTGATATGCGTAGTCTCTATGAAATTACTAAGGATGAAGGGGTCACCGAGCTTTTAAAACAAAGAATTGGATTACTACAGAACTCAATAGGAATTCAGAAAAGAGAGTTGAAGCGACTCTTAGAATTAGAAGGTGAAAATGAGACTCAATGATCATAATCTTAGATTTGTAAGATTTGTAATAGAAACCAATCTCAATACTCTTGAGTATTTAAAAAGTGAACTAGAAGATAAAGGCATTTCAATGCTTTCTCTCGTAGATATAACTATTCAACTTAATTTAGATATTTTGAAATCATATGGTTGGAAAAGGTCTTTGGATCAACTCTTAGAAGGATTAGAAAATGAATAATGTTTTCATGTCAGAGGCTATTAATGAAATAGCAGCAGCTCTCTGTAAAGTACAAGGTCTACTAGAGCCAGCTAAGAAAACCTCTACTAACTCATTCTTTAAGAATGCTAAAGGCAAGCCTAGTACCTATGCTGGTCTTGCTGAAACGATTGAAGTTAGTAAGAAGCTCCTCTTTGAAAATGGGATTTCTGTTATTCAATGCCCAAGTGCTAAAGGCAATGAAGTAACCGTTACAACTATGTTTCTTCACGTTAGTGGCCAATTTATTAGTAGTTCCCTTACAACCATGGCCAAAGATGCAGGTCCTCAAGCTATTGGATCATGTATTAGCTATTTAAGGCGCTACGGCCTCAAAGCCATGCTTAATATGGCAGATGAGGACGATGATGGGGAAGCTGGAGAGAATCGCTCTAAGCCCGTATTTGAGGCCAAGAAAGATGATTCAGCTTTAAAGGATGTTGTCTTTGATGGAAAGAATCCCACAACTAAAGGAATGGTCCACGGATATATGAAACAATATAAAGTTAATCAAGAGCATATGGCTGAATTAGCTGGTCAATTGATTGGTAAGAAAATGGGAGAAATTGAGCAATATATCAGTCAATGGGTGGTTGGATGATTGAATTTCTACAAATCTTACTTGTTAGTGCCATAATTATCGGTGGATGTATTCTCTATGTTGGGTCTGTTGTAGTTTTTATTAATTGGCTTGATTGGGCATATTGTTTGCGTGATGGCATTCAAATGGCTTTATTTATGTTCTTAATATTAACCCCAATATTAGCTTTTGCCATAATAATTGGAGATGGAAACATCAAGATTAGATAACCAATTAAAGTCTCAAATAGTTTTTGAGATTATTTATATTCAAAAGGAGAAATGATGAGAGTACAGAATTTAGTTTTAAGTCTAGGGTTATTTACATCCATAGCATTAGGATCTAGTCCACCGCCTAGATACACACCCGATCAAAAAATCATCGAGGATATTTGGCAAGCCCTAGATACTACAGGGGATCTCTCTAATTTCTCACTACAAGAGATTGGAATGTTCTTTGTTGATGCAAAAGAGAAAGGGCAACTGGTTCTTTATAGTCCTAATCAAAGAGGTGCCGTAAAGCATCTGGGAACACAAACTGAACATGTATTATCTTTGAGACATCTATCTGAAAGAACTCACGAGAGACACCTAAGAACTGAAGCAAAGAGAGCTGGCCAGTGAAGCCTTATGATGTCATAGATCTTATTCTTGATATCATATTATTCGCTTTACTATTCTTAGTCATGGTTTTGATACCTATATATTTATTTGTTTATTGGAGTTGAAATGGTTAATGAAGAGAATTTAAAAAAAGGACAAGAAAGAGCTAAAGAAATATTAAGTGTTCTTTATTTTTTAAGAGGAACATTCGAGATTGCTTTTGCCACCTTAAAAGATAGACCGTCTGTGCCTGGATCTTTGGAAATGGTTCAAAGAGGAGCTTTTCATTGTGAAGGATTGATTACTTATTTAGAGAATGGATCCAAAAAAGCAGATGAATTATTAAAGGATAAAAAATGAAATTCTGGGAAGCAATGAAAGCTGTTGATGAAGGCGCTAAAGTAAGACGAGTCCATTGGGATTCAGATGAATTTATCTATAACAAAAATGGAATGCTTTATTCTGATGTCGATTGGGAATATGCGCCATTCGATCTGGTACCAGAATGGGAGTTGTACAAAGAGCAACCATCCGGAAATTCCGGAGAGTTGGAAGAATTAAGAAAAGTACAAAACAGATTAGATGGTCTAGAGGATGATCTATCACGACTTACTTATAAGTTTAATATGCTACTTGAAACCAATAGACAGTTAAATAATTCCGTTCACCTGCAGTTAAAAGATAACTCTCTTCACCCTGATTATATTAAAGATATGGAAAAGGGATATGTTGAATGAAAATAAGTGAAGCTTATGAAGCATTGGAAAAGGGGTTAAAGGTCACCCATCCTTTTTTAAAAAATGGATGTTATTATGTTATGAAAAAGCAGAATGGATCGACATATGTTGTAATGGTTTTTGAAGAAAAAGAACTTTCTCTTAAAGAGAGAGTCCAGAATGAAGTATCCAATACAATAGAAATCATTGAAGTAATAAACCTTTTAAGTCTCAAAGTCGACAGACTTAGACTTAAGTTAATTGATCTGAGAGAGGCATGCGAATGAAACTATGGGAAGCTATTAAAGCTCTCGAGGAAGGGCATAAAGTTAAAAGAAAGCATTGGTTAGATGGTTGTTACCTTCAATTGGATGATCTCAAAGATATTGTAAATCAAAACAGAGAAGACTATAAAAGCCTTTGTTATGAGTTGGCAATACCTACTTACGGAGATGATTGGGAGATCTGTAAAGGTAATTCTGATAATAAAAGCTCGGCAAATTCTGCTGAATGGGATACATTGGTCATCAGGATAAACCGGTTGGAAGACTCTTATAGAGAGCTATTAAAATACATTAATGAAAAGGTTTTTAAATGAGTAATATCAATGAACTACAGTTTGAAGGTTTAGCAGGAAGAGACGCCGAAACTAAAGAGTTTGGTAATGGTCGCTTGGTTTGTAATTTCTCTTTAGGCAACAGTAATAGGAATAAAGATGGAACCCCTGGGGAAACCACCTGGATGAAAGTATCTGCTTTTGGACAATGGGCAAAGGTAGCTAGTAATATTAAGACAGGTCAAAAGGTTTACATTAAAGGACCTATAAAGAACAAAGCTTATACCGATAAACAAGGCGTCAAAAAGATCGATACTAGCGTCATAGCGAACATCGTTTGCTTGATTGAGAGGAATGGTTCTAAAGTAGAACAAGCTCCTCCTGTACAGCGCCAAGCCCCTATATATGATGATAGTCAGTTGGATGAAATACCATTTTGAGGTTATGGAGACTAATACGAGCTATGTTTGGCTAATGGAAGGTAATGGAGACTAAAAAGATTTATGGAACTGTTACTAATAGCACTTATAGTTTATGCCTGGTTTAGATCGAGATATAGAAAGCAGAGAAGAGTAAAACCAGGATTAGAATTATTATCATCAGAATCAAGGCTTATTGCCCTTTCAATATCTTGTTATAAAAACCCATGACCTTATCAACATATCCTTGATTTACATATTTACCCGTAGAATCTAATCTAGGACTACCAGCATTATATGAAGCAATCTTATCCTCTAACTTAGGATACTTATTGCAACGTCTTTTAAAAAAGAGGCACATATATTTTATATTGATTGCAGGATCAAATGTTTGTTCTAATGAATCTTTGAATCCTAAATCCCTAAAGTTGTAACCCATTAGCTGTGCCAATCCAAAAGATGTCTTTTGAAGAGTAATCTCTTTATCAACATCAATTGAATTTAATTTTGCGAAGATGTCAGGGGTTACTAGATATTTATCTTGAGATGGTTCGTATCTTGTTGCGGATGTAATCCAGGAAGATTCTGTTGAGATAATAGCTTGTAATAAATCATAGTCCAAGTTCTGCATACAACATTCAGTTAGTAACAGTTTTAAAATCTCTGACTTTTCCACGGTCTAATCGCTCCATTATTACAGCTATATCTTTATCGTGAGCCTGAACAAGCTCTGAAATCTTATTTATAGCAATATGGTGATGATCTAATAATTCTAACTTAACATTAACGGCCGACATCTTTTGTAATGTCTCTTGAGTTTTAGTAGAAAGATCTTCCATACGGTTCATATGAACCTCAATACTTTTTGATATCCTTTGATAAAGGAACTTGGCGATGGTAATTACTAATCCACTACCAGCACCAGCGCCAAGGAAAGCGTGGAGAGCATTTATTAATGCCTGCTCGTCCATCTTCTTATTCTGCTGGAACAACAGGGGCAGCTGAAACTAAAGGACTGCCAAGAGCTGATAACACCGCTTTAACTAGATTGTAACTAGCAATCGTTAAAGCACCAGCATCTTCAGAATCTAAGCTATGAAGTTCAGGAAGAGCAGCTGGAAGATCTTTTGAGATCGTTACTAGCTCTTGAAACAAACTAAGAAATTGAGGTAGGTCTAGAAATGAAAGTTTTCCATCTTTAACTAAAGCTACAGCACTGAGAGATAAAGCTTGAACATCAGAAAGAACTTTTAATGTATTTGGTACTGACATTGAGTGACTCCTATTAATGTTTTATTCCGGTATTCACTAATAACAAACATTGTTATTAACGTTTTTAACTAAATTATCTCATTCGTCTGGCAGATAAAGTTGCAATCCATTGACAAGTAGATCCAGCACTAAATGTAATTGCTCCATTTAAATAATAGGTCGTAGTGCTAGAGATTTGGGCAATAAAACGAGGTAGCGTAAGAGCAAAAGAAGGAACATTGTTAGCTCCTAGAGTTTGGGGCGCCTGAAGAGATGTATATCCAACAACCGTTCCAGAGCTACTTGCTGTTGTTGTACTTAAATAAACCCATCCATTTACATTTGCAGTAAAAGTGGTGCCGTTCCCTAAGGCCGCCGCATAAGCCGATATATCCCAATCGCCTGCCGTAAGAGTTATACTTAATATATTAGAAATAGCGGTCGTTGTACCACCAGTCGTTCCAGTCGTTGTAGCTAATACTTCTTCTCCTACATAACCAGCACTTGCTGACCCAGATCCGGAAATTCCTTGTATAGCAACTCCAGCATTAGTAGTAGAATCGTTAATTTTATCTACAGTTATAATCTGACCAGTTGAAGTATTTAAACCATGAGTAAAATTAGGAGCGCCACTGCCAGCTGCATTAGTAATGGTATCAACTTGTAATACTTCAGATGTACTAAAAGTCGCTCCGTTCGGAAAATTAGGAGCGCCCGTTCCAGCTGAATTAGAAATATTATCTACTTGTAATGTACCTGCCATATATAATCCTTTTAATTAATATAAACTGTTCCCGTTATTATTAATGTACCATTAACAATAGTATGAGCGCTCATTACTGAAGTGCCAGCAATAGTATAAGTAATACCAGTATCAATTGTTAAAAAACTTACATTGTAATTATATCCACTTGGTATTGTTAATGCCGTAGTTCTAGTAATAGATGCTCTTGCGCCAGGCGGTAACCAATACGTAGAATTTGTAACAGCATTATTTAAATTACTATTAGCAATCGAAAGATATTCATTGCCACTCCCATCATTAACCAAACTACCTATATAGTAAGTAGTACCAGAATCCCATTCAGGAACTCCAGCTTGGAATAAATAAGCTAATTGATACGCATAAAGATAACAAAGAGCATTCATATCCTCAATAGCAGGTGAATTTTCGCCGATAACAGCATTAAACCAACCAACTAAATAATTAGACAATCCTTGAATAGTCGCAATATTAGTCGTGAATGTAGGGGAAGAGGCAGCCAAACTACCAAACTGAGCGATTTGATCGAACCCGGCATTAGACCCGAAAACTAACTGGGTTTCTCTTGGGAGTTTGCTCATTTAATAGCCTCAATAAGGAATAAGATTTTTATATGATAACCACGGATAATCCAACTGATACGAAGCATAATCATTAAAAGGAGAGCCCAACAGTGAAGGGCCTTCATATGTTCTAAACGAAAATAAATGCGCATTAGGTGGATAATAAACTGTAATCTGAACCCCCATTGGGGCAGGAAGTAATCCTTCAGTAATTACTAATTGGATTAGATTCTGCGATCCAACAGTTTGACCTATAATATAAGTCATCTGCATTACTGTCGAGGAATTACTCGAATAGTCAAATACATAAATTTCACCAGAAAAATATGTCTGCAAGAACTGCTGAATATCATATAAAGAACTGCCTGCTGTATTCTGAGCAATAGCAATTCTAATAAGTTCCAAAAAGTCAGCATCATCAAGAGTAATGAAAGAAGTTATTCCAAGCCCAGACCGCACAACGCCAACCCAATGCCCAATCGTATCTAGTTGCGAACCACTAGCTATAGGATAGCCAGCAAGGATGTTATAAGCCCCTTGAATGGCTAAAGGCAGAGTAATATCTGTTTCAGTAATAGTAATAGTTACAGACGGCGATAAAGAACTCGAGACAAGCACTAGAAGATTGGCTGGAAATGGAATTACACCAGTAAAAGTAAAAGTTAATGTCAGGCTAGCAATAGAACCTGCTACCGTCGTCGTAGCAAGAGCTGGAATATTAGCATGGATATTCGACTGGATAGTAGCAGCGGAATCGCTATAGTTGATATTAGCGCTATTTACACCATTATATGAGAGTACAAAGACTCCCGATGTGGGAGCTACAGAGAACACAACAGTTTGAACTGAAGTTTGAGGACATACGGCCATTCCCGATGTTAGAAAGACTGTCGCTTGAGCTTTAGGCTTTTGATACTGCATTGAAAGTAAGTTTACATATGAATTTACTATGTCTAATGGAGTGGTAATATTTTCTGGAACATTAGGCATAATTAAATCCTTTTATAAGACCACGAGAATCCCACATCATTTTCTGTGGGATTATAAACCATTCTCTCTCTTGAATCCCAATGAGCGTGAATATTTGAAATTTCTAATGGGATCCATTTTTCTAAAACATTTGGAAGAGGTCTAGTACGAACTACTTTTACTATTATATCACTATAACAAGTTGCTATCCAAGGTATAGAAGAATCAGGACCAATCACCATCTTTGCCTTACTTACCTCTTCAATGAGATCCCATATTTCTGGAGTCTCTATATGCTCAAGTCCGTAATAATTGTCTCCAGCCCCAATATGATAAAGACTACAATCTTTATATTTATTTATTACATGCTTTATTACATGAGAAGGTAATTCCCCATGACTTCGCCCAGTAGTTTGAAGAAGAATTTTATTTCTATCTTTGAAAGGAAAATCTTCAAATCTATAAAGTCTTGGTCTATTTAAAATAACAGGAACATTAAAAAGGCTTGCCCATATTTCTGCATTGGAAAGATATACCGCTGGGGGTTGCCTAACTAGATTTCTATCCCCTTTCTGGGGAACAGTGAAGCGTGGATTAGGCCAGTCCCATTGGTGTGGGAAATTCCAAAGTTGCGTAATCTTAGTAGGAATAATATTTGTTTCACGTGAAACAAAAGGATTAAAGTCAAAGATCCAGCATTTATCTACATCTATTAATTTCTCGCCTTTGGTTTTAAAATAATTCTCAGGAAGAGAACTGCATTGAAGGGCGTCCCCAATACCACGCTTTGCAATTGTAATTCCTTCCCGTAACATTACTAACTTACGGCTACAGTAGCTGTTGCAGTATTTCCAAAAACATCGGTCACGGTAATAGTGTCTGTAACCAATGGAGTAGCTCCAGCGGTGTAAAGTCCTGTTGAGGCTACAATGCTTGCACCTGAATTATTAATTGAGATTGTATAGTTATAAGTCGAATAACCACCGTAGGTAGTAAACTGTACTGTGCCCGTAGACGGAACAATCCCAGCTGAAGTAGCGGGAACCATTACCAATGGGGTAATAACAATATCAGAGCTTTGAACGACAAATTGATACTTTCTGGAATTAGGAAGTAAAGTATTTGTATAACCTTCGTTATAAGAAAAAGTAATCAAAGCTGAACCCGATGTTTCAAGTGTACTGGCTTTAGTCCCAAAGATAGGAACAAAAAGAAGCGCTGCAATGCTTTGAATAGCAAACGTAACTACTATTGGTCCACTTTCAGGCGTGCCGGTAACAGTTAGACCAGCATCACCGGTTAATGTTCTAAGTTCCGTCTGAATAGATGAAGCACTTGCCGTATAGGCAAACTCAGTCGAAAATGATCCATTGTAATTTATATAAAAATTTCCACTCGCGGCAACTCCCGAAAGAGTAATTGTTTGTATCTGACCTGTTGAAAACCCAGCATTAGTGACAAGAGTATTAGAGTCTATGATTTGAACTTGAGTTGCTAAAGCATTTATATTCACTTCCTGGAAAGCTGTAGGGACAAAAGAAAGAGGAATACCAGAGAGAATTGCACTGATTGCTGGTGCAGTAGTTCCATTTAAAGAAGTAGCTGTAAAAGATATAAATAGATTTATAGTCGTTACATCATCCCAAAATACCTCAAATGTTGTACCATCAACTTGAGTCACATTGTAACTTTGTGAGCCATACATGCCACACCCAGCATTTCTTTTGATGTAGATTGCGTTCGCAATAGCAGATGCAGCCGCTGATCCAGCAACGATAACCCAAATAGTATGGCCAGGAACAAGATCATCAGGATCAATTTGAATAGCAGATGCTGTATTGTTTTCATATATATAAGCCGATGTTACCCCAGGAGTGTTTGCTAACGCTGCATACAGTCCAGCTAAATAACCTTGAGAACCAAGAGATGTCGATTTAGCCTGTCTGATTTTAAATAGAGCATCTGATTCTTGATTAATACCAATACTTATTGCAACAGTTGGATTATTAACACTTGTTACACCAAGGACAACAGTTTGCTGAACAGTAATAGTATTAGGAACTGGAGTTACAGCGCCAATAGTAACAGCTTGAAAGTTAAATACGTTAGTCCCGATGCTAACGCCTAACTCAGTAGTCATTAATTGATATAAGTTATTAGCACTATCGGATACCGTATAAACAGCTTGAGCAGTTTGGTCTAAACCGTATAAGTTAACGGATGTACTAGTTACTATTGTAATAGGAGTTACCGTATAGGTACCACCTATTCGCTTTATTCCATTAATGGCATAAAGCATATCTTGCCCAATACCAATGGCTTGAGAAGGGGCAAAACCAGTAAAAATAGCAGAATTAAGATCCAATACATCTAAAACGGCTTGAATGAATGTCATCATCCATTCAAAATCAGGGGTACCAGACGTTAATGTTATATTAGGACCGTAAATCTGCTGGGCAGCTGTTGTAAAAATATTAACTAGTTCTGCTTGTGTGGCAACAGTGAGGCCAGTATTTGAGAGAGAATTAGGCAAAATACACCTCTATTAAGGATTCGTTGTGAATGTAAAAGAATTGCTTACACTGGAAAACGTTGTTTGAACTTTATAAGTGGCAGTATATTGCCTTTGAGCTGTTAAACTAAATGAAAGCTGTTGTATGGAAATAACACCAGTTGTATTTAGTATCGTAGTAGAGATAGCTAAATTCAAAGGAATAATATTTTTACTTCCTAATAAATTAAACCAATCAATACCAGCCGCCAAATCTACCCAACAATTACCCAAAACTGAATTAAGTCTAGTGCCAATATTTTGAGCAATCGCATTGTTATTTTGAGCATACGCCGAAAGACCCGATCCAAATACCCAGTCTTTATTTATATCCAATGACCTAACAATAATTGAGCTATTTAATGCCATTAGCTTAATACCTCTGAAACTTCTGTAGATAATGTACTTAAAGACGATGAAACTGATATTAATGCTGTTGTAATTAAAGGATTGATAGGTGAAGGGGAACCAGGTCCCCCAGTTACAGCGATAAAAGTAGCAGCGTTAGTATTTAAAGCTGTAATAATACTAGTCACATCAGTAATAAGAGTCTGCAATAAAACCCCCAATGTTGAAACACTATTTCCAACACTTGTTAAAGTTGGGCCGATTGTCGTGGTTGCTGTACCAGCTTTTATTTGAGCTTGCGTTTCATTCAAGACAATCGTATTGGAGCCGACCGTAATAGTTGCTTCTGATTCACTTAAAGCAATTGAATTACTGCCTACTGTTACCGTTGCAGAAGAATCATTTAGAACAATAGTATTACTACCCACTGTTAGTGTTGCAGCGGTACCATTAACTTTAATTGTATTACTAGACCCGAATCTTAAAGTTACGGCTGTGTCATCATAATTGAGCCATGTATTGGGTATTGAGTTAATTCCTACAAAAACAATAGCATCTGCAAAGCCGTGAATCCTCGATGTATTAGGTGGTGAACTCGTACTTCCAGTAGCCCACCAGTTACTTAAGTCCCTATCATTAAAAAATATTAGGCATTCATCCCCCTCAGAAATTGGCAGCGTTATAGCTCCACTACCTCCGCCTAAAACGAATACAGGGCAACCATTAAGCTGAGGATATGCAGTTGTGGTAATTGAGGTATCACCAGTGGAAGTAAGACTTAAGAATGATTTAGGATAATTAATGGTGACATTGGCGGTTTGATTCGTCGCATTGAAAGATTGAATAGTCCCAACATGTAAACAGTTGGTCTCCATTTGGACTTGCTTCTTAAAGAAATTAAGAACATCAGATAATTCAGGATTATTAGGAACTAGATTTAAATTTTGGGTATTTAATGAAACCATTTTAAGTTCCTGGTACTGGTGTTGGGGCCTGAATATATAGAAAGTCGGCTGTAGTTATAAGTGTGCCTGATATAACCGGTGAAATAGTACCCCTATGCTTTACACTTCTTACAATCCACGTCCCAGTTAATTGAGGATATGTTATACTTATAACTTCGACTAAACTGCCTACGTCAATAGCTGGATTAAATAATGTCTCAAATCGCATCATAGTTTGTTCTAAAACAGGTGTATTAAGTAGTCCAGTATCAGCATCTATAATCTGTACTGGTCCTGGTCTTAAAACAAAGTCACTAGATTTTAAAACATATGTCTTACCCTTATCAATAAAGAAAGCACCACCAGTAATTCTATCTAGAATCTGAATAGCATTACCTTGATACGCTTCCTCTTTCTGGATAATGCCTGGAAATATACTACAAGCCCCAAAAGTGGTTTTTGGTACTAATGCCATTAAAGACTGAACAACAACTTGATTTGGAGTGCCAGCCACAAAAGAAGTATTAACATCACCGCTTTGATAAGCAAAACCACCATCATAGCATTCAATCTGAGTGATAAAGTTTACGCCCTCACGTACTGACCAAGCCTCTGTAATGTTCCCGTAAAATATAGTGGTTAAAGAAGGAATAGGAGCGCCTGCAGCTACTAGTGCAGCCCCTTCTGTAGCATTGATAGACACAGGGGCATATCCTGCCTCTAGTGTAACAGTATTAAAAGTACCAACATTAAAAGCATTAAATAGAATTTGATTTCTATTCGTCTTCCCAAGATTATAAATTCTTATTTGGCATGTATTCGCTGAACTTAAAGAATTTCTTGTGATGTCAAATTCAATTGTAAATGGAAGTGAGACGACAATATTATTAAATGCAATAGGAACTGCACCAATAGTAATAGGACCAGGCTGGATCGTACATCTATAAATGCGATTGAATTTTGTATTAGTAGTAAATGGAGATGGGTTACTTAGCGGGTTTGCACTCATGATGGCAAAGCTCCGCCATTTATATACGTTTCGTAAGCTAACATCTCGGCAGGGGTTAAAATATATAAACTAGAAGCGCCTGATGAAAAATCCTGTTGCTGAGTTGGTTCTCGTCCTGATGACGAAAAACAAGCCAAGCCAAAAGGTAAGATATTCATCCACTGATAAAGCATATTGGCATTATTAGTGATTCGCATAGTATTCAAAGTGAACGTCTGATAGGTCAAACTAGTGATAAACCAGCCGTATTGCATAGGAATATAATACATTGTAAATGAAAAAGATTGACCCGTAGGTAATACAAGCGTTTGAGTTTGTAACGGACTCGATGAAATATTGTTTATAGGATACATTTTTCACCTATTGGGTATCTGAGATTGCTGAACCTTGATCTGCACTCCCCGATGCCGTAGAAGTTCCCCCATCTGTTCCCGCTGCTGATTGAGTTGCAGCTCTTCCTGATGAAAGTAAACTAGTATCAGTGGATGACGTTGACGTTGTTCTAATCTGCTTAAATGTAACTTCAAAAGTCGATATTACTTGAGTCTCAGCATCTTGAATAGCTTTAACACTTTGGATTGCCATGTTGTCAAATATAGCCCAGGGAGTCTGAACATTGAATAATGTTCTTGAATTCCAATAACCATAAAAAGATTGAAACATCTGTTGCTGTAAATTTTGTTGCGAGGAACCCACTGTAAACACATTTGTATTAGATCCAATTTCTCCAGCGTCAGGGCCTCCAAAAGCATTAGCTATAGAAGTCACCGCTTCGACTGCAGCATTGACTAATGTATCAGCGGTTTCATAAGCCAAAACAGCGTCTAAATAGTCCGTCTCCGCTTTCTGAGTCAAAGCCGGTGTATAGGCATCAACTAGTAATAAAGAGTTGGCAGCAGCCTGGAGAGGAAGAAAGAAAGATGGGAGAATATTATTAAGCTCTCCAATATAACCCCTTGTCGTTATTAATGTGGGTTTTAAAGCAATTTGATCTTGAATCGCTGTATTATCTTCAATGTAATGATCTGTAATCTCACTCTCAAAAGTAGCCGTTTGTTCACCTTCATAATGAAACATTAATGTCGAAGGGGTTCCAGTTAATAGATTAGTCCCGTTTGCACCCGGTGGATTTTGAGGTTGATAGCCTTGAGTACTAGTAGGAGAAGCTAAGATTAAATTAGCTAACGCTCCGATAGCCGTAGCAGCTGAAGAGATTTGAGCGACATTAATAGTGGGAGAAGATGACATAATTAACTCACTTGAACGACAGTGTTAAATTGCCTTAAAGCATCCCTATGAGATTTAGTTAAAGCCGATGTAGTATGTTTTTTGACTTCCTCGCCTATTTTAGCAGGATGCTGAGTTCCATTAATATGGATATTTTGATTTACGGTAGGCGAATGGCTAACATTATTAGTTATATTGGAAGGTGCTTGAGGCTTATGATCAGATGCAAGTGGAAGTAAAGACGCTTTTGGTTGAATAAAATTATGAATATTTTCTACTTTAGACTGATTAACATTATGAACATTATTAGCTTGATTAGTTTCGGGAGAACCTCCCAATAAACCAATTAATGAATTCAAAGCTGAATTAAGATTAGATAATCCACTCGTTTGATCGAATTTCCCTTTATTTTCTTCCTTTGATTTACTAGCAATTTGTTCCACAGTTAAACTTTTGTTTTCTGAATTAACTGGTGTGCCACCAATTAAAGGGCTTAAAGCCTCTATAGCTGATGTGAAAACATCAGGAACTTTGAAACCTTTAAATAAACTATTAATAGTTCTCTCTAATTCTTTAATTAAAGCTAAGAACTGTTTCACGTCTTTGGATGCAAGACTAAAATTAAATACTTTCTCTATACTTTTAGCCTCTTTAGCAGCAGCCCCTAAACCAAAACCAAGAGTATTAACTGCACTAGCTAATCCTTTAGCTCCAATATTTAAAGCATCAAATACATGAGCTGACTCACTAATCTTAAGTAAAGCTTGAGATACCGTAATAATACTATCAGTAAGCTGAGTGAAATCTTTTACTAACTCACCGCCATGTGCTGCATTGAGACTGCCAATAGCCATTTCAATATGGACACCTAAATTGCTCCACGCAATATTAGCTTTGTCCAATGCCGCAATTTGTCTATCTGAATAAACAGGCGCTTTATTTAAAGTCTGTTGATCAGCTCCACCACGTCTTAGGCCAGCTATGAGCGTATCACCAATACCAAGAGACCTAACTGCTTCTGTAAGCAAGCCACGTTGAGATTCTGGTGCTTTACTTAGAGCTTCTTTTATCCTTTGCAAAAAATGTTCTGGATGGGCTGCATAATCCAATAAATCCTTTTGAGTTATGTTGCCACCAGTATACTTAGCTACTTGAGCTAATCCAGCTGGTCTACCACCAAGCCCATAAGCGGCTTTTGTTGCTGTAGATGAAAGATTCTTAAATGTTGATTCTGTTTCTTCATTCGAGACACCAACTTGACGAAGAGCATATTGATACTGTTGTAGTGTTTTAGTTCCCTCACCTAGAAGAGCTGAGAAATTGGTAAGTCCCGTTCCCGTTTTTCCTGAGGATTGAAAAAGTTGTTGTAATGCATAAAAAGCACCAACTAATGCCACTTTTGTCTCAAGAGCTAAACCAGAAACATCTTTAAGACCTTTCTCTACTCCAGTAAGGCCTTCTAAAGTCTTGTCACTCCCTTTAAGACCAAGGTTTATAAAGAGATCCGCAACTACCACTTTATTCTCCCTTATTCATTTCAAGCCATTTAGCTTCATACTGATTCAAGAATCTATCATATGCCAAGGCTTGCAGAACTTCTTTTGCTGTAAGTAAAGCCGCTTCTCTTATTGAAGAGGCGTATCCTGATTTACATAATCGAAAATAGACTAACAAAACATCATCTATTATATCTACTTTAGGTTCTTTTCGTTCATCTCTGACAGGGTTTTGTATTGAACAAAAAGACTTTTGAAAAAAGGTTCTACGTTCTCCCGTGCAACTTCAATAGCAACCTGTACATAATCTTCTCTATTTTCAACAGGTTCAAAAGACATAGGTGTGATTCGTACATCATGCCCTTTATCATTATATGTACATCTTTCCATACACTTCCAAAGAGCTTTTTCGATCTCTAATGATGAAAATCCTGTACAAAATAATTCTTTATAGAGATTCATAACTTCCATTGAAGAATTCACTGGAATATCTTTAAGCTCTTTGAGTAAAGCCTGATATAGAGCCCTAGAATCAGCAAAAGGAGCCGGCGTTATTTTAAGTAACGCTTTACTTGGTAGTATAACTTCGCGAGACATAAAGCCTTTCTAATTAAGAAGATATAGTTCTTGGAACTGTAACCAATGCTGAGACCCATTCCAATTTATAAACTGAAACAGCCTGTCCAGTATCACCTTCAGGATTAACAATGACTGGTACTAGAGAACTAAAATATCCACCACTAAGTGAATAAGCATCTGAAATAGATTGGTTAGTAGAGATTCCACCGACGATGCTATTTGATGATAAGTGTTTAACAACCTGGCCAATAAGAAGCGGGAAGGCAACAAAGCTAGTCACTTGAGCATTAAGAAGACCATTTAAGAAAACATCGTCTGGACTACCACGAAGGATTCTAAGTTCTAATTCTGCAAGTTTACCAGTTTGGTTTTGAGCTATAAGCGCATTACCATCTTTGCCAATCTTTGCATTAGCTATTTTATTTGGGAATGTTAAATTTCCACAATTACCATCAGCCAAATTAACTAATGTATATGTGTTTATTATAATTGTATCTGTTCCAGAAAGTGTTACTGCTGCCATCTTATTTCTCCAATTATTGGTTTACTGAAACTATTACGGTACCGGTATCAATTCCACCAGCTAATTTTGCGGCGATTTGTATAATTGGAGCTTTTCTATTCGCTCTATCGCTTTGAGATTGTTGCGCAATAGGAGTTGAATAAATATAGAATCCAAACTGAGAAACATTAGTAATTAAACTAGCTTGATTACCAAATGTAGTCGCACTATTCCATGTTCCAGGCGCTAAATAACCATTATTAACAGCTTGCTGACAAACTTGTTGAATAGCATTTTTAATACCAGTCATTCCCTGTTCAGTTTGAGGGATCTTTGTACTAGTTGAACCTAAATAATTGAAATAAGCTACTTGTAGAGCGGCTTTAAACCATTGTAAATTTATTTGATTATCATAGAAATCATTAGCTCCAGACACATAAAGACCTGGTTGCCCTTGGAAACTAATGTAACAGTCTGCACCGGCTACATTAGCAGCTACTTCATTAGTAGGCGTAAGATTAGGATCTGTTGCTACACCAGCCAAAACTTTTTGACTCATGTTCAAAGTAGTATTTGAACCACTATAAACAGTTGATTGTCCCCTAGATGCATAGGCAGCCATCATTCCCAAAGCATTAAAATTAGAATTAGTTGTGTCTTGATAATATAAACATCTCGTTTGGGTTAGAGATGCTGACACTAGAGCAGCGGCAACACTTGTAATAGCCCCCACTGTATTCTGTACAGTGTAACCAATGAGTGTATTGGCTTGAATAACAGCTGCTGCAGCTAATGCATCTACTGAACTTTCAATCTGAGTTGTCATAACTCCAAAATATTGAACTAGAGTCAATGTTCTAGTAATAGCAGCAGCCCAGGTTTCACTCGATTCAAATGGGATAATTACTAAATATCCACCTGGAAGTAGAATATTAGGCACTTGAGAAAATATAGCTAAAGCCATTGAATAAGTCACACTATTAGAACCAAATGCTGTCGCAACATCAGTCGGATCTAAAAAGATACCATATCCATTTGTGAAAGCTGGACTTGGGGTATCTGTTGTGAATAAAGCAAGATTTCCGGAGTTGAATACACTGACGCCAGTCGGGGACTGAGATACAGATATATTAACAATGAGCGACAAGGGAAATTGAGTTGAGGCCATAAAGAACTCCTAAGCATCGGTTGCAATTTGTACAGGACTAAATGTATCAAAATATTGAATTGGTGTAATCTTATAAGTAGCATAGAACATTTTAAATGATGCTCTAAACCTGTAAGGAATTGCTGACCCATCTATTCCAGAAAGATCTTTAAATCCATCAGTTGTATTTATTAAGATAGAAAAGTTATTCGCTTCCATCTGTTGTTGAGCATAGACCGAATTAACAGCGAGAACAATCTCTTCCTTACGGTCCATTGCACTAGTATCACGTGATTTAATATCTATATCAATAAGAGCAGCACAACTTGCTGATTGAATCTGTTGAGCATTAGGTCCTGATACATCTGTAAAATTACTATTCGATATAATCTTTGTAGATGCCACACTGAGAACAATAAAGAGTGCATTATCCATCGGTTCAAATATCTTACTGTTCCAAATCCAAACCCTTCCATTAGGAAGATTCATTTGATTTTGTAAAATGTCACAAAAAAGAAGAAATGGAGAACCTACTAATAATCTAGATTGAGATTGGTTGCCCAAACTATCTGAAACAACAATGGTCTCAAATTGATTAAGAGGATTTGTAGAAATTGAAATAGGGCCTTGGTAAGCTCCAGAACTGGCGTTAATCGTGCCGCCAGCACTTCCAAATGGAATAAGTGAATACTCATATGGGGGAACTCCTCCTAAGCCTAGAAACGATACTGAACCATTTATTCCACAAGCAGTAGCGCTTTGACTTAAAGTTAATATAGTCATGGGGCGACCTGCTGAACATCGCCCTGCAGCAATCCTAGACCACTATTTGTATAATTTTCTACCAAGATAAATTCTATATAGCCAAATACTGAAAAATTCCTTGCAGTCATAATTCTATATTGAATATTCAAATAATTAATTACATCATCAGGTTTTAAAGTAATTAAGGCGCCACTTGTATCACATTGCGCATGTATTTGAATATAATTCCATTTACGTTGTCCCTCTGGGAAGAGGTTTAATTGTCTACCTTGTAATGGTTGAGCAATACCCATAAAATTGATATTAGTCGTTTTTTCAATGAGTTGAAAAGAAGAAGTATATTTAGAGACAACTACAAAAACCATTGGCTGTAACCAATCATAAAGTGTCTCTTGAAGGTAAGGTAATGTTCCCGTTTGAGCATTCAAAGGTACATTACAGGCATTCTGAATAGTAAAATTAGACACTAGATCCTCCAACTAATTTGTAATCAATAGAATCTCTTAACTGTTCAGTGTCTACAAGTACATTTGAATGACCTTTACGAGCAATAGTAGATGGTGAGTTAGGAGTCCATTTTCCAAATCCAGAGCTATGAAACCCATCTAATACAATCTGTTTAGCAGTAGCACCGATATAATCAACCCACGGATCTAAATTCTTTTCTTCCAGAATATGCGCAACTGCTTCAGGACCAAATGCAGTCGAACTTTCAAGCCTCTCTTGCATATGTTCAATGATAGGAATTCTAAGAAAGCTTCTATTAGTTGCTTGATCAAATTCCCACCGAGCTCCAATAGTCGCATTGCTTTTACCATCAGATCTCCCATCATTTCCTTCCAATACACCGATGTGAACGGATTTAGGATTCTTTAAAGCTTTAATAAAATCCTGCAATGGTTTCATATTCATTTGAATGCCATCAGCCATTTAAGGAAGGGTTCTCCCATAGCTTATAGTCATAGCACCAGTTAATTGAGGCATCAAAAGCTGAAGATATTGTTGACCATATGTAGTGGTGACCAACTGTGTCCAATATGGATTATCTAAAATGCGTTGAGGTATTGCATACGATGAATTTACAGCACCAACTCCTTTAGATTGCTCAAGCCAAGTAAATTTTCCGTTTATACCTTGGGAACTATTACGAAGATTAGAAACTAAATAATGAGCGGAGAGAAGTAAATAGCCAATTGTGTAATCTGATTGGCATGAGAATAATGCTTGATTGATATTGAAATTTGTCATTTGGAAAGCGTTATTCACATCAAGTTCCAAGACCCCTGTATTTGGATCAGAATTGTTAAAGGGAAAGTCTCGATAAAAATAACTTGCAAATGTCTGGTAATCCGGATTAATATACATAGAGATTTCCCTTATTAATTGCAAGGAAGACATGGACCAAGACGAAAAAACGCTCAAAGAGCGTGAAAGAAAAAAATTGTGGCGTTTGAAACAAGGATCTAATTCCAGAAAAGATCCTATTATTCGTTTTTTTGAAAAAATAGAAAAAACTGATACGTGTTGGTTGTGGCTTGGCAATACGGCTAAATTTAAAGAAGATGAAAAAGGATATGGGAATTTTTGGTTTGATTCTAAAAATCATATGGCACACCGATTTTCTTATGAGATTCACGTCGGGCCCATCCCCAACGACAAGGAATTGGATCATCTCTGTCGGGTTAGAAATTGTGTAAATCCCGATCATCTCGAGCCTGTTACTCACAAAGTGAATATGGAAAGAGGAGAAATTGCTACAAAAACTATTTGCAAAAATGGACATAAATTTACATCCAATAATACTAAGATTATGCCAGATGGACACAGGGAATGCAAAACATGTCGTAAAGTTCTTAAAGAAAAACATTTAAATATATCTAAACAAAAAACCATCGAAAAAAGAGCAAAATATACTGGACCAATTAATCCATTGACTGGAAATCCAATTAAAACACATTGTAAAAGAGGACATGAATTAAAGTCAGGTGACTTCAAATTTAATAAATCAGGTGCAAGATTGTGTCTTTTATGCAGGGAAAACGCGAAATTAATTCTTTTGAAAGCATCCGAAATCCTCAGCATCACTAAAATAAAAACTCATTGTCCTCATGGCCACGAATTTACCCCAGAAAATACTAGAATAAATACCAAAGGCTTTCGGATCTGCAGAGCCTGTCATAGAAAAACTTGTAATTTAGGGAAATATAAAGACAGAACAAAATGCATAAATGGACATCCAAATATTCCAGAAAATATTTATATCAGCCCAAAAGGAAAACGTGAATGTAATTTATGCAAAATTAATCATGCAAAAATTAGACAAGAAAAAATTAAAAAAAGAAGAAAAGACTTTTTATTTGGAAGCCTAACCAGTAATTATTTAATAAGGACCTGATTGTTGTGGTGCATTAAAATATTGCAGTGTCAACGGACGAAGTAAAAGAGTTCCAGCCACTTGACTGTAAGCAGTTGAGGTAAAATCAAAGTCATTCAATGTATTCGCAAGAGTATTAGTATAAGGCAGAGGAATACTCATAAATACACTGTATGGATCATAACTTAACAACACATATTGTTCATATGCGTTACCGCTTGCAATTGAATCACAATACAAGTTAGGAAGAATTTTAAAGTTAGGATTGTGAGTGATCTTCCTAAAGATGTTTGTGAAAAAGTCTAAGATATCGATCAACATAAATTGTGAGTTGGTTGGTGCTGCTAAACCGTTATAATCACGTTCAGGAATAAGTAATCTATCAGGATAACATGTAAAGTTTACAGTTTGACGGTAGATACCAATCCATGTGGCTGCAAGAGTAGCTAACTCAGCAGAAGTCATTTGACTTAAAGGTCCAGTGATAAGAGTTGTATTAACTGGTGCCGTAGGTTGATTCAAAAGCCCTAAAAAGTTTCCATTGGCGCCATTTTGACCAGTAGCTCCCAAAAACGCTAGTCTTTGTACTCCCAAGTCATAGTTACGTTTTCTCGTTATCTCTTTTTGGGTGATTAATGACCAGTTTCCAGACTTAGCAGCAAACTTAACATCAACGATGTTGTATGTAAGAGATTTTCTCCATACGAAATGTTGTAGAGTTAATGCATCGACACCAGTATCAACCATTGCAGATCTTGCAGATTGAATCCCAGTATTAACAAATCCAGTCTCAAATTCATCTGCAATGTCAAATGATCTGTAAACTAGAGTATTAGTGTCAAATGCTCCCTCTCCCTCTTTAACTGGGAAATAATCAGCTGGATAAATTTGGTAGAATTGTTGTTCTGAAATATCTTTAGATATAAAACTAAGAGTGGTAATTGCTTGTTCAGCTCCTAACCCACCGCTTGCATTGTGCATTTTGTCATTAAACATATGACTATATTTTTTAACAAATTCACTTTTGTAATTTTTGAAGGCGCATTGTTCTGAATATGTAAAATCATTAATTGTCACTGGTTTACCAGTTCTCTTTAATTCATTGTTTAGTCTTGTTTCTGACCAAACTACTTCAGGCGTATCATTATAAGTTCTCATTTATTTATATTCCTTTCGTTAATGTTAAGCCGCTAAGAAGCTTGGGGTTTGAATGTTGATTCTCACAAGTTGACCTGGTGCAGTTGCAGTATTTTCAGCATAACCTACAATATTGTGTGTAGATACGGTGGAACCGACTCCACCATTTGTGGTTAAATCCAAACAAACTTGAGCGCCTGCATTGAAAGTTGTTGTTGAGTATAAATATTGAACATTTCCACCTCTAGAGATCTCGAGAGCATTCCCTGGTGAGAAGGATACGTTTTTGAAGTTAAATACTACAAAACCAAGTACGGCATCCGTATCCGCTGTACATGGAACAACATGCATTGGGCCGCCTAAAGCACTATTTGTAGAGTAAGCTTTAACAGCACAACCAGCATAAACTGGACTTGCAACACTAGCATCTAAGATTACAGATCTAGTATTGTAATTGAATGATTGATCTAAAACCCCAAGATAGTTTTGTTGTTGTATTGAGTTTTGAGATAAAACTGGTGGCTGAGTAACGCCTGAAACTTGTAGAGAATCAGCTGTTGCATTTGATGCACCAGTATCAGTATAAATCATTTCAAAATAATAAGTCGTATTAGGTATAAGACCTGTAACTGTATTAACTAATGCTGTAGCACCAGAAAATAAATTACCAGCACCTGGTGTGAATCCAGACACGACAGAACCATAAAGTTGTTGTGTATATGGACCAGTTCCTGCTGTTGCTGCTGTACTAGTGATAGTAGCAGTTGTTGATGATGTTGTAGTTACGGTTAAGACACCGGCAGTGATACTCATGTTTTTAATTCCTTTTCAATTGGGATGTTTAGAATCTTCCAGAACCATATTTAAGTTTACCATAATTAATCTTTTGTTCCTCTGTTGAAACTTTTGGCTTAATTAAAGTAGCTTCATTAAAAGGAGCATTCCTTAAACGATCTGCTTTTTCTTTTGCATTCTTACGTTTTTCTGAGTCTCTCATTTTCTTTTCTTCTTTTTCTTTTTCTTCTTCTTCGTCTTCTTCATTCATCTCTTTTGTTTTAGGATTTTTAGTTCCTTTCTCTTGTTTCTTTTCCCAAGAATCATCAGCTTCGACTTCTGGATACTCATTCTCTTCACGCCCTTTACCTTCTTTGTGAAGCTTTTCAGCATCTTCTTCTTCTTCTTCAGTTTCTTCGTTTTCCATGTCTTCTTCAGAATCTTTCATTTTTCCCATAGCTTGCTTGTAACAATCAACCATACGTTTAACCGTCATTCGCTCACCATCAACATCAACCATATGATCAGGATGTGCCATTTTTGTATGACCATCCTCGTCGGCTTCGTTAATAAGTTTGGCAATTGAGACTTCTCTTTTCGTATTAGGCAAAGAGACCATCATGTTTTCTAGATCCAGAGTGTTTTCTACTTTTTCTTTTTTCCAAAAAGTAAATTTCATAGTGCTGCTTCCTTTTTCTTTTGAGTTAGAGAGTCTTTTAAGCTCTGTTAATTTTTCTTCATTATATTTCTTAAATTCATCTGGTGTCATTATAATTGATTCTTCATAACGAGGATTTGGAACAATTGCTAAGTGTTCATAGATAGCTCCTGTAATTTCTTTATCATAATCAAGACCATTCCAAGTTCCTGATGAACCATATTTATTAGGAACATAACAATTAGATAATTTTAATCCTCTTGCTATAGCTCTTTCAGCTCTTTTAGAAACTATGATGAATTTGACCCAATGTTTGCCGTCACTTGCATTGAAAAAACTTTCGAGTACCCATCCATCAGCTTCGTCCTTTACTTCATCGATATCTGAATCAACTTCATCAACGTGAGAAACAAATATAGGTCTGCCTGCAAAAGAAGGATCCATAGAACGAATAGTATCTTCATTAAGGAAAACACGTAATTCACCACCGTCTTGCTCTTGATATGCAGCAATCCCAGGATAAAAATGCATCCCATAGAAAACTGATCCTTTTGCACCTTCAGACATAGTTATCCTTTTATCGGCGGATTAGCAGCTTGAGCACCACCAGTTGCTCCAGCTGCTTGCGCTGCTGATGATGTTGCAATAGTTGGGGTTGTTGGCGCAACCCAATTTGGATTATAAGAAATAGAAGTTAAAGCCCAATGAGTTAAATTTAAAGCGGTGATCACACTAATAGCATCTGTAATAGAAGTACCCTGAACAACATGTGGCAATGTGCCCTGTTCAGTAGTTGATGCAGATGACACCGCTTTGTCAATCAATGTGAATCCACATATATAATTTTGATAAGCTGGTAATGTCATATTTATATCTTCCTAGTTAAAGCTAAATTAATTCCGTAATCAGAATGTGCGGTTGTACAAGAAGTACAACTATAAGCATAAACAAAATCTTCTCCTGCCCCTAACACAATCGAAGTTGTTATTTGTTGAAATCCAGTGGTATTACCAATAAGTGCAGTAGTTGTAATGGAATGACCGGCGACCCCATCGCTCCATGTAATGGTTAATTGTGAATTACCACCACTTCCTACTGTAGAGACATATATGTACGCATTTACTTCAAATAAACCGCCATTACTGGAAGTATATAAAGTAGTATTAGTAACAGGCGCGTTATAATTTAAAACATTAACAATGCCGACTATAGAAGCTAATCCATTACCAGCTAACACATCTTGATTATATTTATAGACTGGATTAGTAATTGTAATCCCTGATGGATTATCAAAATCCAATTGATTTACGCCCGTTTGATCTGCCAAATATCTGCCGTTTGCAGTAGAGAAACTTACGGCAATGTAATCGTATTCATCATAAAGATACCTATTGGCATAATCTACGGATACAGCTTGGTTAAAATCGTTTAAAATATGATTATTATAATCAACAGATATAATTGGAGTAGTATCTTTAAGATACCTACCTTGATAGTCAACAGAAGCTGTTCCATATACATCTTTCAAGACTCTATTATTAAAATCTACAGAAGTACCTGAACTTGCATCAGCTAGTATTCTATTATTCCAATCAACAGATAAAATATTAGACACGTCATTTAATAATGCATTATTTACTGAAACATTTGGACTCGCTGCTGACTGATTTTGTATTGTATCTGTTGCTGTAGTTGGGGTTTTCAAAAGCGTCCCATCATAGGTCAGATTAGGACTTGCTCCCATTGCACCAGAATTATTATATTGAAGTTGTGTATTAGATCCTGCGGCGGCTAGATATGCTGCTGCAATTACTGAGCCTTGCCACATTCCCGTTGCAATTGTTCCCAAAGCTGTAAGAGATGATGTAACAATATTTGAGGCTAGAGTTGTCCCAGTCAAAGTTCCCGCGGGAGCTACAACAACATTACCACCTGCAGCAGTTATTAAACCTTTTCCATTAACACTAAAACTAGGAATAGATGTGGAAGAGCCAAAACTACCAATATTTGTATTTACAGTTGCTAGTGTTGTAGCTGCAGATCCTGGTCCTGTAGCTGTAACATCACCGGTTAAAGCAGAAATTGCTGCCGAAAATGTATTCCAGTCAGTGCTTTTTAAATAACCATTATGACTTGTATCTGCTACATGCTGAGATATTGTCGTTCCTGATCCAATTACAGAACCAGAACCATTGCCAATTGTAATACCATCAGTTCCAACATCTGTTAAATTACCAAAAGTTAACGAGGATTGTTTCCCATTAAATGTATTCCAATCGGTGGATGACAAAGCGCCAGTCGTACTAGTCGATGATAATACTAAACTTAAAACCTGACTCGAAAGACTAAGACCATTAGTAGTACCAAGAGTAACATCCCCACTATTTGTTCCTGAACTAGTGCCTGAGAAGTTAGAGGCGCCAATTGTTCCGGTAAATGTTTTATTGCCTGCAAAAGATTGTGTTCCTGTTGTAATTCCACCTGGATAAAATACACTCGCTGGTTGCAATGTTAAACTAGATCCAAGAGCCGTAGCACCGTTACCATTAGGAGAAGATCCGAATGGAGTTAAAGTTACGCCTCCACCACCGCCACCAGTTGCGGCCGTTGTCTGTTGGGTTCCATCAGGAAATTGAATACCCATATATGTAGGGATAACACAAGCAAAAGGACCCGGACAAGTATACATGGGCGAAAATGCTCCGCTACCATGTTGGGATATTAGTAGAAATAGTAATGTAATTAATTTTTTCATTACGGCTTCTTATTAGAAGAGGATGTTAAAATCATTCTCGCCGTTAGTTGCTGGTGCACTTACAGCCCTAATAGAGATTCGTTGTGAACTCGTTATCTGTAAATTAACTGCAGTTCCCCCTGCGGGAATAAGAAATTGCCTAACTTCAGAATTAGCAGGCGCACTTGCATTACAAATGCCAACTTCCATGACCTGACCACTCGTGTCAGCAACTGAGATTTGACTCACTGTGTTTGGTAAACTGGAAGCAATCACAAACCAATTAGTCGTTCCGACATTAGTGGATGTATAAACCGTTCTTATTCCCATTCCAGACTTTGCACTCGCTAATGCTTTTATTGAAAGAAATGACAAAGACGAGAATAACAAGAATGTTTTGATCTTATTCTTCATATTTTAAAACCTGCTTTAAGATAAAAAACGTTGCATTCACTTATCTTAAGGCGGATTACTATTTCTATGCAATGTAAATGTCTAATATCATTCGGCATTTAATTCTGGAAATATTTAAGTTTTCAGAATATTCTTCCGATAAGATGCTAAATGGAGGTATTTATGAAACTATATAATGTTGTAATAGAAGGTATTAACAGACGACGAACTTGACAATATCTCGAATGAGACTATTCACGATTTATTACAAGATTATCTATATTAAATTATTAAGATGATCAAATATCTCTTTGGAAGATCCAAATTGAGCTTTCCATTCCAATGCTCTGTTTACAATGGAAGTAGCTCTTTTATAAGCAGATTTATAGATTTTTTTACCTTCACGTTCAAAATATCTTAGTGCTGCTAAATCAGAATCCAATACTATGAAAAGTGGGATAACTTCAAACCCTAACTTCTCTAAAGCTTCTCTTTGAATTCGTTCCCCAAAAGGGCATTCTGTAATGATTGGATTTGATGATTTTGATGCTGCTATTGAGATCGCTTGATAAATATTGGCAAAATTTAAATCATGGGGAACATAGTTATACTTATTTGTAAGTTTCTTACATACCCAAGTCTTTCCAGACCCAGAAACGCCACAAAGAAGATATAACTTGCGACCTTTCATTTCTTCTTAATCTTAGTAGTCTGTTCAGTAGAGATTATTTCAGCTGGCTTAACCTCTACTTCGTCTAATAAATGGCTAGGAACTGGCATTCCTCTTTGTTTGTATTGTTGAATTTCGTTTCTTTTAGTTCTCCTTTGAAAGAGTTCTAATTCTATTTTCTCTTGCTCAGAATATCGCTCAAATTTATTGTCTAATGTTCGTGGCGAAATACCAAGAGATTCAGCTGTACGAAGTTTATTCTTATTGCAGAAGTTGTAAGCTTTAAGAATGACTTCTTTTTCAAGTTGCTCAAGGGACTTCCCTGGAACCCACATGGGAGTATCGTTAAACATAAATTCCTTTATTTGCTTTTTGTGAATTTACCACCAATAGACTTATATATTGTACTAACAACTCCCCATTTTCCTTTGTCAGTACAATATATAAGTCTATTGGTGGTAAATTCACAAAAAGACTTATATATTGTACTAACAACTCCCCATTTATATTGTACTAACAACTCCCCATTTTCCTTTGTCAGTACCGTATTCTTTTTTAGTTAAATCTTCAGCCTTTGCCCACTTATTTTCATCTACTTTCCCAGGATTAGCAACTTTAGAATCTTTTGAACCTCTCACGCCCATTGCAGTACTAGTTTGTGGTGGTTTAAAGTCTGAGTCTGCTCGTTCTCTTATCCACGTTCTAGTTGCCTCGCTCAGAGAGCCTTTTTGCCCTTCTTTGTCTTCATTCATATAGTCATCCTTTCTAAGGTTAGTTTGTGTAGTATTTTTATCATTATAAGCGAATGTTCCCCCAAATTTTTCATAAAGCCAAATTTGGAATTTCTTATTGCCAGACGCTTCTGCTCCAGCTTTAGCCCATAATCCTTTATTGCTAGGGTTCTCATAGAATGGAAGCTTACGACTATCTAACCATGTATCACCACCATCAGCCCGATATGAAGCAAGATCATAAGCAGTAGAATTTTTCGTTGACCTATCTTGGTCTATTGAAGCTTTACCAATCCTACGAGAATCTTCATTTCCATCCCCCCTTTGAGATCCTTTAGTAACATGAGGAGCTGTTTCTTCTAAAGATTTAGATTTTCTTGAATCTGCACGTCCAGAACCACCCTCTTCGTCTGAATCAAGTGGCCGATATGGATCATGCTGCCCTTCAATAATCTCGTCTTGATTATATCCCCCTTCAGTTCCTTCAATGGAATTCAACTGCACATCAAAAAGATTACCTCTATTACAGGCAGCTACAAAATCTTCAGCGGATATCTCTTGTGACATCCTTGCCATATGTAATCTATTAAACTTTTGAGTTTTGACGTTCTCTTCTTGCTCAAGAGAAAGCATACGAAGAGGTTTAAATGAAATTTCTAAATCAGTTGGAATATAGCCAAATAGTTTCTGGCATTTAATCTCTAACATACGAAGAATTGGGTATTTAACTTTATTTCTAACTTGCGATTCGATCATTGAATTATAAACTTCAATATCGTCTTCACCAGAATTGAAACCAGCTGCTGAGATACCAAAGATCTTTGTAAGTGGCATACCAAGCTCAGAAGCGATCTGAATTCTATTCTCTGCAGCAGTTTCGGCCAAACCAGCGAAGGATAACTGTTTATGATCCCAATCATCTTCAGAATCCATAACCAAAGCATTTTGATAGTTCTTTTGCATATTGGCATACTGTAACCGCTTATCTACAGCTTGCATGCCTTGAGGTGACATTAAAGTGTTTACATAATTTTTGATTTTATAAACATCTATCTTAAATTCATCTAAAACTTGGAATGTTAAGTCAGTCGCTTTGAGGTATTGATTAAGAGGTCTGAGTAATGCCTCAACAACAGAAAATCCCCAACCTCTTAACCTTGGCCTAACAAATGAAGGTGCTGTCATGCCCTTTAAACGCATCACACGGGACTTGTGTAACTGGACCCCATAGTAACTATAGAATTGGAAGTCATCATTGTCTTGGGTTGGATTCCAGCCTTCTGTTTCATTTTTGTCCCAAAAGATTTCCCACATATCAACAGCTCTAAATTCTAGAGAAGAATCAGGACCAAGTGAAGCTATATCCAAAGGTTCATCAGGATCTTGGTCTGTAAGAACAATTATACCAGCGCCGCCGTAGAGTCTATTCCATTTCTCAGCCCAACCAATGGTTGTAAGATCATCATCCCTATCTAAAGAATTAGCCAATATCGTGATCTCTTCTTCAGACATTTCTTTTGATTGGATTTCAATTCCACCTCTAAGACCATCATCGACTGGAAGATTAACTACTTTTTGTATGAGTCCTATTTCTACATAGAGCTCAGACAAAAGATTCCGCATATTAGAGATATAGTACCAACGAAGGTTTGCGAATGATGTATCCACACTCGATACTTGTTGACCTTGCCCAAAACCGTTACCAGGTGGATAAGAGGCATTTATACCACCACCAATACCAGGGCCAGGAAAAAAAGGATCAGGATATCCTGCTCCAAAGGGGCCAAATGGTGTTTCCCAGTTTTGGATCTTACCTTTTGGCTTCCTAGGTCCTCTTGCGTGAGGATTCTTAACTTTATTATAAGTTATTTTCTTAGCCATTATTTATTCTCTTTTCCGCTATTGCGAAATATTCCAATTCTTTTTCTATTCCAATATACTTAAATCCAAGTCTTTTAGCTGCCAATAATGTTGAACCACTTCCCATAAATGGATCTAAAACAATTCCATTTGGTGGCGTAATAAGCTTAATTAAGTACTCCATCAGTTTTGTGCTTTTAACTGTTGGATGATGATTATTTTCTCCTCGATCTTTACGAGATGATTTGGAGCAATAAAAATATCTAGAGGCGCCACCAGAATCACCTGAAAAATCGACAGTAGATGTATTAAATTTTCCCATAGAAAAAATACCATTTTTTGAAAATTTTCTATTCTGGAACATAATGGGAGATTTACCAGTTTTCAAAATACCAGTATGCTCATCCATCTCTTTCACTACACACTCATTATGGCAGATCTCTTCGCAATCCTGATGATGTGAGAGGATTAGATTTGCTGGGAAGCGGCCATTAACACGAGTTTCATCAATATTTAGTCCCCCAGTTCTCCATTTCACGACATTCTCAGCTATTGTTTTTTCTTCAATTGGTTTTCTACAAAGAATCCACGATTCATGTGCAGGTTTAAGAGCAGATCCCCATCCGTCCCATTGTTTAGTAGCATCCCTTGTTCTACCTATTTTTTCGCGTTCTGCCCCTGCCATTTTATCAATAGCTTTA
>Ga0181531_10000345_pt1 | contig 32308 bp, 28 predicted proteins | sample PEATcosm2014_Bin_38_FD_119743 | JGI IMG/M metagenome (GOLD analysis project Ga0181531, IMG submission 119743) | Peatland microbial communities from MTU Mesocosm Facility, Houghton, MI, USA - PEATcosm2014_Bin11_10_metaG | ecosystem: Environmental > Terrestrial > Soil > Wetlands > Peat | place...
AGTCACCGTCAGAATTCCCTTGTAAAATATGGCGGAGAGAGGGGGATTCGAACCCCCGATACGGCTTTTGACCGTATAACGGTTTAGCAAACCGTCGCCTTCAGCCACTCGGCCATCTCTCCACTGCAGGTAATGAAACCCGCCCATGCCGGGTACTCAAGCAAATTCTGGCCATGTCCGCCCTGATTTCAAGCTTGCGTTTTCGCGGTCGACCCGAAACATTGCTGGTTCATTATGCAAGCGCAAGACGCCGCAACGGCTTACTTTTTCAAACTCTGGTCGTGGGTTGAGACCAATATAAAACAGGTTTTTGTTGGCCTGGGTGTCGCGGTCATCGCCGTCGCCCTGGTTGCGTATTATTTCTGGCGGCAAAATCAGATGGAAATCAATGCCGGACAAGCGCTCACACAATTGCTCATGTCGACACCTCCCAATTCCGATGCGAACCAGCTGGCCGACGCTTATTTTAAAATTGCCGCGGATTATCCCGGCGCCCAAAGCGGAGGACGGGCCCTGGTGCTGGGCGCCACAACGTTGTTTGAGGGGGGCCAATACACCAAGGCGCAGGAGCAGTTTCAAAAATACCTGGACACCTATCCCGGCAGCGCCTTTTCCGCGTCAGCGGCGTTGGGGGTGGCTGCCAGTTTCGAAGCCGGGGGGAAGACTGACCTTGCCGCCGGCGCTTATCAACGGGTGATCAATGGTTTTTCCGACCCGAACGCCGTTGACATGGCGAAATTCGCGCTGGCAAAAATAGACGAGCAGCACGACAAACTGGCCGAAGCTGAAAATTTCTATCAGGACGTCGCCCGCAACAATCCCAACACCCCCCTCGGTTCAGAAGCGGCATTCCGCGCATTTCAGTTAAGGACAAAGTTGCAACCGGTCCAATCCCCCGGCACGTCTCCGGCCCCGTTCCGCTTGAGCACCAAACCATGAAATTGACGCTTATTGGCACCGGCTATGTTGGTCTGGTAACCGGCGCCTGTTTCGCCGAAGTCGGTCATCACGTCACCTGCGTGGACAATGACGAGGCTAAAATAAAATTACTCAAGGCGGGTGGCATTCCCATCTTCGAACCGGGGTTGGAGGATATTGTGAAAAAAAACACGGCGGCCGGGCGCCTGTCCTTCACCGCGAGCACCGCCGAGGGCGTCCAAAAATCCGAGGTTATTTTCATCGCCGTTCCCACCCCGCCACTGGCGGATGGCTCGGTGGATTTGAGCTTCATCGAACGGGTCGCGCGCGACACGGCCACGGCCATGAGCGAATACAAAATCATCGTCGACAAAAGCACCGTGCCCGTCAAAACCGGCGAAAAAGTGGCCGAGACCATCAAACGCTATTGTGCCGCCAAGGTGGATTTCGACGTGGTGAGCAACCCGGAATTTCTCCGCGAAGGTTTTGCCGTCGCCGATTTGATGAAACCCGATCGCATCGTCATCGGAACACGTTCGCCGCGGCCGGTTGCGATGATGAAGGAAATTTACACGCCGTTCAACGTGCCGATAGTGGTGACGGACATTAATTCCGCCGAGCTGATCAAACATGCCTCGAATTCCTTTCTGGCCCTGAAGATCTCCTACATCAACGCCATTGCGGCCATATGTGAGACCGCCGGCGCCAATGTGGAGGAAGTCGCCGCGGGCATGGGCATGGACGAACGGATTGGCCGCCGGTTCCTCAACGCAGGCCTCGGTTTCGGCGGCAGTTGCTTCCCGAAAGATCTCAGTGCGTTCATCAAAATCGCCGAGCAAATGGGATACGATTTTCGCCTCCTCAAGGAGGTGCAGCGCATCAATGCCGAGCAGATGGATCGCTTTCTCAAAAAAATCACCGACACCCTCTGGGTGCTCAAAGGGAAAAAAATTGGCGTGCTCGGCCTGGCTTTCAAACAGAACACCGACGACGTGCGCATGTCGCCGGCGATTGAGCTTTGCCAGCGGTTGCAAAAGGAAGGCGCCGGATTGCGCGTCCACGATCCCAAAGCCATGGACAAGGCCAAAGCGATGCTGAAAGACGTGACCTGGGTGGACGACATGGACGCCGTGGCCGACGGATGCGACGCGCTGGTGGTGGCGACGGAGTGGGATGAGTTCAAAAAACTGGATCTGGATCGCGCCCGCAAGTCACTGACGCACCCCATCATGTTTGACGGCCGCAACCTCTTCGATCGGGTCGAGATGGAGCGCCTGGGCTGGGTTTACAAAAGTGTCGGACGATAACATGCCCATAGACGTGGCCGCCGCGTTACTTTTCCGGGATGGCAAGATGCTGATTGCCCAACGCAACGCCGATTCGCATTTGGGCGGACTTTGGGAATTCCCCGGTGGCAAGCGTGAACCAGGCGAAACCTTCGAGCAATGCCTGGTCCGTGAATTGCGCGAGGAACTGGGGGTCGAGGTGAAAACCGGCGGGTTGTTCGAGGAAATCACGCACGTTTATGGGGATAAAACGGTCCATTTGAAATTTTATCTTTGTGAATTATCCGTGGGTGAACCGCGGCCGATCGGTTGTGCGGCGGTCAAATGGGTTGGCAAACTGGAACTGAGCAACTACGACTTTCCCGCCGCCGATGCACGCCTGCTGGCCAGATTGCGCGCTTAGAGCTTCCCGTAGGCTGCTTCAATGATTTGCCGGAAGTTATTTTCACCCACGTTGACGATGTCAAATTCGCGCTGGGCGTTTTCCACGGAGTCGCTCGCGTGCGCGGCATTGACCGTAATATTTGAGCCAAATTCGCGGCGGATCGAACCGGGGGGCGCCTTGGACGGATCCGTGGGGCCAAGCACATCGCGGATTTTCCGGATGGCATTCACGCCTTCGTACATCAGCGCAATGCACTTTTGGGTGCCGGGCAACTGGCGCTCCGCCTCGGTCTTGCGTTCGGAGGGCGTGAACCCGGTCATGAACCGCATGATATTTTCAAACTGGTTGTCGCCATGCAGTGGACCAAGAATGTCGCCGAGCTTCTGTTGCGATTCCGGTGGAATCTTGAAGCCAAGTTCCTTTTCGAGCGCGTTTTTGGCGCGCTCGGCGATGGCGTCCTTCAGTTTCGTGCGCAATATTTCGCGGACCGGGCCGTAAAATTCCATCGCCTGCGCCAGACTCATGTGCAGCACCTTGGCGCCGACGATGTAAAGTCCCGTGCGCGAAAAGAAATCGATCACGTTGCCGGGCCGCCCGGTGGAAAATTTAAAATTATCCGGTTTGATGAGCACCAGCGTGCGTTCACCGGTTTGCCCTGGCGCATAAGCGACCACGTTTTCCAGGACGCCACCGTCCTTGTCCGAGAAGCGTGCCCATAACTTCAACTTGGCTTCCGCTTCTTCCGCATTCGGCGCTGCCAGCACGGCCGGTTCGAAATAGCGAACCTGTCCGTTGTCATCCATGATCAAGTCACTGTAGGTGTCCCGGATGGTTTCGCCGCCCCGCCGGTCGGGGCTTAAATTACCAACCACGGAACGGACTTTGCGCACCGCGTCATCTCCCTGGAAAACCATCATCAGGATGCGCCGGTGCCGGCCCGTTTTGGGATCGGGCGAAAGATTCGTGAGCACATATTCCCGGAGCAACTCCTGGATTTTCCGGTCTTGGGGGTCCTGCGCCGACACAATGGTTTCGGCGTAGTGTTTTATCAGTTCAGGGCCGGGCGCAAACATTCGAACTCCTGCCAGATCCAGTTCGGTGCGGGAGATCAGCCGGCTTAAAATTCCACCCGTGCGCGATTTGTAGAGCGAATAAGGGGTGACGATGACATAGGCTAGCTGGTGCGACATAGTTAGCTCGTGGCCGGCGGATTGGCTGTTGACGCGCTGGCAGGAGCCGCTTTACCCCCCAAAATTTTAAACATGACGGTGCCGCAGGTCGGACATTTGCCTTTGATGGCCTTGCGCCCATTTTTCATGACTTCTTCAACGCCATTGGCGATTTCCTTCTTGGCCTTGCATTTAACGCAATATCCTTCAGCCATAAGATTGTTACCGCCCTGCGCACCATGCGCCGGACGGTCACATAAGCTTACTGTTGATAATCCATTGACGTCAACCTGGAAAAGGCTGCATTAAAATCAATTGAATCCCAACGAGTTGGGTCCAATTCTCCCTCAGCCGGGCGGGTGCTGGCGCAAGGTGGTTTTAAGAATTTTGCCGGTCGCGTTTCGGGGTAATGCAGGCATAAAAACTACGCGCTTAGGCACTTTATAATCAGCCAGTTTATCACGAAGGAACTGCAACAGCAGCTTTTCGTCCAGCGTCTGGCCTTCCACTGCCGCGACGAACGCCACCGGCTGCTCGCCTTTGCGCGGGTCCGGCAAACCGACCACCGCTGCTTCCTTCACGCCGGGAAACTGATAAATGACTTCCTCAATCTCACGCGGATAAACGTTGATGCCGTTGACCAGCAGCATGTCCTTTTTGCGGTCGGTGATGAAATAATAGCCGTCGGTGTCGCAATAGCCCACGTCGCCGGTCAGCAACCAGCCGTCGCGCAAGACTTTCGCCGTCTCCTCCGGCTGATTCCAATAGCCGAGCATGACATTGCCGCCGCGGATGCAGATTTCGCCGATTTCACCGACGGACAGTTCCTGGCCAGCCTCGTCGTGGATGCTTAACTCCACATTGGGAATGGGTTTGCCGATCGAGCCGGGTTTGTTGATACCGTGGATGGGATTCACCGTGGCCACCGGGCTGCTCTCGGTGGGGCCATAGCCTTCGCGCAGCGGAAACGGAAACTTCCGCGTGAACTCGTTGAACACCTCCACCGGCAAGGGCGCGCCGCCACTGACGCACAGCCGCAACGGCAGCCGGCCGAACTCGGGCACGGCCAGCAGCGCGCGGTAAAATGACGGCACCGCCGGTAGAATGGTCCCGCGGTTCCGCGCAATCTCCTCCAGCACCGACTTGAACGGGTGCAGCGTTTTCAGCAGCAAAATTCCGCAGCCGCACAGCATCGGCACCAATGTGCCCACCGTGAACATGAAGCTATGAAACTGCGGCAGCGCCACCACCACGCGTTCGTCCTCCTGCACCTCGAGCGCCGCCAGGCAACTCGCGACGTTGTGAAGGAAATTGCCGTGTGTGAGCATCGCCCCTTTGGGATGGCCGGTTGTGCCGGAGGTGTAGAGCAGCGCCGCGAGATCGGATTCCGCGCGCACATCGTCAATGGTAAATCCTGGGTCGGCCGTGTCCATCGCTGCGAATTGATCAACCCGCAACATTTTGAGCGACGGATGCGCGGCCTTCAAAATTTCAAAATGTGCTGCCAGGTCCGGGTCGGTAATCAACACATTCGCGCCGGCATCGTTCAGGATGTAACTCACCTCGGCGGGTTTCAGAAAGTTGTTGATGGGTACGACCACGCCGCCGGCCGACAGGATGCCGAACACGGCCGGCACAAATTCGAGGCAATTTTTCACCCATAGCGCCACACGATCGCCGGGTTTCACGCCGAATTGGGTCTGCAGGCCGGCAGCCACTGTTTTTGACTGCGCGAGGAGAGCGGCATAGGAAATTTCCGTTTCGCCCCAAAAGATCGCAATCTTGGTTGCGTGCTTCTCCGCACAACGGGCAAAGGCGGTGGCCAGGTTCATGGGTAAAGGTTAGGAACAACGGGCCATGCTTTGCAAGCGGGCAATCTTGCCTCGCCACCTGTCACACGCCACTTTATTCTTTGTCGTGTGATTAACACCGACGAAAAGCTTGCCGACCTTCTGCCGACCATCCAATCCGCCTCCTGGCTGGCGCTCGACACCGAAGCCGACAGTCTTCACGCCTATCCCGAAAAAATTTGTCTCCTGCAAATCAGCACCGCCGCCGGGGACGTGCTGGTGGACCCGCTCGCCAAAATCAACCTGGATCCGCTGCTCATTTCGCTCAACGCGCATGAACTCATCATGCACGGAGCGGATTATGATTTGCGGCTGCTGCGGAAGCATCATGATTTCGTGCCGACGGTCATTTTTGACACCATGCTGGCCGCGCGGCTGCTGGGAGAGCGCCAGTTTGGTTTGAGTTCGCTCGCCGGGAAATTTCTGGAGGTGAAACTGGATAAAGGCTCGCAAAAAGCCGATTGGGCACGGCGACCGCTGACCGAGCGGATGGAAAAATATGCCCGCGCCGATACGCATTATCTCAAACCAATCGCCGACAAACTGAAGCTTGAACTCCAACTGAAAGGCCGGCTGGCCTGGCACCAGGAATCCTGCGCGCGATTGATTGCCGAAAGTTCCAAGCCATCGTCAACGGACACGGATTCCGTGTGGCGTATCAAGGGCAGCCACAAGCTCAACCGTTACGCGCTCGCGGTCTTGCGCGAGCTTTGGCGCTGGCGCGAAGAGGAGGCCGTCGCCGCCAATCGCCCGCCGTTTTTCATTCTGAACCATGAAAGGCTCGTGGGCCTTGCCGCCACGGCGGCTGCCCGCAAGCCGGTCGAACACCTGTTGCCACCGCGCCTGTCGCCGCGCCGCCTGGCTGGCTTGAACCAGGCCATCCGGACCGCACTATCACTGCCCGCCGAGCGGCATCCCGACATTTTACGGCATAAATTTCACCGCCCCACCGAGGCCGAAATGCGACGCTATCGCGACCTGGAAAAACTTCGCGACGTCCGCGCCCAGGAGTTGGGTATTGACGCTACGCTCATCGCCAGCCGCGCCACGCTCAGCGAGCTGGCCCACGATTGGGACCGGCACGCGCCGGAATTGATGAATTGGCAGCGGGAATTATTGCAATAAGACCAGGAAGCCGATGCCGTCCGCTCCCTGTAAAACCAGCGGCATAACGCCCCTTCCAACCAATCATCTTACCACTTCAAACGCAAATCCCTTCAGATATTCCGTCTCGGGAATCATCGGAATGATGGGATGGTCGGGACTTTGGGAATAGGCCGCGACGCGGCGCAAAATCCGGCGCGTATCGTAAGCGGCGGAAAGAATCACATCCTGGAAGGTTATCGCATCCACGTGATGCGAACAACAGAACGTCGCCAGCGTGCCGCCGGGCCTGAGCAGTTTCAACGCGCGCAGATGAATCTCCTTGTAGCCGCGCAGGGCGTCCGGCACCGAGGCTCGATTGCGTGTGAATGACGGCGGGTCGAGTACGATCAGATCAAACCGCGGAATGACTTTTTCGTGCGGTTTAACGGCGGTTTGTGCCTTGAGCCAGTCAAAAACATTTACGGTGTCAAAAGAACACTTGTCCGCCAGCCCGTTGGCCGCCGCGTTCCGTCGCGAGGCGGCAACCGCCTCCGCGCTCTGGTCGAGCAGGTGAACGTGCGCCGCACCCGCGCGCGCCGCATGCAGGCCAAATCCGCCCAAAAAACTGAAACAGTCCAGCACCTGCGCCCCCTTCGCGAAGGACGACACGGCCTGATAATTCACCTGCTGGTCGAGATACAATCCGGTTTTATGCCCGCCGGCCAAATCAGTTTCAAATTTCAACCCATTCAAATCCACAGAGACCGATCCGCTGGATTCGCCTGCCAGAAGTCCGCCCGCTTCGGACAATCCTTCAAACTTCCGCGACGCGATGTCACCGCGTTCGAGGATGGCGCGCGGCGAGAAAACCTTTTGCAGTGCGGCGACGATTTGCGTTTTCCGCCGGTCCATGCCGAGCGACGAAATCTGCACGACCAGCACGTCCTCGTATTTGTCCACGATCAGGCCGCTGAGAAAATCACTTTCGGCGTTGACGGCGCGAAACGATGTGGCCCGGGGCAGATGCCGTTGACGGACGGCAAGCGCGGCACGAATGCGTTCGCCAAAAAAGGCTTCATCGACTTCGACGCGCTCCGGGGCGAGAAGGCGGACATTAATTTTGTATTTCGAGTTGAAAAAGCCGGTGCCGAGCAGCCGCTGGCGATGGTCTTTGACCTGAACGAGTTCGCCATCGGTGGGGGGGGTGGTCAACCGGAGGATTTCGCCGTGGTAAATCCACGGGTGGCCGGCCACAATGCGGTCGGCCTCGCCCGGCTTTAGTAAGACAGTAGGCAATGAGTCCATGATTTGTAGACAGTTCGGAATATCCGGCGTCTCTATAAGACCAGAAAACAGCGGGCAAAAAAAGAAAAGTTTTTAATGCGCCGGGCGATGGCTCCCGCTAACTTGGGCCCACGATATTGGCATGGCTTTTTTACTAGTTTTCCTGGGCAGCGGCACTTCGCAAGGAGTACCGGTTATCGGAAAGGAATATCCGCCGGAATTTTTGGCGAACCCCAAAAACCACCGCATGCGGCCCTCCGTTTACGTCGCGACCGACCGGGCAAGGCTGGTCGTGGACACCACTCCGGAATTTCGGATGCAAATGCTGCGGGAGAACATCCCCTGGCTCGACGCGGTCATCTTTACCCACCCGCACGCCGATCACGTCATGGGACTGGACGATTGCCGGCGTTTCTGCGACCTGCGGGGTGGACCGCTGCCGGTCTATGCCAATGAGGAAACGATGACCGCCCTCAAGCGCATTTTTGTCTACGCCTTTGACGGAAGGCCCATCCCCAAGGGATATTTTCATCCGGAGCCGCACGTCATTGAAGGTCCATTCACGGTCGGTGATTTGGAAATCACTCCCCTGCCCCTGCCCCATGGTTCCATGACCACGTACGGTTATTTGTTTGTGCAGAACGGCCGAAAACGGCTCGCCTACTTGAGCGATTGCAAAGAGGTGCCACCGGCGGTGGTGGAAAAAGTCCGCGACGTCGAAGTCGCCGTGCTCGATGCGCTCCGGCCCAAACCGCATCCGACGCACATGTGCCTTGACGAGGCGCTTACGGCGGCGCGGCGCATCGGCGCGGCCAGGACGTTTTTAACGCATTTGACCCACGATTACGATCACGACAAGACGCAGTCGGAGCTGCCGGACGGCGTCGCGCTCGCCCATGATGGCCTCAAAATCGCGATTGATTCCTGAATTTTGGAATGTTTTGGCCCATCCCATGTCAAATGGCAAACATATGAGCTTTTGGGGAATGCGATTGGTCAGCTTATTCCTGATCCTGGCCCCGATGTTGACCCGGGCTGGCGGCAACGAAGTTGTCATCGTTTATAACAAACGCATGCCCGGGTCCGCGTCGGTTGCCGAGTATTACGCCAAAATGCGGCAGGTGCCTCAAAGACAGATTTATGGATTCTCCCTGACGACGGACGAAACCATGTCGCGGGATGAATTTCGCGACGCCCTTCAGTTGTCACTGGCCCGCCGCCTGGAGTCCGATGGCCTCTGGCAGTTTGGTTCCGTGACCAACGCGGGGACCAACGGTGAGCCACCGCGCGTTGAACGTTGCGTGGTGGCGTCCAAAATCCGCTATCTGGTCCTGTGTTATGGCGTTCCGCTGAAGATCGCGCCCGATCCGGACTTAAATGAACCTTTCCCCAAAAATGCGAGGGCGGAATTGGATCGGAATGAAGCCGCGGTGGATTCCGAACTCGCGTGGCTGCCGCTGGTTGAACAGGACTTTCCGCTTGCCGGTCCATTGCCGAACTGGGCTTACGGCACCACCAACACCGCGCTATTGAATCCGACCAACGGCATTTTACTGGTCGCCCGGCTGGATGGGCCGAACGCCAAAATTGCGAAGGGCCTGGTGGACAAGGCGCTCGAGGCCGAGCGTGACGGTTTGTGGGGCCGCACTTATTTTGACATGCGCGGGCTGGGCAAAACGGACAGTTACTATCTGGGTGACGAGTGGATTGCGGAGGGCGCCGAAATCTGCCGCGAACTGGGGTTTGAAACCACCGTGGACGACAAGCCGGAAACATTCTCCATGGATTTTCCGATGAGCCAGATTGCCATTTACTGCGGTTGGTATGATGTGAATGCTTCCGGTCCGTTCACGCTGCCCAGGGTTGAATTCATGCCCGGAGCTTTTGCCTATCATCTGCATTCATTCAGCGCGGCCACGCTCCGCAGTGAGACTCAACATTGGTGCGGTCCACTGCTGGCCCGGGGCGCGACGTGCACCATGGGTTGCGTCTATGAACCCTACCTCACCGGCACGCCAAACGTTGCCGCCTTCCTGGCGCGGTGGCTGGCGGATGGTTTCACCTTTGGCGAGGCGGCCTGGGACGCCCAACCGGTTTTATCGTGGCAAACCACGGTGATCGGCGATCCGCTTTACCGGCCGTTTGGTAAACCGCTGCAGCTCCTTCACATGGAACTGGTGGGTCGCCACAGTCCGCTGGTCGAATGGTCGCAGTTGCGCATTGTCAACCTGGCTCTCATTCATGGCGCACCCGTCACGGCAGCGGCAAATTATCTTGAAAACATAACCACCACGACCAATAGCGCCGTGCTTACGGAAAAACTTGCCGACCTGTATGAAGAAGAAGGCAAGCCTTCCTCGGCCATCGACATGTACGAACAGGCCCTGAAGCTCGGGCCGTCACTGGAGCAGCGCATTCACATCCGCCTGACGCTCGGAGAAAAGTTGGAACAACAGGACCGGGGCCAGGAAGCCTATGACAATTATCAGAAACTGCTTCAGGAAGCGCCGGGTTATCCCGGCAGAACTTCCATTTACCAAAAACTTTTGACGTTGGCGCGAAAGCTCAACAAACCGGACGACGCAGCCAGATACGAAGCACTGATCCAATGACCGTAACAAGCATGGCGAAGTTTTACGACACGCACGCGCATCTCGATTATCCCGATTACGCAAAGGACCTGCCCGAAGTCATCGGCCGTGCCGAGGCTGCCGGTATTACCAAAATCATTTCCATCGGGACCAGCCTCAGCAGCAGTGAACGCGCGATCCGGCTGGCCGAACAATTTCCCCCGATCCATGCCGCCGTTGGCTGGCACCCGACCGAGGTGATGAAAGCCCCGTCCGACCTCCGCCCCGCCCTGCGCGAATACGCCAAACATCCCAAGGTGGTGGCCATCGGCGAGATTGGCTTGGATTATCACCATCTGCCCGGTTCGCAAGGCGGCGGCGCGGAGGACGATGCACACTACAAGCAACGCCAGGCCGACATTTTTTTGCAGCAAATTGAGGTGGCCATCGAAGCTGGCCTGAACTGCATCATCCACCAGCGCGATGCCTTTGACGACACGCTGGCGCAGCTCAAACCTTTTGCCGGAAAAGTCCAGGGCGTCTTCCATTGTTTCGGTGAAAACGCCGACCAGATGCGCCGGGTGCTAGAAATCGGCTCGCTGGTCAGCTTCACCGGCATTGTCACGTTCAAGAACGGGCAGAACGTTCGCGACACCGTGGAGGCCACGCCGTTGGACCGGTTCATGCTGGAAACCGATTGCCCGTATCTGGCGCCCGTGCCGTATCGCGGCAAACGCTGCGAGCCCGCCTACGTGAAGGAAATTTCCGAGGTCGTCGCCCAGGTCAAGGGCTGTTCGCTTGATGAATTGAGCGCGGCGACCTGCAAGACGGCACGGGAATTTTTCCCGAAATTGTCGTAGGACAGGCATCCTGCCTGTCTCTGACCTTTGGATTCGAATGGAGACAGGCTGGAAGCCCGTCCTACATTGATGAAAAATTGCCAAAACGATGGACGAGGAACCGCAACTCCGCATCCACGGTGATGTGGCACTGCCAACCCTGATTTACCTGCCAGGTTTGCACGGTGACTGGACGCTGATCGGCGGTTTTCGCCACGCCATCGGCAGCCAGGTGCGTTTTGTTGAATTGACGTACCCCCGCACGCTCACTTGGTCGCTGGACGATTACGCGGCGGCGGTCGAGGGCGTTCTGGTAAAAAATGGCATCACTGGCGGCTGGCTCCTCGGTGAATCGTTCTCATCACAGGTGGTTTGGGCCATGGTGGCGCGCGGAAAATTCCGCGCTCAGGGCGTGATATTGGCCGGTGGCTTTGTGAAATATCCCCTGCACCGGGTGGTGTGGCTGGCTGAGAAAATCGCCGGCCGGATTTCAACGCGGTTGCTCGTCGGGATGCTCTTCGGTTACGCCAAGGTGGCGCGTTTTCGTTATCGTCATTCACCGCAAACCGTGGCGGCGATCGATGGATTTGTCTCCCGTCGCACGGAATTGGATCGGCGCGCGGCGCAGCATCGCCTGCATTTGATAGCCGCAAACGATCCACGTCCCGTCGCCCGCCGGGCCACGCTGCCGGTGTTCGGATTGAGCGGAGGGTTCGACCCCATCGTACCGTGGCCGCGGGTACGGCGCTGGCTCAGGAACCATTGCCCGGCCCTGCACGATTACCGGGTCATTCTGAAGGCCGATCACAATGTCCTCAGCACCGCACCGCGGGAGGCATCCCGGCAGATTCTGGCGTGGATCAACTCATTTACGACCCATGATTGATGATTTACGATTTGCCACGCCTCGAAAAATCATCAATCGTAAACAAAAACAAATGACTCAACAGCAAGTTCTCGACCTGTATTTCCTGGACGCCCGGCACCGGTTGATTGAAATCGCCGCCTTCCTTGACCGCGTCGAACGTGCCGGTGGCAAGGATGATTTCCGCCTGAAAGCCTTTCGCGCTGCGCTGGGCAAGCTGAACAGCGGACAAAACGAAAAGGTGAAACAAGTCCTGCTCGCTTTCAGCGACCCGACGTCCGTACCCATTGCCAAAGCGAAAGGTAAAAGCGCGGCGGGCGCCTGGGCTGCTAAAAACGGCTGACCCAACTTCCGCCCGCAACCTGCAAACCCATTCCATGCGCTACATTGAGCCTCATGCCCACATGGTCAGCCGCGTCACGGACGATTACGAGCGCATGGCCATGGCTGGTTGTGAAGCGGTCTGTGAACCGGCGTTTTGGGCGGGTTTTGACCGCAGTTCCGTCGACGGTTTTTACGATTATTTTTGCCAGCTCACCGAACACGAACCGAAGCGCGCGGCGAAGTTCGGCCTCAAACATTTCAGCTGGCTGTGCATCAATCCCAAGGAAGCCGAGGACGTGAAGCTGGCCCGGGAGGTCATCGGGCTGATTCCCGAATTTCTTGACCGGCCCAACGTGCTCGGCATCGGCGAAATCGGCTTGAACAAGAATTCGCGGAACGAACTGAAGGTGCTCGAAATGCACGTGGAGCTCGCGGCACTGCACGATCAACTGATTCTGGTTCATACCCCGCATCTGGAGGACAAATTAAAAGGCACGCGGTTGATTCTGGACGTGCTGAAAAGCGACCGGCGCATCCGGCCGGAGCGGGTCATCATTGACCATGTCGAGGAACATACGGTCGGGCTGGTCCTGGATGCGGGACTTTGGGCGGGCATGACATTATATCCGGAAACCAAATGTTCCCCGGCGCGCGCCGTTGACATTCTCGAAACCTACGGTCAGGAACGGATCTGGCTGAACAGCGCCTGCGACTGGGGCGTGAGCGACCCGCTGGCCGTGCCGAAAACCGCGCTGGAAATGAAAAAGCGCGGTCATCACGCCGCGGTGATTGACAAAGTCGTCTATCAGAATCCGCAGAAGTTTCTGGGCCAATGCCCGAAATTCAAAATCCGGTAGGATCGGTCGGCCATTCCCTCCTCCATCCGGATTTCAGTATCCCCAAATGCTTCCCGCGAAGCTGACGGGCATGAACTGGCTGTTGCCGATGTATTGCAATTCCACGGCCGAGCCCTGGCCGCCAATGAGGTAACCGGTCGTCCCGACCGTCGTTGCGCTTAGCAGCGAGGCCACGGAAACATAAATCCCGCCGGTGGTTAAAGTGTTGTTGATCGCCGCCGCCAATTTGGTGCCATCCGCTGACGCCGCAATGGCGTTCCAACTTACGACGGGTGCATTGGTTTGTTGCGCCCAAGTGACGCCAAAATTGCTTGAAGTGTATATCCCACCGCCATTGATTACCGCCGCAAGCTTGCTCCCGTCGGATGACGACGAGACTGAGCTCCATGCCGCACTGGCAGGCAAACCACTTGTCTGGAGGAGCCATGAACCGCCGGAATTAATGGAGGTGTAAATGCCACCGGAGCTTTGGGCAGCTACCAGCTTGGTTCCGTCAGTAGAGGAGGCAATGGCTGACCAGGATCCGCCTGAGGACGCCGACCAGGACGTGCCGCTATTGGATGAAACATAAATCCCGTTGCCTCCGGCCGCCGCGAGCTTGGTTCCGTCTGAAGATGACGCAAGGGATGTCCAGGCCGCGCTGCCGGGTAAACCAACAGTTTGCGGCGTCCACGAAGCACCGAAATTAGCGGAGGCGTAGATTCCGCCACCACTGATCGCGGCGACAAGCCTGGTGCCATCCGCCGAAGAAGCGAGAGCAATCCAATTCGCTGGTCCAAATGCCGCCGTCCAGGTCGTGCCCGAATTTGTGTAAATGTACCCGCCATTGACCGCCGCGGGCAATTTGCTGCCGTCGGCGGACGAAGCCGCTGCGTACCAGTTGGCGCTGCTGAGTCCGCCGAAAGGACCCGACCAGGTAAGCCCTGAATCAATCGAGGTAAAAATACCGCCACCAGTGCTGCTCGCGACCGCCACCAGCCGGCTGCCATCCGCCGATGAAGCAATGGCACGCCAGTTGAGCGGGGATGCGCTGCTGGGTGTCCAGGGCGATTTGGTAAAACTTGAAAAATTTCCAATGACGGATTGGCCCGCGTTCTGCGAGACGCGCCAGCCGCTCGCGCCTGCTCCCGAGATGCGAACAATGTCGCCTGCGTTGGGCGAGGCCGGCAACGTCACCGTCACCAGTTGCGAATTGGTCAAAAGGTAGCCGGTGTCGGTTACCGCCTGAATCGCCGTGCCGTTGGTGGGAATCCAGCCGACCAGTCCGTTTCCAAAAAAGCTGCCCCGGAAACTGTTGCCAAAATTGGTAAAGGCATTCGCGCCGCTGAAAGTCTGGTTGCCGTTCAACAAAGCCACGTTGGTCGAAAGCCGCGCATCGACGACGGTGCCCGATGTCAGTTGACTGGCGTTTAACAGCGTTAAGTTTGAGCCGATGCCGTTGAAATTGTTGTTGGCATTGGTAAACACCACCTGATTGCCATACGTGCCGGAGAGGTTGGCGCTGGGGATGACGCCCGACACGTTGCCTGCCGTGATGGCGTAAGGCGTCGGCGTCACTTGTTGGCGTGGGGCGAGCGTGGTGAAACCGGACGCGCCGTTGGTGCGGACGCCGATTTCCAGCCAGTTGGTCTGGCCATTCCAGACGCTGGAGCCAAAATCAATCATCACCGTGAACAGCCCATTGCTGATCGACACGGCGGCATTGGTCACCGGCCCGGCCAGCGGGGTGCCGTTCACATTGGTATTGAACAGTGAAAAGGTCAGGTCGTAGTTGCCACTGGCGGGCGTGCCCCCGGCATTCAACTGCCCCTGGTAAGTAAATGCCGTGCCTTGTGCGAAAAGTGGTTCGACCGGGAAAAACGCCAGAACTCCACCAAGTAAAATGACGGCACGCCATATTTTCACAGTACGCTGATTCTACCCGCAACCGCCCCACAATTCAATCAAAGAACGACTTACGGATTGCTCAACCTGAAGAATAGATTCCCGGTTGGCGGCGTGATGGTCACGCGGTTCGTGCCGTTGACGGTGTTGATGGTGCCTCCGTAATCGCCCCAATTCGTGGTTGAGAGATTAGCGTTGGTTTGCAGGGTATAAGCGGCGTTGGTCGGCCAGAAAACCACGGCCGTATTGGTTGTACTGAGAACGATTCCCAGCGATGGAGGTTCAGGCGTGAAGGTGAACAGGGTAAGCGAATAAGGCGGGAAGGCATACGAAAACGTGGGAGCCGCGCCGGTGAAAGTGCCGGTCGCAATGTCTTGTGCCGCCAGGGGTGAACCGGTCTGCGCCGCATCGTCCTGAGGAATGCCATAGGAACGGACCGTGGCAATCGGACTCGGCACAAAACCGTTGAGGGTGATCTGGCGCGTAAGGGTGTTGGTCGGGTCTTTGTTGATGACCAGCAGGGTGAGCGCGCCGTTGGTCTTGTTTGCCGCGTAAGCAGCCAGTAATTGATCGTCGCTCGCCGGATTGAGAATCGTATCGCCCGATTGCGCGAAATACTGCATAAGCTTCATGGCGTAAAAGGTCGGATACCGCGTGCTGGCATTGAGCACGAGACCGAAATCGCCATAGGTTCGCCAGCCGTACAAGGACGAATCGAAATCGCCGGTGGTATCCTGGCCATTTTCAAAGATCCACCACAGATAGGAATTAAACTCGGTTTTCATGATTTGACTCAGGCTGTCCGCGAGATAGAGTCCATTGACCAGACTGGTGGATTGCCGGCCTTGCGGACCGGAATCGGCGTTGTTCTCCGTGCAAAGGAGTTCAATGTTTGTGCCGCCCGGGCCGAAGTAATCGCTGATTTGTTGTCGTAAATTTGCGGCGTCGCCGGCCCAGTTGGTCGCGGCTTGGAGCAAAACCGGGTCGCTGTCCATCTGGTACTCGGGATAGAAATGATGAACCGCGAAATCCGGCGTGACCCCAAGGCTGGCCAGGGTGGACAACAGCACCGGAGTCCAGCCATAGTGCGTCGTCCCCGTGCGTGGATTATAGGCCGAATGACTCAGATTATTCACGTACGTGTCCTCACCGGGTACGACCACGATTCCAACTTTGATGGTCGGATCAGCGGCCTTCATGGCGTTGTAATAATCCTGGAAGCGCATGGCGTAGGTCCAGGGATCATTTGGCAGATACGGAGCATTCGTGTTGTTGTCCGCTTCCCATGTACCGTAACATTCGTTGCCGATTTCCCAATATTTGAAACTGCACTGGTTGACGTTGTTCGCAAAATTCACCCAGTCGGCCGCTTCATTGGTGGTACCGGTGCCGTAATTCGCGGTAATGAAAACATTGGCGCCCAGGTTGGTGGCGATATCCATGAAATTGGTGAACGCCGTGGGCCAGGCCTCAAAACTGGCCCCTTCGATATAATTCGATTCCCAGTGATATTCATCAGAAAATGAACCGCCGGGAAACCGCAGTGTCCGGCAACCCATTTCGTTCAGCAGGGACAAGGTATCCGGCGAATCAAAGCCATACTCCCAGATGGCCGTATTGACGCCAAACCATCGGGCGTCGGCCAGGCGTACGGTCTGGGTCGCGTCCACCGTTACTCCCTTGGCAACGAGCTGGACATCGTCCACGTAAAACTCGTTGGAGGTGCTGTTGCCGACCTGGGCGAGCTTGATGTCAAAGCGGGAAACGTTGGTCTGGTTGGCAGCCCCGAGTGCGCTCAATGGCACGACGATTTGCTGCCAGGTGTTTGGCGGCAGCACCCCGGGGATTTGGTAATATTGCTGATAGACGTCGTTCAGATAGGCATACATTCCCAGGCTTTGGCCGCCGGCGCCGCCATTCACCCAAAAGGTGAAACTTTTATAGGGCGTCGAATCGAAATTGGTTTGATGAAATGAAATGGCGTTCCAGTAAACAGTATTGACGCTGATGGAATACCTGCCGGAATGGACCGGCGAAGTGTTGGTCAGGCTATGCGTGGCATAACTCCAATCCTGAAATCCATTGTCGAGACCGTCGGTGTAAATGTCCAGGGAACCTTGCGCGGTGCCCCGCAGACCGCTGCCGAACAACAGCGTCAACGCAATAAAGATCGTATGAAACCGCGTTCTCATAGGCATCTGATTTCAGCTCAATTTAAGTGGGCCAGTGGCCGCGGGTTTAGTTGGACTCGGTCAGATAATACCAGCCCTGAATCTGCCAGGAACGGATGCGTGGGCCGACGGATCCCATGCCCCACCAATAATCGTTCACGTCGCAGGCTCCGCCCGGACCAATTGGGCCCAAAACCGCCGGGTCACCGACGTTGGCGGTTTTGGCCGCGAGGAACCAGGCTTGCTGGATGGTTAGCACGGGACCAATGGGCGCTGCCATGGCGCCTACGAAAATCGGCTCAAACGTCGTATGTCCGGAGCCGGCTTCCGATGAAAAACCCAGCATGAGATGCAAACCGTCGAAGCTCGGACCCCATCGAAAACTGGGGAAATCAAAATACTGTCCATTGTCCAAAACATCACAGGAAAGCAGGCAAAGCCACTCGAGATTCCCGTCTCCCCAGGCATCCACCGTTTCATTGTCATACAAACCAACCCCGGGCTGGCTTGGCCCCGAATGATAAGTGGTAAAGCTGATCGCATTGGCATTTCCATGGCCGACGTAAAAAACCAGATCCACGGAGTCCACGATCTGCTCGTCGTTTCCGTATGGCGGTTCAAGGAAATCCGCCGTAGTGGCAACAAAGGTTCCGCGATAGAAACGTTCCGTTCCAAAAAGAGGATTGCCCCTCATCACGGCGAGCCACGAAGCGGTGTCCGCGTCACCGATGGCGCCGTCGTAAGGACTTTCCGTTCCCCAACCAATGAGCAGGGTCGGGTCCACCACCAAACTGATGGGCGACACGACCGCAAAAACCGGAACAGACTGGGCTTGTCTCACAGACACACCGTTGGCGTCAACAATCTCCAACTCCACGTTTTCCGTGACTGGAACCAGGCTGTTCGAGAGCACCAACCGCAGGAAAGCGGCCGGTGATGTGTTCAGGCTCAAAGTCGTTGTCGTGACGCCGTTGCTCGTCGTTTGATTGCCGGCGAACGGTGACCAGACACCGGTTTGAAGATTGGATGAGGATTGGAGTTGGAAAAGACCCGTTGGATCCGGCCATGAGAGCGACAACGAACCCTGTGTGGGCGGGAAAATCGACAGTGGCGGTGATGCCATCTGAACGACCGGCGTATAATTGAGTTGCGGACCGGTGTTACCAAAAACATTGGTTCCCGACCCGCTCCACACATAGGTGTAGGGCGGCACACCGCCGGTAACGCTGGCGTTGGCCACGACCTGGGTGCCGCCGTTGCCGGGATTCGCCAGGAGATTCAGGGTGGGAACAAAATTGGTGTCGTCCGTCGCCGGGATGAGTTGCGGGAGCAGGTTCAGCGGGGAGACCGCGCCGGTGGTGGGATTGGTAATCGCGGTCGAGACGTTGCACAAGTACCAGGGAATAATGCTGGCCACGGTGGTCAGCGAGAGCGGCGGTGCATAATAGACCAGTTGCACGCTGACCTGGCCGTTGAACCCGGGCGACAGCGGCGCGACCACCCGGTTGCTGGCCTCGGCAGGAGAGATGAGGTTCACCATCGGCCCGGCCACCAATTGACGGGCGGCGTACAGCAAGCGGGTGGCGGCGCCGTTGGAACCAAAATCCGCCTGCACCTGGGCACCGGGACCGATCAAGGGATAGCCTCCGAGGGTGTATTGATAACTCACCTTCGTATCCAGGTAATTGCTGAAGCTGAGGACCTGGCCCGTGTCGTTGGTGTAAGTTGCCATCAACAATGTGTGGGTGACCACCGGCGCGGCCAGGGGGGAAGCCAGACCGGCATTTGCCAGGGCCGTGCCAAACGCAGTGACAGCGGCGTTCGAACTCAGGACCGTCACATTGCTCAAGGCACCAAAATCAAGCTGCTCGAATTTGATCGGGATGCCCGGAAACCGGTTCGGCGTCTGCGACAGCAGAGTGTTGATGACCGCGGTGTTCGTAACCGGCGTGGTGGGCACCTTCATGAAGTTTGTCGGGTCGTGGAAATCCACCTCGCCATTGGTCAACATCACCGCATTGGTCGGCACATTTAGTGAAGTGGCCAGGGTGATGGCCTGGGGCGGCATTGCCCCGGATTGGATGACTTGATAAACCGGAAGCGACGGCCCGCTTTGACCGATGACGGTCGTTGGAACCAGCAGGTAAAGCAGGCTTGCGCCAACGGCCCATTGGATGCGTGCCTTCATCGGATCTCCACAAACCTTCATGGATTGGAACAAAGACACAGGCGCTTTGCCCATGCCTGACTATTTTTAACAAATCCCTCTCACCGTTGCAACAGTTTTATTAATTTGATAGATAACATACTCTGGTTACGTCGGATGTAGAATCATTCGGGCCGCTTGTTTGATCGCTTCGGTTAGCTCGCGCGGTTTTATCACCCGGGCGTCGCCGCCCCAGCTCAGGATCCAGCGCTCGACTTCGACCAGGCTCGACAGCCTCATCCTTAATTCCACTCCCCCACCCTTCAACTCGCGCAAGCGCTGCGATTCGTGCCATTTCTTTTCGCGGATGTAATCGGCCACCCGTGCGTGGAAACGGATGACGACCTCGTAATTGCCTTTACCGGAATGGACCCCAAAACTGTCCTGCAGGCGTTTTTCCAGCGAGAATTTCGGCGAACGCTCGAACGCCTTCCCGGTGGGCTTCACGGACTGGATGCGCGCGGGCACAAAGGTGCGGATGTCTTTGCGTGCGTGGTCGTGGGCGAACAAAAACCACTCACCGTTGATGTTCGCCAGATGGTACGGGTCCACGAGGCGCTTTTCCGGCTGGCCCTGGCCGGGTTTCCGATAGGCCAGTTCGAGTTGCTGGCGCTGGGCAACGGCCCTGGCAAGGGCATCAAATATTTCAAGATTCAAAACCGGCTCGGCACGGGTGCGGAAGGAAATCGTCTGCCCGACGTCGGCAAGGTTGAGTGAAATCGTGTCGGGCAAAGCCTGTTCCATTTTCCGGATGGCGCTCAGGAGCGGTTTCTCGAAACTCGTGCCGCGATATTGCTGGAGGGCCTTCTCCGCAATAACCAGCGCGAACAGTTCACCCTCGGTGATCTGCATCGTGGGGAAGGCGCCGACTTCCTCGGTGTAATGATAGCCATTCCTGGCTGGCTCAAACTCAATCGGGAGATTCAGCCGGTCCCGCATAAATTCGATGTCGCGGTGGATGGTTTTGGTGGCGACCTCGATTTCACGTGCCAGTGTGGAGGCGTTGGGAAAAGCGCCGGATTGAAGCGTCTGATGGATGCGCAGCATCCGCTCCAGCGGGGGGCGCGAATGGAGCGACGGCTTCACCGCAAGAACTATGAGCCCTTGTCGAGCTTCGCGAGCAACTCGTCGTTGGTCTTGTGCTTTTTGAGCGCGGCGACCAGGGTTTCCATGGCTTCCACCGGATTCAAGTCCACCATCATGCGGCGCAGTTTGCGCACGGCCTCAATCTGCTTGGGCGGAAACAACTTTTCCTCCTTGCGGGTGCCGCTCTTGGGAATGTCGATGGCCGGAAACAGGCGCCGGTCGGAAAGTTTGCGATCGAGCACCAGCTCCATGTTGCCCGTGCCCTTGAATTCCTGAAAAATGAGTTCATCCATGCGCGAACCGGTCTCGATGAGCGCCGTGGCCAGAATGGTCAGCGAACCGCCGTTCTCAATCTTGCGCGCCGAGGCAAACATCTTGCGGGGAATTTCGAGCGCGCGCGCATCCACGCCGCCGGTCATCGTGCGACCGCTGCCGCCGTGAACACTGTTGTAGGCACGGGCAATGCGCGTGAGCGAATCCATCAACACAAACACATCCTTGCCTGACTCGACTATCCGTCGGCAACGCTCGATCATGAAGCGGGAGAGACGGACGTGGGTTTCCAGGTCCTGATCATTCGACGATGCCACCACCTCGGCCTTGACCGACCGTTGAAAATCCGTGACCTCCTCCGGCCGCTCGTCAATAAGCAGCACCAGGGCGTGAACCTCGGGATGATTCGTGGTAATGGCGTTGCAAATCTGCTTGAGGATGGTCGTTTTGCCCGTGCGCGGCGGCGCCACGATCAAACCGCGCGTGCCCTTGCCGACCGGTGTGACGAGATCGATGACGCGCGTCTCGATCAGGTCGGGGTCGGTTTCCAGTCGGAATTTCTCGATCGGGTCAATGCTCGTGAGATTTTCAAAGCGGACCGCCTTGACATAGTCCTCGAACAGCATGTCGTTGACCTTTTCAACGGCCTTGAGCTGGGGGCTGGTGCCGCGATGCGGCGGTTGGGTCGGACCAGCGATGTGGCTGCCCTCGCGCAGAAAACTGCGCCGGATGGTGTCGGGCGTGACAAAGATATCGGTCGGCTTTGGGTGATAATGATTTTGCGCGGTGCGCAGGAAACCAAATCCCTTTTCGGAAATCTCCAGAAAGCCGGATCCGAAATCCTGCGATTTTTCACCATTGTTTTTTGCGTCACTCATAAATGCGTCTGTGTGGTCGGAGGCCAGAAATTACCACGAAACGTCGGCGCTGAATTTTGAATTTGGAAATTGCCGCAGGAGCTCTCTTATTGGAAAAACTGCTCCACGACGGGTATCAAACCTTCGACAACTACTAATTACGGGCAAAACGCGACCCGCGCAACATATTTTTTAGACAAAATGGGATTCGTGCGTCTGATGTTCAAAGGCTCAGCCGCCCACCGCCGCACGCGCCTCGGCCGCCAATGGCGTGCTCAGATAACGTTCGCCGGTGGAGGGAGCAATGGTAACGATGAGTTTCCCGCTGTTTTCAGGGCGTTTAGCCACCTGAATGGCTGCCCAAACGTTCGCGCCGGATGAAATACCGCACAAAATGCCCTCTTCCTTCGCCAGCCGGCGCGCCATTTCAAAGGAATCGTCGTTGGAAACCTGGACACAGTCGGAAATCAAGGGACTGCCGTTTGCATCCTTCAGATGAAGATTGTTGGGAACGAAACCGGCACCCGTGCCTTGAATCTTGTGCGGACCGGGTTTTACCGGCTGGCCAGCCAGCGTCTGGGAAATCACCGGCGAATCCTTTGGTTCGACGGCGATGGCCTGAAATGACGGCTTGCGCGGTTTGATGACCTCCGCACAACCAGTGATCGTGCCGCCGGTGCCGACCGCGGCCACTAGGATGTCCACCTTGCCGTCGGTATCGGCCCAAATTTCCTCCGCCGTGGTCTTGCGATGGATTTCCACATTTGCGGGATTGTTGAACTGCTGGGGAATCCACGAACTTGGTGTTTCCTTGGCCAGTTGCTCGGCCCTGACAATGGCCCCTTTCATGCCTTCAGCCCCCGGCGTCAGAACGAGCTTCGCGCCGAGCATGGCCAGCAAGGTGCGGCGTTCGACCGACATGGTTTCGGGCATGGTGAGGACGAGCTTGTAACCTTTCGCCGCGCACACGAAGGCGAGCGCGATGCCGGTATTGCCGCTGGTGGGCTCGATGACCACGGTGTCCTTTTTGAGCACGCCGCGCTTTTCCGCGTCTTCAATCATGGCCATGCCAATGCGGTCCTTGACACTGCTGAGCGGGTTGAAGTATTCGCACTTGAGGAGAACGGTGGCGGACAGGCCGGCGGTGACCTTGTTCAGTTTGACGAGCGGCGTGTGCCCGACGGTTTCGACGATATTATTGTAGATTCGTCCCATAATTTTTTTTGACGGTTAAGTTAACGGCAATTTGTGCCGGACGGCGTCAACGAGCAAGCCCTTTTTTCAGAATCCTGATCCGGCACTTCATCGTAATCCGGATTCGTTCAGGATTAAGGGCATGATCAAGACTAAGATCGAAAGACCGGGGCCAAAAACATTAAGTCCCCGCCTGGCCTTTCGGCCAGGCAGGGACAAATGGGGGATGGGAGTGCGCCAAGCTCTCTTTCCCGGACCGGCATTAGGCGCGCACCCTTGCGGGGGCTGCCGGTTTCCCGACGCCATTCTCCACGGCAAGCGGAGTTTTCGGCCTCGTAGCAGGGCCGTCCAGCGCCTTGCGGTCGCTGAATTTCGAGTGAGGCTTTTCAGCCCGCTTGAGCTGATGGTTGCGCCATCGGCTTGCGAACCAGGCCAAGACACGCCTGTGATTGGCTCTTCGCGTCTTGACCGTTTAGCGCCGGGTCAGCCGCCGCTTTTGGCGGCGCGTTCGCCCGGTGCCACGGGTCTCGCCTCTTCACTCTCAGGTTGCCTTTTGCTCACAGTCCAGCGACGCCGTTTTTAGCATCGCCGGCTTTTGGAAGTTTTTCACGCGACCTGCCCAGTCGACGTGTTCTTCCCGGCGCCGGCGCTCCCTTTGTCCGCCTTTCGGCGGGTTTCATTGGGCGGTTTCAACAGGGTTGAATCCGCCAGAGTCGCCCGCACCGTGCTGATGCACAGTAGCAACCGTTTACCCTCTGGGTAACTGCGATTCACTCAGGCTCGAAACCGGCCTGAGCTACTTGACCCGGCTCGGAACGGTTTCTCAATCGTTCCTGGCCGCCAAGTCCCTCATTCGCGTTTGGCATTTGCGAACATGCCAGAGGAACTGGTGAATGCTGCCTCTCCGCCGGACCTTTCGATCCGGTTTCCGAGGAACCGGGCCAACCAGCCTGGCCCGATTTTTCCCCAGTCGCCTGGGATTATCCTGGAAACAAACAGCCCAATATTTAAACCGTACTGCCTGCTTCGTTCTTTCAATGAACTGGTAGAATCATATCGCAGTTTGAAAAACCGACAATGAATTGATATGCACAGCTTGTTCACCGGAAGGCGTCGGTGAACGGGGGGCGGACAATTCAAAACATCCCGGCAGATCAATGGTTTTCCCATTTTGCCCCCGCCAATTATTCACAACATTTGCGGGAGCCAATGGGCCTGGTGAACAAGTTTGTTTGGCTGAAATGTCGAAATTCCATCGGGACAAATGGCCTTGTTCGTCCCCCCAAAAAAGAAAGCCGCCCGGGAGGCGGCTGTGCGCGACGGAGGGCGTGTCCGCCTCAAATCTTAAGACGCCGCTTTCGCCGGGGCGGTTTTTTTGGCTTTGACCGCCTGCTTCTTTCGCTTGAGATAGCGCGCCCGGCGCGTCCGTTTTTCAGCTTTGTTGAATTGTTTGCTCATACAAGTGTCTTTACATCGGCCACGTATTCCGATTTTGTGTTGGCACTATGGAAGCTTGGTCACGGCAATTCAACATCTATTTGACACTGGCGGCAACCCTGGCACTGGTCTGCGGTTGCGAAACCGGCCGGCCCCGCGGCCCGGTCAGCACCTTGCGCGTCCATATCGAAGCCAATTCCGATACCTCGAGCACGAGCGAGACCATCTCCGTGCTGCGTGGCACGCCCGTTCTCATCACCATTGCCCAGGAACCCGTTCTGACCGAGGCCAACATTGTTGCGGCAAAGGTGATTGACGCGCGGGGCGGGTTCGCCATCGAAGTTCATTTTGACGAAACCGGCAGTTGGATTTTGGAGCAATATACCGCCGCCAATACCGGCCATCATTTCGCCATCTTCGGTCAATGGAGCGACAAACCCGCCGATAGCCGCTGGCTGGCGGCGCCCCTCATCAGCCATCGCATCGCCGGCGGCGTGCTCGCTTTTACCCCGGATCTGTCGCGTCTCGAAGCCGACCAGCTGGTGATCGGGCTCAGCAACGTCGCCCAATTCCACCTGAAACAGCTCCAATGAATCTGCCCTATGTTTGCCGCACCCTCTGGCTGGTCGGTGCCTTTGTCCCGGCCCTGCTTTTTGCCCAGGAACCGTTCCAGTTTCCGACGGCCAATCACTTTCTTTTTGAGCCGGGCAAGGAACTGGAATTTTTCGCCCCCACGGCACCCGACAAACCGTGGACCAGCGGCAGTTTCGGCTGTGTGCGCAACAACGGCACGCGCCTGCACGAAGGACTGGATATTCGTCATCTGCAAACCAACCAGCGCGGCGAGCCGACCGACCCCGTCATGGCCACCGCCGACGGCACGGTCGTTTACTTCAGCACCCGGCCGGCGCTGTCGAATTACGGGAACTACATCGTCATCCGCCACGTCGTCGAGGGGATTGAAATTTATTCACTCTACGCGCATTTGAGCGCGGTCCGGCCGGGGCTGAAAATCGGCGATGCCGTCAAGGCCGGAGACGTCATTGCCACGATGGGGCGGACCTCCAACGCGGAAACGATTTTAAAGGAACGCGCCCATGTCCATTTCGAATTGAACGTTCTGATCAACGACTCGTTCGCGGCCTGGTTCAAAAGAAATTCCCGGGAACGCAACGACCACGGCGAATGGAACGGCCAGAATCTCAACGGTCTTGACGTGCGGGAAATTTTACTGGCCGAACACGCCGAAGGCGCCAAATTCAGCCTGCTCAACTACCTCCGCAGTCAAACCGAGTTGTGTCGTGTGGTGGTGCGCGCGACCAATTTTCCCTACCTGAAACGCTATCCCATGCTCGTCCTGCCAAATCCAAAAACCGGCCAGGAAGAGGTGGCCGGTTATGAAATCGCCTTGAATTTCAACGCCGTTCCTTTTGAACTGATGCCGCTGGCCCCCTCGGAAATCAGTGGCAGCGGGAAATTTCAACTGCTCTCCGTTAATGAAGCCGAAGAGCGGGCCAATCCCTGCGATCATCTGGTGGCCAAACGCGGCAGCCGTTGGGAACTGACGGACAAGGGATTGCACGAACTGGAATTGTTGACGTATTGAGCCGCCGTGCCCACCGACATCAAATCCCTCTCGCACGACGAACTGGAAGCCCGGTTTGCCGCCTGGCGGGAGCCGATTTATCGCGTCACGCAACTGCTGGAATGGCTTTATTCCCGCCGCGTCACGAGCTGGGACGCCATGACCAATCTGCCCCGGGTATTGCGCGAAAAACTGGCTCAGACCTTTTCGCTTCAGACCTTGGAGCTCATCCGTAAGCAGGGGGCACCCGTCCTCCGTAGCAATACTGCGGAGGGTGGACGTGACACCACCCAAAAATTTCTTTGGCGGTTGCGCGACCATTCCCTGGTCGAGAGCGTTTTGATCCCTGCCAATCCCGCGCTGTACGGTGACATCAGCGACCGCCACACCCTCTGCATTTCGACCCAGGTCGGTTGTGCCTACGGCTGTAAATTCTGCGCCAGCGGCCTCGACGGCTGGAAGCGGAATCTGACACCGGACGAAATCGTGGAACAGGTCCTGGCGGTTGAAAGAAATGTGACAAGTGACAGGCCGCAAGCGGCCGGAAAGGAAATCGTGTCACCTGTCACCTCTCCCCTGCCACGGGTCGTGGACAACGTCGTTGTCATGGGCATGGGTGAACCGCTGGCAAACTACGACCATTTGCTCAAGGCGCTCAGAATCCTGAACGCGCCGTGGGGCGGCGGCATCGGCGCGCGAAAAATCACCATTTCCACCAGCGGCCTGGCGCCGCAGATTCGCCGGCTGGGCGCCGAGCCGGAGCAGTTTCGCCTCGCCATCTCATTGCACGGCGCGACCGACGAAGTGCGCGGCAAAATTATGCCGGTGAACCGTAGATATCCGCTCAAGGACCTGATCGCTGCCTGCGCGGATTACCAGGGCCAAAAGGGCCGCATGCTCACGTTTGAATACATTTTAATCGCGGGTGTCAATGATTCGCTGGAGCAGGCCAGATTGCTCGCTGCGCTTGCCAAAAGGCTCTTTGCGAAGGTCAATCTGATTCCCTATAACAAGGTTGAAGGCCTGCCGTGGGAACGTCCAGCGGAGAAGGTTTGTGAAGCGTTCCTGGCCGTTTTGGAGAAGCAAAGGGTCCCTGCCACGCTCCGGCGCGAAAAAGGCGGTGATATTGACGCCGCGTGCGGGCAATTGCGGCTTAAAACCGAGCGCGAGCTTGCGGGCACAGCGCACTGAATCTAATTTGTCGTGTGATTGTTTTGCTTGATTACGGCTCCGGTAACCTGCGCAGCGTCCATAAGGCGTTGCTGAAGGTCGGCGCAACCGTGCGTATTGCGCAGACGCCGGACCAGATCGGCGACGCGCAGGCGATGGTACTGCCCGGCGTCGGCGCGTTTGACGATTGCATCAACGCGCTGCGCAAACAGAAACTGCTCGAGGCTGCGCGGAAATTCATCAAAGGCGGGTGTCCTTTTCTCGGCATCTGCGTCGGTTACCAGGCTTTGTTTGAGAAGAGCGAGGAGTTCAACAGCTGTGCCGCCGGCCTGGGAATTTTCAAGGGCAGCGTTGTCCGCTTCTCGGAAAAGAATGGACTGAAAATTCCGCAGATCGGCTGGAACCGGCTTGAAATCATGAAGCCTGACTGTCCATTGTTCCGCGGGGTGGCGGACGGCAGCTACGTTTATTTCGTCCACAGCTTTTATCCCCAGCCGGCGGATACAAACATTGTCGCGACGCGGACGGAATACGGCGATGTCTTCGCTTCGGCGGTCTGGCGCGACAATGTCTTCGCCACGCAATTCCACCCGGAAAAGAGCCAGAAGGTCGGATTGCAGCTGCTGAAGAACTTTGTGGAGCTGGCACAATCTTGAACCCTGGCCAATGAAACTGATTACGCGCCTGGTTTTCCACTGTTCACCCGTCCTGTTCGGCTTCGGTCTGGCTGGATGTTCAACTCCCCCCATCGTTCAGCCCTTGAGCAACGGTTATGTGGAGGTCACCCATCCGCAACGATCCATGATCTCCTCCGACGATCTGCGCGTTTCGTTCGAGTACCAGAAACCGGATGGAAAAAGCGTCCTGATCTGGCCGTCCTTGTACGGAGCCGGCGAAATCATCCACGGCGACGTGGCGATCTTTGTGGGTGACCAAGCCTATGTATCATCGAATCCGGACGATCCCCGGGGCACGCGACCGCGGCTGTTTGCCGTACAGGCGCCCGGCCTGCCGCTGGACATTACCGACGAAGTATTGTGGTATTGGTCGAAGGCATCCGGAAAAGACTTCGCGAAAGCCGAGCAACAGTTCAACCAGGCAATCCCGACCGAAACCAACAATCGGTTGGAACTGCAACTGGAATTTTGGATGGGTGGAAACGGCTGGCCGGACAATGCCACACTGCAACTGGACTGGAACCAGGTGTCGGACATGATGCGCGCGGTGAGGGAGAAAGGGACGGTGCGCAAGGATTTGCGATGGGGCACGCCGTACATTGGAAATTAATTCTGGCTTTCGAAAACGACGGTAGCGGCGTCTCGGCAGAGCGCCGCAAACTCGGGAAAATTGAAGAGTGCGACCTTCTGCCGAAAGCCACTACGCCTGTTTTGTAGAGATCTCAAAATGATCTGAACCGGTGCAGAGTTGACACGGGACAGACCTATGCGAACGTCACGGCATTAATGGATCTTAAATTGACCGACAAGCTGGCGCTCGTTTCCGGTTCAACCAAAGGCATCGGGCTGGCCATTGCCACCGGGCTGGCACGTGAAGGCGCCCGCGTGATTGTCACCGGCCGGACTGAAAAGTCCCTAATTGATGCGCAAATAAAGATTCACAATTCTGTTCCGGACGCCAAAGTGCTGGAAGGCCACGTGGGCGATTTGTCTGACGGCACCACCGTCGAGGAGCTGGTCAAACGATTTCCGGCCGTGGACATTCTGGTAAACAATCTTGGCATCTTTGAACCAAAACCGTTTGAAGAAATTCCCGATGACGACTGGCGGCGGTTTTTTGAGGTGAACGTGTTGAGCGGCGTCCGGTTGAGCCGCGCGTATCTGCCAAAGATGAAGCAGAAAAACTGGGGCCGCATCGTGTTCATCAGCAGCGAGAGCGGCATCCAGATTCCCGCCGAGATGATTCATTATGGTATGACCAAGACCGCGCAACTGGCCGTGTCGCGTGGCCTCGCCGAAACCTGCGCCGGCACCGGCGTGACGGTCAATGCCGTCCTGCCCGGCCCGACGCGTTCCGACGGCGTGGACGAATTCGTCAAACAATTGAGCGGCGGCAAACCCTTTGCCGAATTTGAGAAGGAATTTTTTGAAAAAATCCGGCCCAGTTCGCTCATCAAACGCTTTGCGACAACCGAGGAAGTGGCCAATCTGGTGGTTTACGTTTGCAGTCCACTTTCCTCGGCCACCAACGGCGCGGCCCTGCGCGTGGACGGCGGCGTGGTGCAGGCTTGCTTTTAGAGCGGGTGCGGTGCAATTTAACTTTCAAGATTAACAAAACGAAACGAAAGGATTAAAAATTATGGCACACGAACTACCGCCCCTGCCCTATCCCAAGGAAGCTTTGGAACCGCACATCGATGCGCTGACGATGGAAATCCATCACGACCGTCACCACAAGGCTTACGTGGACAATCTCAACAAGGCCATCGCCGGCAACGCCGCGCTGGAAGGCAAATCGCTTGAGGCGCTCATCGGTGACCTCGCGTCCGTGCCGGACAACATCCGCGGCCCGGTGCGCAACAACGGTGGCGGCCATTGGAACCATTCATTTTTCTGGAAGATCCTCGCGCCCAAGGCCGGCGGCGCGCCTTCCGGCAAGCTCGGCGACGCCATCAAGGCCACGTTCGGCTCCTTTGCCGATTTTCAGGCCAAGTTTGAGGCGGCGGGCATTGGCCGGTTCGGCAGCGGCTGGGCCTGGCTGGTTTCCAACGGCGGCAAGCTGGAAATTGTTTCCACCGCCAACCAGGACAATCCACTCATGGGCAAGGCCGTCTCCGGCGTGGAAGGCAAACCATTGCTCGGCGTGGATGTCTGGGAGCACGCCTATTACCTGAAATACCAGAACAAACGCGCCGATTATCTGAAGGCAGTATGGAATGTCATTGATTGGAACGCCGTAGCGAAGCACTTCTGAATTTACGATATTTCATTTACGATTTACGCGGCAGCCACCAACCGCGAGCACCGCGTAAATTCGTATATCGTAAATCGAAAATAACCGTCGATTAAACCCCGCGCTTGGTTACGATCCGGTTTCCCGGTCCGAGCACGATAACCTGCGGTTTCCACTTCTCCGCCTTCTTTTTGCTGATGGCGGCGAAGCTCATGATGGTGAGCCGTTCACCCTTTTTGCCAAGATGCGCGGCGGCGCCGTTCAACACGATTTCACCGGAACCGCGTTTGCCGGTAATGACGTAGGTTTCAAACCGGTTGCCGTTGGCCAGATTGCTGCACAGGATGCGTTCGTAAGGGCGCAACCCGGCGGCTTTCATCAGATCGGCCGCAATGGTGAGGCTGCCTTCGTAATCCACGTTGCCGTCGGTGACGGTCGCGCGATGAATCTTCGATTTGAGCAAAAATACTTGCATGAGCAACCTAGTATAGCGTGTCGTGCGGCTACTTCAACTTGAGAAAATTCCTCATGATTTGCCGGCCACCTTCCGTGAGAATGCTCTCGGGATGGAATTGCACGCCCCAAATCGGCAGTTCCTTGTGCCGCACACCCATGATTTCGCCTTCATCGGTCTCGGCGGTGATCTCCAGAACGTCCGGCATCGTGTCGCGTTTGATGACGAGTGAATGGTATCTGGTTGCCGAAAAGGGATTCGGCATGCCTTCGAACAAATCCTTCCCATTGTGTTTAATCAGCGATGTTTTGCCGTGCATCATGCGGTAATTCACAACCACCTCCGCGCCGAACGTATGGCCGATGCACTGGTGGCCCAGACAGACGCCAAAAACCGGTATGTGCTGGCTGCCAAACTGGCGAATCACCTCGTTCGACAAGCCGGATTCGCGCGGTGAACAGGGACCGGGCGACACAAGGATGCGCTCCGGCTTCAAATCGCGGATGGCGTCCAGCGTAATCTCGTCGTTTCGCCGCACCTGCATCTCCACGTTCAACTCGCCAAGATATTGCACGAGGTTGTAGGTGAACGAATCGTAATTGTCTATGACCAAAACCATGAACGGAAAAACTACCTCACCGCGCAGACTTTGCAAATCAGGAATCCAGGGCCTCCCGGATGTACACTTCGGGGACCCGCCGTCCCCACACCACCTTTCCGATCTTTTCGGCGAGCACAAACCGGGTTTCGCCGGCGCGGACCTTTTTGTCGAGACGCATGGCGGCGAACAGCTTCCGCCGCTGCACGGAATTGAGCCGGATTTGCGTGGGCAAACCGGCGCGCCTGAACAAATTGATGATGCGGTCGGCGTCACGTTTGGACAAACCCGGGACGCGGCGGGAGATATTCACCGCGGTTACCTGGCCGATGGAAATGGCCTCGCCATGCAAAAATTTGCCGTAACCGCAAATGGCCTCGATGGCGTGGCCGACGGTGTGCCCGAAATTCAGAATCGCGCGCACCCCATCTTCGGTTTCATCCTGGCCGACGACCTCCGCCTTGATTTCGCAACAGCGCGCCACCACGGCCGCGAGCGTTGGTTGATCGCGGCGCAGCAACTTTGGAAAGTCGCGCTCCAGTTGCACGAACAACCCGGCGTCATAGATGATGCCGTATTTGATGACTTCGGCCAGGCCGGCGCGATATTCACGTTCCGGCAGGGTCTGAAGCGTGTCGAGATCGCACAGCACCAACCGGGGCTGATAAAAAGCGCCCACCAGATTTTTGCCCGCCTTCAGGTTAACGCCGACCTTTCCGCCGACGGAGCTGTCCACCTGGGCCAGCAAGGTAGTCGGCACCTGCACAAACGCGAGGCCACGCAAATAAGTCGCCGCGACAAATCCGGCCAGATCGCCGACCACGCCGCCACCCAGTGTGACAATAAACGACTTTCGTTCGAGCCGGTGCACCGCCAGCTGGTCATAACAGCTTTGAACCGATTTCAAGCTCTTGGCACTTTCACCGGGAGGCACCACGATCAAGGCGGGGGAAAAGCCCGCCCGGGCCAGGGAATTGAAGGCCGGCTTGGCGAACCGTTTGCCGACGTTGGTGTCGGTTATGATGGCACAACGCGGGCCGAGCTTCAGGC
>Ga0181531_10000347_pt1 | contig 32019 bp, 24 predicted proteins | sample PEATcosm2014_Bin_38_FD_119743 | JGI IMG/M metagenome (GOLD analysis project Ga0181531, IMG submission 119743) | Peatland microbial communities from MTU Mesocosm Facility, Houghton, MI, USA - PEATcosm2014_Bin11_10_metaG | ecosystem: Environmental > Terrestrial > Soil > Wetlands > Peat | place...
GATAGTTTTGTGGATCAAGATCTGACTCAGGAGGAGTAACAATGCCGGGTAATTTCTTACGCATTTTCGGCCTCGCGACGACATTAGTGACGATGGGTGCCATTGCAACGATATCGTCGGGCGATGACGTTCCGTTCCCGACTGGATTCCGTGACTGGTTTGCAGTGAACTCCATGATCGTGACCAAGGACAGTCCAATCTCCAGTCAAATCGGTGGCATGCATCTGATCTATGTGAACGCGAAGGGGCTGCCCACCTTGAAAGCTGGAGGTCCGTTTCCTTATCCGGACGGAACCATTTTTGCGGATGACGTTCACGACTTCTCCGTTAAAGATGGTTCTTACGTCGAAGGCAACAAGAAAGCCGTGACGGTAATGATCAAAGACGCGAAGAAATATGCGACGAATGGCGGATGGGGATTTCAAGTTTGGGCCGGCGGCGACCCTTCGAAGCCACTCGTGCCTGATGCCGGGCATGCCACTCAGGCTTGCTTCGTTTGCCACACACCTCAGAAAGATCAGGACTATACGTTTTCAACTTACATTCCCTGAGATCCCCTGCTCACACTTCCCACAACGACGCGCAGCGGTTTTCCAAACCGCCGTTAACGGAACAGCTTTCGCGATTAGTTCTCGACGCGATCAACCGGTATCTATTATTGTGAGAGGACCGAAAACTACAGCGCGCCAATCTCTTCTAGTCGCGAAATAATTGCGCCGACCCTCTCTTGACTGGTAGCGTCGGATGGAAGACGGCCTGGAAGTGCATCGGCCAACTCGCGAATCGAGAGCACCCTCTTGATTTCCTTCGCGAGGTAAGAACGCACATCGTTCGCCGCAGCTCGAATTTCCCCCCGCCAATTCGGCGCGGCCGTCGACAACGGCAATCAAGTCTTCAAGATCTCTACTCGCTGAAAAATCATTCTTACCGCGGCCCGCAAGAGCTCCTAGCTTTGAAGCGCAGAAATATACCGGCGCGACCAATCCAGTCTTTAAATCTTTTTCCAGTTCACGTTCTTCGGAATGGATCATCGCTGGTTCATACCACGGGTTTGAAAACCCGAGAATCTTTGCGTCGAGCGGCATCACATCGAGTGTCGTCGTCTTTTGCCGCCAGCGGCAGAGCGGTGCGCCTTCACCTATATCCTCTTGAAACCCGAGCTTTCGTAACCTGTCGGAGAATTCGGTGTAGCCGGCATACGACGTGATTTCCGCAATTGCATCCACATCGAATGTCGGACGCACGTCGGCCGCCGCCTTGTCGGTGATCCGCAATGCCGTCGCGCAGCGCGAATAGCGAATGAAATCTACTTCTATGCTCATAACCGTATTCTTTTTATATTCATACAGATACAGGCTGAATAGACACGTGGTAAAGACATCGAAGCAAACCTAAGATATTGGAAACTCCAAAATCCACACTTGACATCGACGGATAATTCACTACCATATGGTTGTGGATAGGCTAGATACAACATTTGCGGCCCTGTCTGATCCAACCCGCCGGGCGATGATCGAACGACTTTCCCATGGACCTGCCTCTGTGCATGGATTGACGGAACCGTTTGCCCTCTCGCAGCAGATGATTTCAAAACATATTGCCTATCTGGTGCGGGCGCGGATTGTGATCAAGACGAAGCGTGGAAGAGAGAGCGTGTGCAGGCTCAGGCCAGAGGCGATAAAGACCGTCAGCGACTGGGCGATTAGCTATCGCCGATTCTGGGAGGAGAGTTTCGACAAGTTGGATGTGGTTGTGAATCAAATGAAAAAAGCGGAGATCAGAGATGACAAAAAACACGGCTAACGAGAAAGAGCGGATGGTTATCACTAGAGTTTTTGACGCCCCACGCGCATTGGTCTGGAAGGCGTGGACAGACCCGAAATATGTGATGCAGTGGTGGGGGCCGAAGGGTTTTACCGCACCTTTTTGCGAGATGGATTTTCGCGTCGGAGGAAAATTTCTCTGCTGCATGAGAACGCCGGATGGGCAGGAGGGCTGGAATGCCGGGGAATACCACGAGATTGTTCTGCACGAGAAGATCGTTTACTCCATGTACTTTTCCGACTCCAAGGGAAACAAGGTTGAGCCTGAGGAGTATGGAATAGAACATGAGGCCATAGACGATGCGCACGACGTGGTTATCTTTGAGGATTTTGGAAACGGCCAGACGAAACTTACCCTCATTGGAAGTGAACCCATGGAGAGCGCAAAAAACAGCGGGCAACTAGAGGGCTGGATCGAGATACTCGATAAAGTTGCCGCAGTTGTGGCGGGGCTGGCGCAGGCGAAATGAGCAGCTAAAGTTTGGATGATCGTCATGTGCGAGCTAGTGAACATGAAGTAAAGGCAGGCCCAACAGAACATGCAGAACTTGGCTACTGGAGAAGACTATGAGAAATAACATTCTGACACTCATAACTGTGCTGCTCTTGAGTCTCGCTGGCACTGGACCTAGCGCGTCAGGAGTTCCTATGAACGCAGAAAGTAAAACTGGATACGCACCGATTCATGGCATGCAGCTCTACTACGAGATTTATGGCCAAGGCAAGCCGATGGTTCTGCTCCACGGCGGAATCACCGCTTTCGAAGGCTTTGGCACTAATATCGATGCTCTGGCGAAGTCCCGTCAGGTAATTGCGGTGCATTTGCAAGGACATGGAAACACCGCCGACATCGATCGTCCTTACCGCTTTGAAGCACTGGCCGACGATGTAGCCGCGCTGGTCGCGTACCTGAAGCTGGGGAAAATTGACTTGGTCGGCTATTCATTCGGTGGAGGCGTCGCACTGCAAACTGCTATACGACATCCCGAAGTCGTCGATCACCTGGTGGTGATTTCCTCTGTCATGGCCCAAACCGGATTCTATCCGGAAGGGCTTGCCACGTTCGCAGAGATGAGCAAGAACGCACCGATGCTTGCAGACAGCGTCAAAAAGTCACCACTTGCGACGATGTACCCGAAGACGAACTGGGAAACGTCGTTCAAAAAGATGGGCGAACTGGCCAGCACGCCATTTGACTGGTCAGCTCAAGTCAAGGCTCTCAAGTTACCGACACTTTTGGTCTTTGCCGATGCAGATGCCGTTCGCGCCGAGCATATCGTTGAATTCTACAAGGCTCTCGGCGGCGCACAACGGGACGCCGGACTAGACGGATCGATGAGGTCGATGGCGCGGTTGGCTATACTTCCTGGCACGACTCACTACGACATCATTGCTAGCCCGTCATTGGCGGTGGTAATCGGTGAGTTCCTGAAGCGATAGCCCGATTCGGCGCGCGGGCGACGCCCCGCACTAGTTAGCGTCGAAACAAACTCCTTTCTTCCAAACAAGCAAAGTGATGGCCGCGATCTTGCGCGCCAAGGTCAGGCGCGCCATCGGTGGTTTCCTGCCGTTAGCAATTCGAGCCTCGTAGAACTTCTGGAGAGGCCCAGCGGTGGCAGCCACTCGGGTGGCAGCTCCCTTAAAGATATTTTTCAGATCATGATTGTGATTTTTGTTCAGTCCGCGGATGGTCACGGCTTTCTTACGGAACTTCAGTTAACGGCATCGGCGGGCGTCGCGCCCAACAAATTCCTCGCCAAAATTGCGTCGGACTGGAAGAAGCCAGACGCGCTTTTTGTCATTCAACCAGACGAAGTGGATTCCTTCTTGATTTCGCTGCCTGTCGGACGGGTTCCCGGCGTTGGAAAAGTCACGGAGGACAAATTGCAAAGTCTCGGTGTACAGACCATCGGCGACCTGCGGCGCTTTGAGCTAGCTTCACTTGCCCTTCGGAAAGTTGCGGGAAGCATGGGATGCGAATTCGTTTACACACTCGTTCCGAGATCCGGCTCGTTCGCGGAACTGGCGGAGCGACCGACTCTCTAGCGAGCCACGCATGACGCCAAAAGCGTCCTCCATACGATGGCCCTGGAAGACCAGAAACCAGAAAACGAGAGTCAACTGATCGCGGATGAGGCTAACCGGCGGCTGAACCGCCACGAGACACGATGAACTTTTATCCTCGATCAAAAATACTCTGACGGAAATACTCCGGTCGGAGACGCAAAAGCCGAACAGCTCATTCCTCGCATCAGCACACTGGGGGAGCTCAACGAATATGAAGCCGTCGATATTCTCCGGGCCTGAGAATGGGCCTTTGATAGCCGAATGATGAAATCGACAGACCCGCTCGAAGAATCTTACATTCGCGAATTGCATCGCCGCATGTTCGACAACGTTTGGAAGTGGGCAGGCACTTATCGCAGGACCGAGCTAAACATCGGTTGCGATCCCAACGAGATACTGCAACGAATTCCCCAACTTCTTGCCAACACGCGGAACTGGTTGGACAACAAGACTTCTCCTACGGATGAAGGGTTTCTGCGTTTCCACCCTCCATTGACGAAGATTCATCCCTTCGCCAATGGAAACGGCCGGCACGCACGGTTGATGGCCGATATCGTTGCCGTAAGGTATGGCCAATCGGAATTCACTTGGGCGCCGGAAAAGACCTTGTCGCCGAAGAAGGTGCGCGCACCCGCTATGTCGCTGCTCTCCGCGCACTCGATGCGAATGAAAACGACGTGAAGCTGTTGATCGGCTTTGCGCGTTCCTAATCGTGAGACGAGATTCAATGAAAATCGTGTGACTCGGTTTCTACAGACCGGATAGCCACCGGTAACACACGACTCGCTTTTATCGAAATCACGTTGCCTTGATTCTGCAGCACTCCCTCGACGCGCAGAAACTTCTCGCGGTTGATCACTTTGCGGTATTTCTCGTAAAGGTCGGGATTCACAATCACATTTGAGATTCCTGTTTCGTCTTCGAGACTTAGGAATACGAAACCCTTCGCGGTCCCCGGGCGCTGCCGCGCGATCACACATCCCGCCACGCGCGTATATTGGCCATCCGGAAGGCCCGCTAAATCAGACGCTCGTTTCACTTCCTGTTTTGAGAGAGCCTCGCGGCAGTAGCTCATCGGATGCGGACCTGTGCTCAGACCTGCCCCGTGAAAATCCGCGACCAGGCGCTCCTCATCTGTCATCTGCTTCAGTGGCGACAATTCCAACTGCTCGGGAATTGTGTCGAGCAAAGGACCTCCCGGACGTGCGGCTCGCTCAACCTGCCAAAGTGCCGACCGCCGATGAAGTTCCTTCCCGAGGGGATTGAGCGCTCCGATCTCGCTGAGTGTCACCAGTTCCGCCTTCTGCAGTTCCGGTATGCGGCGGGTAAGATCTTCGATTCCCTTGAAAGAACTCTTTTGTCGCTCCGAGACGATTTTCTCCGCCGCGGCCTGTCTCATTCCACGGACATACCGAAATCCAATGCGCAAACACGGAATGTCCTTTTCGTTCCTTAGTACATGCTCAATCGTGCAGTTCCACTCCGATTGAAGAACATCGACTGGCCTAACGCGCAGTCCATGCAATCGCGCATCTTGTATCAGGACCGCCGGACTGTAAAAACCCATCGGCTGGTTGTTGAGCAAGGCAGCCGTGAATGCTGCGAGGTAATACTCTTTGAGATAGGCGCTCGCATACGCAATGAGGGCGAAACTCGCGGCATGCGATTCGGGAAATCCGTAACGAGCGAAAGAGCTGATTTGTGTAATGATCTCGTCCTGCGTTTCCGGACGGAAGCCGTTCTGCGTCATGCCGCTTCGCAGCTTGGCTTCGATTTTCTTCATGCGTTCTTCCGAACGCTTGAACCCCATCGCGCGGCGCAAATCTTCCGCTTCGCCACCCGTGAAATTCGCCGCAACCATGGCCATACGCAATAGTTGTTCCTGAAACAGGGGCACACCCAACGTTCGTTTCAGAATCGGTTCGAGCGAAGGGTGAGCGTAACGAACCGATTCTTTCCCCTGCCTCCGTCGCATGTAGGGATGCATCATCTTTCCCACGATCGGACCGGGCCGAATGATGGCCACCTGGACCACGAGGTCGTAGAATTTCTTGGGACCGTTGCGCGGAAGCGAAGCCATCTGCGCTCGGCTTTCCACCTGAAACATTCCGACGGTGTCCGCTTTTCGCAACGTCTCGTAGACCGGAGGATCGTCGGCAGGAAGCTGCGCCAGATCGACCGGTCTGTTGTAGTGCTTCGGGATAAGTTCGAGACACTCTTCTAGCACGGCCATCATTCCGAGTCCCAGGAGATCCACTTTCACAATACCCATGTCCGCGCAATCATCCTTGTCCCACTGCACGACGACCCGCCCCGGCATCGTTGCCGGTTCGAGTGGAACCACCGCATCGAGCTGCCCCTGGCACACCACCATTCCTCCGGAGTGTTGGCCTAAATGTCGTGGCAAATCCTGAATGCGTTCGCACAGCTCCCAGTATTTCCGAATGCGCGGATGCTTTAAGTCGAAGCCGACTTGCTGAAAATGGTTTTCAAAATTGTCGGAGGGACCTCTCCATTCGCCGCTGTCGACAACGCTGGCAAGCTGGTCGAGTGTCTGCTGATCGAAACCAAGAGCTTTCCCCACTTCTCGCGCGGCGGAACGGTCGCGATACGTGATGACGTTCGCTGTCATCGCGGCGCCCAGCTGGCCGTATCTCTGATAGACATACTGAATTGCTTTCTCTCGCTGATCGCCACTCGGCAAATCGAGATCGATGTCCGGCCATTCCCCGCGTTCTTCCGAGAGAAACCGTTCGAAGAGCAACTCCATGCCGACCGGATCCACCGCCGTAATTCCCAGCGAATAGCAAACGGCGCTGTTCGCCGCCGACCCACGGCCCTGCACGAGGATTTTCTGCTCGCGGCAGAATCGAATGATGTCCCAAACAATCAGGAAGTAGCCCGCAAGCTTCAGCTTTTCGATCAGCGCCAGTTCCCGCTGCACTTGTTTACGCGCGCGCTCGAACAGTTCCTCGTTTTGTTTTCCTCCGTAACGGTTCTGAAATCCTTCTTCCGTGCGTTTTCTGAGAAACGAATCCATCGTTTCTTCCTCCGCCACCGGATACCGCGGGAACTCATAGCCCAGGTCGGCCAGCGTGTATTTGAGTCGTGAGGAAAGCTCGCCCGTATTGTGAATCGCTTCGGGCAAATCGCGGAACCGTTGCTGCATTTCTTCCCCGGAACAAAGCAATCGCTCATCGTTGCGTTCGAGAAGACGACCCGCCGTTTCCAGCTTCGCGTGATTGCGGATGCAGGTGAAAACGTCCAGAAGCTCACGCTCGGCCGCCGTCGCGTAGCGCACGCCATTTGTCGCAAGGAGCGAGAGATTCAGAGTCTCCGCCAGCCGGACGGCCGCCTGATTGCGGCGCTCTTCCTCGGAATCGCAGTGCCGTTGCAATTCGACATAGACATTGTTCCTTCCGAATAAGGTCATCAGCGCTTCCAAACTCTTGCGGGCCTCGTCGTACCCGTGATTGGTAAGCGCCGACGCCAGAACGCCTTCCTCTCCGCCCGTCAAACACACGAGCCCTTCTGCGTGTTCTGCGATCTCTTCGAGAGTCGCCGTTCCGGTTCCTTTTTCTTTTTCGCGTAATTTGTAGCGCGTGATGAGACGGCAAAGGTTTTGATAGCCAACCCGATTTTCCACGAGCAAGGTCAACCGCACCGGTCGCAATAAATAAAAAGTCGGCATCCAAACGGGCAATCCTGCGCGGTTTCCAAATCCCTCGACCGAGATTTCCGCGCCGACATGCCCACGAATGCCTACCGTCTTTGCCGCCATGTGGAAACGCGGAGCGCCGTACACGCCGTCACGATCCACCAACGCAATCGCCGGCATCTCCAATTCCTTCGCGCGCGAAACGAGATCCTCGGGACGCGAGGCGCCCTCAAGAAAACTGAATGCGGATGCGGCGTGAAGTTCGACGTAGGTCAATCGTAAATTCCTTCCACGAACCAGCGCTTCGCACGCAGATCCTTGTACACGCGATAGAGCGCCGTCTCGTTTTCGCTCTTATAAGCATGTTCTGTCTGGACTTTCGGACGCAGAGTATGTATCGCGACATCCCATTCCTCACGGGCCCAAGATGCTTCCGACCACCAGTCTCCTTTTCTTTTCCAGGGTCCGGCGAACGCGAGTATCTGCCTCCTCGCACCTTCACAGGCGAGAAACGCTGGTGTGCCTTCTTTGAACTCAACCGTTGCCGGAAGCGGCGGCCGGTAAATGCGCATCGCCACCGTCGCGGGCTTCTCTGCATTTCCGCGCTTGTCTTTTATTTCCGGTAATACGAAGCGGGCCTGTCGGAAAGATTGAGGCCCATGGGTATCGAGCAAGACGGGAGCACCGACCCGGTTTTCTCCTACCGTGTTTTGGATTTTCGCCAGCGTAACTTCGAGACGCTCCGGATCAGGAGAGAGGGGAAGGAATAAACCAAGCTGTCGCGAGCGCGACCGCGCGGGAACCGTCAGGATGCGAATAGATACGACAGGCAAAGAGGGAGGATGGGCCTCAAGATCGAGCTGGAGGAGTTTCAGAAATAATTTGCTGTCTATTCCGGGCACGGGAAGCCGCAGCGTTCGAATGTGCAGAACCGGCTCTTTGCATCGCGAGTCCCTTGGTTCGAGCGAGAGGGTGACCTTGATTTCTCCGACGGACAGAACGTGCATTCGCAAACGCCCGCACAGTTGTTCAAGGAGCCTGTTCAGGACAAAGAGCAATGGCTCCAGCAATTCCACCGGCGAATCCAGGTCCATATGCTCTTCGAACGTTGTAGGAAAGTCCTGCGCGATCAGCGAATCATGGCCCTTTCCCTGAGCCAGCCTCCACCAACGAAGACCTTCCTGTCCGAGCCGCTCCACCACCGCGACTTCAGGAAGACGTGACAATTCCGCACACGTATGAACGCCCCAGCGTCGCAACGTCTCGATCAACTCGAAAGGAACACGGAGAGCTTCGAGAGGAAGCTTTCCGATTTGAAAGCTTTCCTCGCCCTCGGGAATGATCGTGACACCGGCGAAACCATGCGCTGCGCAAACCGCCGCTTGTGGATTTCCTGCCACGGCAACATTGACTGCGAACCCTACTTCCGCAGCAACGCGCTTTAGATCGTGCGCGATTTTATCGGGCGAGCCGAAGAGTTTCTCGCACCCCGTGAGGTCGAGCACCACGGTGTCCGAAAAATTCTGCTTCTCTCGCTTTTCAGCATCTTCAACGCGCGGCGAAATCGTCCATGCGCAGTCAAGAAGTGCCGCGTGTGCCGTTGCTTCCTGCGCAGCGGACCTCCATCGCCAGGTAATTCCTTGCAACGACTCCACCTGCACCTTGGTCATTCCTTTTTCAATGCCAAGGTCTCGCGCTTCCTGACTCACGGCAAAGACTTTCGTCAAGGGAGCAGCGCCAGAAAGAATCGCCACAGGTTTTCCCCGAAGCTCCGGCTCCAGACGGATGACGGCCTGCACGGGAAAATCGGAAACGAATAGACAAGCGAAAGCCAACGAAGGTCCCCTGAACTTGGTAGAGGAAAGGGAAACAAACCAGAGGATCTAGCGGCCTATGGCGTGCGTATCTTCCAGCGAGCGGCATCGGCGGATTGCGAAACTGCTCGCGAACGACTTACTTCTCCCTGAACTTCAAAACCTTCGAGCGTCGCAGCCCCGGTTGGAATGTTTGCCGCGGCACGTTGCCAGTTGTCCGTTTTTCGGTGGCAGCGGAGAACCAGCGAAGCGCAACTCTTCGCACACGACTCTTCCCCGAGCAGGAGTAACGTGGTGGAAGTGTTCTCGATCGCACGCCGAAAACGAAACCACATGCTCAAATTGATTCGCCGCGCGTCCACCCACGAAATTCCACCGAGATCAACCACTACCACTCCCCACCCGCCGCCGTGAAGCAAGAGGTCCGTCGTTTTCAGTGCTTGTTCAAGTCGTCTCCACGGCTTCAAGTGTTTTGCCGGGAGCCGTACTTCTTGAACCGGAGTGTTTTCGACTTTCGGCAAGGGCCGCGGAGAACGAATTCCCCTGCGTGGCGGTTCGCGGTCTCTCTCGACTTGTTCCCCCGCACAACGAGCCACGACCTGAATTGGCTTTTGCGACGAGCCCGCAGCGCGGCTTCCCATCACTACGGGAATCGCCTGCTCGACCCCGCGCATCAGTTCCCGCGGATGTCTCCAGCCGCTTACATGCATAGGCCTCTTGCCTTCGGAATTAGGACGGCGAATATCCTCCGTTTCCTTGCCGGCGGGGCCAAAGTAGGAAGATGTCGTTAAATCCGGTTCTCGGCTCTCCGATTCGCCGCAGCGAATCCAGAGCAAGCGGGAAAGCTCCACTCCCGCCGCCGCGAGAGACAACGGATCAAGAGAATCCGAAACATCGACAAACGCGCAAGCTTCCTGCCGCTCGGTAGCTTGGGCAAGCAAAGAAAACGCGAGACTTGTGCGCCCGGAGGAAGCGTCGCCACACAGTTCCACCAATGAACCCCGGGGAAAGCCACCGCCCAGAAGTGAATCAAGTTCGGTTACACCGCTTGGTTGCAGTTCGGCGGCAGAGCGCCTCTGAAATCCTTCAAGGCCCCGTCCGACGAGACCTGGTTCGAGTTTTCGTTCCTTAATAAGGATAGCGGCCATTGGTCACGATGTTCGCTTTTTGTTCGTCTACGGTTTGATTCTCGTCCCTAGGAGGAAGAATTGTCAAGGCCTCACTCGTGCCAGTGTGCGCCGCCTTTGAACAGCGAATCTTGTTTCGCCCTAAGCTAACTCCAATGGCCTGAAAACGTTTGATTCTAGCGGGCTCATTACGGAAAGTGTGTGGAGGCAACAACTGCGATCCTTATCGGTGTGGTTGGGGTTGAAAACCGTAACCCGTCGAAGTGGTCGTTCGGCTGCCTTGAATAGTAAGGATTGCTGGGGACCCCACCGCTCACGCTCCTTTTAGCTCCCGGATACCCTGCTCGAATCGAGATGACCGTCGTGAAATCGTCCGGCAGGTCATCGGCATACGACGGCGAGTAGAGCTAATCCGAAGATTGCCAGGCCGCCAAACGTGGCGACAATCCATAGCCGCGGAGCGACTGGCCTTCGAAGGATGGGTTGGTACATAGGCCTCCAGGGGGCGGAGTCTGTCATACCTACTCATAAACAGTCAACGTTTATGTTTACTAGTAATTATATCCAGTGACGGCCTCGAAACGGGGCAGTGAACATCCCCCAACGAACTGCGGAAGCCCGTTTTGCTTAATTCACCAAACATATTGACTCTTTTCTTCACGCAGTTTGTCGCAGGCTTACGGGCACAGTTAGTTTTGGCATCTCCCAGTGCGGGAAGATCAAGGGCAATTTGGGACCCCACTCGACAAGCAGCTGACGAATCTTCTTCCTTCGGCGATTCAATTGTTCGAGTAGTCTCCCCAAAGCAGAGGCATCGTGGTCGTACCACTCTGTTGGAATGCCGTCTGCCGCCTCCACTATCGTGTCCATATTGAATCCTTCGAGCCGGGACAGCCAAGGCTCGAAGTCCTCTATTGATTTGACACCGCGATATACTGACTTATCCCAACAAAACCCCCACATGGGGGCATCGTGGAAGTTCCACTCGCCCCCGTAAAAGCAAAACCCTTGGTCAATGGCCACCATCGTGTACGCTTTGTGTCCCAGTTCGAATAAGAATTGCCTCCCGTCTATATTGCAAACCCACTTGTCAAATACAACCATCCCGACAAATGCCGATGAGTTCGAGACGTGGGGCAATTCGTATCGCGGAAGTGTCTGAAGAGTCTTGCTGCTGGGGTTCCCTACATATCTGGAGCCGAACTGCAATCCGGCTGAACATGGTACTCGATAGCGGGGCAGCTCCACGACCAGATTAGATGTTTGAGCGATCAAAGTCTCAGACACCCGCACGATGGCGCATGGCGTTGTCGGCAGTCCCATCTTTTCAGCTAGACGCGTCCCGAGGAATTCGTTAACGAGAATTCGCTTGTGCTGCGGATTGTTTTGGAATTTAACTACGTAGTAGTTTCCGTCGGAACATTTCATCAGGTGCGATTGGCTACCACCACGCATTCGACGAATCTGTTTCAACGCCCTGACGTTTGAAGACGGCCTATTAAACGCGATCCGCGCGTCCCGAGTCTCAAAGGGTACAGTCGGCATGTTTAAGCTCCCAAGGCGATTTTTACAAACGAATCGCGCTTATGGAGCCTTCGTAAGACCGAACCATTTCTATGTCAATAACGTAAACTACTCAACTTTAAAGTAAGTTGTATAACTCAGTCCATTCGACGTAAAGACCTGAAACCGTGTCAATAACCGGGACTGCTCAGCTGTAGATTGAGTGGAATTACTCAGTCTTTTCCGCAGCTTTTGGCCATTGCTTGCTATAGACTATAATATATGGTAAACATTGTGCGTATTTAGGGAGGGTAAATGTTCTATCTTCGAATCTGCGCTGAACTCCGCAGTTTCGCAGCCGAGTCCCCTAACAACAGGCACGAACTGCTCGCTGGATCCCGAGCTCAAAGACTAGACGGTGTTCTATGAATCCATTCGTCATACTCGCAATGGGAGCATTCGTCGTAGCTATCCTGGCGCTCCTGGTTTTAACCGCATCCGGCCTCGCATATCTGGCGTTTCAGTTAGTACCAAAGCTCCAAGACTCGGCGCTCGCCGTCACCGGGACGGATATTGTTAATTCGGTACGATCCATGCCGACATACCCCACGTGGTTGTATAGATGCCGAAAAATCGAATCGCCAAAATCGATTCTGGTTATTTTCGCTCTGGATGCCATGGTGAAAACGGAATATTTGACCGGGTTTGACCGGCTACATCGGCTCGTATTCGAGCCCGAAAGAGACAAGGCTCTTGTACTCGATTATGAATGCAACAACGAAGCCATCAAGAAAGTGTATCAACTGTCTGTCGACCGGGCCCTAAACGTGTGTCTAATGTTTGCGGGCAAACAACCGAGAGGGTTTAAACCTAAAGATGATGAGGGGCGACGAGGCCTCGCTCGGCTAATGTGTTCACCACCCCAGGACGACTCCTCGGATGCGTTTCACCCTGCGACCATTTGCTCGCCAGGCGCTCCATTAGGTAAGCAAATCACAAGTGTCCAACGTCTGTTTAATACGCTTCACGAAAACAGAAAGGAAGAATCAGGATGGAAGAAGATAACCCAACTAAGAAGGAAGAGAAAAGTTCAGACGCGCCATCCATCGAAACAATTCGAACAAGCATGCGCAAAATCGCCAATCGCCAGTGGTGGTTGTGGGGCACGGCCGTAACGGTAGTTTTCTTGTTGGTCCTCGGCATTGTGTCGTTTGCGTTTTCAGGGGTAGTTTCTGAACAATCGGACTCAGAATGGTATCGCACGAATCTGAATCTCTCTATCCGCAGCTTGGTCGGTTTGATCTTACTATTCGGACTTTTCATCATTTACCATCAATTTCAGACCCACAAAATTGAGGCGAAAGTTGGACAACAGATAACCATTCTCGGCGAAGCTCAACAGGACGCCGCGAAATCTTCGGGTCGCGACGATATTACCGGGTTTTTTAATCGCAATTTCGGACAGCAGAGATTGCTAGAGGAAATGGCGCGCTCACAAAGGAATAACAAGCGCTTATCCATCTTGCGTGTGGACTTGGACGCGGTACGGAATATTGACAACAAACTCGGTCCTGCCCTCGGGAATCAAGCAATTCAACTTTTTGCGGAACACTTGAAAAGCAACATTCGCGTCATAGACGTCGCCATCCATCGCGACCGCGGAGAATTCCTGGTGCTTCTTCCCGAGTGCGGCGTGAGCGCCGAGGAGATAGTGAGCCGCATAAATCAGGTGAGGTTTGCATTAGGAGATAAGGATAAGACGGAATTCGCCGCCGGGTGGGCCGATTACGTCAAGGGTGAGCCCCCTCACGCGCTTCTCTTCCGAGCCGAAAGCATGCTCCAATCAAACAAGCAGAGTGTCGACGACGCGTCGGACATAGAGCAAATTACAGTCTCAGGATTCGATGATCCTGTTGCAACTCTCACAACACGCGAGCGCGAAGTGCTGAAACTTCTCGCCGCAGGCAAAAGTAATAAGGAAATTGCTAGTTGCCTGAATATCGCGCTGAGAACTGCTGAAAACCACCGGCACAGACTAATGGTGCGTTTGAACATACATTCGGAAGGAGGTTTAATCCGATTCGCGATACGCAACAAGATTATTCCTGCGTAACAGCTGACCCCGCATCTTGCAATTCTCGTTTTGCGAATCGCACGAACCTTCTTTCGGCTATTTGTCGCAGAGTGCGTCCGCCGCAATTCCTCTCTTGCTCCGTTGCTGCTCCACAAGCATTCGACACCTGCCGCGAACAAATCAATTGCAGACCCATGTTCCATTCAAAAGTTTGGCGATTGCCCCGGCCCCGCTGCCCGCGCATGGATTTGCGTAAACGCAGTCTTTGCAATAGATCAAGGTACCGTCGTGGACAGTTCCGCCAGGTGGCGGAAGGGCAGCGAAGGTAATTGAGCCCAGTTGAATAAAGCTTACAAAGTGTTGAGGCTCCATCCAGTAATTTTCGTTGAGAGAGGAGGCGACCGCTGGGATTGTACCGGCCGTAAAGTTGTCGACCGAGGCAGTCATACCTTGCGTCCAGATTCCGGGCAAGCCCCATACTTTTGTTTGCAGGACGTCAGTGTACGTCAGGGTTGTTACCGTTCCGCCTGCAGAATAGGCAACAGCAGTAACGATATTTCCTGAAGGACTAGGCACAACCGAACAGAAGACGATGTCGCCGGCTGTTTCGGCGGGTTTTGCCGTAGCGGCGTAAGGCCCCGCAGTTGGTAGCCAATAAATAACGAGAGTTGCTTCGTATTCAAAACATCCATAACCTCCGATCAGGGCACCCGGTACATTGATACCGCCGCCTCCGCTACCGTTCCCATTACCGCCGCTGACGATCACACCTGCAACACTCGATGCATTTGTGATCAGCGTAGACGCCCACTGCCCCTGACCATAGGAAGTAAGTCCTCCGGCGGTGATAGGAAGAGGCTGGCCATTGGAACCCGTGTATAGAGCTTGGTTATTCACGCCGCCGGTGCCCACGGCAACGTCGTCTACGACATTGAAACCGCCTTGATACACAGTCCAATTCTGCCCAATCGGAGCGTTGGCGCGATTGAAATTGTCGCTGACCTGCACGCTGTTCAATTCGAACTTGGCGTTGCCAGTCGCGTCGGGAAGATAATCGGAAGGAAATGTGTAACCGGGGAGCGGAACGGCAACAGGATAAAACGCTACTGGAGAAACGCCGCTGATCGGGTCTGGCACGTTGCCATAAGGATTTTCGAGCCATACATAGTAGAGACCTCCGCTGGGCCCTGGGTCCAGTTCGATATAGGGCATCGGGGACGTATCGTTCACCTGTGCCACGGAGGTGATGTACTCGCTTGATGCTGTGCAATAGGTCGAAATCGAAGGCATGATGGAGCCTTGGACATAGAACGAATCAAACTGTAACGTAGCCGCAATGCCTGTAGGGTTGTAGTCAAAAAACTCACCGCCGAATCCTTGATTTTGATTCGAGATGCTTATGTTGCCAGCACCCTCGACGTAAAATGATGCTGCCCATGTGGTATCCATGAAAGAAGGTGCGTTCCCTGGCCCTACATTAGGGAATAGGTTCTTGAAAAAATGTTGAAAGCCATTTAGTTCGAGGATGGTAATGGGGGCGTAGCCTCCGCAGGCAAATCCCAAGTCATTCATATCTGAGGTATTTCCACCACCGTTATTGGGATAGCCGTCTTGGATAAACAAACAATTGCTGTTGCCAGTGAAAGCGACGTTGTTTACATTTAGTCCGTTAGGGCCATAAAAAACGGGGTACGCGCCCGCCGCTACCATAGCTGGCCCGATGCTGTTGCCCAATCCCGCGTCGGAGGTTGTGCCGGTCCAAACTCCTTCCATCGTAATGGTTTCGTAGGCAATGATCGTGCCACAATGCTCTATTCCATTAAACAGACTAACGAGTGACAGGTCTATTGATGAGGTAAGGAAGAAAGCCCCGACCGCATTGGACATCGTTACGCAAGGGATATAGAGGGCCGTATTTGAACCTCCATTGGCCGCTCTCAGAGTGCTCTGAGCCGCAAGTAGCGCAGGGGCTACATCGATATTCATTGTTCCATTCGGTGTCGTCTGACCCGCGTTTGCGCTCATGGTTACGAGATTTCCGTTGATTCCTGTGATCGTCACATCCGACAAATAGTCGTTAGTGGGGCCTGTTGCCGTGCAGACACCATCGTTGAGGTAAGGCGGCAACGGATTTGGAGGTGTTGTGATTGTCGCGCCCCAATCATTAAAGATCGCAAAATTAGGCGGCGCAATCCCGATGACGTGATACGCACCCAAGTCCGCTGGTCGAGAAGCGCAGATAATCTGTTCGACCGCCCCGCTTTGATTGGTCCATGTCAGTTGATTCGCGTTGAAATAATAGAGATTTCCCCCCGTTACAGTTACCTGACTCGCAAACGGGAGATTCGCGAGAACAATGCTGCTAGTGCCTCCGCCAGAAGATATCTGTCCAAAGACATCAAAGGTAGAGTTGCTTGTTCCGCGCAAGTGGACCTTTGTTCCGTTTGGCGGACCGTTTGACGCAAGATTGATGGTCATTTGCTGACCTAAGGTTGTTGCCGTCGTGACCGCAATTTTCTGTTGCCCCAGAGAATTTCCATTCGTCATAGTAGATATGGGAGACGGTAGAGTAAGTCCACCTTTGTTATCTCGGGTTACTAGCCTGTACTTGAAAGTTTGTCCCGCTCCCATATAGGGGACAATGGGCGTATCGAGCATTGTTGCGGTAGCCGACGCCCCGCTGCTTGCCGAAGGTGCAGTTGGCGTCACGACTGCAATTGTTGGACCGCAATTGTAAACACTGATGCCGTCGCCCGGGGCGAAGTCGGCTGCCGACCCCACGTTGAGAATGTTCGAACCAGACACGCAACTCGCTGGTGTCGACAAAAGGCTCGTCACCGCACGAGCACCGTAGGAAGTGATGTCTCCTACATTTGGCAGACCGCCACTTGAAGAAACGTTGCCGATGAATATCATCGCCGCCGCAGTCTTGGTGTTGTCCGCAACCGAAGTGGCCGTCAGTGTGACCACCGCAGGGTTCGGTGCCGTGGCCGGAGCAACGTAGAGTGCGCTCTCTGATGTCGACGCAGGCAGAGAACCGCAAGCTGGGCTGCATGTTTTGTTGGACTGAAGTAGGGTCCACGTGACTCCACTGTTTTGAATGTCGTTCTGAACCGTAGCAATAAATTGCATGCTTTCGGAAGTCTGCAAAGAGGCGGAGCGTGGTGAGACCGAGACAGCAATCGGCGGTGACTGGGCGATGATCGTGATGGGGGCAGAAGCAGATTTGGTACTGTCGCTCACCGATGTGGCCGTCAGGATGACGGTAGCAGGATTGGGCACCGTCGAAGGGGCGGTGTAGTTAACGGGGTTAGGCTCCGACAATGTTCCGCAGGCTGGCGAGCACACGTTTCCCGACTGTGTCAGATTCCAAATAACGCCTCGATTCTGGTTGTCGTTTTGAACCGTAGCAGTGAACGCCTGGGTCTGCGAAACTTCCAGCGAAAGCGAAGTTGGAAAGATGGACACGGAAATGGGCACGGGCGGCGCAGTGCTGACCGTAACGGTTGCGGAAGCCGATCTTGCGGTGTCCGCAACGGATGTGGCAATGAGCGTTACCGTCGGAGGATTTGGGACTTTTGCGGGTGCCGAATATGTGACTTGGTAGGTTCCCGCGCTGGAAAGCGTACCGCACTCCGCAGTGCATGCGACACCCGATTGCATAAGGAACCAATTAACACCTTTGCTTTGGGCATCGTTCTGCACCGAGACGCTAAATTGTTGACTTTGCGAGATGCCTACCGAAGCTGACGCGGGCGTGACACTCAGGCTTATCGAAACCGGCGTCGAACGGCCTCCCGTGAGGGCGGCACCACAACCTGTTATTGCCGCGGCCAGCGCGAAGGTGGATAGAGCAAATGCTAACCCTTTCTTGGATGTCGATCCTGAGTCAAGTCCCATCTACCGAAATAGGGCACTTTCGGGACCAAAAACATTAAGAAACTTAAATGTGCATTGACCAACAGCTGACTGAAAAGCGATCCTAAACTTGGATTCCCAAATTGATAAGTACTAAGAAAAAGAATCCACTACCGCAGACTCCTGGCGTTAAACGAGTGCCGTCACTACTCGGGAAAGCGTCGTTCTTTCGCAGGCTAAAGGTGAAGAACGAATCTGTTGTTGTAGACATAGAAATACGTTGTGTGGTAAACACGCTGTTCTGCTAGGTTCACTAACTTCGGGCTTGTATCTCACTATTACTGTTGCGAGGAGCCATGGCAAAGACTCTTAAGTTCAACGACAAACGCCGCAGACACCTGCATTTTGCCGTAACAATCAAATACAGTGACGGTCAAACTTTCGTACGGGTTTACCCCGACGAAGCAAGAGCTGCGGCGTTTGCGAAGCGCCAGACAAAGTCACCAGTGGTGGAACGCGCTAGCGTACAGCCACTCGACTAACCTTGGCCGCTCCTCATTCCTTGGTTTTATTTCTAGGCCGCCGTAATGCTCAAAGCTGGCCGGATTGTGTGGTCGCATAAGCGACAGTCAGGCGGATGATGCGGTTTCACGTTCAGCTTCAGTGGTGATTCGCATTCAAGACAAAGACGCTTACGCACCATCGACGATCGGATCGGTCTATCGCTCAAGACGGAACGGTTGGTTTCCAGCCTTTCGGAGGTATTTGGCGCCCTAGCCTTGGCGCTCGCGATGGTCGGCTTCTACGGCGTGATGGCATACACCGTCGCACGGCGCAGACGCGAGATTGGCATCCACGGCGGCCGTCGGCTTATAAGCCGGATAAAATGCCAGCCCGCCTTTGCTAGGGCTTGGAACGATCCAGAATCACAGACACGAGCTGCTCCGGCTTGATCGGTTTAGCGAGGATTTCGAAACGATGCCCTTGGCTACGAGCTTTCTCTAGTAGGTCCACGGTGGCGGCTTGGCCGGAAAAGAGAATGATGCGGCACTCGGGAGCTAGCGCACGGATGCGAATGCCTGTTTCTATGCCATTGAGGCCCGGCATGATCACGTCGCTCAAGACAATGTCGGGTTGCCACTCTTCAGCAAGCTGCACGGCGGCCTCGCTAGTGAAAACTGCGCGCGCGTCGAAGCCCTCATGCTTCAGGATTTCTTCGACAGTTTCAGCGATTAATTGCTCGTCATCCACCACGATGATTCGGATTTTCCGCCGCTCCTCGAGACGCTGTCGCTCGGTTGCGGACAGGATGGTGGAGGCCGGAAACCATTTCGGCTCGCCGAACGACGGAAAAACGGGAACGCTGGAGAAGTGCCACGCAATGGTCATGAGGATCCCTGTGAGTTGTTCCCGAGGCGAATGATTCTAGTTGGTGATTGGAGCTTCTGGCAAGTACACAGAAAAAATCGTCCAGGAATTGCCGGGCCGGGTACTGCTGCGCATGCGCAAGACTCCCTGATGCTTGGCAACCAAACTCAGAGTCAGCCAAAGGCCCAATCCAGTACCCACGTCCTTCTTGGTGGTGTAGAAGGGTTCAAAGATACGTCGGCGATGCTCTGGCGCGATGCCCACGCCGTTATCGAGGAATGTGATACGGATGGCGCGGCGGTGGGATCCATCGGGTATCCACGATCGGGTGGCGCGGATGATGATGAAGCCATTCGCGGGCAGCGCTTCTATGGCGTTGGCAATTAAATTAGCGAATATCTGGCGGATTTCGCCGGGGAATCCAGAGATGTGCAGGCTCTGTGCGTACTCCGGACGGACGGTGATTTTCTTGAAGTGCAATTTGCTGTTGTACAGGGTCAGAACCTCTTGCAGAAGTTCGGGAATATTTATGTCCGTTCGTGAAGTGCTGTCACGATAAAAGCCCAGCGTATTTTTAGTGATTTGTGCGATGCGATCGAGTTCCTGATCGGCGAGAGTCAAATATTTCGCGACGTTGGCGGGTTGCTTGCGGGCAAGGTATACGAGATTTGTAACGGCTTCGAGGGGATTGTTGATTTCGTGGGCGATGCTGGCGGCGAGACGGCCGGTGGCAGCGAGTTTTTCGGTTTGCCGGAGGGCTTCCGCGGAGCGTCGCTGCTCCGTGATATCGGTGTTAGTGCCAAACCAGCGGGCGACATGGCCTTGTGCATCCCGGACCGGCATGGCCAGCGTGAGGAAATCGCGAAACTCTCCGTTGGCGGCGCGCAAGGGAAAGATCATTTCGAACGGCTCTCCTGTACCCAGCGAGGCACGCCATTTGGCAATCACCTCCGGAAGAGTCGTGGGATCGTGGACGGCTTGCCAGCCCCAACCTGCCATTTGCTCGGGCGTAGTGCCGGTGAATTCGTACCAGCGATGGTTGTACCAGAACAATTCGCCAGTGGCCTCCGCCATCCACGCGAGTTGCGGGATGGAGTCAGCAAGGTTCCGGAATTGCCTTTCATTTTCCTGCAGAGCGGAATCGCGTTTTTGGATTTCGATTAGCATCTCGTTGAAAGCGTCGACCAGCACGGCAACCTCATCTTGATCCCCCGTCGCGGGGACGCGGACTGTATAGTCTTTTTCCCGCGAAACCAGGGCCGCAGTGTCTGCCAGACGCAGGATAGGTTGGGACACGGCGCGCTGCGCGATGCGCGAAAGCGCGAGGGCGGCAGTCAGAGAAGCACTCAAGATTGCCAAAAGGATAATGGCATAGCTTCGCAGACGCGCGTAGATCACGCCGAGGTCGGAAGCAATATATACGACGCCTACCCTCTTGTTTTGAAAAGCTATCGTTTGCACCAGGGTGAACTGGTTGCTCTGAAACCAGTAATGTTCCGTCTCTTGCGGGGATACAACCGGCAAGGAGACTGGCGTTGAGTTCTCCCCCTGGCGCCAATAGCCGGAGAAAAATTGGCCGTCTGGAGTGTAGACGCCAGCGTAAACAATGTGTCGGGAGGCACGCAAGGCGGAAAGAGTTCTTTCGGCGGAGGCAGGATCGTTGAAGACTAGCGGAGAGACGGCATTTGTGCCGATGATGTGCGCCTGCACCGAGGTAGTGTTGATCAGGTTGCTACGGAACGTGACGAAGTCGTAGGCGAAGAATGCTACCGAAGCGAGCAGCAGAGCGCCGCTGCTCACTAGCATGTTCATGACCGTGAGCTTGCGAGACAACGAGTTGCGGAGCGTGCTCATGACGGCCCGTTCACTTTGGATGCCTCGCCTCGGACTTCCACGGCCACCTTGAGCAACTGCGAGCTTGGCGTAAGGCTAGCCCTTTCGCAGGCCGCAAGATTGATGGAGAATCGGATTCGGTTCTCGACCACCACGAATTGGATCATGCCACCGGCAATGATGAAGTTGGGTGTGTCGCTTACGGTCAAGACGGGAGTTTTATCTACAGCAGCCAGAATTTCTCTGACGCGCACAGATTCGGAATCGCTGATGAAAAGAATTCGGCAGTTTAGAGCTTCGCGCACGGTGGCGATGCGCTTGGCGATTAGTTTCCGGTCGTTTACGACCTCACCGGCAATTACCGCGTCGAGATACGAACCAAAAGGATCCTGACCTAGAACGCAGATAGGAAAATTGTCGCTCATGTTGCCGCTCGCCGGCCATTCCACAAATCTTCCGAAGTTATACAGGTACGCAGCCTTTACCTCGTACTCTTGCGGCTTGCTCTTTTGTGCGGCGAGTGGGCGGGGGCAATAAAGGTACGCAGCAAGCATCGCGCCTATACAAAAGAGAACTCCCCGCAAGGCATGGCTATACCGCCGCCTGATTGCCGGCGGCCGGGACGAGCAGCGCGGAAGGCCAGGAAAAGGCGTCAAGGTAATCAGTTTTCCTTGCTGGTCCAGAGAATCTTGAGGTACGCGCTTCGTTTGATCGCCACGTTCGGGCCGGCATCGCTCGGGAATTCCACATGATCGGGCTGCAGCAGATTCTCGCCTACCGCGGAAATTTCCCAGTGGCGCCCCAAGCGCCAGGCCAGACGTGCGTCCCCGGTGGAATAGGCCTTCACGGCGTAAGCGGGCAAGGAGCTTTCATAGCGGAAGGCCAAGTCCAGTTTGATCCGCTTGGGCAAATCAAAGGATGATTGCGCCAGCAACTGATGCTGCGGACTGGCGCCGGAGACCTGCGAAGGCGGTTCCACATCCAGCGAATTCGGTCCTTTGCGAATAGCCATATGCAGGAACGAATATGAGCCGCGCAACCTCCAAAAGCTGGTCGGGCGCCACTCGGGACCGATCTCCCCGCCGGCCGTCGTGCCTTGCAGGCCGTTGCCAAATTCCGCGGGCAGCAGTTCGTGCGTGGGCGCCGGAGTGCTTTCCGTATAGGGCGCGCCAATGATGTCTTCACTGAACAGATCGTCATATTGGTTGAAGAAGCCTGCCACGTCGACGTATACGTCGCGTCCCAGCAGGCGGCGGTAACCCAGCTCGTAACCGTTCAGCTTCTCCGACTCGAAGTTGGGATTAGCGCCGAAACGTGCAAAAAACGGTATCGAGGTAGTTTGTCCGGGCGGCGTGTACGATCCGATTAAGGACGACAGAAAAAAATCACGCTCTGCGTCCGATGGGGTGCGCAGCGCGCGGGTCACCGCCAGCCACAGAGTCTGCGTGGCCGTGGGCGTCCATAGTAGCCGTCCGCTCGGCTCCGCCTGCGCGTCGGTGTAGTTGGTCTTAATTATTTTCGTGCCCACTTCGAGCGTCAGGCGATTTTCCACCAGTGATATGCTGTCCTGCAGGAAAGCGCTGTAGATCTGGTCGGTTCTCTCGTTCGGCGAAAAATAAAGCCCCGAAAACACTTCCGGCTGCCGACCGCTACTGACGTTCGCGCCCAAGCCCCAGGAGAAATGATGGCGCGCGCCCCAATGAAAGCGCTCCAGGAAATCGAAGTCCCCTGTGTTGCGGATATCGTTGAAATTCGGTTCGTACCGATTGGTGCGGTCATAATAGACTTTCAGCTGAATGCTATCGTCGGCATCGAATGTCCGGGTCCACTGTCCCAGCAAGTTGCCGCCGGAAAGCACCTCGTTACCTACCAGCGTAAAATTTGCCGGCGGACTATAAGTGCTTGTGCTGACCTCCTCTCCGGCGCGCTCGTCGTATAGATCGCCCTGCAGCGTAAAGCTGTCGCGTTGGTTCTTGACCCAGTCCACGCGGAAGCCGCCTTGCGCCGCCTTCCAATGGTCGTAACGGTCGTCATCGGGATGGTCTTCCGCTGACCGGTTAAACTCTTTGGCGTATACCTTATAACTAAGGCCATTGGGAGCGGTCGCGCCGATGCGCACCGTCGAAAATCCTTGCTCCTCGTTGCCGCCCCCGGCCGCCACCAGCATGCCCTGGGTGTCCTTGCTATTTTTCGTGATGATATTGATCACGCCGTTTACGGCGTTGGGCCCCCATACCGTGCCACCCGGTCCGCGAATGACCTCAATGCGGTCAATGTCCTCCATAACCGTGTCTTGCACTTCCCAATAGGTACCCGCCAGCAAGGGAGTGTAAACGCTGCGGCCATCCATCAGCACCAGCACCGAGCGCGCCAGGCGACTGCCGAACCCGCGGATTCCGATGGACCACTTATTGCCGTCGACGCGCGCAACCTCCACGCCAGGCGCCAGGCGCAGTGCTTCCGGAATGGTCGTGGCGCCGGAACGCCGGATGTCCTCCTGAGTTATCACATAAATAGCCGCCGCTGTTTTCCAAATCTGTTCCGGTGATTTGGATTTGCTCACCACCTCGACGTCCCCGAGCTGTTCCAGGCTGAGCTGCTTCAGATCTCCGGGGGCCGCGGGTGTTTCCTGCGCTCGCGCAACACCGCCGTCGCCCAAAACCACAGCCAAGGAAACTCCGTGAAGCGCAGCGACGAAAATCCAAGCAAACATTTTGCGTGCCACGCTCGTCATCGAGATGGGGGACATGACCGGGTCTCCGTTTGGAATTTGCTCGCAGGCCGGCGCTGAAGGCGTGGCCAAGCACAACTCAAGATGCCCGCCGACGGCGAAGGAACGGCCCGTCATTTCTGCGCCCGACGTTGCAACATGGCGTTGATGGAATTCAGCAAGTGTTCGGGCCGATGACTGCCTTTCATCAGCCATTCATCCACGAGCCCACCGGACTCTCCGGGCAAATCGGCCATTCCCGAAAGAACGATGATGGGCATATCGGGGTCGAGTCGTTTCAATTCCGAAGCAACCGCCGTCCCTTTCAGTCCGGACATCCAATAGTCCAAAACCACGGCGTCGATCTTCGAGGATTGAAACGCGCGTAGTCCTTCCTCACCTGATCGGGCTTCCACCACCCGATAGCCCGCAGACTCGAGCAGCAGCCGCCGGGCCAGCTGCCCAACGGCTTCGTCGTCGATGCACAGAATGGTGGCGGCGCCCATTTGCGATGTCGGCGACTCGGCAGCGCGCCCAGCTTCATGACCCTCGATGGTTTCTTCCTTCGTCCCCGTCGAACTCACGGTGGGCAGAATCGCCACGATCTCCGTACCCTTCTGTTCCTGGGGAATATACAGCCGGCCGCCAAAGTGCCGCAGCCGCTCGCGAATGCCCCGGAGGCCGACTCCAGAGCTCTGCCCCGAACAGATTCGGGCGTGGAGATCGGCGGGAATGCCCCGCCCCTGGTCTTTGATTCGCAAAATGATTTGCTCCGGGATCCGCTCCACGGCAACCAGCGCGGTTGGGCTTCCCGAATGACGATGGATATTGGTGAGCGATTCCTGCACAATGCGGAAAATGGATAGTGCCAAATCGCGCGGCAACCCTTCGTTGAATCCGGTAGGAAGTTGTAACTCCACCTGGATTTTGCTGCGCTCGGCAAAGCCTTCGATGTACCAATGGAGCGCCGATTCGAGACCCATGTCGTCGAGCAGTGGTGGATGCAAGAGGTGGGACATGGTCCGGATGTCTTGCAAAGCCTGCGCTACAATTGCAGAGTTTTCCTCCAGCGTCTGCCGTCCTATCGGAGTCAGATTGTTTTCCTCGCGCCCAAACTTCGAAAAGCTCATGCTTAAAGCCACCAGCAACTGACCCACCCCATCATGCAGTTCGCGGGCTATGCGCCGGCGTTCTTCGTCCTGGGTTTGCAACAACCGCGCCGAGAGTTCCCGGAGCATGGTTGTGGCGCTCTCCAGCTCGCGGGTGCGCTCGGAGACTCGCACTTCGAGGGTCTGCAGTGAATGACGAAGTTGCCGCTCAGTTTGCTCGATGTTCGCTTGGGCCTGGCGGCGCACCGTGTCATCCCGGAAACAAACCACGATGCCCGCGGTCTGATCGTCGATTTTAAGCGGCGAGGCGCTATAGACCACCGGGAAAAAGCTCCCATCTTTGCGAATGAACACATCTTCATGTTCGCGCAGCGAAATACCGGATTGCAGAACTTGCAAACCTGGACATTCCGCCGCCGGAAATGGCCTGCCGTCTGGATACCGGTAATGCGTCACGTCGTGCATTTTTCTTCCGTGAAGTTCGGAGAGCTTCCAGCCAAACATGGCCTCTGCGGAAGGATTCACGTATGTGAGCATTCCTTGCGTGTCTACGGTGTACAAGCCTTCGGCCATGTTGTTCACCACGGCGTGGAAGCGTTCATCGCTCGCGCGAAGGGCTCTCTCCAGCGCGGCGCTTTTGCGAAGTATCTCTTGCGAGTCAATTTGCATGGCGTTCGGCCGTAATCATGGGAATGGACGTGCCGGTCGTGGAACCGAATCGCCCTTCCCATCGATGCATCCGGTCGCAACAACCATGGTTGCTTGTCGAAAGTTGAACGAAAGCAGAATCTTCGACTTTTCCACGGCGTGAGACAATATAGGTTAGGCAATACCCTTTGTATCCGGTATTTACTGTAGGCCGCCGCTGCGCTCCAGATCGCGGTCGCTTGAGGATCGTGAAATCAGCACGACCAACAGTTTTATTGATGTCTAGCGAATCAATCTCCAGACCGGAAAGACTATATGCGTTTCTAGTTTTCGCTGTGCGACGATGCTTTCCCAATATTTACCGGGATGCTTACGCTCCGGCTCGCACGCTGCGGGCCGCGGCCACGATGTTCTCGTACGCTCCGCACCGACAAATATTCCCGCTCGTACGGCGCACGGAAAACACAGTCCCGGACCGGTTGGCGCGAACAAACAAATCGCTTGTTCGGCTGGGGAAGCTATAAGCAGGCTGAACGAGGAAAACGAGAACCAGGTTCGTGTTTGGCGAACCTGGGGTCAGCTACGGCCGGTCAGTCGGTTTGTTCTGCAAAGGTGGTTTGTGGTCGCGAATCAAGCCAGACAGGGACCTGGGCCGCGATTCCGCTCAATTCTTGCGCTCGAGATGGACTGTGACACGCCTTTTATCCGCCCAACACTCATTAAAACCAAGGTTTCCATCGGGAGCCACGGAAACACCCGCGCCGTTCATACCGCCGTCTGAGGTGATGGTGCAAGAGGACGTATAGTTAACGGCATGGGCATTGCGGGCGCTTGCGGCCACGCGCTGCATCAACGCATAAGGGGATTCACCATCCCTGTTGAAGCCGTTGTCGAAACTGCGGTCTAACGTCATTGTGCAGCCGCCACTACGGTCGATGCGAAACGTGAACCGCTCATAATAGTGGGCGTAAACGATCGAGGAGCCGGAACTGCTTACAGTTTCGCCATAATCTATGCCGCCGACCCATTCACCGACCCAAGGTGAGGCGAGCCGGAGAGTCTTTAGGCCCGTCTGGACAATGACCTGCCCGGGTTTTTCCACATGAATGGTGCTGTTCCAGACTAGATCGGCCGCCTGCGCTTGGATAAGGTGGTCGCCTGGATCAACCCGAACCAATTTGCCTTCGCCTGCCGCTACTGAGCCTAACGGTTGAGCGTCTACACGGATCTTGCACTGCTGATCCGCGACGATGAGCAGGCTGCTTTGACACGATTCGCAGTTGATTCTTGGCGCGGCGGATCTCGCGTTTCTGGATTCGGTCAAAGTAGAGCTGGTGTTCTTCGGCGTTTGCGCCGCGACCTTCAAAGAAAAACCAGAAGAAATAATCGTCATCGCTACGCTGGCAAGGATTTTCGAGGTTTGCATAACTCGTCTCCTTCTATCTCGGCGACGTATTTAACGACGCCCGCGATTGTTTCTGCCTTCACGTACAGAGGCGCAAGATTCGGGCGGGCGGGGCCAAATATTCGCCGCTTTTCCAAGGGCCATGGTTTAGTTTCCGCGCCACCTGGAACCACGGCCGGCTGGATGCGGCTGAACCACGGGAGGGCTTCCTGTGTTAGACTGCGCGCCAAAACGAGCCTGCTATGACTGCGGAACGATGGCAAAAGCTCAAAGATCTCTGTCATTTGGCACTGGAGCGCGAGCCCAGCCAGCGAGCGCCCTTTCTAGCGAAAGTCTGCAGTGATGATGACGAGCTGCGCCGGGAAGCAGAGTCGCTGCTTGCGCGCGCGTCGCTGGACGCCGCGACACTGGACGCCGCGACACTGGACGACCCACCTCATGAGTTAGCTGACAAGGTCATCAGCCACTATCACCTGCTGCAAAAGATCGGAGAAGGCGGAATGGGAGAGGTGTGGCTGGCCGAACAAAAAGAGCCGGTGCGGCGACGCGTGGCGCTAAAGCTGGTGAAAGCGGGGATGAATACGCGGGAAGTGATCGGCCGCTTCGAATCGGAACGTCAAGCACTGGCGCTCATGGAGCATCCGGCAATCGCCAAGGTATTCGACGCGGGCTCGACGGTGGACGGCGCTCCGTACTTTGTGATGGAGTACGTCGCGGGTGTACCGCTTACCGACTACTGCGACAACCATCGGCTGTCGATTAAAGAACGGCTAGAGCTGTTCATGCAGGTGTGCGAGGGAGTACGGCACGCGCACCAAAAGGCGGTGATCCATCGCGACTTGAAGCCCTCGAACATCCTGGTGGAGGAGTTGGATGGACGGCCGGTGCCGAAGATTATCGATTTCGGCGTTGCCAAGGCGCTGAGTCAAAAATTGACAGCACATACGATGTTCACACGCGTGGGATCGCTGATTGGAACTCCCGAATACATGAGCCCGGAACAGGCGCTTTCGTCGGGCGAAGACGTGGATACGCGCACCGATGTGTACTCGCTGGGGATTATTTTCTATGAACTGCTGGCGGGCGCGCCGCCGATCGAGCTGCGCAAAATTGCATTTGATGAGTTTTTGCGGAGGTTGCGAGAGGAAGATCCGCCGAAGCCGAGCACGAAGATACGTACGGGAGATGCAGCGACCAAGACAGAACTGGCGCGGAGGCGGCAAACGGAGCCGGTGGCGTTGGCAAGGCAGATTGGCGGGGACCTCGATTCCATTGCGCTGAAGGCGCTCGAAAAGGACCGCGGGAGACGCTACGAATCGGCCTCGGATTTTGCAGCGGATATTGCGCGCTATTTGCGAGACGAAGCGGTGCAGGCGGTGCCACCGTCGGCAGTGTACCGGGCGCGGAAGTTTGCGAGCCGGCATCGCTGGGGACTGGCGATGGCGAGCGCGTTTGTGGTGGTGCTTGCGGCGGCGGCCGTGATCAGCATACGGCAGACGATTCGCGCGAACCGCGAAGCGGCGATAGCGGAAGCGGTCAGCAATTTTTTGCGAAATGATGTGCTGGCGCAAGCGAGCCCGAACCGCCAACTATCGCCGAAACCTAATCCAGATCTCAAGGTGCGAACGGCCCTGGATCAGGCGGCAATGGGGATCAGCGGAAAGTTCGAGCCGGACGTAGAAGCGGCGGTGAGACAGACCATCGGCCAGACGTACGAAGATGTCGGGCTGTATCCCAAGGCGAAGGAGCAATTCGAGCGGGCGCTGGAACTGCGGCGCCAGACGTTAGGAGCGAAGGATCCAAAAACGCTCCAATCCGTTTCAAGTGTCGGAACGATTCTCCTGAAGCAAGGCAAGTTTCCCGACGCCGAGGCGATTCTACGTCCGAATCTCGACATGCAAATCCGCCTTCTGGGTCCGAAACATCCAAACACGCTCGCCACAATGCACAATCTTGGAGTCGTCTACACAGATGAAGGCAAGTACGGCGAGGCAGAGGCGATTCATTCCAATGCGCTCGAGATTCGTCGGCGCGTGCTCGGACCGGACGATCCACTGACGCTAAGTTCGATGACGGCCCTGGCAAACGCCTATGAAGAGGATGGCAAGTTCGACCGCTCGGAGCCTCTCTATACGCAGGCGCTTGAGATTTACCGGCGTGTTTCTGGCGCCGAGCATCCGCGGACGTTGGGAGTGATGAACGACCTCGCCAACGTTTACTACGATGAGGGCAAGTTCTCCGAGGCTGAGAAGCTTTACGCTGAAACGCTGGACTTGCGCCGACAAGTTTTGGGGCCGGAGCATCCCGAGACTCTGAGCTCGATGATGAATCTGGCCATCATGTATCGCAAGGAGGGTAAACGAGAGCAAGCGGAAGAGCTCTACGGCCAGACGCTCGAAATCGACCGGCGGGTCTTGGGGCCCGAGCATCGCGTAACGCTAATGTGTATGAATAACCTGGCCAACCTGTATTTTTCACAGGGGAAGTGGGCCGAGGCGGAAGCTCTCCAGGCGCAAACATTGGACGTGAAGCGCCGAGTGTTGGGAGCCGAGCATCCCGACACGCTGCTGTCGATGCATAACCTCGCCAACAGCTATGCGCAGGAAGGCAAGTACGCGCAGGCGGAGGCACTATTCGCGCAAGCTCTCGAGGCGCAACGGCGCAAACTAGGTCCTCAGCACGGAAGTACGCTCAGTACTCTTTCGGATTTTGCGCTGATGCGCCTACAACAAGGCAAATACACGCTTGCGGAGACCTACTACACGGAAGTGTTGGCCGGGCGTAGGCAGGCCCTCGGACCGGAACATCCGGAAACGATGAGTTCGGTGGGGGATTTGGCAGTGGTCTACATCTTGGAAGGGAAATCTGACGCTAGTGAACCGTTGGCTCGCCAGACGTTGGACTTCACTCGCAAAAACGAGCCCGGCTCGTGGGACCAATTTTGCGGCGAGAGCGTGCTAGGGGCGAGCCTTGCAGGTCAAAAGAAATACACCGAGGCCGAGGCGCTTCTGACGGAAGGCTATCAGGGAATGTTGGCACGAAAGGGCCAAGTAGGTGCTCCGGGCTTGTATTATTTAGACCTAGGAAAGAAATGGCTGGTGCAGATGTATGTGGCACGGGGCAAGCCGGAGAAGGCGGCGGAGTGGCGGAAGAAATAGTGTGGGAGTGTGATGCAAGTTAGCGCGCACGGGACGATCTGTGCTCGGCAACCGAATCAAAAGCGTGGTAAGCGAGCTGTGACGAAGGAGCGCCGGCGACAGACATCGAAAGAACCTAGGCCAGCGCGACGCCCTTGCGGTCTAGCTGCTGTTTCAGGAAAAGACGGGCGGACTGCAACTCGCGCTTGACGGTGCGTGCACTGATTTCGTGTGCGGCCGCAATTTCTTCGACCGCGTTACCAGCGAAATAGTGCATTTCAACGATTTGTGCCTGGCGGGCGTCCAGCCTTTCGAGCTGCGCGATGGCTTCGTGAACCGCCAGAAGCTCTTCGGATTGTTGGGCGGTAAGCGCGATATTTTCTTCAAACTCTACGTGGATGCGCATGTCATCGCGGCGTTTTTCGGCCAGCTTACGCCGGGCGTGATCCACTAGGACTTGTCGCATGGCGCGCGCAGCGAGAGCAAAGAAATGAGCGCGATTTTGGAGTGTCGGATGAGCGCCAGCCAGGAGCCGCATATAGGCTTCGTGCACGACAGCCGTGGGTTGCAGCGTGTGGCCTGGCCGTTCATTGCGCATCATGCCGGCTGCCACCCGGCGCAGCTCACCATAGACTACTGGCAAAAGGTGAGCTGCCGCCTGTTTATCGTTACGCATTTGTGACAAGAGTGCCGTTACATCATTCGTCTCATTCATGTGATCTCGTTTTTTGCGGACAGGGGAGTCTAGCTTGCGGGTGAGTGGCCGTCCATCTCTCCTAGCGGTCAGCACACGGAAAAAAGAGAGACTCGGAATCGAATTCGAAGATTGGCGTAACGCAAAGCATGCGGCATCTCGGGAAGAAGCCGAGTGCCGCACGCTTGCCGGGCTTAACGTTAGTTTCGATTGATTTTCGTGATTGTAATGAGTGGCTGCGAGCGCGATACCGCCGTAAATGCGGACCAGCCTCCGAAGACCTCGCCCGGTCGCAAAGTTCCGGGCAAGACGTCCTTATCCGTTTTGTAAAGCCCGGTGTTGGCATCGACGTAGCTGTAAGTGAACTCCATGTAGGTGATGGTGGTGATCCCGTCGTTGCGGAACTTCCAGGTGTAGGTGGTGGCGTCCACGGGTGCAAAGCTCGCGGAAACGTTGTTGGTGAGACCATAGAACGGACTCCAATTGACGGCGTAAGCCGAAGCAGCCGCGGCCAGAATAGCCACAAGCACCATGCAGGAAATCAATCGTTTTTTCATGTTAGTCAGCCTTTCTGCCCTTTCGGGCTGTTACGTTATTGAGAGTCGCGGGATGTCTCGGCATAACGACTCTCAGTTACAAAGGCGCAGGGTGAAAGGGAGAGGGGCCAGAAAAAAATGAAAAGAGGTAAAGGAAATAAAGGAGATACGGATAGAACTTCGGTTGAGACCGAAGTGGCGGGGGAACGTGCATAGTATTAGTCGGCTCAGTGTAGATTGTTTGCTGTGGAGGCAGCGAACCCCTCATTGAGACAATCTGTTTGGCAGACACTTCGTGACAGTCGACGTTGATCCCCATTTCGGGAGGGTCCCGCCTTTTATGCGGTTAGGGATCCAGTTCTATGACGCTTGAAATTCCAGCCACGCCAGCGGATACCGCCGCATTCTCAAATTCTGCAGGCGAGCGATATCCGAGGGCAGAATGGAGCCTTTTTCGATTGTAGTAGCTGTCGATAAACCGAGAAATTTTAATCCGTAGATCCTCAACATTCGCATATTCTGTTGCTCTAATCCTGAATTCCGAAATTGAAGGCGGTTTCATCGAGATTCCTTGGTCTATTTTGGTTCAGGTTGCTGTTTCTGGATGCAACTTCGGCGAAGTTGCGGTGCCGTAAGCTAAGACATTCTCCAGCAA
>Ga0181531_10000348_pt1 | contig 31893 bp, 30 predicted proteins | sample PEATcosm2014_Bin_38_FD_119743 | JGI IMG/M metagenome (GOLD analysis project Ga0181531, IMG submission 119743) | Peatland microbial communities from MTU Mesocosm Facility, Houghton, MI, USA - PEATcosm2014_Bin11_10_metaG | ecosystem: Environmental > Terrestrial > Soil > Wetlands > Peat | place...
CGCGCGCGCACGTGCCGCCAGAACGCCTCGATGAGCGCCGGGACGGGCTCGCGCTCCGCGATCACCAGGCCGACGGTCTTGGCGACATCGGGCTCGACCAGCGGCAGCACGCGCACGCCGGTGAGTGCATCGACCCACGACGCCATCGTCGCCGGCATCAACGTCGCGAAGCGGCCGGACTGCACGTAGCAGAGCTTCGCCATCATCGAGTAGACCTCGACCTTGACGTTGGGGCTCGCACCTGCCGCCGCGAACGCAGCGTCGAAGATGCGCCGGTTCTGCATGTCGGGTCGCAGCAAACACAGCGGCAGGCGCGCCGCGTCGGCCCAGCGCAGCGTCGTGCCCTCCGGCGCGGCGATGCCGGCCGGGACGATCGCGACGTAGCGTTCGACCGCGATCGGGAGCGTGCGCACGTGGTCGAGCGGCTCGTCGTCGACGTACGTCACCGCCGCGTCGAGATCGAACGTCGCCAAATCGCGCAGCACCTCGTGCGAGGTCGCCTCGATCTCGTCGATCCCGACCAGCGGATGCGCCTCGAGGAAGCTGGTGGTCAAGTCCGGGACGACGGCGTTCACCGACGGAATGGCACCCAGTCGCAGCCGCCCGCTGAGCATCCCGCGCGAGGCGTCGAGTTCTTGCCGCAGTGAACGTTCGTCGGCGAGCATCCGGCGCGCCCATTCCAGCACGATCGCACCCTGGGCGGTAAAGCCGCGGAAGCGGTTGCCTCGCTCGACGATCGCCGTCCCCAGCTCGTCTTCGAGCTGCCGCAGCGCCGCGGAGAGGGTCGGCTGCGAGACGCCGCAACGCTCCGCCGCGCGCGCGAAGTGGCCTTCGTGCGCCAGTGCCACCAGATATTGCAGCTGCCGGATCAGCACCCGCCCTCCTTCAACGGGCGAAGGTCGGCGTCCTGAGGGCCTCGAGGACGAGCGGGCTGACGCCCTCGCCGCCCTGGTCGACGTAGAGAACGAGGTCGCGGCGCATCGCCGGCGCCCAGAACCGCCGGATATGGCTCGCCACCGCGTTGGCGGCGGCGTCCCGATCCGGCTGCGTCTGGTAAAAGCTGGCGATCTGGTTGGCCATCGTCACCAACCGCTCGGCACGCATCAGCGTACCGGGACCGGCGCCACCGGTTCGTCGACTGCCAGACCGTGGCGCAGCAAGAGCTCCTGCTCCTCATCGAAGGTGCTCTTCTTCTGCTGCCATTCGGAAGGCGTGAGCACACGCGAGACCTGCACCGCGGTCACCTTGTATTCGGGGCAGTTGGTCGCCCAATCGGAGTTGTCGGTGGTGACGACGTTGGCGCCCGAGGTCGGGTAGTGGAACGTCGTGTAGACGACGCCCGGCTGCACGCGTTCGGTGATCTTCGCCGGCAGCACCGTCGAGCCGGCGCGGCTGGCGATTTCGACCAGATCGCCTTCCTTGATCCCGCGATCCTCGGCGTCGTGCGGATGCAGCTCGAGCCGATCGACTTCGTGCCAGCGCCCGTTCTCGGTGCGCCGCGTCTGCGCGCCGACGTTGTACTGCGAGAGGATGCGACCCGTCGTCAGCAAGAGCGGGAACTTGCGGGTCACCTTCTCGTCGGTCGCGACGAACTCGGTGAGCACGAAGTTCCCCTTGCCGCGCACGAAGGTCTGCTCGTGCATGGTCGGCGTGCCGTCGGGCGCGGCGTCGTTGCAGGGCCACTGGATGCTGCCCAGCTCGTCGAGCTTCTCGTAGCTCACGCCGGTGAAGGTCGGCGTCAGCCGCGCGATCTCGTCCATGATTTGGCTGGGGTGCGTGTACTCCATCGGATAGCCCAGCGCGGCGGAGAGGCCCATCGTCACTTCCCAATCTTCCTTGCCGGCCAGCGGGGTCATGACTTTGCGCACGCGCTGGATGCGCCGCTCGGCGTTGGTGAACGTCCCGTTCTTTTCGAGGAACGAGCTGCCCGGCAGGAAGACGTGCGCGAACTTGGCCGTCTCGTTGAGGAAGATGTCGTGCACGACGATGCACTCCATCGACGTCAGCGCCGACTCGACGTGCTGCGTGTCGGGATCGGACTGCGCGATGTCCTCGCCTTCGAGGTAGAGGCCCTTGAACGAGCCGTCGAGCGCGGCTTCGAACATGTTGGGGATGCGCAGACCCGGCTCGTTGTCGAGGTGCACGCCCCACGCCTGTTCGAACGTGCCGCGCACCTTGTCGTCGGAGACGTGCCGGTAGCCGCTGAACTCGTGCGGGAACGAGCCCATATCGCACGAGCCCTGGACGTTGTTCTGCCCGCGCAGCGGGTTGACGCCGACACCCTCGCGGCCGAAATTGCCGGTCACCATGGCGAGGTTCGCGATCGCCATCACCGAGGTCGAGCCTTGGCTGTGCTCGGTGACGCCCAGGCCATAGTAGATCGCCGCGTTGGGGACGCTCGCGTACAGGCGCGCCGCGGCCCGCACCTCGGCGGCGGGGACGCCGGTGACCGGCTCGAGTGCTTCCGGCGAGTGGTTTTCCTGCGCGACGAACGCCTTCCAGCGCTCGTACTCGGCCGGCTCGCAGCGCTCGAGCGCGAACGCGTCGTTGGCCATCCCGTCGGTCACGATCACATGCGCGAGCGAGTTGAGCAGCGCGACGTTGGTGCCGGGGCGCAGCTTGAGGTGATAGTCGGCCTTCACGTGCGGCGTGCGCACGAGGTCGATCCCGCGCGGGTCGGCGACGATCAGTTTGGCGCCCTGGCGCAGCCGGCGCTTCATCTGCGAACCGAACACGGGATGGCCGTCGGTCGGGTTGGCGCCGATGACGAAGATCACGTCGGCCTTCATCACCGAGTCGAACGTCTGCGTGCCGGCCGACTCGCCGATCGTCGTCTTGAGGCCGAAGCCGGTCGGAGAGTGGCAGACGCGCGCGCACGTATCGACGTTGTTGTTGCCGAAGGCCGCACGCACCAGCTTTTGGACCAGCCAGACTTCTTCGTTGGTGCAGCGCGAGGAGCTGATCGCGCCGACCGACTCGCGCCCGTACTTGGCCTGGATCGCCTTGAATTTGGTTGCGGCGAACGTAAACGCTTCGTCCCACGAGACTTCACGCCACGGGTCGGTGATCTTCTCGCGAATCATCGGCGCCTTGATGCGATCCGGGTGGGTGGCGTAGCCGAACGCGAAGCGGCCCTTGACGCACGAGTGGCCGTGGTTGGCGTGGCCGTCCTTGTTGGGGACCAGGCGAACCACTTCTTCGCCCTTCATCTCGGCCTTGAACGAGCAGCCGACACCGCAATAGGCGCAGGTCGTGGTGACGCTGCGTGTCGGTTGGCCCATCCGAATCACCGAGGTCTCGGTCAGCGTCTCGGTCGGGCAGGCCTGCACGCAGGCGCCGCACGAGACGCACTCGGAGTCCATGAACGCCTCGTTCATGCCGGCCGAGATCTTCGAATCGAAACCGCGGCCCTGGACGGTCAGCGCGAGCGTTCCTTGCACTTCGTCGCACGCGCGCACGCAGCGGCTGCACAGGATGCACTTGGAGGGATCGAAGGTGAAGTACGGGTTCGAGGTGTCCTTCGCCTGATGGGTGTGGGTCACGCCCTCGTAGCCGTAGCGCACGTCGCGCAAACCGACCGCGCCGGCCATATCCTGCAGTTCGCAGTTGCCGTTGGCGGGGCAGGTGAGACAATCGAGCGGGTGATCGGAGATGTACAGCTCCATCACGTTGCGGCGCAGGTCGCCGAGCTTGCCGCTCTGGGTGTGGACCTTCATCCCCGCTTCGGCCGGCGTCGTGCACGAGGCCGGGTAGCCGCGCCGGCCTTCGATCTCGACCACACACAGACGGCACGAGCCGAACGGCTCGAGGCTGTCGGTTGCGCACAACTTCGGCACCTTGGTCCCGGCCTGCGTCGCCGCGTACATGACCGAGCTTCCCTGCGGAACGGTGACGGCGATGCCGTCGACCTCGAGGGTGACCAGTTGGGTACTCGGGGAGCGCGGGGTTCCGAAGTCGACGTCGGTGATCGATTGCATCGCAGGGCCTTTCGCGGTCAGACGGCCGTCGGGATCGGCAAGCCGAAATCGCCGGGGAAATACTTGAGGGCGCTCTCGACGGGCAGCGGCGTGAGGCCGCCCAGCGCGCACAACGACGCGTCACGCATCGTCGCGCAGAGGTCTTCGAGCAGCACGAGGTTGCCGGCGACGTTCTCGCCGGCGACGATCTTGTCGATCGTCTCGACGCCGCGGGTGGAGCCGATCCGGCAGGGCGTGCACTTGCCGCACGACTCGACCGCACAGAACTCCATCGCATAGCGCGCCATCGCGGCCATGTCGACCGTCTCGTCGAACACGACGACGCCGCCGTGACCGACCATCGCGCCGATGCCGATGAACGCTTCGTAGTCGAGCGGCGTATCGAACTGCGCGACCGGCACGTAGGCACCGAGCGGACCGCCGACTTGCGCCGTGCGGATCGGCTTGCCGCTGGCGCTGCCGCCGCCGAAGTCGTCGATCAGCTCGCGCAGCGTGATGCCGAACGCCTTCTCGACCAAACCGCCGTTCTTGACGTTGCCGGCGAGCTGGAACGGCAGCGTCCCGCGCGAGCGGCCCATCCCGTAGTCGCGGTAGAACGCCGCGCCCTTGTCGAGGATGATCGGCACCGACGCGAACGAGACCAGATTGTTGATGATGGTCGGCTTCCCGAACAGCCCTTCGATGGCGGGCAGCGGCGGTTTGAAGCGCACCATGCCGCGCTTGCCTTCGAGGCTCTCGAGCAGCGAGGTCTCCTCGCCGCAGATATACGCCCCGGCACCTAGCCGCGTCTCGAGGTCGAAGCGCTTCCCGGAGCCGACCAGGTCGCTGCCCAAATAGCCACGCTCGTACGCGATCGCGATCGCGGCGTCGAGGATCTTCTTCGCCAGCGGGTACTCGGAGCGCACATAGATGTAGCCCTGCGTCGCGCCGACGGCGACGGCCGCGATCGTCATCCCCTCGATGAGGACGAACGGATCGCACTCCATGATCATGCGATCGGAGAACGTCCCCGAGTCGCCCTCGTCGGCGTTGCAGACGACGTACTTCTGATCGGCCGCCGCGCCGAGCACGGTCTTCCACTTGATGCCGGTCGGGAACGCGGCCCCGCCGCGCCCGCGCAAGCCCGACTCGGTGACCGCCTCGACGATCGCCGCACCGTCCATCGCCAGGGCGTTGTGCAAGCCGCGATAGCCGTCGTGCGCGAGGTAGTCGTCGAGCGAGAGCGGATCGACGATCCCGGCCCGCGCGAACGTCAACCGTTCTTGCTTGGCGAGATACGGGATCTGCTCGGTCGGCCCGTGGCCGAGCGCGTGTGCGCCGCCGGTGAGAAAGCCCGCGTCGAACAACCCGGGCACGTCGGCCGGATCGACCGGGCCGTACGCGAGGCGGCCGGTCGCCGTCGCGACTTCGACCAGCGGTTCGAGGAAGCACATCCCGCGCGAACCGTTGCGCACGATCGTCACCGGGTCGCCGCGTCGCTCCGCTTCCGCGGCGATCGCATGCGCGACGCGTTCGGCACCCAGCGCGTTGGCGGTCGTCTCACGCGGCACGTACACCGTCGTCATCGCGCCACCTCGCGCGTCTGCGCGATCAGCACGTCGAATTTGGCCGGCGTCATCCGCGCGTAGACGTCGTCGCCGATTGCGACCGACGGCGAGCACGCGCAGTTCCCCAGGCAGTACACCGGGAGCAGGGTGAACGCGCCGTCGGCGGTGCGCTCGTCGAAGTCGATCCCCAGCGCGCGCTTGGCGTGCGCGGTCAGCGCGTCGCTGCCCATTGCCTTGCACGCCTCGGCTTGGCAGATCTGCACGATGTGTGTGCCCGGCGCATGGCGGCGAAAATGATGATAGAACGTGACGACGCCGTAGACTTCGGCGCGGGTCAGGTTGAGGCCGCGCGCGATTTCCGGCAGCGCCGCATCGGGAACGTAGCCCAGTGCATCCTGCACGCCGTGCAGCACCGGCAAGAGCGCGCCGGGGAGTGCCCCGCGCTCGGCCAGCACGCGCTCGACGACCGCGCGCTGCACATCGTCGAGCTCCAGCTCGGCGACCTTGCGCGGCAGCGGCGTGTCGAGCAGCGAGATCACGTCCATGCGGTGGAGCTCCCGGAGAAGGCGACGCCGGTCCAGTCGAGCACCTCGACCGCGACCACATCGCCGGCGACGAGCGTGCCCGCACCCGGCGGGACGACGATCAGCACGTCGGCATCGGCCGACGTGCGTACGAGCGAGGAGCACTGGTTCGCCAGCGGCGTCGCGCGAAACGCGGAACCGTCGTGCGCGAGCCGCCCGAAGACCAGGTAATGGCGATCGGCCTTCCCGCGCAGCGTTCCCGCGAGCACAGCGGGAACCCGCGCGGCGGCGACCTCGGTGCGGCCACCCAGCCGCAAGAGCGCGGCGCGGATGAGCGCCGCATAGGCGACGTGCGCCGCCGCGGGATTCCCGGGCAGCACGGCGATACCCATCCCACCGCAGCGCGCGAACGCGCTCGGCCGCGCCGGGCGCATCGCGACCGACTCGAAAGCAAACGTACCGCCGACGGCGCGCACCGCGCGCTTGGCGAAGTCGCGCTCGCCGGTCGACGCACCGCCGGTCGTGATGATCAGGTCGCTCTCCGCCAGTGCGCACAGCAGTGCGTCGCGCAGCGGTTCGAACGCGTCGCGCACGCGCACGCAGCGCACGACCTCACCGCCGTCACGACGCACACAGGCGGCCAGCAGCGACGCATTGCTGTCGCGGATCTGCCCGAACTCCGGGTATTCGTCGACCTCGACCAACTCATCGCCGGTCGAGATGATCGTGACCCGCGGTCGCTGACGGACCGGCACCTGCGCGTACCCGGCGGCGGCGAGCAGCGCGCTCAGGCCCGGCGTCACCACCCGTCCGACGTCAGCGATCACGTCGCCGCGACGCGCGTCGTCGCCGGGCAAAAACACGTGGGCACCGACCCGCACCGGCGCACGCACGACGATCGTCGTCCCGCGTTCATCGACGTCTTCGAACGGGACGACCGCGTTGGCCCCCGGCGGCAGCGCACCCCCGGTCGCGATCGACGCCACCGTCCCCGGGCCGAGCCGGCCCGGCACCTCACCGGCGAAGGCGGTACCCACTACCGGCAACACCAGCGGCCCGGCGGCGGCGGGGTCCGTGTCGGCCGCGCGGACGGCATAGCCGTCCATCCCGGAGCGGGCGAACGGCACCAGATCGTCGAGCGCTCGTAGGGGCTCGGCGACGACCCGACCGGCGGCGGCGGCGAGGGGAACCAGCTCCGCGCCCAGCGGAGCGAGTCCGTCGAGGACCAGCGCCCTCGCCGACGCAAGTTCGACCCGCGTCGGCGCGGCGATCGCCGCAAGCATCCTCCATAAAATACCACGGGGGCGCGCCCGACGCGACGGCCCGCCGCCCATGGCATCATAGGCGCCGGCTATCAGCCGGCCTGGGAATAATGTCTAGGAAAGGCCCATCTGGACCCCCCAGACCTTGGCACGACTATGTACGCCTACGTGGCGGGCACGGTCGTTTTCCCGGTAAGCCAACCCGGGATAGCAGAAATTAGGCTATACTGCAATGGAGAACGACTGCAGACGAAGCCGGTTCACATCCTCGGAGATTAGAAAGGCCCCATGCGCGCAACGATCATAGCTGTCGAGCCAGAAATGCCCGAAGAGCGTCATGCTTTGCTGGCGAACAGCAATCGGGAACACCGACCTTCTATGGCTTACCGCCGGACACCGAATTCGTTTACGGGTCTTTGCAGCACGATGAGTTCCGCTTGAAGCAGGGCTTACAACTGACAGCTGAGGTCGCAAACGGCCAAGTCGTTGTAAGGTGGGCATCAGGCGGCCTCGAAGCCGTCGGCTCGGACCTGCCCGCGGCGCTTGAAAGTATACGCGCCGTTGTGATCCAGGCCGCTCGGTCGCAGAATCCGAATGTGACGCCCTTCGTGGAACACTTGCCCGGTTAGCCCGCAGTCGAGCCGGTCGACGTCATCGCAATGACCGGTTGATGCGCGCTGGGCGAATGCCCATACGATGTATGGCAGGCTCCCGCTCCTACCATACATCGAAAAGCGTCCTAGACCGTCGCCGGCTGCTTGTCGGGCTGCGGGGTCGTGCGCAGGTACGGCTTGATGGTCTTGTAGCCGGGGAACTTCTGCGCCGCTTCTTCGTCGCTCACCGCCGAGGTGATGATGACGTCCTCGCCCTGCTTCCAGTTGACCGGCGTTGCGACTTTGTAGCCGTCGGTCAGCTGCAGGGAGTCGATGACGCGTAGGATCTCCTGGAAGTTGCGACCGGTCGCGGCCGGGTAGGTCAGCGTCAGGCGGACCTTCTTCTGCGGGTCGATGATGAACACCGAACGCACCGTCGCGGTCGCCAGCGCGTTGGGGTGAATCAGATCGTAGAGCGTGGAGACCTTGCGGTCGGCGTCGGCGATCAGCGGGAAATTGAGCGGCGTGCCGCCGACCTCGGCGATGTCGGCGAGCCAACGGCCGTGCTTGTCGACGGGATCGACCGAGAGGCCGAGTACCTTGACGTTGCGCTTGTCGAACTCAGGCCGCAGACGCGCGGTCTCGCCGAGCTCGGTCGTGCACACCGGCGTGAAGTCGGCCGGATGCGAGAACAGCACGACCCAGCTGTCGCCCGCGTATTCGTAGAAGTGCAGCGGGCCTTGGGTCGAGTCTTGCGTGAAGTCCGGAGCGGTGTCTCCGAGCTGGAGTGACATGGGATCTCCTTTACGTGACCGGTGGTGCGATACCGAGTGATGGGGTGGACGAAAAGACCCCCGCCGGTCGGCGGGGGTCTCGGAGGCTGCGGAGTCGAGGTCCGTCAGTGCAACGCGAAACCGAGCCGACCCGCGAGGGGGCGACAGAGACAGCAGCACATCGCGCGACAGCCGGCTTCGAACATCGTCCTCACGCTATCACAGCCCGGGGGCCCGGTCAACGCGGCCGAGGTATGGCGGGCGCCTGCTCTGGGAACGATTCGCTCATGAGCCGCGCCTTTGCCAAGGAGCGCGACGACGCGCCGGAACCCGCGCTCGTCCTGCCCCACCGCCATGCACTCGACCACCAGCCGCCCGAGGACCGCAGCCGGGTCGGGTTCGGCGCGACCGTGACGCTCGACGGGGCGGCCGACGCCCCGGCGACCTTCACCATCGTGGCCGAGGACGCCAGCGACGTGCGGCTCGGGAAGATCGCCTTCGATTCGCCGCTGGCCACCGCGATCGTCGGCAAGCGGGTCGGCCAGCGCGGGGTGTGGCACCGGCCGGCGGGCGACCGCACGGTCGTCGTCCGCGCCATCCGCTACGACTGAGCACGGGGCGCTTTCTCAAGTCAGTCGCTTGGCGACCCGATGATGAAAAGGCGGGAGTCGCAGGGATGGAGATGCGTCGAGCCACGGAAGCGCGAGACCTCGGATCGTTCGTTGCGCCGATCGAGCGGGCCGTTCGGGCCGACCGGGTGACCGGTCTGGCACGGGTCATGGCACAGCTCGCCGAGAGCGGCGCGTTCGCCGACCACGCCCTGTTCGCGCCGCCGCGCTCGGACCGCTACGCCCGCCGCCTGTTTTGGCGCGACCCCGAAGGCCGTTTCGTCGTCGTCGGGATGACCTGGGAGCCCGGTCAGGCCAGTGCCCTGCACGACCACGCCGGACTGTGGGGCGCCGAGCTGGTCGTCGACGGAACGATGGAAGAGACCGCCTTTCGGCTGATCGAACGCGACGCCGCCGGTCGCTACCGTTTTCGCTGCGAGGGCGAGCAACGCGCCGAGCAGCGTTCGGTCGGCGTGCTGATCCCGCCACTCGAATACCACGCCTTCCGCAACGTTGGCACGCGGACGGCGCACACCGTGCACGTCTACGGCGGCGCGTTCGAGTTCTGCCGCGCCTTCGCGGCCGACCACGACGGCTGGTGGCGTGGCGAGCACGTCGACCTCTCCTACGATGCCTGAGCGCACCATCGTGGTCGCGGGCGGCGGTGCCAGCGGCACGCTGCTGGCCGCCGCGCTGGTGCGTCTGGACGCCGGGGTGCGCGTCGTCGTCGTCGAGCCGCGCGAAGCGCTGGGCTTGGGGATGGCCTACGCGACCGCGTGTCCGGTGCATCTTCTCAACGCGCCGGCGCGCGCGATGTCGGCGTTCCCCGACCAGCCGCTCCACTTCGTCGAGTGGCTCGTCGAGCACCAACCAGAACATGCCGACCCGCAGACGTTCGTGCCGCGCAGCGTGTACGGCGACTACTTGCAAACGATCGGGCGCACGACGCAAGACGCGGCCGGTCCCCGGCTGCGCCACGATCGCGCGTCTGTCACCGACGCCGAGGTCGACGCGAGCGGCGTGCGCATCACCACCTCGGAAGGCGCGACGATCCTGGCCGATGCGCTCGTCGTCGCCACCGGCAACGCCGATCCCGCCGCGTGGCCGCGCCTGGAACCCGGGCTCGCCGAGGGGCCGCGCTTCTTCCGCTCGGCCTGGGAGCCCGCTGCGCTCGATCCCGGCGATCCCGATGAGACCGTCGTCCTGCTGGGCAGCGGCTTGACGGCCGTCGACGCGGTGCTGAGCTTACACCATCACGGCCACCGTGGCACGATCGTCATGGTCTCGCGGCGTGGGCTGCTGCCGCACGAGCACCGCTTGTTCGACGCGCCGCCGGCCGCCGCACCCGACGCGACGAGCGCGCGCGATCTGTTCGATGCGATGCGCACGCTCGCCGACGAACCCGGTGATTGGCGCGGAGCCGTCGATCGCGTCCGCCCGCGCGCCAACGCACTCTGGCAAGCGCTCACGCTAGCCGATCAGCGCCGCTTCGTACGCCACGTGATGCCCTACTGGAACGTCCACCGCCACCGCGTGGCGCCGGCCGCCGCCAAGACGCTGGCCGAGCTGATCGCCGCCGACGCGCTGCGCACGCTGGCCGGCCGCACCGGCGAGATCACCACCGGAGCGCACGGCGTACGCGTTCCCGTGCGGCTGCGCGGTGGCGAGGAGCACGTCGTGATCGACGCCGGCCGGGTCATCAACTGCAGCGGTCCGGAACACGACTTCCGCAAGCTGCCCAACCCGTTGATCGCGCGACTGCTCGAACGCGGCACGATGACGCCCTACCCGCTCAACGTCGGCGTCCAGGTCGACGAGGACGGCGCGTTGGTCGGTGCCGACGGAACGCCGTCGGCGCGCGTCTTCGCGCTGGGCCCGGTCCGCTACGGCACGCTGATCGAGACGACCGCGATCCCCGAGATCGCCGCCCAAGCGCAGGCCTTGGCCGTGCGGCTGGCCGGCGGCGGAACCATCGCGCTCGCCGGGTAATCTTCCCGGCGTGATCGCTCGCACCGGCGCAGCCGCTACCGCGCTGCTCGTTCTCACCGCAACTGCCGCGGCCCCGCGGCCGTTCCGCGTCTATGCCGTCTCAGGGGCGCCGCAGAGCGCTTGGTCGTACGCGGCCATCGACCGCGCCGCCTACGACGCCGCGTTCACCACCCCGCTGGTGGTGCGCCTGCTCGGGCACCACGCGCGGCACGCGGTCGTGCGCTTCACCTGTATCACCCGCGACTGCGCGTTGGCACAGTCCGATCAGCCGGACTCCGTCACCCGCGTCGATCCGCGCTCGTACGACGTCAAGAGCGACGACGACGGTACGGCCTCGATCTCGGTCACGTTGCAAGTCGATACGCCCAGCACCAACGTCGTGCGTGCGGCGCCCGTCGTCGACGGTACGCCGCTCGCGCGCGGTACCGCCGACTTCGTCCTGACCGCGCGCTGAGGCCTCAGCGCTTGGGGCGCGAGGAGCGCAAGATCTCTTCGGCGGCGCGGGTGACGTCGTCGGCGGTACGCGGCGGCGGCGTGGGCACGAGGTGAATCGGCGGTCGGCGTGCCGGGCGGCGAGGCAGGCGCAGATCGCCGAGCTTGAGCGCGCACAGCACGAGCACCAGCGCGACGATCGCGAGCGCGGCCAGCGTCGGCACGAGGTCGCCGACGCCGTGCGAAGGCCACGTCCAAGGATGCAAGGCGAGGACGACGACGAGACCGGCAATGACGAGGACACGCGGCCGGATCATGGTCCGACGAGCATTCGCGTCGGTGAGGTCACCCGCCTCGCGGCAGTAGCACTGGTCTGGGCCGCCAGCAAGGCGTTGCTCTGGACGAACCAGCCGCCTTCGGCGTCGTACCACGGGTAGGGGTACCCGGTGGCGACGTACGCGCCGTCGACGGCACCGATGTAGGCGTTGGCTCGCGCCGGATCGTTCATCAGAATCGCCGCCGTCGAGACGAGCGTCCACGGGTACTCATCGGGGATGTCGAGTTGGTCCCACTTCGTGAAGGCCGCGTTGAACTTCGCATACGCGGCCACCGCTCGTGACGAGGCTGGGGTGATGACGCCGAACAGCACGGGAAACAGTTCGGCTGCGGCCGACTCGTAGTTCGTCCAATCGACCGGCGTCGCCACGTTGCCGACGCCGATCGCGTTGCTGTATTCGTTCTGCGCGGCGTTCCAGAACGCAGATGCGATCCCGCTCGCCGACGCCTGCGCGCGCGCAGCGAAGCTCGCTGCATCCGCCGCGTCTCCCACGGCGGCCAGCAACGTTCCGTAGTCGCGCAGGCCGGCGTACACCTCGCAGTTGTCCATCAGATATTTGACCTGATAGTTCGGCAGCGCCCAGGTCAAGCCGTCGGGCTGCTGCCCCGTCGTCAACACGCCCGCGATCTGCGCCAGTTGCGGGCGAATCGAGCGCACGTAGGCCTGTGCGCCCGCGCCGCCGGTTTGATAGAACGTCCAGGCCAGCGACAAGAACGTGCCGGCGTAGGCGTCGGTCGAGTCCGCCGTTCCGGTGCTGGTCTCCACGCCGCCGACGACCGTGTAATCGTAGATCGTCCCCGAGCCGCCCCACACGTCGCTCGCATTGAGGTGCGCGAGGTACCATTGCATCCAGGCCTGGACCGCCGCCGTGTGTCCCCCCGCCAGCGCCAGCCCGATCGCCGCGCGATTGGCGAAGTAGGGCGAGATCTGCGTGCTCGAGTCGACGATGGCGCCGTCGGCCAATTGTGCGTCCGCTGCCAGCCAGGCGGCAGCGCTGGCGACGTTCGCCGCGTAGTTGGGCAGCGCAGCCGTCGGCGTGGCTGTCGGCGTGACCGTCGACACCGGGGTCGGCCTCGCGGGCAATGCCGAGCCGGTTCCACCGCCGCCGCCGCAACCCGCCAGAACGACGGTGGCGAGGACGCACGCAAACGTCGCGCTCGAAACGAGCCCGCGAAGCGGACGGGGCGTGCAACGCGAATGCGCCACGCCCCACCGATCGACCGCGGGAGTGCGGTTGTTTAGCAACGCCGCGCACCCGCGCGCGGCGTCACACTGTTACATCGGTGTCGCGGCGCTCAACTGGGCAGCGTAGTAAGCGTTGATCGCGGTGATGGTGGTGGAATCGGTGACCAGCATCCCCCAGTCGATGTAGTTGGACGACTGCGATGACGTCGAGGTCGAGTTCGACGACCCGTACCAGACCTCGCCCGGGTCGGTCGATACCGAGAGGACCTTTTCGCTGCCGGTGCTGACGTTGCTGTAGAACTTGACGTTGTACGGCGCGGCCTTCATCGTCGCGATCAGGCTCGTATCGGACGAGCCGGTTTCGTCGCTGCCGACGAGGATGACGTTGACCGCCGCGCCCGCCTGCCCCGCAGCTTCGAGCGCGCTCACGACGTTGGCCGCGCCGCTGCTGAACGACTCGGTCATGTAGTCGACGGTCGTCCCCGCGCCCACGGTGAGGCCGCTCAGGAAGCCGGCTTCCATCGCGAGCGAGTTCGCCTTGAGGGTATCGAGCGTCCCCGACGCCGAGTTGACGGGGTTGAGGTTCAGCGCGCTCTCGATCGCGCTGAAGTCGCTCGGGAGCGTGTCCTGAATGATGACGTCGTCGGTCGGTTCGTAGCTGCTCGCCTCGACCCAGTTGTGGCCGTCGAGGTAGGCGACGCCGTCGACGACGGCGAGCTTCGCGTGCAGCGGATAGTCGTTCGGCGCGCCGGGGTCGATGACGACGGTTGCCCCGTCGGTTTGCAATTGCGTGAGATCGGACGCATTGCTGCCGCTGTCTTGTTCTTGCGGGAAGACGACGACGACCGTCGCGTGATTCTTCGCCGCCGCGTCGAGCGCTTGGAACGCGACCGTCGTGAAGACGTAGGCGCTCATGCAGATCGTCTTGGCGCTGCTGACCGTCGCGAGGAACGCCGTCGTCGTCGTCGGACTGATGCCCGGCGCGCTCGCGGCTTGGCTCTGACTGCACGCGGCCGCGACCGGGTTCGGCGTCGTGGTCGGCGCGGGGCTCGCGGTCGGCGTTGCTGTCGGCTTCACCGTCGCGCTCGCGCTCGCCGACGGGGTCGCCGAGGGCGAACCGCTCGGCTTGGCGCTCGCGGTCGGCGTGGGCGTCGGCGTGCTGCCGCCGGCGCCGACGCTCGCGCCGCTGGCCGGCGGCGTCACACTCCCGCCGCCACCGCCACCACTACACGCGACCAACGTCGCGAAGGTGAGAAGTGCGAGCGCGCCGCGGCGCGCGAAGAACGGCAACGTCATACAATCGTCCTGAGAAAAGCGCGAAGCGCGCCCGTCCGCCTACCGGCGAACGGACGCGCCTCCGAGGGAGAGACCGAGGGTCAGTGGCGCTTGATCGCCGCGGGGGCCTTCACGCCCGCCGCGGGATGCTTGTGGATTGCACCCGGCGTGACCGGGTTTCCGGTCATGTTCACGTCGTCGACGAAGTAGTACCCGCTGTACTTGGTCGAGCCGCTACCACTCCCGGCTTTGGTCCAGATACCGACGAACAGCTCGACGGTCTGGCCGGCATAGGCGGAGAGTGCCCCCGCACCCGATCCGTTCGCGCTGATCGCGCGGAACCCGGTGTCCTCCTGGGTGTACTCGGTGTAGAGGTTGGTGAGGTAGTTACCGTTCGTGTCGAGCAGGTCGACGTCGAAGTCGAAGTACGACATGGTCTCGTTCGTGCTGCCGAAGATGTTCATCGTCAGCGTCGGGTTCAGCGGAACCGTCACCGTCTGGCACAGGCCGTTGTAGTAGAAATTGCCAGCGTTGTAGTTCGAGAACACCTGCCCGAAGACGGCCGCGTTCGCGTCGCTGCCTGCAGTCGGGACGGTGGTCTGCGTCGGGACCGGGGTGCCGGTTCCGACCGCGACGGGGGTGCCCGATGCTTCGATCACGGCGGCCGGCGTCGTGTTCGGGCTCGGGGTGTAAGCCGAGATCGGTTGACCCGTCGGAAGCGCGGTCGGCGCTGCCGTGGAGACCGCCGTGATCGAGCACTGCGTCCAACCGGTGCTATTCGGCGTCGGCTGGCTTCCAGGCCCGGTATAGACGTACGCGGTCACGGTCGAGTTCGCGAAGTTGCCGTTCACGACCACGTTGGTCGGGGCGGGCGAGGGCGTAAACGTGGGAACCGCGGTCGCCGTCGCGCTGGCAGTTGCGGTGGCGGTAGCCGTTGCCGTCGCCGTGGCAGTCGCGGTTGGCGTCGCCGTCGGGTGCACCGTGGCAGTCGCCGTCGGACTTGCGGTCGGCGTGGCGGTCGCGGTCGCCGTGGCCGTCGGCGTCGGGCTCGGGCTGGCGGCGATGCCGACGACCGCGAACAGCACGCCGCTGGAGGGCATGGTGAATGCGCCGCTGGGGGCCGTGAAGGTGATCGTCGTCCCGCTCACGGTGCCGGGGCCTTCGAACGTCTCATCCCAGCTGGTGCCGTTGTAGTAGGCGATGTAGTAATTCGTGCCTGCCGCGACCGACGAGACGGTCACGGTGAACGACGGCGCCGACGCGAAGTCGACCTGCGCTTGCGGCGAGGGAACAGCTTGGTAATACACGATGGCATTCGCGGTCTGCTGGATCGTCTTGTCGCCGAGCAGCGAACGCAGGGCCGAGAAGCCGCCGCGAAGGACGGCCAGGCCGCCGCTGCGCGCGCTCGAGCTCGGCGCGGCGGTGCCGCTGGGCGGCGACGTCGATTCCGTCACGGTGACCTTCGTCGCGGTCGTCGTTCCCGTGTAGCCCGGGAAGTTGATCTGTGCGGTGGTGCCGGCGTCGGCCGGCATCGTCACCGTCGCGCCACCACCCGAGGTGAGCGTTCCGCTCGCGGTATTGGCAGCCGGGGTCGCAGTCGGCGCCGGGGTTGGCGTCGCGGTCGTTCCGCTGATCGACGGTACACTCGTCGAGGGACCGCATGACACGGCCACCACGAGCGCGGCCGCAACCAACGCAAAACGCCCAGAAAGTAGAATCTTCAAGAGATCTCCTCGGTGGGGCTAGGGAATGCGCACGCCACCCTTAGGCGAGAGGGCGCGCTTGCCTCTTTGCCCCCGAGCGCCGGGTTCCGCCCACCGAATGTCCCCCTTAGAGCAAATTTAAGGCTGCCGGCTATCCTCCGGGACGAAGCGCGGATCGGCACCCGGAGCGAACAGCAGGTACAGCCGCTGCCAGGGCGCATCGCCGAGCAGCCGCCAGCGATGGCCCGTTCCGGTCAGGTCGAGCGCGACGAGCACGTCGCCGGGCGCGAGCGTGAACATCTCACCACCGCGGGTCGCGAACTCGAGCGTCCCCGCCAGAGTGACCACGTACTGGGCCGCCGGAGCGTTGTGCCAATCGAACGACGCGTGCGGCGGCGACTCGGCGAAATGCGCCGACTGCACCGCGACCGTCGTTCCGGTGCTGATCGTGCCGCGCTCGACGTGGGTATCGCCGTCCGCACCGGTGGTGATGCGGAAGGCGCGGATCATACCGGGATGCCGTCGATGCGGAGAACCGCCGCCGACTCCCGGCGCAGCTCCCGCGTGAACGCGGGGTCGTCGATCAACGAGCGTCCGTACGATGGGATCAGCTCGCGCAGCCGATCGCCCCAGCCGTTCGTGAGCCGGTTCGGGTAGGCGTTGCCGATCACTTCGAGCATCGTCGCGACCGCGGTCGAGGCCCCCGGCGAGGCGCCGAGCATCGCGATGATCGAGCCGTCGGCCGACGAGACGACCTCGGTGCCGAACTGCAGCACGCCACCGCGCTTGGCGTCCTTCTTCACGATCTGCACGCGCTGACCGGCGACCTCGAGCCGCCACTGATCGCGCTGGGCGTTGGGGAAGTACTCTTGCAACGCCGCAAAGCGCGCCTTGGGCGACTCGAAGATCTGGCCGATCAGGTACTTCTCGAGGTCGATGTTGTCGCGGCCCACCGCGAGCAGTGGCCCGAGATTGCCACCGTCGATCGACTTGAAGAGATCGAAGACCGAGCCGCCCTTGAGGAACTTGGTCGAGAAGCCTGCGTACGGACCGAACAGCAGCGCCAGGGCGCCGTCGATGTGCCGGCGATCGAGGTGCGGCACCGACATCGGCGGCGAGCCGACCGACGCTTTCCCGTAGACTTTGGCGTCGTGCCGCGCAGCGAGGGCGGCATCGTCGCAGCGCAGCCAGATGCCGCTGACCGGGAAGCCGGCGTAGCCGCGCGCTTCCGGGATGCCCGACTTCTGCAACAGCGGCAACGCGCCGCCTCCGGCGCCCAGGAACACGAACTTCGCCAGCACCTCACGCGAGCCGCCAGTGCCCAGATCCTTCACCTGCACGCGCCAGCGGTCGCCCTGCCGTTTGACGTCGGTGACGCGGGTCGAGAAGTTCAGCGCGAAGCCGTCCTTGCCGAGCAGCGAGTCGAACAGCAGCCGCGTGAGCGCACCGTAGTCGACGTCGGTGCCGGTCATCATGCGCGTGGCAGCGACCTGTTCGCTCGGATCGCGGCCTTCCATGACCAGCGGGACCCAGGCTTCGATCTGCGCCTTGTCCTCGGAGTACTCCATCTCGTCGAACAAGCCGCTCTTCTTGAGCGCGTCGTACCGCTTGCGCAGGTAGGTGACGTTGTCGGCGCCGCGCACGAAGCTCATGTGCGGCACGCAATGGATGAACGCGCCCGGATCGGCGAGCCTGCCCTTCTTGACCAGCGACGACCACAGCTGACGCGAGAGGTCGAACTGCGTGTTGACGACCAGCGCCTTCGAGATGTCGATGCTGCCGTCGGCCTTCTCGGGCGTGTAGTTCAACTCGCACAGCGCGGCGTGACCGGTGCCGGCGTTGTTCCACGCGTTCGAGCTCTCTTGCGCCGCCCCGGGCAACGACTCGTACACGGCGATCGACAGACTCGGGTCCAGCTCGTTGAGGAGGACGGCGAGCGTCGCGCTCATGATGCCGGCGCCGACGAGGACGACGTCGAGCTGCGGGGTGGATTCGCTTGCTGATGTGCTCATATCTGATCGCGGGAAATGGTTCCCAACGAGCGTCGCTTCACCCCCGCCGGGGAGGTCTCCCTGTCGAATCCGCTTTTTGTCGCAGGCTCGCCGGAACGAAAAAGAGCCGGGGAAACCCCGGCTCTTTCGTGATCGCGCGAATGCGGCTCAGTGCTGCGGAACCCAGCTGGTGCCGTCGGCGAACACGACCTTCGAGACGAAGCAGTTCGCGCCCGATCCGTAGTAGACGAACGGGGTGTAGTGCTTGGTGAAGGTGTAGCTCGCGCCCGGCGCGACCGTGTGCGTGATCGTGTCGGTGACCTGCGTCTGATCGTACACGCCGCCGCCCGAGAACGAGGTGATCGGCTTGGTGCTCGCGTTCATGACCGTGATCGTGACGCCGTTGGTCAAACCGCTGGCGGTGCCGGAGTTGAGATAGCCGACGACGCACGAGACAACTTTCAAAGGCGCCATCTGCGAGGTGACCGCACCGGCCGAGAGCGGGGCCAGTGCGGCAACGCACGCCGCAGCGGCTACGAAAAGTCTTTTCATGATGTCGATTTCTCCAGTGCAACGATAGCAATTGCGACGGCCGGGTCGGGACGACGCAGCCACCTGGCGCTCGGCTTCGCCGGTCGGGCACGAACGCCTTGAACGAACTTTCTTCCCTGGCGCTTCGGCGGCTCGCGAAGCAGGGGCCGATGCCGCCCGGCGCGGAGCACCTGCTACCATGGCGACTTCAAGCGAGCGAGCAGTCCTAGCCGGCGGCTGTTTCTGGGGCATGCAACAGCTGCTGCGCCGCATCCCCGGCGTCCTCTCCACCCGCGTCGGCTACACCGGCGGGGACGTACCGAACGCCACCTACCGCAACCACGGCACCCACGCCGAGGCGCTCGAGATCATCTTCGATCCCGCACGGGTGAGCTATCGCACCCTGCTCGAGTACTTCTTCCAGATTCACGATCCCACGACACTGAACAGGCAGGGCAACGATCGGGGACTGAGCTACCGGTCGGCTATCTACTATACGACCGACGAGCAGCGGCGGATCGCCGAAGACACCATCGCCGACGTCAACGCCTCGGGGTTGTGGCCCGGCAAGGTCGTCACCGAGGTCGCCCCGGCGGGGCCGTTCTGGGAAGCCGAACCCGAGCACCAGGACTACCTCGAGACGTATCCGGACGGCTACACCTGCCATTTCGTGCGGCCGAACTGGGTACTCCCCAAGCGTCAAGCCGTCGGCTGAGCCGCCTCCGCGGCCAAGGCGTCGTACCACGCCGTCTGCTCGGCGCGCGTGTAGTGCGCGTTCGCGCCGCTCGGGTTGGGAACCACGAAGACGCGCGCCGGCCCGAGGCGCAGCGGTTGCAAGCCGAGGGCGTGCGGCGGTTCGCCGCCGACCAGCGCACGGTGCACGGGCCGGTAGCCGGTCATGCCGTGAAAGCACGCCACCCGCGGCCGAACGCGGGCGAGCTTCGCGAGCAGCGCGTCGACGCCGGCGGCGAACTCGGCCGCCGTCACGTCGCTCGCGCGCGGCGTCGCGCGTTTGACGAGGTCGGTGAAGCCGATACCGAACCGCGGCAGCAGCACGTCGTGCTCGGGACCGAGCACCTCGACGCCCAGCGCTTCGCGCATCGCCAGCGTGAGTACCGAGCGCGACATGCACGGCCAGAACTTGTTGCTGCGGCGCGCGAAATAGTGCCCGTGCTCCACCGAGTAGACCGACGGGTTGATGTTGACGAAGGCGACGGTCAGTCCGCACGGGAGCAGGTCGGGCAACGTCGCGGCGGCCGAGATCGCCGGCATCGTCCGACGCCGCTTCGCTTCCGGCCGCGCCCTACCTCGGAGGCGAGCCCCGGACGGTCCCCGCGAAGTCGTCCGCCTGCGCGAGCAAACGTCGCGCGAGCGGAAGTAACGCATCGCCGGCGGCGGTGAGCCGCACGGCACGTTTGGTGCGCTCGAAGAGCGGCGTCTCGAGCTCGGACTCGAGCTTGCGAATGATGCGGCTCAGCGGCGACTGCGTGATCGCCAACCGCTCCGCGGCCCGCCGGAAGTGCAGCTCTTCGGCGACGACCACGAACGCCTGCACGAGGCGCAGGTCGGATATCGGCGGCGGGCGGTCGCAATCGTTTGTCCGAGTTCGTCCGGAGACGGGGAACGCTGGTGGAGGATGAATGTCACACCTCGAGCCGAGCGGCGCGACGGAGGTCCTCCGGCGCGGGCGATCGTTGGACCGAAAGGTACCATGCGCATGACGCTCAGACGAGATGGAAAATTACACGGGGTACCGGCGGGCCCGTCCCAGGCGACCCGCTCAGTCGAGGGCGGCGGCTGAGGGCGGCGCGACGTAGCTCAGCGCGGCGCGATCCCAGCCGCCGCGCGTGACGCACAGCTCGTAGAGGGCGTCGAGCAGCCCGGAGATCATCGCGGCGGGGGCGGCGGACGTGCGCACGCGCTCGTAGGGGAGCATCCACTCCTCGAGCGTGGCCGACCAGGTCACACCGGTCGGCATGGCGGCGGCTTCGGCCCCCTCCGGCTGCGGATAGACGTAGCCGTAGAAGAACGGCGCCGTCTTCTCGTCGCCGAAATAGAGCCCGCAGTTCATCAGTTCCGCGTCGAGGTCGTACCTGAAGAGATAGCCGCGATCGGTGGGCGCGGGCACGTGACGGCCGTTGAACAGGATGACGGCCAGGTCGAACGCCCCCCACCACAGTGGAATTCCGGACCGTCCGAAGAAGCGCGAGCGCCAGCGGTCGAACACGTTGGCGCTCGCCGTGGCAACGCGGAACCAGCGCTGGACCGCCACCGGATCGTACGCCGCATGGGTGTCATCGCTCAGCGGCGTCGTGTCCGGCACTTCCTGCGGGATGGGCGAGATCGCGCAGTCGATGCCGAGCGCGACCAAGGCATCCTGCAGTGCCGCGTAGACCTCCGCGACCGTCCGCGCCGGGACGAGTGCGATCCGCCGTTCGTCGCCGGTGCTGTGACGCACGATCAGCTCGGAGCTGAAGACGTCGAGCATACCCTCGACCGACGTGTCGTGACACGGCATCGCGCCGGTCGTGAAGCCGCGCGCGTCGAGCGCCAGTGCGGTGTGCATCCAGTTCGGCTGCGGCGGCGAGAGCGCGACCCGGAGCTTTCCGAGCATCTGGCTGTACCGGTGCAGGCTTCGTTTGGTCGGCGCCCAGCCCGAGACGTCGATGGTCGGCCAAGCGGAGGCGTCGTCGGTCGCGCTCATGGGGCTAGTCGGTTTCGACGCGGTCGCGCCGCACCAATGCTTTCTTTCCACGAATCGCGGCGCCGCGCAGCGCCCCGATCACGCGCTCCGCCGCCTCGGTCGGCACGCCGACCAGGGAGAAGCGGTCGGCGATCTGGATCGGGCCGATCTCGCGCGAGGAGAGGCCGGCTTCGTTGGCGATCGCGCCGACCAGGTCGGCGGGACGAATGCCGGCTTGGCGGCCGAGCCCGACGTAGATGCGCGTGACGTCGACCGCGCGCGGTCCCGGCGGCCCCTTCGGGCCGGCAGGCCGCCCGGCATGTGGCGGCGGCGGGACTTGTGCGATCGGGGCGATCTCGTCTTCGGGGAGTTCGCCCTCGCGCGCCGTGTCGGCCAGCTTCACGGCCGCCGCCGCGAGGTCGATCACGTCGTGCTCCTGCGCCAGCGATTCGACGATCGTGCGGTATTTCTCGAGGCCGCCGGCCGCGAGCGCTTCTTCGAGCGCATCGCGGGTGAGTTCCAGCCGATGGGCGCGCAAGTCGTGCACGGTCGGCACCGACTCGATCGAGATCTTGCGTTTGGTGAGCTGCTGGATCGAGAGCAGCATGCGATGTTCGCGCGGCTCGGCGAGCGTGATCGCGACGCCTTCGCGGCCCGCGCGCCCGGTGCGGCCGATGCGGTGCGTGTAGGCGTCGGCCGCCGAGGGGACGTCGAAATTGACCACGTGCGAGACGTGCTCGATGTCGAGGCCGCGCGCCGCGACGTCGGTGGCGACGAGCACGTCGGAGATCCCTTCGCGAAAGCGCCGCATGACCCGATCGCGCTGTTCTTGCGAGAGGCCGCCGTGCAGTGCCTCGGCACGATAGCCACGCGCTCCCAACGTCTCGGTCAGCTCATCGACTTCGGTGCGGGTGCGACAGAAGACGATCGCGGAGGTCGGGTCTTCCATGTCGAGCACGCGTGCCAGCGCAGCGACCTTGTCGCGCCGCTGCACGATGTAGGCGACTTCGCGCACGCGCGGCGTCTCGCCGGCGGCCTGCGTCTCGCGGGCAATCGTGACGCGCACGGGATTGCGCAGGTGACGCTTCGCGATCGCGAGGATGCGCGGCGCCATGGTGGCGGAAAACAGCGCGCTCTGGCGCTCCGCGGGCAGCGTGCCCAAGATCGCGTCGAGGTCCTCGGCAAAGCCCATGTCGAGCATCTCGTCGGCCTCGTCGAGCACGACCGTCTGCGCGGCGGCGAGGTCGAGCGTACCGCGACGGATGTGATCGAGCGCGCGGCCCGGGGTCGCGACGACGACGTCGACGCCGCGGCCGAGCGCGCGCAACTGCTGCTGCATCGATTGGCCGCCGTAGATCGGCAGCACACGAATGTTCAGCGTGCGCCCGTAGGTGTGCACCGCCTCGGCAACCTGCATCGCAAGCTCGCGGGTCGGGACGAGGATCAACCCGCGGATCGGTGGCCGGTCCTGGCCCGAGACGCCGATGCGCTGCAAGAGCGGCAACGCGAAGGCTGCCGTCTTACCGGTGCCGGTCGCCGCCTGCCCCAACACGTCGCGCCCCTCGAGGAGCGACGGGATCGCTTCGCGCTGGATCGGCGTCGGCTCTTCGTACCCCAGGGCTGCGACCGCCGCGACCAGCTCGCGGTTCAGGCCGAGCGCGGCGAAGCCGCTGCCCTCCTCTGCCGGGCGCTCGTCCAAGATCGTAACTACGACTGCGCGACGCGAGCGCGGAAGTACGCTCCGCGCGTGGTCGGGTTCGCCCCCGAACCGAGCGTATACTCGCGCAGGGCGCGCACGTATTCGGCGTTCTGCTCTGCCTTGGTCAGCTCCGACCACGGACGATCGGCCTTGGGCTTCGGGGGTGCGATTTTCTTCTTGGCAGCCATGCCTTCTGCATGCGGTGTCGAGCAGAACCTCTCCTCGCAGGATACCGAACGCACCGTAAGCGACGCTTGAGCCCGCGAGCGCACCATCGTGCAGCCGGCTCACGTTGGCCGTTCCGGCGACGACTGCGGCCACCGAACCGGTTCTGGACGGCGTCGCCGTCCACGACGCATTGCTGCCGTTTACGATTCGCGCCGCCGGCGCACCATTGTGCAGGGGGCAACTACAGGACCGCGTCGTTCGATCCAGCCGCACGGGGCTGCTCCACTTCTCCTATGCGATCCGCACGATCAGCGGCTCAGAATCCATCGCGCGCATCGTCGCCGGGGAATCCGACTTGGCATCGCGCCAAGAGTACCGCGAGAACCCGATTGACAACCGCGCGCTTCGACCGTTTGAACAGGTCGTTACGAATTCCATGTCTTGGTCTGGCTCCGGAAAGACGACCGCGAAGTCTTCATCCGATGCAGCGTATATTTGGATGCGCCGTGTTCTCTGCGCCGTCGATGACTTGAGTATTCTCAACGTTCAATAATCCCTATTCAGTCCGACGCGTTAGCCTTCGCTCGCCCGAACCCAGACCGGGCTCGTATTGGATATGTCGCGAAAGATTCGTTTCACGCCGAACTCGTGGATGAGGGGACGGCCCGGACCACGCACTGGGTATCGTCCTTAGCACGGCCACTACGGAACCCCCTGAGCGGCGACATCCTGTTCGAACCACACCTCAGGATGCAACTGGCTCGCACTGGCAGCAGGCCCCGTTCGAAATGCGAAGCCACAATCGAGACCTAATACTGGCGCCAATCTGGGCTGCTTCTGAAGAGCTTCGAACACGTGCGTCAACACCATGGATCTAAAATCGTCCTTCGCGCCGTCGTATCCGTCAGCGAACAGCCACCATCCACTCATGTGAGACGGAGCGGGGTATCTGACGCCCTCGATCTTCGCGCAGTCGTCGAGAGCGCCAGGGGACAAGGATACAAGTTGACCGAACCGCGCGGGCCTGAATTCAGACTTAAATTGATGACATACATCTGACTGTTGCACCCAGACTGTTGTGCAAGTCGAGACGCCCGGCGCGACCGTCTCTCCGTCAAACTCCAACTCATCGAACGTAAGCACGCCCGGCGCAGCTCTCCTGCAAATTAGCAGCGATGAAGCCCAGTCGACTTTGTCTCCTTCCTCAGGCGTCTTCCCGAGATCCAGGAAATACTGGGCAAGGAACCTCACAAGATTCTTCGCCGCAAAGAGTACTTCTGGACTGCCCGCCCTCGTGACGTCGAGGACCAATTCCTCGCCCAACTCCGACGCGAGCCCAGATGTCATTGCGTAAAGCCCTTCGGAAGCTACTTCGAACATACGCTATTGCGCCCCTAATTCGGATCGGGATGAACGAGTGTTGAGCTGGTGGGAGGTGTCTCACGACACCTCCTTGCCTGGCACTGCAGGCCGCACACTGAGGATAGAGCGTCGATTCTCCGTTTGGATTTACTTTGCTTGGCGGTTGATGATCTCCAATCCAATTCCCAGACTTCGTCCCCGGATCTTTCGAACCGCAGGTGTGACATCCATTCGCGTCGCCCTGTTTGTTTATTTCACTCTGTTGGCTGGCGGTGGGCCTGACGCCGCGCTTGACACGTTCCGGTCGTCCATCTTCCCTTGCGATCTGAGACGAATTACGAACGTACCACGCCTTCGTCGTAGTCCCAAATACCTTCGTTTTCTCCGTCCACCAAGATGCTCTTAACCGTATTCAGTACCTCGCGGCTCGGGACATCTATTGCAAAGATCGGCAACGCGGCGTATCCCTCGTACGTACAACCAAGGTCAGCGAGTTGACGCCACAACAATAGGTTAGGCTCATCTTCCAGCGACGTCCCTTTCGTGAATAAGTACACCCTGAATGTGCTATGTCCACCGATCGCGACGACCTCTATGAATTCAAGATGGTCGTTTTCGACGCGTGCCCGCACGACGTCGTCAACTGCGATAGCACGAGCAAATATTGGCACGTTATCGACGCGGTAGAGGTCATCTCCAACGTGCTTACACCAGAGCCACTCAGCAGACGACGGAGGCCACCTACCGTCACTGATTGGTTCAAGGTCGACGCATATCTTAAAGAACTGGTCGTCATTCATGACTTTGGCTTAAACTCAGAGGCAGGCTTTGTACCTTTGCCCAGATTGCATTTCCGGCAAGAATTATTCGCATCGTCCGAAGTATTATTCCCGCCCTGCGACTTCGGGACACTGACGCCGCCCCAGATGTCAGGCCACGAGCGACCGTGAGTTTGAGGTAATCCGATATTGCTCGATGAACTCGGCTGGCGTCAAGCCGCCGAGGGCGGTGTGCGGGCGGCCAAGGTTGTAGTCCAGCCGCCACGCCTCGATCGCCGAGCGCGCATGGAAGATGGTCGGGAAAGCATGCTCATTGAGCATCTCGTCGCGGAAGCGTCCGTTGAAGCTCTCAACGCTGCCGTTCTGCATCGGTCGACCTGGTTCGATGAAGTGCAGCTCGACGTTCGCCTGGGCTGCCCAGCCCAGCATCGCGTTGCTCGTGAACTCCGAACCGTTGTCGAACTTGAGCGTGGACGGCAGACTGCGATCGGCTGCCAACCGCGAGAGGACGCGGACGACACGCTCTCCGGTGAGCGAGAAGTCGACCTCGATGCCGATGGATTCGCGCGTGAAGTCGTCGACGATCGTCAGAGCGCGAAACTTCCGGCCGTTGCTGAGCACATCGTGCACGAAGTCCAGAGACCAGCGCTCGTTCGGCCTAGAAACCGGCGCGATCGCGTTACCGCGAACGTATCGCACGCCCCGCTTACGCCGTGGGCGCAGTTGCAACCCGTGGGCGCGGTAGATCCGATGGACTCGCTTGCGGTTGACAGCAAAGCCTTCGCGACGCAGCATGATCGTCAGGCGGCGATACCCGAACCGACGTCGTTCGTTCGCAATCGCCTTGAGCCGCTCGAGCAACTGCGGATCGTCCACGCGCCGCAGCCGGTACTGAGCGACCGACCGCGGGCAGCGTGCGATTCGGCATGCTACGCCCGCGCCCGCGCCAGCGTTGTGAGAAGCGCGCGCGAACGCCGCGCCTGCCAATGTGCTGTTTCCTTTAAGCTCAGCGCGCGCCTCCGCGCCATTACGTAAGGGGTACGTCTTTGAAGTCCTCCAGATCGCGCTCAGGTTGGAATTCGATAGTAACGCCCGGAGCTCTCAGCGCCACAGTGTAGGGTCCGACCCCGGCGACGATTACTATCGCCTTTGAACCTCGCGCACGAAGAACGATACCAGAGGACGCCAATACACCATTCACGCTTGCGACGAGCTTTGTCCCGTCGATAACGGTACGGAATTCGTCGCCCAACGGTACGTAGCGCTCGGCACGTTCGCTTGAGATCAACTCTTTGAAGCGGAGAACCCCCACCTCCTCACTAGCACCGACGTCATGCGCGATCGACGTGACCTCTAAAGTCGACTCCCTCGCGTGCAATCGCACTAGGGTCACATAGTCTGCGACAGGCAACACATCGTACGATAACGCGACCAGCCCACGGGTCAGCGCCTCCGCTAAATTTGGAATATTCTGTGTTTCAAACTCCAAGACTTGCACTTCGTGCTTCCTCATTGTGGATAATGAAGCGTCTCATGAGGCTTTTGCCCGTTCTTAGGTATATCGATGCGCGGGCCTTTTACCACAGTGCCAGGGCGTAAGATTACGCCATTCCCGCCGAGTAACGAATCCTGCGGGGCACCCATGTCCGCTGGCGCAGGCACTCCCGTTCCCCCAGTAAGCTTCTCGAAGTCCTCTTCAGCGTTTCCGGTGCCCCCATTTTCCGGGGTCATCTCCCCGCTATTGTACCTCTTCCCGCTACTCTTTCTTGGGTTCTTGCCAACAAGGCCACTGGGGAGGGGCGGCGCCTCTTTTTTCGGCTCATCGCCACTGAGCAGAAGCAGCACACTGAGAGGCGCAACCCGGATGGCGACGGCCAGCGCTTCTCCAATCGCTGCCGCACAGGCACTCCCGCATTGGGACACGCCCGGGGCGTTCAACGTAGACACGGCGCCGGTTTCGTAACCCGATGGATCCGCGTACGAATACGGATTGTTATTGTTCCACATGTACGCGTTCTGGCTGAGCGGGTCTTCCGGGTCGCCCTGATACGCGTCGGGCGCCGTCCACTGTCCTGTATTCATATCGTAGGCGCGTGCGCCCTGAATCGTGTTCCATCCGTCGAAGATGCCGTCCGTCCGCGGCATCCAGAGCGGCGGAATATATCGCGTGAAGCTGCTGGAACTGGCCACGGGATACTGCGATGTCCACACCAAGTTCGTCGGGCAGTGTGCCGTCGCCGATGCGAGATACATTGCCGGCGTGTACCAGACGTCGTGTCCCGTACCGTTATGCTGCGAAACGACAGCTCCCGAAAAATCCCGATCAAAGATGGTCAACTGCGGCGATCCGCTTGTGTTGACCGCCGCGAAATCGCCCAGATACATGGTTCCGCCAGCGTACAGCAGGTCGTCGCCGTCCCAGTAGATTTGAGACGCTCCCACGACCGAGTCCGATATGATTTGGCCAGTTGGGCCGTACACATATTCGCTGACGGGCGCAGGAACCGAAGCCTGCGGTTCGCTGTCAGCATTATAAAACGGTCCTTGGAGTCCACACCCCGCGAACAAGTTGAATTGCTCGCGGCCCGAGGGCCGGGGCGACTCGCCGACGAGGTGATTTTCCGCGTCGTACGAGCGCGCCGAACCCCAATTGCCGTTGTACAAACACTGAGAGGTCGTGCCGCCGCCAGGATCGCGCGGCGACGGGATGGACGTGCACGTTTCCTCCGTGCTCCAGTTGATCATGCGGCTCGTCTGCCTTCCGGCCGCGTCGAACGTGTAGTAGTTGTCGTTTCCTGGAGTGCCTGCTTGAGCCGGCGGCGTTCCGGGCGACGCATCGAATCGTGGACCGTAGCACATACCGGCCGGACAATTGGTCCCTTCGAATGCCTGCGCGCGAGCGTTCGCTGGGTCTCGCTCCAAGTAAACCCGATTGTCGGGATAATACTGGATCGTGACGCCCGCAGTCGACGTCACCGTCCCGCTCAAGATGGTCCCGTTGTACGCCGAGAACGTCAGCGGCTGGCCTTCCGGGTCCCGCGTTTCAAAGGTGTACTTTCCGGCGGCGAACGCGTCGGTAGCGAGTTGCCCGAACGCATCGTAGGTCATCTGACGCGACGAGAAGGGGTCGGTAAACGTCGTCATTCGCCCCTGCGCGGTGTACGCCCACCCGAACGCAGCCGCCAGGGAGCCGTAGCTGAATGATTCTGCCTCCCGGAGACCATCGCTGCGATATCCGTAGGTCTGGAGCGACAACGCAGAGATGGCACCGGAAACCGAGAGCCCTTCCCGCATGCCGTCCGGGTAATACGAGTACGCTAGCGTCTCGCTGCCCGCGTTGTTCGCCTGAACATCGCTTGTCTTCCGGCCATCGGCATCGTAGACATCACTGATAGATCCAATGGTGCCCGACGCCAGCGCAGAGACGACTCCAGCGGTCCGGCCGTCCTCATCGTAGGAGTACGTGCGCCCAGGGGTGGTCCCATCACTGAATGCGACCGACTGGATCCGACTGGACGGGTCGTAGCTTTTCGATGTCTGCGTTCCCAAGGCGTCCGTCTGTAGGCCGAGGAGACCGAGATGGTTCGCGTCCGTATCGTACGCGTAGGTCGTTGCTGTCGGAACTGCCGTCGACCACTGAGGGCCGAAATACATGGTGCTGGTCTCTGGGTACATAAAGTGTTGTACCTGTCGATCGAGACCATCGAATGCCGATCCCGAGTAGTCATACCAGCCTACGACAGGAAGCGCGCTTTGGCCATTGGTATCACGTTGGGTCACATACAGCCCACCGTACGCACGGTAGGAAGGACCGTTCTCGATGGAGACGAGGCCGCCGGCCGAGAGATCGTACTTATAGCGCGTGTAGACAAAGCCCGCCGTCGTCGTTCCGCCATTTGACGCGGTGACCGGCGAGGCCACCTCCACGAGGCGATCTGCTCCGTCGTACCACTTAGTCGTTGTCCCGGTAAAGCCACCATAGTGATGCGTTTCCGAGATTGCATTGCCGTCGAGATCGTACGACCAGCTCACCGAGTTCGGGCCGCAAACGGTACCGCCGTCGAGGCTGTACTGCTCCGCCGTTTGGTCGGCTTGTTTGCTGCCGTCCGGGAAATAGCAGTGCCGCGTCGTCACGCCGTCCGGGTCGGTGTGGGACGTCATGCGGTTGAGCGCGTCATATGTCAGCGTCCAGTTCCCATTCCCTTTGTTATAGCTGATGAGATTGCCGTTCGCGTCGTACGTGAAGTACTGGTGCGGCGTCCGCGTCGGCGTAGACGTATCGCCGGGCTGGCTCATCGGGTTGCCGACGGCGTCGCTCGGCAAGCCATAGTCTTCGCCACCCTGCGAAGACGCGCTGTAGAGGAACTGCGTCGTGTAGCCGAGCGGCTTCTTAAGGCTGGCAAGTTCGCCGTACGGCTCGTACGCGTTCGCGTAATTGTAGGTCAAGACGGTGTGGGGCACGGAGCCAGCGCTCGTCGTTCACAGAGAGTCTAGATTCGTCGTAGGTGTGACGGTCCAGTTCGCACCAGCTGAGTTAGTCGCGCGCTGATCACAGTAGGCAACGATATTGTTGTAGGCATCATAGTCGTACAGTTGGGTCGGACGGACGCTCAGGGTTCCGTTTGGCGCGGTGACGCTTTGCAGCGGTTCAGCTACAGCGACTTCGTTCCCATTGGCGTCAAAGGCGTGATCGGTCTCGTAACCGCGAGCATCGACCTCCGACACGAGATTGTTATTCGCATCCCACGTCTCGTTGGAAAACAAGTCGGTTCCGGGACAGCTCATCCCCATCGAAGGAGTCCCTTGCGGCGCGGGGCATTCCTGCGTCTGCGTGGAGCGTCCGAGGGCATCAACGATCCATACCGTGTAGTGCCCGTCGGTATCTTGAGAGGAACTGGCCCCCGCGACACCGGGACCTCCGATGTCGAAAAACTCGAAGAGATACGGGTAACTCGCGGTACCGCTCCCCGTTGCCGGTTGCGTCTGAATCGAGCTGGTACTGACTCCGTCGGGAACGGTAGGATCCACCCACGCGATGTGCTGGATTTGGTTGAGCGTTGTCGTCGCGTTGGTCGCACCCGCAAGGTAGCCAAACGCGAGGTATCCGCCGCAATCGGTGACCATGGTACCACACCCGCCAGTGGACGCAGCCCAGCGTGGACTCGCCGCCCAATGAAGCAAATAGCCACTAGGGCCGGTTTGATATCCGTACGTCTCGGTTACCGTGCCGTTCGTGCTCGGGCCGGGGCGTACCACCGACGTAAGATTGCCGTCCGAATCGTAGCTGTAGTTGACCGTCGTCTGACCGTCGGGATACACGATCTGTTGGAGCAACTGATACCCATTGACGTTAGCGAAATTGAGCGTCGTGACCATGCCTGACTCGGTGGTCGCCGTTATTTGCGTGATCTGACCGCTCGGCGATTCGTTGCCGTTGAGCCACGAATACGCTAAGGCAATGTGGTTGTTCGTGTTTCTTCCTAGGATTTTATAAAGTCGACCAGCATAGCCACCAAACGTCGAATATGAGTCGGGGCACGTCGCCGGTTGGTACGGGGCGTAGAAGTGATACGTCGTTCCCGACTTCTTCGTCCATAGAAAGCCGCAAGCGGTATCAGGAACGAGCGTAGCATGTTGCCCCGACGGAGGAGCCCAAGTGACGCCATCGGATGCCAAGGTGTACGTGTATTCGGCACCGTCGATATCGAACACGTTGATGACACTGCTCGTCCCGGTTATGTGAGCGTCCCATGTGGTTGTCCAGCCGTTCCCATACATGCCCGGATAGCCGCCATCGTCGCCGTTCACGTCATGCAGGCTCTGCGAGTTATACGTGCGGCGAAACTCCATCGCGATGCCCTTGTGCGCAACGGACATATCATCTTCTTGGAGGAGCAGATTCCCCGTCCCGACGTTAACCATGACATGTCCGCCACCGGGAACATTCTGTTCCTCGTAGTGCCACCATTGGTTGATTCCGGTGCCCGAACTTGTGGTCAACGCGAGCGACTGGGTTCTCCGAACGCTGCCTCGCGTCTCCGCAGCCGTGGTGCCGTGCCGAACTGGCGTGGATAGTGCGGGGGCAGGCGCGGTCGGACGCGCAGGCACGAAGGGCTTTCCCTGCTCCGAGAAGCGTTTGCGGGCAGCGGCTTCAATGAGCTCGCCGACGTCCTTTGCGCTCGCCATCCGAGGCCCCGCACCTTCGCGTCCGTAGCGGCGGGTCGCCGCCACGATCTTCGGTCGGACGGCACTTCGTGCCAGCATTGGCATCGGTGTCCGATGCGGACGCGGCGCAATCTGAACCCGCACCGGAGGCCGTGCGCCCCCACTCCACGCCACACCTGCGGCAATACCACGAACGCCATGATCGGCCGCGATGGCCTCTGGCGCTATCACCTCAGCAACGAAGGCGAACGAAAGTAACGCCGCGACGAGAGCACGCGCAAACGGAGAACGCACCGAGACCTCCACAACC
>Ga0181531_10000349_pt1 | contig 31798 bp, 30 predicted proteins | sample PEATcosm2014_Bin_38_FD_119743 | JGI IMG/M metagenome (GOLD analysis project Ga0181531, IMG submission 119743) | Peatland microbial communities from MTU Mesocosm Facility, Houghton, MI, USA - PEATcosm2014_Bin11_10_metaG | ecosystem: Environmental > Terrestrial > Soil > Wetlands > Peat | place...
ACTGCCAAGGGTGAAGCCATACTGGACAAAATCCACCGCGCCCGCGCCGCACTCGCCAAGGCCGAGGCTGCATGAGTTATTTAAAGGCAATTGAGAGTCGGGACACTAGGATAAGAGAGAAAGTAAGCAAAGGAAGGCCAGGGCTCTGCCCTGGACCCGCTGGGGCCTGAGGCCCCAGACCCCCGTTACCGCTGCGCGGCTTTTCCTGACTTCTGGGCGAAGCCATTAAATGACATAAGTTATTTGGCTTCGCCGTTTCCCCAACGATTCTTAATGAATGGGGTCTGGGGCCGTCGTGTGAAGCACGCCAAGGCGTGACGGCCCCAGCGGGTCCAGGGCAGAGGCCTGGCCTTCCTTACGGAGCAAACAAGATGAAAGGCCACTACAATCTGATCGCCGGCCAAAGCATCGAGCGCCTCGCCGCGCTCAGCGACGGCGTGTTCGCGGTCGCGATGACGCTGCTGGTGCTGGACCTGCACACGCCCACCGCAGCTGCAATCCATGGCGAGCGCGACCTGCTGCGCGCTCTGGTACCGCTCGCGCCGCGGCTGCTGGTGTACCTGATGAGCTTCCTCACATTGGGTATTTTCTGGGTCGGCCAGCAGACCCAGCTCAATCATTTCGAGCGCGCTGACCGCGATCTTTCCTGGGTGCATCTCGCGTTTCTGTTCCTGGTGTCGCTGATGCCGTTCAGCACCGCCCTGATGGCAGAGTTTTTCCACTACCGCACGGCGCTGATGCTTTACTGGTTCAATATCCTCTTATTGGGTGTGGTGCTGCTGGTCAGCTGGCGCCTGGCGTTGCGGCACGGACTGGTGGCGGAGGCGTCGCGCGGCGGCAGCGCGGCGATCGAGCGCCGGATTATCGTTGCCCAGGCGCTGTATGCGTTCGGAGCTGCTCTGTGCGTGTTCAGCACGAGTTGGAGCCTGGCGGTCATCATCGCGCTGCAACTGAACTACGCGCTGGCGCCCGCGTACACTCGCAAATGGATTCCATAAAGTAATGAAGCGCAATCGATCGACGTTTAATACCAACCCGCGTAGAGATTAACACTTCAAGGAAGGCCAGGGCGCTGCCCTGGACCCGCTGGGGCCGCAGGCCCCAGACCCCGTTCATGAAAAATCGCCTGTGGAAACGGCGAAGCCAAAAATCCAAGTTATTTATAGGCTTCGCCAAGAAGCAAGGAAAAGCCGCGCAGCGCTAATGGGGGTCTGGGGCCGTCGTGCGCAGCACGCCCAGGCGTGACGGCCCCAGCGGGTCCAGGGCAGAGCCCTGGCCTTCCTTACGAAAAATCAACCGAAATCCTAAACCCCACCTCCGCCGCGTCGCCGCCCGACCGCGCAACATGGCCCAGTTTGACAGGCGTTTCGCCCAGCTCTCGCAATGCAACCACGGCCGCCGCTTCGTCGGGCACCACCAGCACCATGCCGATGCCGCAGTTGAATACCGACAGCATTTCCGCCGGCGCAATCGCGCCCGTTCCGGCGAGCCAGCGAAACACCGGCGGAATTGGCCAAGCCGTATCGATCACCGCGTCTAATCCGGCCGGCAGCACGCGCGGCAAATTGCCGGGCAGGCCGCCGCCGGTAATGTGGGCCGCCGCATGCAGCAGGCCGGCACGGTGCAGCGCGAGCACCTGTTGCACATAAAGCCGGGTCGGCGTCATTAGCGCTTCGCCCAGCGTCTGCCCCGCGGCGAACGGCGCCGGTGCGTTCCACGCCAGGCCGGATTGTTCCACCACGCGACGCACCAGGGAAAATCCGTTGCTATGCACGCCGCTCGCCAAAAGCCCGAGCAGCGTGTCGCCTTCGGCAACGTTGGCCGGCAGCAGCCGCCCGCGTTCGGCCGCGCCGACGGCAAAGCCGGCCAGGTCGTAGTGGCCGCCCGCGTACATGCCCGGCATTTCAGCGGTTTCGCCGCCGACCAGCGCGCAGCCGCACTGCCGGCAGCCCTCGGCGATGCCGGCGACGACGATCGCCGCCTGATCCACGCCAAGCCGGCCGGTGGCGAAATAATCCAGGAAGAACAGCGGCTCGGCGCCCTGCACCACCAGGTCGTTGACGCACATCGCGACCAGATCGATGCCGACCGTCGCATGCAGCCCGGTTTCGATCGCGATCAGCAATTTGGTGCCGACGCCGTCGGTCGAGCTGACCAACACCGGGTCGGTAAAACCGGCCGCCTTCAAATCGAACAGCGCGCCAAATCCGCCGAGGCCGCCCAGCACGCCGGGCCGCCCGGTCGCCGCGGCCAATGGCTTGATCCGCTCCACCAGCGCGTCGCCGGCCGCGATATCCACGCCGGCTTGTTGGTAGGTGGTCATGCGAACCAAAACTCCGGCGGCAAATTTGGCTTCTGTTGGGTAGGCTCGGGCGCTGGATAGGCTAGAAGGGCGCATGGTTCAAACGCCTGCCGACGCGGACGGGCAGCGCAGCGCGCTGCTGACGGTGCCCAACGCGATCAGTTTCGCGCGGCTTTGCGCCGTGCCGGCGGTGATCTACCTCGCCCTGGAGGAAAGCTGGGGAGCCGCGTTCGCGCTGTTCGCGGCAGCAGGAATTTCCGATGCGGTCGATGGCTGGCTCGCCCGCCGGCAGGGCGGCACGGCGCTCGGCGCGGCCCTCGATCCGCTGGCGGACAAGACGCTCATGGTCGGTATGTACCTGACCCTGGCGGCGATGCGCCAATTGCCGATCTGGCTCGCCATCGCGGTGGTGTTCCGCGACATGATGATCGTCGGCGGATTGCTGCTGCTGTGGCTCTACGATCATCCGGTGCCGATCCGCCCGCTGGCGATTTCCAAGGTCAATACCGGCTTGCAGATCGGCCTGGTCGGCATGGTGCTGGGGCTGAACGCGGCCGGGTTGGCATGGCCATTGCTGCGCCAGGCCGGGATCTGGCTGGTGGCGGCCAGCACGGCGGGGAGTTTCGCGGCCTATGTGCGCGCGGTGGTGCGGCCAACATGAATGCTGACCCGCAACAGCAACACGCGATGACCATCCTGCATGCGCGCCGATGGGTGCTGATCGCCGTGCTGGCAGTGGCGCTGTGGATGGCGCTGCAACTGTTCGCCAGCATCATGCTGCCGTTCGTGGCCGGCGCCGGCATCGCCTATGTGCTGGACCCGTTCTGCACCCGCCTGCAACGCGCCGGTGTGCCGCGCGGGCCCGCCGCGCTGCTGATGGTGATCGGCGTCATCACCTTCGTGCTGCTGTTCGCGCTGCTGCTCTATCCGCTGGTGATCGCACAGCTGGGCCTGCTGGTCGGGCGGGTGCCGACCTATGTGCAAGGCCTGTCGGTGTTCGCCGCGAAACTGATCGCCCAACTGCAAGAACATCTTGGGCAGAACGGCGTAAACTCGAAACTCTCCGACCTGGTCAGCAGCCAGGCCGGTGCGATGCTGGCCTTCCTGGTGCGCGCACTGACCAGCATCGTGAGCAGCGGCTTCGCGCTGTTCAACGTCGTCAGCCTGCTGGTGGTGACCCCCGTGGTCGCGTTCTACGTGCTGCGGGACTGGCCCCGTGTAGTCGCGATGGTGGATAGTTGGGTGCCGCGCCGCGACCAGGCGATCGTCCGCGCCCAGGCGCGCGAGGTGGACCGCATCCTTTCCGCCTGGGTGCGCGGCCAGGCGGTGTGCTGCATGCTGCTGGCGCTGTTTTATGCAACCGCGCTCTCCGTGGTCGGTCTCGATCTCGGGCTGGTGGTGGGCCTGATGGCCGGCACCTTGAGTTTCATCCCCTATGTCGGCTCGATCACCGGCGCGGTGACGTCGATCGGGCTGGCCTTCGCGCAATTCCCCACCTGGGCCGGCGTGCTGAAGGTGGCCGGCGTGTTCGTGTTCGGGCAAATACTGGAAGGCTACGTGATCTACCCGCGGTTCCTCGGCGACCGCGTCGAGCTGCCGGCGGTATGGGTCATTTTCGCGCTGTTCGCCGGCGGCGCCGCGTTCGGGTTTGTGGGGGTGATGCTGGCGGTGCCAGTGGCCGCGACGGTCGGCGTGCTGTGCCGCTTCTGGCTGCGGCGCTATTTGATGAGCCCGGTGTACCTGGAGCCGCCGGCGGAGGGGTAAATGGGAAGGCCAAGGGCTCTGCCCCTGGACCCCGCTGGGGCCGTAGGCCCCAGACCCCATTCATTAAGAATCGTTGGCGGAAACGGCGAAGCCAAATAATCCATGACATTTACTGGCTTCGCCAAGAAGGCAAGGAAAAGCTGTTGCCTGGAATAGGTTTTTAGCTTCGCCGTTCCGCAAGCGATTCCTTATGAATGGGGGTCTGGGGCCTCAGGCCCCAGCGGGTCCAGGGCAGAGCCCTGGCCTTCCTTAACGTATTAATCCCCAAACGGGTTCGTACTAATCCGACTGCGCGCTTGGCTCGCGGAAATTCACCGTCAGCACGCGCCGTTCCTTCACCGGGTGGCCATTCTTGATTGCCGGGCTGTATCGGATTGCCCCACTGCCGAGCCAGGCCAAGATCACACCCGAAACGTCCGACCCGCCGTTTTCGCTGACCTGGCGGCAATCCGTCGGCACGCCGCTGATCTGGATCATGCAATCCACCTGCATTTTTCCCGGCGGCCGCGGCGTCTTGCCCGGCTGCAGGAAAATCATCCGCGGATTGGCCGCCGGCATTTCCACATCCTTGAGCGGACCGAAGGTGATTTTCGATCCGGCCGGCAGCACGATGCGGCGCGCACCGGCGGGCAAGGCATTCGCGGCCACTGGCGCGGGCCCGGCGGAAACCGGCGCGGGGGCAGGCGCCGGCGCGGCTGCCTGTTTAGGAGCGGGCGCCGGCGGCGGCGCGGTGGCCTGCTTCGGCGCCGGTTGCTCCACCGGGCGCGCGGCCGTCACCGCGGGCGCCTTGGCCGGCGCCTGAAATAGGGCGACTGCCGGCTTGTTGATCGGCGGCGCGGGGACGCGCTTCGCCGTCTTCGGTGGCGGCGCGGGCGGCGGCGGCGGCGCGAACCCGGCCGCTACCAGCGCGGCCCGGCCGCCCGCGGAGCCCGCGTAGACCATGAACGAAGTCGCCACCGGATCGGCCGGCACCGGCGCGAACAGCGCCGCCATGCCGGCCGCTACATTGGTCAATGGCGTATCCTGGAACCGGCCCAGCGCGCGGCGCTCGCCGGTGGTCGGCGCCCGCGTCGAAAACACCAGTTCGGTTCCGCCGTTCGCCAGGCTCGCGAACGCCGCTTCCGGCGGCACCGCGACGATGCTGACGGCCTCCAGGCCGGCAGAGCTGCGGCCACGCACCTCGGTCGTGCTGTCGGAGCGCCAGATCTCGACGTCCGTGTCGCCGGTGGAGCGCAGGAACGCGCGCGCCAGTTGCGGCACCAGTTGGTCGGCGAGCGCCGGTTCGCCGCGCAGCCGCATCAGTACGGAGGGCGTTTCCGCCGCCACCGGCGCCAGCGCGACAACCGGCACGGGCGCCACCACGACGGCCGGCGGCGGGGCCGCCTTCGCGAGCATCGGCCGCGAGGCGACCGGCGTGACCGTGACCGTGACCGGAAAGGGCGGAGCTGGCGGCGGCTCCATGCGCACCCAGACCGGTGGCAGCGGCGCCGGCTTATGCGCCGCCGGCCACAGCCAGGCCGCGGCCGCGGCCGCGACCAGCAGCACCGCACCACCCGCGGCCAGGCGCGGCGTTTGGCTGAACCGGGCCCCGCGCTTCGCCGCGGCGCGCAGCGGACGCGTGCATTCCGGGCAGACGAACCACTGCGAATCGTCGACGCACACCAACGTGTGCGCATGCGCCACAGGGCAGTAATCCGTATTCCAGCAATGTCCGTAGCGCGGCGACATGTTTCAGGCGGCCCAATGCGTCGCTGGTCTAACCGAATTCAGCGCCCGCGACACGTGTGCGAAAGCCTGCGCGATCAACCGTCGCCATGAAGCTGCACCAGCCGCAGCACCGCGGCGCCGTAACGCTCCAGTTTGGAGGCGCCGACGCCCTTGATCTCCCCGAGCTCAGCCATGTTCGCCGGCCGCACGGCGGCGATGTCGCGCAGCACGGTGTCGTGAAAGATCACATAGGGCGGCACCGCCTGCGCCTTGGCGATCTCCATGCGCCAGGCGCGCAACGCCTCGAACAGTGTATTGGCCGCCGGCGCGGCGGCCGGTGACACTGAAGCCGCGGCGGCGCGAGGGCGCGGCGCGGCACCTGATGTTGGCGAGCCCGCCGGCGCCCGGGCGCCCGGCAACGGCAGCTTGCCCTCCACCGGCGGTTCGTCGGCCAGCATCACCCGCGTCTCGCCGCGCAGGATCGGGCGCGCTTCATCCTGCACCAGCTCCAGGCTGGCATACTCGCCGCTCTTCACACGCAGCGCGCCGCGCGCCACCAGTTGGCGCAGCACGCCGCGCCAAAACGTGCCGCTGCGTTCCTTTCCGATGCCGAACAGCGGCAATTTGTCGTGCCGGTTACGCTCCACCGCATCGGTCTTCTCGCCGCGCAGCACGTCTATTACGTAACGTGCGCCAAACATCTGGCCGGTGCGATAAATCGCGGAAAGCGCCTTTTGCGCCGCGTCGGTGCCGTCGAACAGCGCCCGCGGACTGCGGCAATTGTCGCAATGCCCGCACGGCTGTTCCAAATTCTCGCCGAAACACGCCAGCAGCGCCTTCGTGCGGCAGGACGTGACTTCGGCGAGCGCGATGATGGATTCAAGCCGCTGGCGCATCACCTGCTGCTGCGCCGCCGGCGCGGTGGATTGCGCCAGCCAGTGCCGCGCCCGCGCCATATCCTCGCCGCCATACAGCAGCAGCGCGTGCGCCGGGTCGCCATCGCGCCCCGCGCGCCCGATCTGTTGATAATACGCCTCCGGACTGTCCGGCATATCCAGATGCAGCACGAACCGCACGTCCGGCCGGTCGATGCCCATGCCGAAGGCGATCGTTGCCACCACCACAACCGGCTCACCAGCGCGGAACCGCGTCAGCCCCGCCCGCTTCTCGATCGGCGACAACCCGGCATGGAACGCCAGCGCCTGCACGCCCTTCTGTTTCAGCCGCAGCGCGGTACGCTCGGTCTTGTTGCGGCTGCCACAATAGATGATGCCCGCCTCGGCCGGAAAGCGTTTCAAAAAATCCAGCATCTGCTGCGATTCCGAACTCTTTGAATTCGCCGCGATATGCAGGTTCGGCCGATGAAACGAGTTGGTAAAGACCTGCGCGCCCTGCATGTCGAGCGACGCCAATATATCGTCCCGCGTGCGGTGGTCCGCGGTCGCGGTCAGCGCCACGCGCGGCACCCCGGGGAAAATCTGCGCCAGCCGTTTCAGCTCGCGATATTCCGGCCGGAACTCGTGCCCCCACGCGGAAACGCAATGCGCCTCGTCGATCGCGATCAGCGCCAACGGCGTCCGCCGCAGCCGCTCGAGCGTGCCCGCCGACAGCAGCCGCTCCGGCGACACATACAGCAAATCCAGCTTGCCGTTCGCGAGCGTATTCGAGACGCGCATGTTCTCGTCCGCCTCGAGCTCCGAATGCAGCGCCCCGGCACTGACGCCGAGCTGTCTGAGCGCCGCCACCTGGTCGTCCATCAGCGCGATCAATGGCGAAACGACCAGCGCGGTGCCGGGGCGGCATAACGCCGGCACCTGGTAGCAAATGCTCTTGCCGCCGCCGGTCGGCATGAGAACGAGCGCGTCGCCGCCGTCGACGACGTGGTGCACGGCGGCGGATTGCAGGCCGCGGAAGGCCGGGAAGCCGAACACGTCGTGCAGGGTTTGTTCTGGAGTCATAAGGAAGAAGGCCAAGGGGCTCTGCCCCCTGGACCCCCGCTGGGGCCGGCGGCCCCAGACCCCCATTCATTAGGCGTCGCGGCTGACATAGCACCGTACCAAATTAACGGGGTCTGGGGCCTCCGGCCCCGTCGTGCGCAGCACGCCTCCGGCGTGACGGGGTCCAGGGGGGCAGAGCCCCCTTGGCCTTCCTTTACTGCCCTATGGAAATCTCCACCCGCCGGCTCGCCACCCCAAGCTGCGCCTGCCGTCCCGCCGCCACCATCTTCAGCCGCGACGCCGGCACACCATCCGCCACCATGCTGTCGATCACGCGCTGCGCACGCAACTCGGTCAGATAATGATTGGCCTTCACGCTGCCCTTGTTGTCGGCGTAGCCGGTAACCGTAATCGCGGCCGTGGGGGATAGTTTCGCCGCCGCCGCGGCCTGGCCAATCACGCTCTTGGCCGCATCGTCGATCGCGCCGGACCAGTCAGAGAAAAACACGATCTTGACGGGCGCCTGCGCGCCGGCCGGCACGGCAATCAGACTTAGGGCCATAGCGGCCCAAACAAAGCGAGACATGCGGCGAATCCATCCGGCGTGAGGGCACCTATAGGGGCCGCATGGCCGCCCGTTCGTCAACTGGAGACGGCGTGCCATCGCTGTCGTGAGCGCTGTGCGGCTTGCTCATATTTCTAGGCGAAGCCAATAAGTAGCCTGGATTTTTGGCTTCGCCGCTTCCCCAACCGATTCTTCATGAACGGGGTCTGGGGCCTCCGGCCCCAGCGGGTCCAGGGCAGAGCCCTGGCCTTCCTGAGCAAGCCCTACGCGATAATCCTCTATGCCGCCGCCGCGATCGCGCGGCCACTGGACAGCCGCCAGATCCGGTCCAGCCGCTCGGCACCGGTCAGCCGATGCGCGATCAGCAGCACGCTGCGCCCCTCCGCCGCCGCATACAGCGTCGAGAAAAACGCTTTCTCGGTCTCGGCATCGAGCCCGGCGCAGGGCTCATCCAGGATCAGCACCGGCGCTTCGGAAAGCAGCGCGCGGGCCAGCGCGATGCGCCGCCCCTGGCCGCCCGAAACGCGCGCGCCGCCTTCGCCCAGCCAGGTCTGCAGGCGATCCGGCAACTCGCGCACCCAATCCCCGATCGCCGCCTGATCGAGCGCCCGCCACAGATCGGACTCCGTGGCGTCCGGCCGGCCCAGGCGCAAATTGGCTTCGATCGTATCGTCAAAGATATGCGTGGTCTGACTCAGCCACGCGAAGCGGCGGCGCAGTTCGGGCGCCGCCAGGTCTGCCAGGTCGGTGCCGCCCAGCATCACGCTGCCGGAGCGTGGCGTCACCACCTTCAGCGCCAACGCCGCGAGCGTGGACTTGCCGGTGCCGGATGGACCCAGCAGCGCCACATGCGCACCGGCGGGGATTTCCAATGACAAGCCGCAGAACACGTCCGGCGCATCCTGCGTCCAGCGGAAATACACGCAATCGAACCGCAGCGTGAAATCGTCAGGCACGGGCTCAGGCCGCGCGCGGTTGGCCGGCGCCGGTTCGCGCTCCGCCACTTCCAGCACGCGGCGCGCCGCGGCCGCCGCGTTGCCGAACACCACGCCCGCGCGCGGCAGCAGCGCGACGATTTCGAAGCCCGCGATCACCACGAACACCGCCGCAACCTCCAGGGTGGGCGAACCGCCGGCGGCCGCGAGCACGCACAGCAGCGCCGCCTGCCCGCATAGCAGGCCGGCCGCGTTGGCGTAGGAGACGCGCGTCGCAGCGGCGCGCTGCTGGCCGATCATGGTGGTTTCGCGCGCCGCGATCAGCGCCTGCATCCGCGCCTCGGCGCCGAACGCGCGCACTTCACGCGCGCCGGTCAGCGTATCCAGCGCGGCAACCCGCAGGCCGGAGGCAGCGGCGGCAAGCCCGCTGCCCACCCCCAGCGCGGTTCTTGCCACCAGCAGCGGCAGCGCGAACGCAATCACGGCGAACAGGGCACCGATCGCGATGCCGGCCCACGGCGCGACATACCCCACCACGAGTGCCACCGCCGGCACCACGAACAGCGCCACCGCCAGCGGCGACAGGATGCGCAGGAAGAACCCATCCAATGTTTCGATGTCGGCGACCAGCCGGCTCAGCAGGTCGCCCGCCGGCTGAAACCCCAGGCCACCGGCCGACCGCGCGGCAAATCCGGAGAAAAACCACACGCGCAAATCGGCGACCGCGCGGAATGTTGCGCCGTGGCTGACCAGCCGCTCCAGGTAGCGCAGCGCCACGCGCGCCGGCCCGGCCACCCGCAGCCACAACGGCGCCGACACCGCCCCGCCCACGACGACCGCCGCCACCACGCTGCCGGAGAGCGCCATGAGCGCGAGCCCGGCCGCCGCGGCGCCAATGGCAAGTGCGGCGCCCAGCAGCAAAAGACGCGCGCGGGCGCGCCATAGGGTGAGGATTCGAAGCAAGGAGGTCATAGAAAAAGGCCAGGGGGCTCTGCCCCCTGGACCCCGGTCGGCGTGCCGCCGAAGTCGTTAGCGCTGCGCGGCTTGACGCAAACACCCGACTCCGCCCGGTGCCGGGCAGCCTCGCAGCTGACGTCATACAACGGAACAGATAGAATCGGGGTCTGGGGCCTCCGGCCCCAGCGGGTCCAGGGCAGAGCCCTGGCCTTCCTTCCGCTCATGCCGCCCCCCGCTGCGTCACCGCCCGCCCCATCCGCAAATCCAGTCTCCGCCCACCAAAACTGTGCGCGGCCGCGGAATGCGTCGCCATCACCACCGTCCGCCCCGCGGCGAGCCGCCGCAGGCTCACCAGCACGGCAATTTCTGTTGCCGGATCCAAATGCCCGGCCGGCTCATCGAGCAGCAGCAGCGGTGCGTCCTTCAAGAATGCCCGCGCGATCGCCACGCGCTGCGCCTGGCCGCCGGAAATGCCGTAGCCGCCGTCGCCGATGCGCGTATCGAGGCCAGCCGGCAGGGTCACCGCGAAATCAGCCGCCGCGGCCAGGCGCGCCGCCGCCTCAACCTCCTCATCGCTGGCATCGGGCCGGGCGAACCGGATGTTTTCGCGCACCGTGCCAGCAAACAACACCGGCTTCTGGCCAATCCAGGCGGTCAGCTTGGACAAGGCTTCAGGCACGATGTCGGCGATATCGGCACCGTTGATCAAAATCCGCCCTTCGGTCGGCCGCGCGAAGCCGAGCAGCAGCTCGATCACGCTGGATTTGCCCGCGCCCGAAGGTCCCGCCAGCACCAGCATTTCACCGGCCGGCAGCACGAAACTCAGGCCATCAAGTGCCGGCGGCCGCGACGGATCCCACACCAGTTTGACGTCCTGAAACGCAATGCTGACGCCATGCGCCTGCACGTCACGGATGCCCCCTTGCGAGCCCCGCAGGCGCGGCCGGTACGGCACTTTCACCAGCGCCTCGGCAGCCGCGGTGGCGTGCAGCCGGTCCTGGTAGGCAGCGGAAAAGCCCCGCAGCGGCGCGAAGAATTCCGGCACCAGCAGCAGCAGGAAGAGGGCCGCCAGCGGCGATCCGGCGTGGCTGGCCAACTCGGCACGGTAGCGCACGGCGAGGATGATCAGCGCCGCCGCCGTCGCCGCATCCAGCATCGCCGAGGACAGGAATACCACGCGCAGCACGCGCATCGTGCGCTGGCGCAGCTCGTCCGCCGCCCGCGCCAGGGCGGCTGCCTCATCGTCGGCGCGGCCGGCAAGCACGATCGTGGCAATGCCGCGCACCCGGTCCAGGAACCGCGACTGCAGCCGCGCCAGGGCGAGAAACTGCTTGCGGCTTGCCGCGGCGGCGCCGATGCCCGCCACCGCCTGGCCGACCGGCACCAGCAGACCGCAAGCCAGCAGAATCGCGGCCGCGCCGGGGTCCACGCAGGCGGCAACCGCTGCGACCAGCACCGGGCCCATCAATGCCAGCGCCGCCGCCGGCAGCCAGCGCGCAAAAAGCCCGTCCATCGCTTCCACCTGATCGACCACCATGCCGGCCAGGTCGGCGGAGTGGCGGCCGCGCAGCACCGCCGGGCCCGCTTCCAGCAGCCGCCCCACGATGTCGGCGCGCAATCGGGCGCGGCCTTCGGCGCCGGCCTCGAAAGCGCGTTGGTCGGCGAAGAACGCCAGCGCCACGCGCAGCAGCGCCGCCCAGGCGAACCCGGCCAGGTAGGCGACGGGAACCGGCTTGCCGGCGAGCAGTGTGTTAAGGCTCAGCGCCAGGCAGCCGGCCTGGGTCACCGCGGCGATGGTGCCGCCGAGCCCGAGCAGAACCACGGGCCAGACTGTCACCCAGCCTTGGCGTACTTGCTCCCGGGTCCAATCCTTGGCGGCTTGCTTGGCGTCCAGCATGGCGTGGCAGGGTGTAGCGAGCGTGCGCGCGCCAAGCCAGCAAATGAAAGCAGGCTGTGGCCGTCCGGTCGCGCGCCGCGGAGCCGGAGTGAACCGGAGAAGAAGGCCGGGGCTCTGCCCCTGGACCCCGCTGGGGCCGGAGGCCCCAGACCCCATTTTGCGCTGCGCGGCTTTTCCAGGCGGCTTGGCGAAGCCATTCAATGAAATGGATTATTTGGCTTCGCCGTTTCCCAAGACGATTCTTAATGAATGGGGTCTGGGGCCTCCGGCCCCGTCGTGCGCAGCACGCCTCCGACCCCGTCGTGCGCAGCACGCCTCCGGCGTGACGGGTCCAGCGCAGAGCCCTGGCTTTTTTCTTCTATCCGACCGCTTTTGGGGCTTTGCCCTTGGCCTTCACAGCGCGAACCTGCACTTTGCCAGCGTCTGGCGGTGCATCGTTCGTAACCTCGTCCGCCGCAACGGGCGTGGCCTGCCAGATCTTCAGGGCCTTGGCACAGACCGTGCTCCAGCCCTCGATGTCCGACCCATGGTGGTCGCCGGCGTCGTTCAGGAAGTGGCTGACGTAGCCGACGAAAATGCCCGGCCCCAGCACGCGCAACGTGCGTGGCTCATAGGCGGTGCCGGCGCGCATCACACAGAGCAATGGATTGCGCCCGTAGCGCGACAAAGTTTGGTGAATCCTCACGAGGGTCGCGTCATCCACCCCCTCCTCGGACCGATAGACGAAGATCTTGCCGCCCGCGCGCAGAATCTCCAGCAGCTTGCCGCGCGGAAAGCGCAGGCGGCGGCACGCCTGCTGGAACATCTTTTCCCGCGGTGCATCGGACGTGTGCACAAAGGTCTGGCTCTCCATTTCGTAGCGCTTGTCGAGCGTCGTGTATTCCTCGCGATCGGCGGATATCCGAATGATGCCGATGTCGGTATTGGCCTCGTCGCCGACGCCTTCGAATTCGGCGTCCAGCGCCGCGATCATCGCCGGCGGGTAGGTGTGCGCCCATTTCAGCAGGCCGAGCGTGTCGGTGCCGAGGCGGCGCTGCACCATGGCGAACTCGCAGCCGATGCCGGTGCCGCCGAGGCTCTCGAAGTGGGTGAACATGGTCTCGGCCGTGGCGGGTGCGGTTTCCGCGGCTTCGGGTTCCGCGAGTTGGCCGCGCACCGTGCGTAGCTCCCGCACGATCGCCTCGTCCTTCGGCAGTGCCTCGCGGGCCTGCTCGAGCCGCCGCACGCTTTCCGGCCACTCGCCCTTGCGGAACGCGACACGCGCATATTGCAGCCAAACGCCCCGCTCATTCGGCCAGCTCCGGCGCGCCGCCTCGGCATCCTCATGGCGCCCGGCGCAGGACAAGGCGCGGATATACGCGGCCTCCACCTGCGGCTCATCGGCCGCGCGCGCGCAGCGCGGTCACCTCGGCCAGCGCCTCGTCCATCTGGCCCTGGTCCTCGTGCACACCGGCACGGGCCAGCGCGAGCTTGATGTCGTCGGGAAAGCGCGCGCGCCATTTGGCGGAGAGGCGGTCCGCATCCTCCAGCCGGCGCATTTCGCGCAGCACGCCGACGTGGGCGGTAAAGGCGGGCACATAGGCGGGAAAACGCTGGTGATGCTCATCGAGCCGTTTCGCCACCGTACGCAGGCGCTTGCGGCGCCCCTTGCGCGGGCCGACCTGCGCCATGGCGGCCGCGGCATCGGTCACGGAGAGTGCCGCGTTTATCCCCTGGGCCAAATGGAATGCGTCGAACGCGAACAGCACGCTGTTCGGGCGGAATGCGTGCAGGGCGCACTTGCTGTCATGCAATTCCTGCAAAATATTGGCCGTAATCGTATTCGTAGGTTTCGACCCAGATGTTGCGCGGCAGGCCGCCGACACGGATCGGCGCATGTAGATGGGTGAGCGTCGAGGCACCGAGGATCGCGAGGCGCACAGGCTTGGTCGGGAGCCCTTCGGGTGCGGCCGCGCCGTGGCGCCGGCGCACCAATTCGTCGAGTGCGTTGGTACGCGCAAAATCCAACCGCGCCCCCGCCAACGTCACCGCCTGCGACCCTACCTCACCGCTGGCTTGCGCCAGTTCGCGAAGGCGCGGTCGCCAGTTATCCTGTTCCGGAAGCCATCGCAGATCCCGCGGCGGACCAGCTCCCTATCAGCACGATTGGTGCGGAATTACACCGATCCCGGCGATCATCGGCCGCCACGACGTCCGGCGACGCCGCCGTCAGCCGGTCGCCGCGGCGTAGCCAGGTTCGCAGCTTCGCGCCAGGTACACACCGAGGTCGGTTGCAATTCGGTCCCATCGCTTGTGGAATGCCTGTACCAGGCCGTAATCCAGTGTGTTAAGCCGGCGAAACTGGGCTTCCTGTGCCGGGGTCAAGGACAGCCGGCTTTCCGGCGTCTCCTTGTTCACCCGTACCTGAGCGCGCGGCTGGCGTTGATGGCCCATGGATTGCGTCAGTGCCTGCACCGACAGCGCATAGCGTTCCTGCACCCCGACGAACGCGAAATTGTTGGTGACGAAGCGCACCGCGGCGTCGATATCGCCGGCTTCGATCATCGCCTGCGGCAGCAGCGCCCGGGCAGTTCTATTATGTACATGGGGCCGCGCGACGAACGTATCGAAATTCGGATTCTTCGAAATGAAATCCGCATGCACCGGATTCAACTCGGAGCGCTGGTAGCGGTAGTCGGATACGATACGGGCAAGCGGATCGCGCAGCATCGTGAAGCAACGCAGTCCTGGAACCGCATCGCGCAACGTTTGCGTATTGCTGGCCCACAGATGGCCGGACACGAAGCGGAACTGGCGTGCCGCGTGGCGGTGCAGAAAATCCTGCACGGCGGCATCGAACAGCGCCTCGCGGCTGCGCTTGCGGTTCCTGCCCTGCACCACGATGTGAGTGGAAGGTTTGAGGAACGTACTGAGGTCGGCATGCAGCGAGCTGCCCGCGGTCTTGGGCACATGCACAAACAGCCACAGCGGCGGTGCATCCGTTGCTGAAAAATATTGCTCAAATCGGCCGGCGAAGAGGTCTGCTAGCACGTGCAACGGTTCCCCGGGGCCAGCCGGTACCTGGGCCGGCGCCCGGGGGCCTCCCTAACACGCGGTTCGGGGCTCCGCAATTCACCGTCGATGGCCCAGCCCAGCCAGGGGGCCGACCAGACGGGGTGTTCGGGCTGCGCAGGCCGACCGCGCGGACGGCCGGCGGCCGCCGGCTTTGCCAACTCCGGTGCCCGCGGGGTAAGCATCGCCGGGGGGGGCTGCGGCGCCATTCATCTGGGGAACCGCGGCGCCTTCCGGCCAGGGGGCTTTCGCGGCATTCCAGCGCCCCGTAAAATCCCCGCACAAACCTAGCGGGATGTCTCATGTCAACGTCCAACGCGTCGCCCACCCTGCATCTTCATATTGGTACCGAGAAGACCGGCACCACCACGCTGCAATCGATGGCCAACAAGAACCGACAGACCCTGGCAGCGCATGGCGTGTTGTATCCCGAAGCGCCCGGCAAGCAGAATCATGCAGGACTGGCGATCTACGCGTTGAAGAGCGGTGGCAGGCCGGGGCTGCGCCACACGGCTCGGTTGCAAGACGACGAGGACGTCGCCGCCTATCGGCAATCGGTGATGACCCGGTTGCGACAGGAAGTCATCGATTCCGGATGCCCCCATGTGCTGCTTTCGAACGAGCATCTTTCGTCGCGCCTTAGAAACGAAGCCGCCGTTCGGCGGTTGGTCGATGGTTTGCGCGAAACGTCGGACAAGATCCGCGTGTTGATCTATCTGCGCCCGCAATATGAGCTGGTGGTGAGTTCCTATTCGACCTCGGTGAAGTCAGGGCGTGCCACGCCGATCAGGCTGGAGCGCGGCCCCGCGGAGCATTACTACAATTATGACCGGATGCTGGGGTTGTGGGAAAGTGTCGTCGGCATCGAGAACATCCAGGTGCGGCGGTTCCTGCCGCGGGAGTTCACCGGCGGCTCGCTGATATCTGACTTCTTTGCGGCTCTTGGCGTGGAACCGCCGCCGGATTTGCAGGTTCCCGATCCACGCAACAGGTCGCTTGATGCGAATACGCTGGAGTTTCTGCGCATCGTCAATGAGCAGATGCCGAAATTCGTTGACGGAAATCTCAATGAAGCCAGGGCGGATATCCTTGCAGGCCTGCAGCAGATCTCCAGCGGGCCGAAATTCACCGTCTCGGGCGCCGCGCTGGCGGAAATCGATGCAACCTTCACCGCCGCCAATCAAGCGGTCGCGGAGCGATACTTTCCTGGTAGTAGCACGCTGTTTCCCCCCTTCACCGCGGCCGACACGCCACCCAGTCCGCCGCTCGGCGTGCGCGAGGCGGTAGAGATCGGTTTGGCATTGTGGTCCCTGAACGGCCGTCGAAAGCGGCGCGCACGTACGCCAGCATCGACCGACTCCGAACCGGCGGCCGAGGCGGATGTTCCGGCGCGGGGCCGTCGCCGCGGGGGCCGGCGGGCGCTTTGACAACGCAATGAAAGCAGGCCGGGGCTCTGCCCCTGGACCCCGCTGGGGCCGTCACGCGACCGCGTGCCGCGCACGACGGCCCCAGCTTGTCCAAGGGCAGAGCCCTGGCCTTCACTTGTCTAAAATTCAATCGATCGTTCGCGCGCCCTTCCTGCCACGCCCCGGCCGGCCGCGCCATTGCGTTTTGGCCTCGGCGATCTGGCGCTGCTTATAACACCATAGCTGTGCTGCGATCTCCACGGCCTGCGCTACGTCCAGCTCCGGGATTTCACCATCGTCGCGATAGGTCGTTTCGGCAAACAGGCGGCCATTCTCTCGGCCCAGGAAGCGTCGCGCCACGCGCGCGTTGGACGCTGCGAACATCGCCGCGATTCGCTGCATCGTCGCGGCGGGCACGCGAAATTTCGGCCCCGTGGAAATCGCCTCCAATGCCTTCGCCACATCGCCGTGGTCCGGATTGGCGGCACCGTCCACGTAGCGCGGCACATGCTGACGGAATAGGCGCAGGAACTGCAGCGCCCGCGCATCCAGACTCGGGTTGAGACTCGCCGTAACGACAACATCGTCGCCGCGCTCGATGCCCATGAGCGCCAGGAAATCGTCCACCACATCGCCGTTGACCATCGCGGCGCGTTCGAACACGCGCACCACGATTGCCGGGTCGCCAAATGCGTCCGCCCACAGGCTCAGCATTTTTTCGTAATTGTAGTAAAATTCGCGTTCCGACTCCGGCGGCGGGGTTTCGCGGCTACCCCCGGCCTTCAGCATCATCGAGTAGGTGCTGAGATAATATTCCGGCTGGTGGCGCAGATAGGCCACCACCCGCACGTCCGGCGCCAGCTCGTGCAGCATGTCGGCGAGCCGCGCGACCTGGTCCGGCCGGCGCACCCGCGATGAAAGATGTTCGTTGGAAAGCCACACGGTCGCGCAGCCACTGGCGGCGATTTCGGCCCGCAGGCGGCCTGGCAGGGCGGCCTGATAAGCGGCGAGGTCGTCCGGCGTGCGCAGCTCGGCATCACGCATCAGTTCGCGGTTGCCGATGCTGCCGGTGGCATACAATGTCAGGCCCACATGGTTCAGCGGCCCGGGTGCCGCTGGATACAAGATACCGCGCGCGGCGAGCGAAGCTCGGTTGTCCCGCCCGACGGCATGTAGCGTCGTGGTGCCGGTTTTTTGCGTGCCGATGTGCAGGTAGATCGTCGAGGCAACAGGGTTGGGCATTGAAAACGGGTCCAGTTCACACGACCGGCCAAGGTTGACCGGCCATCCCGCCGGATCCTTCGACGTTCCCGGATGATTAAGGGACCCAGTTGGCGCGCGGTGTTAGCGCGGCATCCGCGCCGCCTTCAAGGCCGCGATGCGCCCGCCTTGCGTCTCAGCCAGCCTGCCAGCCGTTCCCATAGCGCCGCCTTGGCGGTCGAGCCCGCGACCATGCCGATATGGCCGGCGGGCGGCACATGCAACTCGGCACCCGGAATGGCGTGGGCCAATGCGCGGGCACTTTCCGGCGGCACGATGCGGTCGCGCCCTGGGGCCGCGACGAAACACGGCAGGCGCAGGTTCTCCGGGCGAACCGGCAATCCCAGCACGCGCCACGTGCCGCCGGCGGGCGTATTGGCGCCGTACCAGTGGCCCAGCGTCTCGCGCGCCACCGGGGCGACGAGCGGGATACCGTCGTTGAGCCAATCCTCCATGGCGACGAACATACGCGCCCTGGCGCTGGCCTGATCCTGCCGGCCGAAATCGCGGTATTTGGCGGCGACACTGCCCGGATCGAGCATGCTGAACAGGATTTGCAGCGCATCGACGGGCATCGTGCCGCCGAACGAGAACGCCGGTTCCAGGGCCGGCAGCAGCGCCGCAACATCCTTCGCCTGTTGCGCGCCGGTGGCCCAGAAATCCCACGGTGCCGCGAGCAGCACCAGCCGCGCCACCAGGTCCGGCCGGCGCTCGGCCGCCGCGACGGTCATCAGCCCGCCCATGCAATAGCCGCACAGCGCTATTTTGCTGCCGCCGGTCAGGGCGACGGCGAACTCCAGCGCACGCTCCAGCCGGCCGGCGATGTAGTCGGACAGCGAAAATTGGCGCTCGATTTCGCCGGGAAACCCCCAGTCAAGCAGCAGCGGACGGATACCGGCGGCGGCCAGATAGCGCAGCATGGAGTGGCCCGGCATCAGATCGAGCACATAGGCGCGGTTGACCAGGCTGGGGACGACGAACAGCGGCACCCCGTCGGCGGGGCCGTAATCCAGCAACTGCGTCGAGCCTTCCGCCCAGATGGTCGGCGGATCGACCAAATCGCGCTGCCAGGGGTGGCGGCGGTAGGCAGCGATGCCTTTCAGCAGCGCCGCGTCAGGTGTCAGGCCGGCGATTTCCTGGGGAATCGAGGGCGAGCCTTCGCTCCAGCTCCGCAACACGGTCTGCCAGGCGCTGGATGGTTGCGTCGCGAGCATCAGGTGCAGCCACAGGGGCCGCGGCCCCCGCCGGCGCAGCGGGCCCGGTGCGTCCGCCCGCTGCATCAGGCGCGCCCGCGGGCAGCAGACGCGCGGCGCGCTCCGCGGTCTCGGCCCAGAGTGTGACGAGGCGGGTCCATGCGTCGACCATCTCGCGATCGGTGGCGAGCGCGGTGAGCTCGCTTTGCCAAATCGTGATCCAGTCCCGCGCCTGGCCCTGCGGATCGGGAAAGGGCGGGTCGCCCTGCCCGTGCGGCATGTGTCATTCCCTCACCCCCGAGGGGGCGAGCTTACTCCCGGGGGAGAGAAAAGGAAAAAGGCCGGGGCTCTGCCCCTGGACCCCGTCACGCCGGAGGCGTGCTGCGCACGACGGGGCCGGCGGCCCCAAACCCCCACTCATTTAAGACACCGGCGGCGCGCCGGCGGGGGTCCAGGGGGCAGAGCCCCTGGCCTTACTTCTATATACTTTGCCGATGATCCGGCTGACCGACCTGAAACTCCCCCTGAACCACCCCCCCGAAGCCCTGCCGGCCGCGGTGCTGGCGCGCCTCGGCGTCGCACCGGAGACCTTGACTGTGTTCCGCCGCGCCGCCGACGCGCGGCGGCGCGGTGCCATCCGGCTGATCTACACGCTGGATGTCGAGGTACCGGACGAAGCTTCGGTGCTGGCGCGATTCGCCGGCGATCCGCACGTGAGCGTGACGCCCGATATGGAGTATCGCCTGCCGGTGCGGGCGCCGGCGGCGGACCGGGCGCGGCCATTGGTGATCGGCGCCGGGCCGTGCGGTCTGTTCGCGGCGCTGACGCTCGCGGAAATGGGATTTCGCCCCATCGTACTGGAGCGCGGCCGCGTGGTGCGCGAACGCACGCGCGACACTTTTGGCCTGTGGCGCAAATCCGTGCTGAACCCGGAAAGCAACGTGCAGTTTGGCGAGGGCGGTGCCGGCACGTTCTCCGACGGCAAACTTTATTCCGGCATCAAGGACCCCGCGCATCTGGGCCGGCGCGTGCTGGAGGTTTTTGTGCGCGCCGGTGCGCCGCCGGAAATCATGTGGGTCAACAAGCCGCATATCGGCACGTTCCGGCTGGTTTCCGTGGTCGAGGCGATGCGCGCCGACATCGAGCGGCTCGGCGGCGAGTACCGTTTTGGCGCGCGCGTCGAACGGTTATTGATCGAGGGCACCCCGCGCCGCATTGCCGGCGTGCGGCTGGCAAGCGGCGAGGAGATCGCTTCCGATCACATCGTGCTGGCGCCGGGCCATTCCGCGCGCGACCTGTTTGCCTCGTTGCTGGAAAGCGGCGTTCATCTCGACAAAAAACCGTTCTCGATCGGCGTTCGGATCGAACACCCGCAATCGCTGATCGACCGCGCGCGCTACGGCGCCGACGCCGGCAACAAGATTCTCGGCGCGGCGGATTACAAGCTGGTGCATCATTGCAGCAACGGACGTTCCGTCTACAGTTTTTGCATGTGCCCGGGCGGCACCGTGGTCGCGGCCGCGAGCGAGCCCGGCGGCGTGGTGACGAACGGCATGAGCCAATATTCGCGCGCGGAACGCAACGCCAATGCCGGCATCGTGGTCGGCATCGAGCCGCGCGATTTCCCCGGCGATGTGCTGGCCGGCGTGGAATTGCAACGGCGGCTGGAGCGGGCGGCGTTCACCGCCGGCGGCGATACCTATCGGGCGCCCGGCCAGCTGGTCGGCGATTTTCTCGTCGGACGGCCGAGCCAGTCGTTCGGCGCCGTGATCCCGTCCTACAGACCAGGCGTGGTGCCATCCGACCTGGCTTCGATCCTGCCGGACTACGCGGTGGCGGCGATGCGCGAGGCGCTGCCGATGTTCGGCCGCAAGATCGCCGGCTTCGACCGGCCCGATGCGATCATGACCGGCGTGGAGACGCGCACCAGCGCGCCGATCCGCATCACCCGCGGCGCCGACATGCAGAGTGTGAACACACGCGGCCTGTATCCGGCGGGCGAGGGCGCGGGCTACGCCGGCGGCATTCTCTCCGCCGCCGTCGACGGCATCCGCGTGGCGGAGGCAATCGGCCTGAGTTTGGCGCGCGGCGCCGCCTCCTTGGCGGCGGATTGAGGCGCCCGGTTTACGTTTACGACGTCAACTGACCAATTCGATCAGCTGATTGCTTGACGGCACCCCTTCCGGCCGCATGATGCGCGGATGTCCGCCACCGCGACCAACCCTCGCGCCGAAGCGCGGCGCGAGCGCCTGATCGACGCCGCGCAGGCGGTGTTTGCGCGCGAAGGGCTGCGCGGCGCCAGCATGGAACGCATCGCCGCGGAGGCCGGCGTCGCGCGGGCGACCGCCTACGCGTATTTCTCCGACAAGGAAGATGCGTTTCGCCAGGTCGCGGGGCGGCTGGCCGAGCAAATGGTGGCGTTATTTGAGGCCGCATTGGCCGGACCCGAGCCGGCTTCGGTGCGCATCCGGGCCGCGCTACAAGCCAAGCACGAACTGACGTTCCGCGTGGCGCGGCAATCACCCTTTGCCGCCGATCTGTTTGCCGCGAAAGATCGGCTGGCCGGCCCGGCATTCGCGGATGCCGAGCAGCGGATCGTCGCGGCGCTGGCGGTTGCGGTGGCGGAGCTCGGTGTGGCCTGCCCCGCCGCGACGGCGCAGGTGCTGCTGGCGGCAAGCACGGGTGTCGCCAACGCGGCGCCGGACCTGGCATCGTTGGCGGCTCAAACGGCGCTGCTGGTGGACGCGATGCTGCGCGGGCTGGCGACGTAACGATCGCGCACTTTTCAGGCCGCGTTGGCAACCTGCACGCTCACACGCAGCCCGGCCGTGGCCAGCATGTTGACCAATGTATCGAGGCTGAACAGGTCGATCTTGCCACGCATCAGATCGGAGAGGCGCGGCTGGGTTACGCCGAGCTGCCGCGCCGCTTCGGCCTGGCTGATTCCGGCGCTAGCAATATGATCCCGTAGAGCGGTCATCAGCGCCGCCCGCAGCCGCATGTTTTCCGCGGCCGCTGGTGTTTCCTCAATGGCATCCCAGATGCTGTCGAAGCGCTGCGCGGTCATGCGCGCCCCATACAATATTTTGTATGAACTGCCAAGCCCGCGCAGTAATCGACTCTCGCAGGAAGGCCAGGGCTCTGCCCTGGACCCGCTGGGGCCGGAGGCCCCAGACCCCGATTCCTAAAGAGTCGTTGAGGGAACGGCGAAGCCAAAAAATCCAAGACATTTAATAGCTTCGCAAAGAAGCGTGGAAAGCGACTCACCGCCGAAGAAGGAATCAAAAAAGCTCTTGCCCCTTCGAGAACGCACCACTCGTATCGTCCACATAACCAAGAGATTAAAAGTTTTTTGTTTCTTTTTTTCAAAAAAGAAATACTTCCTTGCTTCGTCCCTGTGCACTCTTTACGCTGGTTGGTATTATGCCACGACGGTGGGACCGCAAGGGCGTCCCGCCCTACGTCCTTACCGCTCCTGCAATCTGGCCAGCAGAAAATCGCGGAACACGGCAACCCGTTTCGAGTTCCGCAGCTCCTCCGGATACACGAAAAAACAATCCACCTTGGGCCGCGGCGCGTCCGGCAGCAGCCGCACCAGCCCGTCCAGCTCCGCGCCAAGCCAATCCGGCAACGATCCAATCCCGAGGCCCGACTTGATGATGGTCAACATGCTGGCCAGGTTGTTTACCTCCAGCACCGATTTGCGCGGCGAGCCCGGCCGCCGCCCCGCATGCGCCAGCCAGTTGATGTCCGCCACCGGCGGATGGTAATCGCCGAACAGAACGATCCGGTGGTCGTCGAGCGCCTCGAGACTCGCCGGCGTGCCGTGCTTGGCGAGATACGCGGGCGCGGCGCAAACAATCCAGTCGATCTCCATCAAGTGCCGCTGGATTAAATCCGGCTGCCGCGGCGGGTGCATGCGGATCGCCACATCCGCCTCGCGCATCGCCAGATCGAGGTCGCCATCGTCGAGCAGAAGGCTGACGGAAACCTCGGGATGCGCCTCCAGGAACGGCGGCAGCCGCGGCGCCAGCCAGGAACTGCCGAACCCGACGGTCGTTGTTACCTTAAGCTGCCCGGCCGCCTTGTCGCGGCTTTCGGTCAGCAGCGCCTCGGTCATCGCCAGCTTGGCGAACACCTCGCGCACCGTGCGGTTCAGCTGCTCGCCCTGCTCGGTCAGGATCAGCCCGCGCGCATGCCGGTGGAACAGCGGCACGCTCAGCGCCTCCTCCAGCGCCGAGATCTGCCGGCTCACCGCCGACTGGCTCAAATTCAGCGTGTCGCCGGCGTGGGTGAAACTGCCGGCCTCCGCCACCGCGTGGAAGACCCGCAGCTTGTCCCAGTCCATGATGCTCCCCGTCTCCCGCCCGGCTCAGCCGGCGCGCGTCAAGCCACTTCCAGCGCCGGACCGTGGGCTGTTTCGGTCAGCCACCTTTCCGCTTCCAGCGCCGCCATGCAACCCGTTCCGGCGGCCGTCACCGCCTGACGGAAGATTTTGTCCTGCACGTCTCCCGCCGCGAACACCCCGTCGATGGAGGTCCGGGTGCTGCCGGGCACCGTTTTTATGTAGCCCTCGTTGTCCATCTCCAGCCAATCGGCGAATACCGACGTATTCGGCGTGTGCCCAATGGCCACGAACACCCCGTCCACGTCCAGCACGGTCTCCTCGCCGGTGCGCAAATTGGAAATCCGCGCGCCGGTCACGACGCGGGGCGTGCCGCCGCCGAGAATTTCCTCCACCGCGCTGTCCCACACCACGCTGATCCTGGGATGCTCGAACAGCCGCCGCTGCAGGATCTTCTCGGCGCGCAGCTTGTCGCGGCGGTGGATCAGGGTGACGTGCGCGGCGTGGTGAGTCAGGAACAGCGCCTCCTCAACCGCGGTATTGCCGCCGCCGACCACGGCCACGCGCTTGCCGCGATAGAAGAACCCGTCGCACGTGGCGCAGGCCGAAACGCCGGCGCCCTGGTAATGCTGCTCGGAGGGCAGCCCGAGCCAGCGCGCCTGCGCGCCAGTGGCAATCACCACGGTGTCGGCCAACCACACATCACCGGAATCGCCGGTGCAGCGGAACGGCCGCGCCGAAAAATCCACCGACATGATCAGGTCATGGAAAATCTCGGTGCCGACGTGGCGCGACTGCGCCTCCATCTGCTCCATCAGAAACGGCCCCTGGATGGCATCGGCGAAGCCGGGATAATTCTCCACATCCGAGGTGATCATGAGCTGCCCGCCCGGCTGCATGCCGGCCACCAGCATGGGGGCGAGGCCGGCGCGCGCGGCGTAGATCGCGGCAGTGTAGCCGGCCGGGCCGGCGCCGATGACGAGCAGGCGGGTGCGATGGGTGGTCATGTTTCCAGGTCACATAGAAGGCAACGAGTCGGGGCAATATCGGGGTGCGGACTGCCGGTAACAAGTAAGGCCAGGGGCTCTGCCCCTGGACCCCGCTGGGGCCGTCACGCCTTGGCGTGCTGCGCACGACGGCCCCAGACCCCATTTAATGGCTTCGCCGCGAACATGGGGAAAAGCCGCGCAGCGCTAATGGGGGTCTGGGGCCGCCGGCCCCAGCGGGGGTCCAGGGGGCAGAGCCCCTGGCCTTCTTCTACCTTTGCGATCGGCCAGTCTTGTAATAATATTGCGTCAACAGCCGCCCGGACGGCACTTGTGAGTAACGCCATGAAGCCCCAAAGCTTTGATTTGCCCGACATTGACGCCATCGACCGCCGCATTCTGATCGAGCTGCAGGCCGACGGCCGCATGACCAACGTGGAGCTTGCCCGCCGCGCCGGCATTTCCGCCCCGCCCTGCCTGCGCCGTGTGCGCCGCCTCGAGGAAGCCGGCATTATCCGCGGCTACCATGCCGAGACCGACCCGCAGAAGCTCGGTTTCGCCATTACGTTCTTCGTCATTGTCGGCCTCGACAGCCAGAAGGAGGCGGCGCTGGCCGCGTTCGAGCGCATGGTGGCGGCCTGGCCGGAGGTGCGCGAGTGCCACATGATCCGCGGCGGCGGCGATTTTCTGCTGCGCCTGGTGGCGCGCGACACGGCGCAGGAAAACGAGCTGACCCGCAAGCTGACCGAGTCGCCGAATGTCGGCCGCGTGCAGACGCTGCAAACCATCCGCACCAGCCGCACGCTGGCGGGGGTGCCGTTGTAGCGTTTCGGCCGTTGTTGCCGCGGCGGTGCGCGGCTCGGATTACCGCTTCAGCAGGCCCGCCCCGAGCAGGATGACGCCCAGCACCAACGCGCCCTCGGTCACCAGGGGCGGAATGACATGCGGTGTGCTTTGCGTGGTTTGCAACTTGAGATCGCCAACGCGGGCAACATCGGTGGTTTGCCGCGTGGTGAACATCGGCACCGTGAGGCCCACCAGTCCCAGCAGAACCAGCAGCGCGCCGCCGAACATCAGACCACTCGTCGCCGAACGAAACACGCCAACCTCCGTTGCAGGATCGATACGCCGTCGCACCCCGGCGAGATCCCACGTTGAAACGTGGAAATCGCCGGAAGGTTCCGCGATGGCTGGGTGGCGAGCCTAGACCGTGCTGATGGCGCCGAGGAACCAGAGTACGACGAGGACGAGAAGAACAACACCGAGCGCGCCGCCGAGGCCGCGTCCACCGTAACGGTTATACCCGTAATAACCGCCGCCGCCGCCGAACAGCAAGATCAGCACGACGATAATGAGAAGCGTACTCATGGCACATTTTTCCAATCATTGACCGGCTCGGCCGCACCGGTCATCATCGGAACGGTCGCCCAAACGCCATATTCAGAGAATTTATGAGCTGTTACGGCGTGGCTTTGACGGCCGCCTTGTCGATGGCCTGCCCGGTCGCGGATATGTCCTGTCCGGCGCCCGCGGTGGTATGGCAGGCACTCAGCAAGGGCGCGGCGGCAACCAGAGCAAGCATGGTGAGGCCGAGGGCGATTTTACGGTGCATGGTGAGTTTCTTTCCGTGTTGGGAGATGTAAGCTGTCGTACGCGCCCGGTTGATCATCAAATCATTATCGTAATATGATAGCAACAGCGGCCGCAAGGCAGCAAACACAGCGCGGCGTTGAAGGAATTGAACCGGGAGAAGCCAGCGGCGCAGGTTTTTTCATGCCGGTGGCGACTTTCTCTAACATGGGGCGAGAGCAACGGCATTTCAAGGTGCGTCAGCCCTGACGCACAAGACGCCACTGCAACGCAAGCGCGCGAACCCTCTTTGCGGAATTTCGTTGTGTTGCAAGATTATTCGGCTCAGCCACCGAGCAAGAATGAATGGGGGTCTGGGGCCGTCGTGCGCAGCACGCCAAGGCGTGACGGCCCCGTCGTGCGCAGCACGCCTCCGGCGTGACGGGTCCAGGGCAGAGCCCTGGCCTTTCTAACCTTACCTAGCGCTAATGGGGCAAAGCCCCTTGGCCGTCCTTACTTCGCCGGCCTCAGCCCAACCTGCCCAGCAATAATTCGGTCGACCAGCCGCGTGGGCAACAGCCGCGGGATGGTCCAGTTGGTGAGCTTGCCGATCACCACGGCGTAGCGCGCGGCGGGCTTGGCGGTGTTCAGCGCGGTCCAGATCACCTCGGCGACTTTCTCGGGCTTGTATCCGGCGCGGCCCGATTTCAGCGCCCAGTCCCGGTAGCGGCGCAGCGGCGCCCCATACGGCGTCGCCGCCAGGGCATCGAGCGGCACGTCCTCCGCCTTGTCCCAGATCGGCGTCGCGACCGCGCCGGGCGCCACGATGATGACATCGATGCCGAACAGCATCAGTTCCCGGCGCAGGGTTTCGGAGAGCCCCTCCAGTGCGTGCTTGGCCGCGACATAGGCGCCCAGGAACGGCCCACCGATCTTGCCGCCGACCGAGGAGATATTGACGATGCGCCCGGGCAGGCCGGTCAGCGCGGGGTCGGTGCCGAGCAGCGGCAGGAACGCCTGCGTGACGATCAGCGGGCCGACCAGATTCACCTCGATCTGGTCGCGGAACTCGGCGATCGGCTGCAAGGCGAGCGGCCCCGGCAGGGCGACGCCGGCGTTGTTGACCAGGCCGCACAGGCGCGCGCCCGCCAGTGCCTGGCGCACCTGCGATGCGGCCACATACACGGCCGTCTCGTCGCGCACGTCGAACACCAGCGGGGTGAATTTGTCCCCGAGCTCGGCTTGCAGCCTGGCCGCCGCCTCCGGCCGGCGAACGCTGCCGAACACATGCGCGCCGCCCGCGGCGAGCCGGCGCGCCGTGGCCGCCCCGATGCCGGTGGAAACGCCGGTAACGACGACGGTAGCGACCATCTTGCGAGCCCTGCGGTGTGCGCGCGCACCATGCGGCGACCACCGCCGCCTGTCACGCGAAGGCGGCGAGCCCGATCAGGTTACCGCCGGGGTCGCGCACAAAAATCTCGTCGGCGCCGTAGAACGTGGTGCGCCGGGCAACCACGATGTCGGCCGCCTCGCCGAGGGCCGCAATCACCGGGTCCAAGGCCGCGACACTGATATAGACCACGCCGCCACCACCCGCGCCGATGTCAACCTTCAGATCCTCGCTGGCCGAAGCTCGGGTTTGCAGCATGATCTGGGCGCCGTCACGGGCCACGATGGCGAACACGTAAGGGCTAGCCTCCGGCACCGTGGTGATGACCGCGAAGCCCAGGCCGCCCACCCAGAACGGCAGCACGGGCTCGATGGCCTCCACGATCAGGATAGGGGCGACACTCTTTACTTCGATCGATTGGGTCACGGCTGCCTCCTGCTGGTCGGCGGAGTTTGGCCGCGATACCCGTGCGCCGTCAAGAACAAAACGTGAACAAATGGTTAAATCATCTGTCCCGGGATGGGTGAGAGGCCGATCAACTGGGCGTGAAAGTGCAGCATGGCGGCCCACAGCGCGACGCCGGTGAGCCACACCCACCAGGGTATTTCACCCGGCACAAAGCGGTTTCGGCCGGCGGCGATGGCGCCGAACGGCAGAATGGACGTGGTGGCGCTCAGGCGCGCCCAGGCGGCCGGATCGCGCGCGGCGATCTTCGCGTCGATCGAGGGCATGCCGGCCAGGGCGGTCGCACCAAACGTGCCGAAGAACAGCAGCGCGGCAAGGTCGCCGTTGCCGAGCACATGCACCAGCGCCCACAGCGAAAAGGCGCACATCATCGGGTGGCGCGTGATGCGGGTCACGCCGCGCGGGCCGGCCTCGCCCAGCGTCTGGCCGGTAAGCGTCGGGTTGGCGCCGGCCAGCGAGGCCACGAAAAGCACGAACGCCGGCAGCATCAGGGCGACCAGCACCCAGTACGCGCCTGGTGGGAGCGACCATAGCGGCTCCGTGCCGGCATGGCGAAACGCCTGGATCAGCAGCACGAGGGCGGCGATGGAGAGCACCGAATAGACGCCGGCGAACGCGCGCTCACCGAGCCGGCGCACCAGCGCGGCGCGCAGCGTGGTGCCGGAAATGCCGATGTGGATGGCCAGCCATAAGGCGGCCGCGAGTGCCAGGTTGCTCATGGTCGTTCTCCCCGCCGCGTGCATGTAGCATGTTAGTGAAAGATTAAGCGAGGAAGGCCGGGGCTCTGCCCCTGGACCCCGCTGGGGCCGGAGGCCCCAGACCCCATTCATTAAGAATCGTTTGTGGAAACGGCGAAGCATGAATGGGGGTCTGGGGCCGCCGGCCCCAGCGGGGGGTCCAGGGGGGCAGAGCCCCCTGGCCTTCCTTTCCGCCGCACCCCACTATCCAGGCCATGGGAGATATGCTGCTCGACGTAAAAGGCCTCGCCTGTCCGCTGCCCGTGCTGCGCGCCAACCGCGCGCTGCGCGGCCTGCTGCCCGGCGACAAGCTGCGCGTGCTCGCCACCGACCGCGCCGCGGTGGCGGATTTCCGCAGCTTCTGCCACGAGACCGGCCACGAACTGCTATCCTTCGCCGAGGAGGCCGGCGTGTTCAGCTTCACCATCCGCCGCCGCGCCGACCCGCCCGGGCCGCCGGCATGAAGCGCGTCGCACTGTTCACCCACCACGATTGCCTGGCGCACGATCCCGGCGCCGGCCACCCGGAATGTCCCGCCCGCCTGCGCGCCATCCTGGCCGCACTCGATCATCCCGATTTCGTCGGCTTGCTGCGCGAACAGGCGCCGGAAGCGAGTTTCGAGCAACTGACGCTGGTGCATCCCGCCGCCTACGTGCGCGCCATGTTCGATCTGGCACCGGCGGCGGGCGAAGTGATCGCCCTCGATGCCGATACGTTCGTCAACGAAGCAAGCCTCGGCGCGGCGCGGCGCGCGGCCGGCGGCGTCATTGCCGGTGTCGATGCGGTGATGGAAGGATGGGCCGACGCCGCGTTCGCGGCCGTGCGCCCGCCTGGCCACCACGCGGAGCCGGCGCGGCCGATGGGATTCTGCCTGTTCGCGTCAGTGGCCGTGGCGGCCCAACATGCCCGCCGGCGCTGGGGATTGCGCCGCATCGCGGTGGTCGATTTCGACGTCCATCACGGCAACGGCACGCAGGATATATTCTATCGGGACCCAGACCTGTTCTACGCCAGCTCCCATCAATTGCCGTGCTACCCCGGCACCGGCGCCAGCACCGAGCACGGCGCCGCCCGCAACGTGGTGAACATGCCGCTGTCGCCGGGCGCCGGATCGATGGAATTCCGCGAGGCATGGGAATATCTCGGCCTGCCGGCGCTCGCCGCGTTCGCGCCGGAGTTGCTGCTGGTGTCGGCCGGCTTCGATGCGCACCGCGCCGATCCGCTGGCGCAATTGCGGCTGAACACGCTGGATTTCGGCTGGATCACGGACCGGCTGCTGGCGGTCGCGGACAGCACATGTGGTGGCCGGATCGTATCGGCGCTGGAAGGCGGCTACGATCTCGATGCCCTGGCCGCGTCGGCTTCGTTGCACGTACGGAGGTTGATGCGGCTGTAGCGGCCGATGCTAAAGCATTGTTGGTTGAGGCTGCCTGGCTTCGCCGACCAGGGCTCTGCCCTGGACCCGCTGGGGCCGGAGGCCCCAGACCCCATTCATTATGAATCGTTTGTGGAAACGGCGAAGCCAAAAATCCATGTTATTTATAGGCTTCGCCGAGAAACCAGGAAAAGCCGCGCAGCGCTAATGGGGGTCTGGGGCCTCCGGCCCCAGCGGGTCCAGGGCAGAGCCCTGGCCTTCCTGGAAGAGTCGATCATTACGCCGGTTGGTATTACTTAGCTTACTGCTCCCAGCGCCAGCACGCTCCCGGCGGCGTCGGCGGAAATGTAGAGCGTGCCATCCGCACCCGCGGCAATGCCAGCGAATGGGCCCATGGGGCCAGAAAGTGGCGGAACCGCGCGCAGGAATTTCGGGACCACACCGGGCGGCGGGCCGACCGGCAGGGCCCCGGCAATGGTGCGGCGAGCGCCACCCGCCAGGTCGTATTCAACCAGTTCGCGGGCGAGCGCATCGACGACGTAAAGCCGCCCGCCAACTACAACAATGCCTTGCGGGGCCTGCAAGCCATCCAGCACCGTTTCGGCCTTGCCGCCGGCGAGGCGGGCAACCCTTCCGCCTTCGGCCTCCGAAACGAGGCAGCCGCCGTCCGGCGCGATCGCCACGCCCATGGGTTCCTTCAGGCCGCTGGCCAGAACTTCCACGTTGCCCGACCGCACCGACAGCACGCGGCCGGTGCCCGCCTCGGCGAACACCACGCCGCCACCCGGCGCGATCGCCACGCCATAGAGCCGGTCGAAGCCCTCCGCGAGGATTTCGCTTTCATGTTGGGCGGGCCGCCAGCGCGCGACCTGGCCATTCGCGGTGGTGACAACCAGCTCGCCGGCGCCTGAAACGGCGACACCGCGGGTATATCCCGGGCTGCCTGGCGTGAACAGCATGCCCGCGACCCGCGGCGCCGTTCCGGGTTCGAGCATGTAACAATAAGCCCCGTCGGCGACGTAGAGCAGGCCGTCCGCGCCGATCGCGAGCCCCAGCGGCCAACTCAGGCCATCCGGCACCAATGCGTTTATGTGGCCGCCGGCCAGGATTTCGTTGATCTGGCCGGAAATGCTGGAGACGAACATCCGCTCGCCGACGAAGGTTACGTTGTCGAGTCCCGGCGCGATATCCGCCAGCACCACCCGCGCGCCGGTGCTGGGATCGATGCGCAGCACCTGGCCGCTGGCCACCTGCGTCGATACAATCTGGCCGCGAGAGTCGAATTTGACGGAGTCGGGCACGCCGAGGCCGCCGGCGATCGTTTCCGGCGCGCCACCCGCGAGTGCGACGCGCCAAATTTCGTTGGTTCCCATCACCGGAACGTACAGCATGCCGTCCGGCCCCACTTCCATGGCGTTCGGCATCGGCACATCCGCGAGCAACACGCGCGGCGCGCCGCCATCGAGCGGTAATTCCATAATGCGGCCGCCGGGGCGGCATTCGCCGGCGAACAGGCGGCCCTGATGGAACGTGATCGGATTGGCGCATGGCATGTCGCCGTTAATGATGCGCACCGTTCCGTTCGGCGCGCGCATGCTGACGCGTCCCTCGGTGAACTCGGTCACGTAGAAATTTCCTTCGGGGTCGAACACCAGATCGTCGGGGCCGACGATGTCGCCGCCCATCGGGCTGATGGTTTCGATGGCGCCGGTGGCAACGTCGATGGCGCTGATCTGGCTGCCGGAGACCTGCGCCACGTAAATACGTCCGTCGGGCCCGGTGCGCAGCCCGTTGGCGCCGAACAGACGGCTGGGCGGCGTGAGGGAGCGCAGGGACCAGCCCTCGGCCAGGCGGGGATGTTGGGATGGAGTGTAGCGCCCTGGTTGCGGGGGCATGCGGGGAGCCTCGAAGGTGGTGCGGGGAGAGCTTAACATCGGGGTGGGTTGGGGCGAAAACG
>Ga0181531_10000350_pt1 | contig 31795 bp, 21 predicted proteins | sample PEATcosm2014_Bin_38_FD_119743 | JGI IMG/M metagenome (GOLD analysis project Ga0181531, IMG submission 119743) | Peatland microbial communities from MTU Mesocosm Facility, Houghton, MI, USA - PEATcosm2014_Bin11_10_metaG | ecosystem: Environmental > Terrestrial > Soil > Wetlands > Peat | place...
CGGTCAAAGTCGTCGGAATCGGAGGCGCGGCCGATGTTCTCGGCGGTGGGACTGTCGGCGCTCATGGAGAGCGACTGGCCTTTGACCAAAGGGGTGGTGTGATTCTTGCGTACTACCGAGATGCGGCCGCCGAGCACGTTGACCACGCTGCCGTCGTCGAAGTTGTCCATGCGGAAGGTGGCGCGGCCGGTGGCTTCGGCGGTGAAGTCGCCGCCGGTGACGCTGAAGTAGTCGTTGTCCGCGGGTGACACGTAAAAGGAAGCGGCGCCCTGGCGCAGAATCAGGCGTGTGGTGCGCGCGCCATCTTCCAGAGAAAGGTCGTAGAACTCGAGGACGGTGTTCTCGCTGAGAAAGGCCATGTTGCCGTTCTCAAACTCGATTTCGGCGCGGCCGCTGTCGGTGGCCAGGACGTAGCCTTCGCGGATGGGCAGATTGAGGGCGGCAGTTTCCCAGATGGCTTTGGGGTCGCTCAGCGGGTCGCCGTGAGTGTCGCGGGTGAAGCGCACGTCGCCTTGGACGAGGCTGAGGCGGATGATGCGGGCGTGGCCGTCGGCGGAGGCGGGAGGCGGGGTGGCGGCGAAAGCGAGGATGACGGCCAGAGCGGCTACGAATGAGATGAGGCGTGCTGAGCGGCGCATAGGAACCTCGTGTTTAAACTTCTGTCTAACGTTCTGTCTAACCTCGCGTCTCGGGGGGAACGCGGCATCCGGTGAGTAACGTTCAAATCATTAGACGTTCTCGGTGAGATTGGCGGATACGGGGGATAGTGGACCGGTGTGGCCGCCGCGTCAAGGCAGGCAGCGTAACGGGGACGCGCTGCCGCAACCATGGTGGGGTACCCCCCCTAGTTTCGCGTAAGTGTTCATTGCAAAGGAGATGAACTCCTTTGTTTTGATACACGTTTGTAAGTGTTCATTCTGTTCGGGTTATCGGGGCCATTGGATGGCGAGTTGGTTACCTCATTTCCGCTCTCGGAGACGGAACTTCGAAGGGCTTGATTTCGAGTACGGGCGCGAACCGAGGGTGCGGGCGCCCTGCGCCAGGACGGCGCAGATGCTGCGGATGCCGAACCCAGTATACATGATTTGACGTGATTGTCAAGATAATGCGGCGATGATTGTAGGGCAGGAGAGTGCTGGGCCGGAGGCGGGTTCGCTGCGTTGCCGGGAGCTGAGTGTGGCGGCAGAAAAGCGCACAGACTGAAAGTCTGTGCTCCACAAAGCGTAGCGCGCTTTTTGCGGGAAGCAATGTTCACCGATGTGGCGGAGAAGAAGTGAAGGGTGCTTTCGGGGCACGGAATCGTGGCTAGGCGGACGGCTGGGCCTGTCGTAACAGCCTGGGCGTGGCGGCAGGAAAGCGCACAGACTGAAGTCTGTGCCATCAAAGCGAACGGCGCTTGGCGCAAAACAGGAAGGCATGGCAAGGGTCTTCCGAGCAGCGGTCAAGTGATTGTGCGGATTCCAGTTATCGAAAAATTGACGGGGAAGATTCTTGACAGGTGGCGAGCATGCCAGTAGGGTTTTGTCGATAGCCTGCCGCGCGAAGGTACGCCGCGAAAGTTCACGTACCTTGGAGTGGCGGGTGCGTGGGGGAGTCTCGAAGCAACTTCTGACTTGCGAGCCGCAGGTGAAGAAGTAGAAGTGGGCCCGACCTCCGTCTAAAGCTCGAACGCATGAGACTTGAGTTTGCCGCGAAGTCGAGCGCAAGTCTCGAAGGCAGCACATTTTCATATCTCAAACGAAGTGGGATCTGAGGGGAACATGCATAAGACTTATAGCTTGCTGGTGGCCGTGGTGTTGCTCGTGGGGTTTGCTTGGGCAGGAGAGAAAGCGTACGGGCAAGGAGGGGCGACCGGAGCGATCAGCGGAGTGGTGACCGACAGCAGCGGGGCTGCGGTGGCGGACGCGGAAGTGCAGATTATCGACACAAAGACGGCGCAGGTGACACGCAAGCTGCCGAGCGGGTCTGATGGGACATTCGTGGTGGCGCTGTTGCCTCCGGGAACGTATGAGATAGCGGTGAACAAGAGCGGATTCTCGGAAGCAAAGTCCGCAGAAATAGAAGTGCGGATTACGGAGACCACGAAGATCACCATTGCGCTGAAGCCGGGCGCGGTGACGGAAGTGGTGCAGGTGACGGCGCAGGTAGCGAGCGTCAACACGGTGAATGCCACGACGGGACAGTCCATCGAACAAAACACCGTGCGCACGCTGCCGCTGGCGACGCAGAACTTCCAAGAGTTGCTGACACTTTCGGCGGGGGCGCAAAGCGAGCTGAACTCCTCGACGCAATTAGGGCGTGGAGATGTGCGCATCAACGTGAACGGGCAGCGCGAAGACAACAACAATTACCTGATCGAAGGAATTTCGGCGACGGACTACAACGTAGCGGAGCTGACGAATACGCCGCTGCCGAACGCCGACGTGATTCAGGAGTTCAAGGTGCAGACGTCGCTGTACGACGCGAGCCAGGGGCGCAACGGCGGCGGGAACATCAACGCCATCCTGAAGACGGGCGGGCAGCAGTATCACGGGGACGCGTACGAATTTTTCCGTAACGACGCGCTGGACGCGAACGATTTCTTTCTGAACCGCGCGGGGCAGGCGCGGCCGGAGGTGCGGCAGAACATTTTTGGGGGTAGTTTCGGCGGACCGGTGGTGACCCCGAAGCTGGGCTACTTTTTTGTGAATTACCAAGGGACGCGGCAAGTGAGCGGTGACTCCCCGGGAACGATCATCAGCACGACGCTGCCGATTTTGCCAACGGCGCGGGATGCGGCGACGCTGGAATCGACGTTCAGCAGCCCGGCCGCGGGAACGTGCGCGGCGCAGCCACTGACGTCCATCGATCCGGTGGTTTTGGCGCTGCTCAACGCAAAGAGCAGCCAATTCGGCGGAGGCAACGGGGGGTACCTGTTTCCCTCGATCGCCGGGACTCCCGGCATAACCGTGGATCCGACGAGCTGCTCGGCGAGCGTGAATACCGGGTCGTTCACGTTCAGCAAACCGGGAACCTACAACGACGACCAGTTCACCAGCAACTGGGACCACGAATTCAACAGCGGGGTGGACAAACTTTCGGCGCGGGTCTTTTATTCGAATACCATCACGGTTGAGCCTTTTGGCGCAGGCGGTTTGCAAGCGTCGCTGGGCGGAGGCATTGCCGCGACGGACTTGAATTTTCCGTACACGCTGCCGGTGCGCGGGAGGTTTTTCTCCATCGCGGAAACACATCTTTTTTCGCCCACGCTGGTCAATGAATTCCGCTTTGGGCTAGACCACATCAATAACGCATCGATCAACACGAACCCGGACGGAGTGACGGCGACGGCGCTGGGCATCAACCGGCCAACCAACAATCTGACGGATAGCATTTACAAATTCACGTTCAACTCAACGGGTTTTCAGTTGGGCCCAACGCCGCAGGCGAACCAGGCGCAGACGCAGAACAATTACACGTTTCTCGATACGGTGTCCTGGGTGCATGGGGCGCACGTGATCCGGCTGGGCGGAGAGATTGACTACGTCAATCTGGACAAATTGTTTCCGCAGGTGTTCAACGGGCAGTTGTTCTTTTCGAGCGACGAAGGCAGCTTCAGCGACTTTCAGTCTTTTCTCGAAGGCGCGCCGACCGGGAGCTTTGGTGGAGGCGGAGTATACAATCACCAGTACAAACAGGACGATTTTGCGGTGTTTGCGCAGGACGACTGGAAAGCCACGAAAAACCTGACGCTGAATCTGGGACTGCGGACGGAAATATTGGGCGCGTTTGTGGACGGGGACTGCCACATCGGAAATATCCAGTCCTCGTTGACGCTGAAGGAAGAGAACCCGTTTGTGTATCCGGGTTGCGTAAATACGTTAGGCGTCGCGGGCTTGACGGGTTCGGGGAACGGCTCGACGTTTAACAATCAATACTCCACCGGGCTGGGGCCACGTGTCGGCTTGGCGTATGACCTGTTTGGAAAGCACACGACCACCATTCGCGCCGGTTACGGAATTTATTATGTGCGCGAAGACGTGGGCGCGGTGGACCAACTGAGTTTTCAGGCGCCGTTTCTGCCGATTGCCGGGGCGGGCGGGGCACCTGGAAGCTTGACGAACTTTTTCGCGCCGTGCGCGGCGAGCAATCCCGCGCCGCAGAACCCGTATTGCGCCGGAGGCGGCACGAATCCCAATGGCCTGCCGGCGGCCGGGGTGCTGAGTTCAGATTTCCTGGGGTGCCTCTCGGTGCTGCAGGGATTTACGGGGGGCGATCCGACGCAATCGCCGATTTACGCGAACCAAGCTGGGTGCAATGGCGTGGGATCGAGCAACTTGTTTGTGCTGGAAGTGCCGCGGCATTTCAAGGTGCCAAACACGCAACAGTGGAACCTGACGATTCAGCGTTCACTCGGGCATGACTGGGTGCTGGAGGTGGGATACGTGGGCACGCATGCGGTGCATTTGCGCGATACGCGAGATGCGATCGAATCGCTGGACGCTACGCCGGCGAATCCGATCATCGTGACGGATGTGAACGGGGTAAAGTATCCGATCACCGTAAACACAATCGACAATGCGGTGGCGCGGACGCCGACGCCGGGCCTGAATGGGTATGGTGGGTACCAGATTTTTGCGAATGATGCGTACTCGCATTACCATGCGCTGCAGTCGACGCTATCGCGGAGATGGTCGCAGGGCTATTTCCAGGCGGCGTATACGTGGTCGCGCTCCACGGATGCGACGTCGACGGGGAACCCGGCGTTTAACACGGCATTTAACGATGAGACCACGCTGAATGATTCGCGGGGGCTTTCGGACTTCGATCGCACGCACCGCTTTGTGGCCAGCTATGTGTATGAACTGCCGCTTTTCCGGCGAGTCACGGGTTGGAGGCATGCGGCGCTCGGCGGGTGGGAAGTGAGCGGGATTGTCACGGCACAATCCGGGCTGCCATTTTCCATTTATGACTCCGGCGCGGGGACGGCGTTCATCCTGAACGGGAGCACGACCACGCTGACGGCAAGTCTGGCGCCAGGGGCGTCGATTGCGAGCGGGTATACCTCCGGGAGCGTGACAAACCGGCTGAACGGATACGTGAACCTTGCGAATTTCACGACGGCGCCGTTGCTGTACCCGACGGACCCGGCGAATCCGGCGACCACATGCAACCAACAGACCAACACGAATTATTGCGGGACGGGGTTCGGCGATTTGGGGAGAAATACCTATCGCGGGCCGTTTGAGCAGAACTGGGATTTTTCGTTGATCAAGAATATCCACTTGACGGAGCGGCAGGGGTTGCGGTTCACCGCGGACTTTTTCAATTTGTGGAACCACGCCAACTTCGCGGATCCGTCGAGCACGAACGTGGAGAGTCCGAGCAATTTCGGGGTGATCACCAGCACCAAGGGCGTGCCACGGTTGATTCAATTTTCGCTGCGGTATGCGTTTTAGATTTGGTGAACAGTGCAAAAGAAAAACCTCGGCTAACGGAGCGAGGATGCCGAGATGGGGCACAGTCCCGCCAAAGGCGGGACGCCCCTACAAAGGCTGGCGGAGGGTTATGAGTGAAGCGCGGGTGAAATTGCTGGAACGGGACGAGGTGACACCGGAAGCGGGGGCGATGTATGACGCGCTTCAGGCGCAGCGTGGCGTGGTGCCGAATATGTTTAAGGCGCTGGCGCATGCGCCTGAAGTGGCCAAAGGCGTGGCGGGATTTCTGAAGCCGCTGCTGAGCGATGGCGCGTTGCGTGGGTGGTACAAGGAATTGGTGGCGGTGCGCGTGGGAATGTTGCAAGCGTCGGAGTATGCGGTGCGGGCGCATGAGATTTCCGCGCGCAAGAAAGGCGCCAGCGAAGAGCAGATTGCCGGCGTGAAGAATTTCGAGCGCGGGCCATACAGTGAGAAAGAGAAAGCCGGACTTCGGCTGGCGGAGCGGTTGCATGGCGGAGCGGCGGGCGTGGACGACGCTTTTTTTGCGCAGTTGCGCGAGCATTTCGGCGAAACGGAACTGGTGGAGTTGTTTCTGACGGCGGCGGCGTTTGAGATGTTTCCGCGATTCATCGATGGATTGCGCATACCAGTGACGCCGATGCCCGCGGTAGCATCTTCTGCGAAATAAGCCCAAGCGATAATTAGGCGGCAGGCTATAGGTGCAGGCGGCGCCCGGAGTGATGGCGTAAGATAGGCACGAGATTGTGTGGAGCAACCTGCGCGATTTTCGTTCGCAGCCAACAAACTTTCTGGCGGACAACGTTTATGAACCTCTCTACAGCGACACGCACACGAAAAATTGCCTCACGAGTCGCGGAGCTTACCGGCGAAGGCGCGCTGGCGGTGTATTCGCGCGCAAAAGAATTGGAGCGCGCCGGCAAATCGGTGATTCACCTGGAATTGGGCGAGCCGGATTTTCATCCGGCGGCACCGGTTATCAAGGTGGTGCAGCGGGCGGTGGCGGAAGGGCATGATCGCTATTGCGCAACACGGGGGTTGCCGCTGTTGCGCGAAGCGATTGCGGAGTATTTGCAGCGGACGCGGCGTATTGAAGTGAAAAGCGAGGAAGTGCTGGTGGCGCCGGGGTGCAAGATGGCGTTGTCCCTGGCGATGATGGCGCTGATTGAACCGGGGGATGAGGTGTTGTATCCAGACCCGGGATTTCCGATTTATCCATCGTTTACGCGCGGGCTGGGCGCGAAAGCCGTGCCGTTTGGATTGCGCGAGGGGCGGCAATTTCAGCCGGACATGCAGGAGATAGCGGAGAAGATTACGCCGCGCACGCGCGTTTTGATTTTTAATTCGCCGAACAATCCCACGGGGACGGTGTTTCATCGCGAGGCCCTGGAGAGAATTGCGTCGCTCGCGCAGGAACACGATTTGTGGGTGATCACGGACGAAATTTACGCGCGTATTTTGTTTGGCGGGGAGTATCAGTCGATCTGGTCGCTGCCGGGGATGAGCGAGCGCACGGTGATTATTGACGGATTTTCAAAGAGCTTTGCCATGACCGGGTGGCGGCTGGGGTATGCGGTGGCCGCGAAGCCGGTGATCGATGCGATGGATATGCTGGTGCTGAACACGTTTACGTGCGCGGCGGAATTTACGCAGTTGGCGGCGGTGGAGGCGCTGCGGGATACGACGGGCGCGGTGGATGCGATGGTTGGCGAGTATCGCGCGCGACGGGAGATTTTTGTGGCGGGACTGAATCGCGTGCCGGGATTTCGCTGCGTCTCGCCGGAGGGCGCGTTCTATGCGTGGGTGAATGTGGCTGGGACCGGGTTGCGCGCGGAAGAAGTGGCGCGATTGTTGCTCGAAGAGGGCGGGGTGGCGGCGATTGCCGGCGGAGCGTTTGGGGCGGAGGGGCGAGAGTACTTGCGATTTTCGCTGGTAAGTGCGCCGGAGCAATTGCAGGAGGCGTTGCGTCGGATTGAGAACGTGGCGGCGGGAGTGTGGGCGAAATGAGGCGTGCGATGAAGCGGCAGTTGACGATGAGCGGGATCGTGACGGTTGCTGCGCTGGCGATGCTTGCTGGAGCTCAGATGGCGCGTGGGCAGTCTCGCCCGTTCCCCACCGGCGATGTGCAGAAGACGTACGAACGCTTGCTGGCCAAGATCGAAAAGATTCCGCTGTACGACAATCACGCGCACCCGGGATTTGGCGACGATACGGACGTGGATGCCATGGCTGCGCCGCCGGACGAGAGCAGCTTGTATCGCGTGCGAGACGACAATCCGGAGTTTGTGACCGCGGCGAAGGCGCTGCTGAATTATCCGTACGACGATTTCAAGCCCGAGCACGCCAAATGGCTGGCGGACAAGAGCAAGGCGGCCGAAGCCGCGGGCGACACGAAATATTTCGACGAGATTCTCGACAAATTGAACATCGAGACGTGCCTGGCGAATCGCGCGATGATGCCGGCGTATTTGGATACCAAGCGGTTTCACTGGGTATTTTTCGTGGATTCGTTTTTCTTTCCTTTTGACAACACGGAGCGCACCTCGAGCACGCCGGATATGGGTGTGTACGTCCCGCTGCAAGAGAAAATGCTCGGGCGTTATAAAAAACTGGAAAACGTCTCCGGGTTGCCGGCGGATTTCGCTGGGTACGAGGATTTTGTGCGGCGCACGATGGCGGACAATCAGAAATTGCGCGGCGGCGTGGCCATCAAGTTCGAGGCGGCGTATTTTCGCACGCTGTATTTCACGGACCCCCCGCGGGCCACGGCGGAGGCGATTTATGCGAAATATCGCGCGGGCGGCGTGCCGAGCCAGGAAGAGTACCGGGTGTTCCAGGATTATATTTTCCGCGTGCTGATCGATCAGGCGGAGAAACTGAATTTGCCGGTGCATTTTCACAGCGCGGTGGGCATCGGGGATTATTTCAGCTTGCAGCAGGGGAATGTGCTGAACCTCGAGAATGTGCTGCGCGACCAGCGGTACAAGAAGGTGAATTTCGTGCTGCTGCATGGCGGGTGGCCGTACTACAAGGAAGCCGGGCTGCTGACCGCGGTGAAGAACGTGTATCTGGACACGTCGTTTCAGTCTGAGGTGCTGTATCCCTCGCAGTTCAAGGAAGTGCTGAAGCAGCTGATTACTTTGTTTCCGGATAAGATGATGTTCGGGACGGACGCGTTTCCGTTCAGCGATGCGCTGGGCGCGGAAGAGAGCTTTTGGATCGCGACCTACACCACGCGAACGGCATTGGCGGCGGCGCTGGCGGAGCTGGTGTGCGAGGGCGCGTTGAGCGAGGAGAAAGCGCTGGAACTGGCGCACCTGTATCTGCATGACAACGCCGCGAAGCTGTATGGAGAAAAGCAATGAGCGGTGCGGGCGATTCGAACGGCGAACTGAAACACATTCCGTGGAACCAGGTGACGCGCGAGGAGCTGAATCCCAAGATTGACCGGGAGATGCTGGTGGGGCAGCAGATTATGCTGGCGCGCGTGCTGATCAAAAAGGGCGGGCACGTGCCGCTGCATCATCACGTGAATGAGCAGGTGACGTACATTCTGGAAGGGGCGCTGAAGTTCGCCGTGGATGGGAAAGAGATTGTGGTGAACGCGGGGGAAGTGTTGTGCATCCCGCCGAACATGCCGCATGAGGCCTGGGCGCTGGAGGATACCGTGGACCTGGATGTGTTCACTCCGCCGCGCGAGGATTGGCTGAACAAAACGGACGATTATCTACGGCACGGGCGGTAGTGGTCCGGGTGCCGTTCGGGTAATTGGCACCCACATTTGGCGAAAGGCTGCGTACTTTCGAGGGTCGCTGGGCGAGGAATTTCGGTAGCAGCCGGGTTAGTGGTACGGGAAAGGGTGTTTATGGACCCTGTGTTTTTCGCGCGGATTGCGTGAAAGAGCGTAGACAAATGGCCTCCGTCTTGCTTACCGTAGGTTAGGTGGCTTATTCCAGGCGTGGGAGAAGCCCGCTGAGGGGAATGATGATGAAGAGATTATTGGCAGGAGCGATCCTGATCCTGGGTGCGGCGTCAGGGATCCGGGCGCAAGGGCTGGCAAACGCGAACGGCGACTACGGGGTGACGCGCGTGTTCCAGGCGGCTCCGGTGCGCGATGCGGGCGATCTGTCTGGGGCATTGTGGGCGCCCAATGTAACCACTGTCGTTACCGATTTGGTCCCGGAGGCGGCGCCGAATGCCACCGCCTTGGCCGTGCCCGCTCCCGTGCCTTCCGCGGCTTTGGCTGGCGATCCGGATCCCGCGCCTGCGCCGGACCCGAAATTCCTCTACGGTGGTCGCGACGACTATCGCTGGCAGTTAGGCCTAGGCGCAAGCTGGGAGCGTTTTCGCTCCACCATTTTCAATGCCAGCGCTGTGGGACTCAATACCTCCATTGCCTACTACCTAAACAACTGGCTGGGCGTTGAAGGGAACGCGCTCGAAGCGTTCGCGCCGCAGATTTTCGACCGTGAGCACGTCAAGCTCTTCAATCTCACCGGCGGTCCCCGCATCGCCTGGCGCCAACGGCGCTGGGAGCCTTGGTTGCACGGCCTGGTGGGCCTCTCGCACGAGCAACCGCAGACTGCTGGTCACAGCCGGAATGCCTTTGCCGCACAACTGGGCGGTGGCGCGGACTATCGCATCAATCCGCGGCTTTCGCTGCGGCTGCAGGGCGACTGGCTGCACACTCTATTTTTCTCGCAATCGCAAAACAACTTTGTGCTAGTCGGCGGCGCGGTTGTCCACTTCTAAACGCCTGACCGCAGCGTCGATAGGGTTTCGGCGCAAAGCGCCAAATCATTGCGTTAATTCAGTAAATTGCGTGTGGTGAACCGTCCGCGTTAAGTGCCGTGACTTTTCCCTGTGCCGCGCCAATCAGGTAGTCCTCTCCCTTCGAGCCCGTCCATATTTTAAGATTGAAGGTCCCATCCGGCGGCGCGCGATGCACGCGTATCCCAGCGATTTGCAGCGGTGTCCGGTACTTGCAGAGTTCGGCTTTGCCGCTGGCCTCGAGAAAATATGCCGAGCCTGTTCCCACTACGGCGGCCGTGCCGTCCGGCTCGACAAGCACGGCGGCGTTTTCTTCCACCGCTACGGCGCGCACGCTGGTGCTCCAGCCATCCTGCAAGATGCGCGCAAGAAATGCGAGCAGACGGCCCATGCGATCGCGTTTGGCGAAATGCGTGTCCGTTATGGTATTTGCGAGCAGCGGAATGCGCAGAAAATCCCGCGACAACGTGATCCCGTTTCCGTAAGGGTTGGCCAGCGCCGCTGGTGAATGGACAGTGTCAAGCATCGCCGAAAACGAAAATTCGCCGAGCACGGCAAGTCCGGCACTTGAGCCGCCCAGTGGCTTTCCCGCGGCAATGTGCCGGTTCAAGGCGTCCTGCACCGGGGTGTCCTGCCAGAAACGCACATAGTTGGATTGGTCGCCGCCGGCGATAAAGATGGTTTCCGCCTGCTCGATAATCTGAAGCACGCGCGGATCGTCGGAGTCCTCGCGGCCGGCAAAGACGATGGTAGCCACGGAATTGAGCGGGCAGCTCGCGCGCACCTCCTCATTCTCTTCTTGGGCGTCATGCTGGTCGGTGTTGGCGCGCAGAATCAGGAAATCGCCGCCATTGGCGCGCTCGCAGAGAAAATGAAACGCCGCTTCCTGGTGTGCTCCGCCGCCCATCAAGGCCAATCCCGCGCGGGGCTGCACTGCCAGGTCGGCGGAATTGCCGGTCCGATAATACTTCCATGCCGCTGGAGCGGTTTGCGCGGACGTAGAGACCTGCAAAGCGGGGGCTGGGCCAGCGCCTGACAGCAGCGGGCCGGCAAGCATGGCAAGAGTCAGTACGAGCGAACGTGCAAACATTGCGGGCAAGAGCCCTCCTCTGGGAGCACGCGAGATTCTACGTGGAACGCGGCGACAGCGACACAGCGTAATCGCCATCACGCGAAATCATGAACGGGATAACTATCGACTAAGATTAGCTGTTGGAAGCGCTGCTCAGATGCGAACCTACTTCTCCGTTACGGGAAGCGGCACTTGGTACTTGCTGAGGTCCACGGACTTCCAGTCGCCCTGGATGATGCCCGCACGAATCTGCGCGGGCGTTTTGCCCTTGCGAGTTTGTTCGTAAGTGTAGAAGTCCTCACCCATACAGACATTGCACACGGAGCCGTGCTTCCCCGCGAAGCAATCCTGCAGGCTGCCATGGCCCTGGCTCTGATCGCAATGGCAGTAGCAAGGCTCCTGGTAGAGGATTTTTTTCACGCGCGCCGCCACGGTGTAGGCATTCTGCGCAATCATGTTGGCGAAGAGTTGCGGGTCAAGAATCGCCGGCAGCGTGCCGGTAGGCGGCTGCTTGTGATAGGCGGGAATAGACTCCGAGGGAAGCGACATGTCGATGCCCGGTGCGGGTTGCTGACCTTGCGCGCCTTGCGCCTGCGGCGTTGCTTCCGGTGTCGCCGCATGCTGCGGTAAAGCGAGCAGCACGATCACCAGCATGACGAACAGCAGGGCCGCGACCGATTTTTTCGCTACGTGCATGAAACTCTCCGAAGAGGACGACTACGATACCAGCACGGGATGGCCCACCATGCGCGGGCCAGGGCCACCATCAAGATGTTCCAGCGGTCGGGCACTCAAATGGCGGGCGCGCAGATGGCGCTGCGTGCGGCGCCCCCAACCGCGCACAAAGGCAAAATTCATGGCCCCGCCGACGGCCGAACTGGCCAGCGGGATCAACCGCGCGGCCCATTTTTCCGCCGCTTCCATGCCGATCTTGGCGGCCAGCCGTTCGATCACGCGCGGAATCAGCTTCTCGATGATCTGCTTCTCCGCCAGATCCTTGCCGAAATCGACGCCCGCGGCCACCGCCGCCGCCTTCCACATCTCAATGCGCTCGCCGCGTTCCGATGTGTCGAAGCCATACAGCAGGCAGAGCTTCTGAATCAGCCGCAGAGTAATCAGCGTGAGAAAACTAGTGTCCGGCAGCAAGGTGATGACGCCGCCGAGTCCGAAGCCGGCGCCTTGCGCCGCCGCCATGCGCTCCGCGTCGCGAATCAAGGTTTTGGCGATGGCGTCGAGCCGCTCGATGGGCACATCGCGCATGCGCGTAAAGTCTGGCACCCACAGGCCGTGCTTATTGGCCAAATGCTTTCGGAAGGCATCGGGCTTCACTTCAACGGATTTCAATCCGCGGAGCATGCCAAAGCGCAGGAATGAGCCGACGCTGCGTCCCAACAGTGAAGCGCTGCCGCCTTTGAGTGCCTTAGCCATCCCTTAAAGCATCCTAGAGCCATTAGAATCGCATAGCAAGCCCGGCGTTGTACGGGATACGCCAACCCGCTGGGACCACCCAGGACCGCCAAAGGCGTGAATCGCATCCGCCCGTTGCTACATCGAAAGGGGTTAGCCGTCTCGCCGCACTAGCCCGCTGGTCCTACTTGACGGCGCAAGGTTTTTCGGTAAACTGCGGATTCGCCATGGCGACCCACATCGCACAATTCGTGCCCGCGGAAGTCGTAACGGACTTCGAGTTGCCGCAGCGCGAAGCGGCCTTTTTCTACGGCCTATTCCTGCGCGGACACTCTGCGGACCGTTTGCGCGAAGATATTCAAGTGCCGCCCGCCGTGCTGCGCAAGTGGCATCGCGAAGCCGAGCGCGAGCCGGAGCTACGCGATGTGTTCACAAGGATGGTCGAGTATCGCCGCCACGTATTGGCCATTTTCGATCTCCTGGTAGGTTCCGAAAACCAAAGTCATCGCGTGCAGTAAGCGGTTTCCCCTCGGTTTCCCCTTTTAACACGTCTTGCTCTAACCTTGCCCGTTCCTCCGGCGCCCTTCCTTGGACACCCTGTACCTTCGGGCAGGCCAAAAAAAGTCAGGCAACCTTTCTTCCGCCACGCGATTCCAATTCCCCTCTGGGGCAAGTGTCACAAAATGAAGGGGATTCCTCGATTGACGTCGAACATCTGCGGCGTTAAACTGCACCACGTCGAGGAAGTTGAGGGGTGTATATGTCACGGGTAGTTAGCTCCTTGTTTGCATCGCTGTTTTCCATCGCGTTGGTCACCGCTCCTCTATCGGCCCAGGCGCCGCCTGCGCAAGACCCGGGCGCGCCGATTGTCCATCAGAATCTCGATAAAGACCAAAAGAAGAAAATCAAGCGCACGCTGAAGGAACTCGATACCCCGTACAAGCAATGGCTGAACGAGGACGTGATTTACATTATCTCCCCGGACGAGCGCAACGCCTTCTTGCAGCTCGCCACCAACGAAGAGCGCGAGCAATTTATCGAACAGTTCTGGCTGCGCCGCAGCAGCAATCCGGATTTGCCGGATAACGATTTTAAGGAAGAACACTATCGCCGCATCGCCTATGCCAACGAGCACTACGCCTCGGGCATTCCAGGCTGGAAGACCGACCGCGGCAAGATGTACATCATCTGGGGACCGCCGGATGAGATCGAATCGCACCCCACGGGCGGCACCTATGACCGGCCGATGGAAGAGGGGGGTGGCTCGACGAGCACCTATCCCTGGGAAACCTGGCGCTGGCGCTATCTCGAAGGCATCGGCGAAAACATCATTCTGGAATTCGTGGACCCCAGCGGTTCCGGCGAATACCACATGACCATGGACCCGTCCGAAAAAGATGCGTTGCTACATGTTCCGGGCGCCGGGTTGAGCTTGATGGAGGAGATGGGGTTGGCCTCCAAGGCCGACCGCTTCACGCGTTCCGATGGCACCAACCTGCCGACCTCGCTGGGCGGAACGCCGGCGAGCATGGACGAATTCAACCGTCTGGAGCTTTTCGCGAAAGTCCAGAAACCGCCAGACGTGAAGTTTAAGGACCTGCAAGCCATCGTCACGGCGCGCATCGTGCGCGATCAGATGCGCTTCGACTGGCGCACGGATTTCCTGAAGGTGACGAACGATACGGTCCTCGTGCCGGTCACCATACAGGTTCCCAACACCCAGCTCACCTTCCAGGGCAAGGACGGCATTCACTCCGCGACCATCAATATTTTTGGCCGCGTCAGCACGCTGACGGGCCGCGTGGTGCAGACCTTTGAAGAAGCCGTCAGCCGCGATTTCCCGGATTCCCTCTTTCAGCAATCGCTCAAGCTGCAGTCCATCTATCAGAAGTCCGTCCCACTGCGCCCGGGTCTCTATCGCCTGGACTTGGTGATTAAGGACGTGCAGAGCGGCAACGTCGGCGTGGTGAATACGCGTCTCGCCGTTCCGCGCTACGAGGATGAAAAGCTCGAGGCTAGTTCGCTGATTCTGGCCGACCAGATCGAGCATGTGCCCGCCAAGCAAATCGGCACCGGTCAATTTGTCATCGGTTCCTCGAAAGTTCGTCCGCGCCTGGCCGGCGACTTTACCACCGCCGACAAGCTCGGCATTTACATGCAGGTCTACAACCTGAAACCCGACGACAAGACGCACAAGTCCGCCGCCACCTTTGAGTACACGGTGACGAAGGGCGATCAGCAGATCATGCAGTTCAAGGAAACTTCCGAGCAGATGAAGCAGACCGGCGATCAGATTACCATCGAGCGCTTGCTGCCGCTGGCCACGCTGTCGCCGGGGAAATACACCCTGCAGGTCAGCGCCACCGATTCGCTATCCAAGCAAACCATTTCTCGCAGCGCGGAATTCTCCGTCCGCGCGCCGCTGGACACCAAAACCGCGGCCAACATAACACCGGGGAAGTAGTAGCGTTTGGGGGGAGATGTGAAGCAGCAAACAGGCCTCCGGAGTTTGGGGGCTAAGACACTGGCTTTTGTCTTGATCGCGTGCGGCGCGGCTATCTTCGCGAGCGCTGCGGTTGCGCAGGCCAGTAAGCCTGCTTCCGGCAAGCTTAGCGGGGTGGTGCACGACGCCGCTGGCACGCCCCAAATGGGCGCCAGCGTTGAGGTGCTTCCGGAAGTTGCCGGGCTGCTGGCCGTCCGCGATTTTCTTACCAACACGCGCGGAGCGTTTCGCGGCGAGCAACTTCCCCCTGGTTACTACACCGTGCGTGTCACCCTGGCCGGCTTCCTGCCATCCATCGAGCAGCACGTGCATGTCAGCTCCAATCTGACCACCGTCCTGCGCATCGAGATGGACTCCATGTTCGCCTCGCTCGATAACTTACGCCGCCAGCCCGCCAACACCACGGCCGAGCCCGATGACTGGCGTTGGGTGTTGCGTTCCGCACCGTCGCTGCGCCCCGTGATGGAATGGGCTGACGACGACGTTGGCAGCGTCACCGCCGTCGCCAGCATGGACAACAGCATCCCGCGGCCCGTGCGTATGCGCCTCGAATTTACCGATGGCGCGCGGCGCGTAGCCTCTCCGTCGAATCTGGCGCCCGCGCCGGCCACGGCGTTTGCCTACGACCAGAATCTCGGCGGGTTCGGCCGCATGATTTTTGCCAGCCAGGTCAGCTACGACGATGATGCGCCAGGTGGCGGCATGGCCACCGTGTGGCTGCCGTCAGGCGTGCTTGGCACCGGGCCGTACACCGCGCTCGTGTTGCGTGAGTCAAAGAGTTCCCCGGATGGACCGACCTTCCGCGGCGTGCGCATTGAGCAGGGCGGCGCGCTCAAACTCGGTGAGAACGCCGTGCTGCGCTATGGCAGCGAATATGTTTTGGTCGGCTTGGGAAGTTCGGCTTCCGCGATTCGCCCACGCGCCGAACTGAATTTGCATGTCACGGACAATTGGCACGCCGCGTTGATTTTTGCGTCCTTGCCCAGCGGCCCGGATATTCTGGCAGGCGACCATCAAGACGGCCTGCAAATGGAATCTGCTGAAAGCGCCGACCTGGTCGCTGCCCTCGACGAACTGGACGCCTTTCCGACGCTCCTCTGGCGCGCTGGCCGCCCCGTGCTGCAGAGCGGCTGGCACGAAGAGATTGCCGCGGAAAGGAAGCTCGGTTCGCGTGGCAACCTGCAAATCGCCGCCTTCCACGATGACGAACGCCACGTGGCCGTCTACGGCCGGGGCACCGGGCTGCCCGGCTCGGATTATCTGCAGGACTACTACGGCAACGGTTTTGCCTATGACGGTGGCTCGATGGGGAGCTATGGCGGGCGCATTGCGTGGACGGAAAAGCTGAATGACCACGTGCAGGTCACCACGATGTATTCCTACGGGGGCGTGCTGATACCGTCCTCGGACGCGGATGATTTGCTCCGCGAAGTGCTGCGCACCGTGCCCCGGCACGCGCTTGGCGCAAACTTGACCGCGAAAATCCCGCACTTGCATACCAAGCTGGAAACCGGCTACCGCTGGATCAGCGGCCCGGCCGTTTCGCATGTTGATTTGTACGGCGAATCGTTGTATCAAATGGACCCATTTTTCCATTTCGGGGTCCGCCAACCGCTGCCCCGCTTCGCCTTGGGGCGCTGGGAAGCCGTGGCCGAGTGCGACAATCTTTTCGCACAGGGCTTCCTGCCCGCCGGGAGCCGGGACGGGCAAGTCACGTTGCTGCCCGAGTTTCGCACCTTCCGGGGTGGCCTGAGCGTGCAGTTTTAAGTGGCTTTTACACAATTTTGACCCCAAAGCTAACCTCTAGAAACCTGTAAGGGGCCTACCAAAACTTGGATTACTCCCGCCTATCTTCTTGGTACAATCCAGAAACCGTTGAAACAAATGGTGTTACTTCTTATTCGCAATTCCAAAGAATGGACATTGATTTGCATCTGTTCTCCGTAACGGAGTGTGGCTGTCGGATTCTTCCATGAAGCAGAATCTGCGCGTCAGTCTCGGTGCCGTCATTTTGGCCCTGGCAACAGTGGCCGCGCTGACCTTTGCCATCCTCAATTTCGGTCAGCGTCGGCTCTTTGACTCCCCGGATGACGGGGTGGCCTGGCTCGACACCGACCACGGTATCCAGGCCTGGAAGGTCGCGCCCAACTCCCCCGCGGCCCGTGCGGGCATTCGGCCCGGCGACGAACTCGTGGCCTTCAACGACGCGAAAATGTCCCGCGCCGTGCAGGTCACCCAGCGCCTATGGCGCGCGGGCATCTGGAGCCAGGTCCACTACAAACTGTCGCGCAACGGCGAGGAGTTTGAGACCCCGCTGGTCACCGCTCCGGCCCCCAAGCCCGCTTCCGTCGAGAATTATCTGCGCGTCGTTGGTCTGCTCTACCTGTTCATCGGCCTGTTTATTTTTGTCAAGCGCTGGAACGCTCCGCGCGCCGTTCACTTCTACGTTTTCTGTCTGCTGTCTTTCGTCCTGTATTCCTTCCATTACAGCGGCAAACTCGATGCCTTCGATTGGGAAGTCTATTGGGCCAACATTGCCGCGCACCTGTTGGCGCCAGCGCTGCTTCTGCATTTCGCGTTGGTCTTCCCGGAGCGTACGGAATCGGCTTACCGCCGAGCCCTGAAACTCGTTGCCGTCTATGGTCTACCCGCCGTTTTGCTGAGTGTGCATATCAGCGCCGCGGAAAACATGCTGGGCTTTGTGCCCTGGCTGGCTTCCCGCGTGCAGCTCGAAAAATGGGATCTGGCGTTTCTCGGCGCGTGCTTTGTCGCGGCCGGCTCTGTTTTCTACAAGAGTTTTCGTGAGGCCCCCTCTGGCGTATTGCGCCAGCAATTGAAATGGCTTACCGGCGGAACGCTGGTGGGCAGCCTGCCCTTCACGTTTTTCTACATTCTGCCGTTCGTGCTGGACGTCACCCCGCAGCCCTGGACGCAATTTGCCGCGCTTAGCCTGGTCCTGATTCCTCTGTGCTTCGCCTACGCCATCATCCGTTACCGCTTGATGGACGTGGACATCATCTTCAAGCGCGGCTTGGCCTATACCGCGGCCACCGCGGGCGTTGCCGTCGTGTACTTCGCGCTCGTCGCCGTCATCGCCGAACTCTTTCACGCCAAGACCAGCGGTTCCGTTGCCGGCATGATCGCCATCATCATCGCCGCGTTTTTGTTCCAGCCCTTCCGTGAATGGATTCAGATGCGGCTGGACCGTTTCTTCTATCGCGACCGCTTGGACTATCGCCGCACGCTGATCGAATTTGGCCGCACCCTCACCCACGAAGTGCGCTTCGACCCCATGCTGGCTTCGGTCATGGACCGTATTTCGCAGACGCTGCTGGTCGATCGCCTGGCGATTTTTGTCGAAGACGCGGTGCATCCCGGCGCTATGCGCATGGCGCGCTCCATGGGTGTGCGCCTTTCGGAACCTCAGGATCTTAGCTTCCTCGAGCCGGCCCGGCCCGAGTTCGCGCGCGGGGCGCTCTTTTTCGAGTCGCCCCGTGTCGCGCGAGATGTTTCGGACAGCGTGCGCCGCACCCTGGAGCAGTTGGACTTGAATTACTTCGTTCCCTGCCGCATCCGCGAACACACCGTCGCCGTGCTGGGACTTGGAAAAACTGTCGATGGCGATTTCCTCTCCAGCGAAGACGTGGAACTCGTCGAAACTATCGCCGGCTACGTCGCCGTCGCGCTGGACAATGCCCAGCTCTATACGTCGCTCGAACAAAAAGCCAACGAGATCGTCCGTCTAAAAGACTTCAGTGAAAATATCGTGGAATCGCTGAACGTTGGTGTGCTCGCTGTGGACCTCAACGGTGTCGTCGAGTCCTGGAACACCCGTATGGAGCAACTCTTCGGCGTAGCGCGCGTGGCCGCCCTCGGCCAGTCCCTGCACACCCTGCTCCCGGAAGAACTAGCCGCCGAAATCGCCTCCCGCGACAGTGACCAGGAACAGGTGGCGGGCATCTATAAACAACGCCTGCATCATCAAGGCGCGTTCCTCACCGTGAATATTTCCATCACCCCGCTGGTCAGCAAATCCGGAGAACGCATCGGGCGTTTGCTGCTTTTCGACGACGTCACGCAGCGCGAGCGGATGGCCGAGCAGATGACCCAGACGGAAAAACTAACTTCGCTGGGGTTGCTTGCTGCCGGTGTCGCGCACGAAGTGAATACGCCGCTCGCCGTAATTTCCAACTACACGCAGATGCTCGCCAAACAGTTGCCGGAGGGCGACCCCAAACAGGCGCTCATCGAGAAGATCGTCAAGCAAACTTTCCGCGCCAGCGAAATCGTCAACAACCTGCTGAATTTCTCGCGCACCGGCGCCGCCGAACTCACCAACATTGACCTGAATCGCGTAGTCGAAGAGACCCTCTCTCTGGTCGCCCACCCGCTGAAAACTTCACAAATCCAGATCGTGCGCGAATTTGGCGAAGGCCTTCCTGCGGTGCGTGGCTCCGCGAATAAGTTGCAGCAGGTGTTCTTGAATCTGTTCCTCAACGCGCGGGACGCCATGCCCTCCGGCGGCATGCTGGAGGTGCGTACCTCGGCGCATAACGGCAGCGTCGAGGTGGAAATCGTGGATACCGGCGCCGGTATTCCGCGCGAGCACATTCACCGCATTTTCGATCCCTTTTTCACTACCAAGGCCATCGGTCGCGGCACCGGCCTCGGCCTCTCCGTCACCTACGGCATCATCAAAGAACATTCCGGCAAGATTGATGTGCGCTCCACGCCCGGCAAGGGCACGTCGTTCCACGTCGAATTCCCAGCGGTCAGGAAACCGGTTCATGTCTAAGGGCTCGATTCTAGTTGTCGATGACGAATCAGAAATTCGCGAGGGCCTCGAACTCCTCCTCAGCGGCGAGGGCTACGGTGTAGCGAGCGCGGAAACCGGGGAGTCCGGCCTGGTGAAGCTGGGCGAGCACCCCTTCGACCTGCTACTCCTCGATGTCAGCTTGCCCGATGGCAACGGCCTGGACCTGTTGCGCGAAATCCGACGCCGCGACCCGCATCTGAGCGTTGTGCTGATCACCGCCTACGGTTCCATCGACATGGCCAGGGCCGCCTTCAAGGGTGGCGCGCTCGATTTCATCACCAAGCCCTGGTCCAATGACGAACTGCTCGCGCAAGTCGCGCAAGCCGTCGAATCTCGCCGCCTGCGCGACGAAAATATTCAGCTCAAGCGCGCCCTCAAGCAGCGCTTCAATTTCCCCAACATCATCGGCAAGAGCGACAAGATGCAGACGTTGCTCAACCTCGTCACCCAGGTCGCTCCCTCGCGTTCCACCGTGCTCATCAGCGGGGAAAGCGGCACCGGCAAAGAGCTCATCGCCAAGGCCATTCACTCCGCTTCGCCGCGCGCCGACCGCGCCTTCGTTCCCGTCAACACCGGCTCCATCCCCGTCGATTTGCTGGAGTCCCAACTCTTCGGCCACGTGAAAGGCGCCTTCACCAGCGCCGTCTCCTCCAAAAAAGGGCTCTTTGAAGTCGCCGATCAGGGCACCATTTTCTTTGACGAAATCGCCACCATCAGCCCGGAGACCCAGGCCAAGCTGCTCCGCGTCATCCAGGAACGCGAGTTTATGCGCCTCGGCGGCACCGAACAGCTCAAGGTCGACGTGCGCATCGTCGCCGCCTCCAACATCGAACTTCTCACCCTCGTTCGTGAGGGCCGTTTCCGCGAGGATCTCTATCACCGCCTCAACGTCATCCACCTCACGCTTCCGCCACTCCGCGATCGCCGCGAAGATATCCCCATGCTGCTGCTGCATTTCCTCGAATTCTATTGCCAGGAAAACACCAAACCGCTTCGCCAGTTCACCCCCTCGGCGATGAAGCTGCTCATGGACTACGACTGGCCCGGCAACGTCCGCGAACTCGAAAATGTCGTCGAGCGCGCCGTTGTCCTTTCCACGCAAGAGCGCGTCGACGTCGACCTGCTCCCGGAAAGCGTGCGTAGCAAGGAAATCGTCCGCGGTGTACGCCTGCAGCTTTCCGAGTTTCTTCCGCCGCTCCCGGGTGAACCGGGTTCGCGCTCCGCAGCCGACCAGCCCTCCCCCTCGCTCTTCCAGATCATGGACGAGATCGAACGCCGCATCATCATCGACATGCTCGAACGCACCGGTTGGAACCAGACGGAGGCCGCCGAACGCTTCCTTGTCCCGCTTTCCACGCTCAACCAGAAAATCAAGCGCCTCGGCATCGACGTGCGCCGCCGCGGCCGCGCCGACGACGGCCTCTCTGCAGTCTCGCAAAAATAATCACACGGTAATAGCCGCCGAAACGCTATCTGCCGCGCGCGGCGCCACTTTCGCCTTGCAACTCCGTCGTCCTCTAGGCAAAGTAACTTCTCCATGCTGCTGCGTCTCGCCACCTCCGCGGAGCGCTTTGTGCTCCTTGCTGTCTCCCTCCTCGTCGCAGCGTTCCTTATTTTTTGCAGCGTGCGCGCTGCCTGGGCCTCCCACAGCGCCGAGGCCGGCACCGAAGCCGGCATCACCTTAGCCACTCGCCTCGAGCCCGACGACCCGGACAATTTTTTCCAGCTCGGCCGCTTCTGGCAATTCAATCTCGAAAACGCCGACCCCGATAAAGCCATCCGCGCCTATCGTCAGGCCGCCGCCATCGATCCCTATTCCGCCGACACCTACATCAATCTGGCCACCGCCTACGAGACTCAGAACGATATTCCCGACGCGCGTGAAAATTTCCTCAAAGCCCAGCACGCCTACCCGGCCTCTTCCGAAGTCGCCTGGCGTGTCGGCAATTTTTTTCTCCGCCAGGATGACCTGCCCACCGCCTTCCGCGACATTCGCGCCTCCGTCGAATCCGATCCCGGCCGCGGCGCCGAAGCCTTTTCCCGCTGCCTCCGCGTCGCCCCGGACCTGCAAACCGTTCTGGAGCAAGCCATCCCCCCGCTGCCCGGCGTTTATCTCGACATACTCCACGATCTTTCCAGCGAAGGCCGCACCACGGAAGCGCTCATCGTATGGGATCGTCTGCTCGCCATGCGCCCCGCGCCGGCGTTCTCGCCCCGCGAAATTGCCCCGCTCGTCAGCGCCCTCCGCGCCAAAAAGCAAATTTCAGAGGCCGCGCGCGTCTGGCAGCAGGCCGTGCAACTCGGCGGTCTCGGCGCCTACGCCATCGGCGACCCGCCCGATTCTGTCCTCTGGGATGGCAGCTTTGAGTCCGGCTTCAATAACGTCGCCTATTCCTGGTCGTATGGCTCCAACGCGCACGGTGTCCAAATCCAGCGCGATTCCACGGAAAAACACTCCGGCCAATCCTCTCTGCGCTTAACCTTCGACGGCACCTCGGACGTCAGCTTCGCCGATGTCTGCCACAGTGTTCCCGTCTCGCCCCTGGTTCCCTACGAATTTTCCGCCTGGCTGCGCACTCGCGATCTCACCTCCGATCAAGGCATTCGCTTCCGCATACAATCCTCCATTCCCGGCGCCGTCCCCGCCATCACTCCGGAGACCCACGGCACCACCACCTGGTCGCGCGTCGACTTCCCCTGGACCGCCGACTCCGGCGCATTCGAAGCCGTGGTCTGCATCGTTCGCCTCCCCAGCGACCAATCGGACAGCCGCATCCGTGGCATTGCCTGGATCGACGACGTCTCCCTGACCCCGCGCAGCCTCACCTCCAATCCCACCGGAACACGCCACCCATGAAATTTCTGCAAATTGGCATTTGCGCGCTGCTCGTGTTTGGCGTGGCCGCCCACGGTGGCGTCGAGGATTGGGCTCGCGCCGTCCTCGAATCCGGCGCCGCCCTGTTGCTGATCGCCTGGGCCGTCCGCGTTTGTGTCCGCCGCGAGCAGCAAATCATCCTCACCCCGCTCCTTTTCCCCTTGCTCGCGCTGCTCCTCCTCGTCCTGTTCCAGTGGGTTTTTCACCAAACCGAGCTCGCCTACGCCACCCGCACCGGCCTCCAACTCCTCCTCGCGGACACCATCCTCGTCTTCCTCACCGCCCAAGCCTTCCGCACCATCGACGACTGGAAAAAATTTGTCTGGTTCGCCATGTTTTTCAGTTTCGCCGTCTGCACCTTCGGTCTCCTCCAGCACCTCACCTTCAACGGAAAAATTTACTGGTTCCGCGAAATGCGTTTCGGCGGCATTCCTTTCGGTCCCTATGTCAACCGCAATCACTTCGCGGCCTTCGCCGAGTTGCTCATTCCCATCACTCTCGTCCCGTTGCTGCTCGGCAAGGTACGCCGCGAGCGCCTCTTCATCGTCGGCCTCTTCGCCGTCCTGCAGATCGGCGCCTTGCTACTCTCCGCCTCCCGCGGCGGCATCGTCAGCTTCGCCGTCGAACTCGTCATCCTCGCCGTCTGGCTCGTTCTGCGCCGGCCCGGCAAACCCTTATTGCTCGGCAGTGCCGCCATCCTCCTCTTCGTAGTCCTCCTCGTCTCCTTCCTCGGCGTTCGTCAAATCGTCCAGCGCTTCACCTCCACCTCTTCCTCGGACGCCACCGGCGGCAAGCGCGCCGCCATGCGCGCCGGCGCCCTGCGCATCTTCTACGACCACCCCATCCTCGGCACCGGCCTCGGCACCCTGCAAACTGTTTTCCCGCCCTACGACACCCTCTATGATGGCAAGATAGTTAACCACGCCCACAACGACTATCTCGAAGCCCTCGCGGAAACTGGCGCTCTCGGTGGCCTCTGCTGCTTCTGGTTCCTCGCCGTCCTTGCCCTGCAGGCCTTCCCGCGCATCTTGCCCTCCAACCGTTCCTTCTCCTCCATCCTGCAATTCTCTGCGCTCCTCGGCTGCCTCGGTTTCCTCGTACACAGCACTGTCGACTTCAACCTGCATATCCCCGCCAACGCCATGCTCTTTTTTGTCCTCGCCTATCTCGCCACCGCTACCATCGAACCCGCCGCTCCAGCCGAGGTGAATCTTCGCTCACGCCGCCGAAATCAGTGATGGACAAGCCCTTTCTCACGGTATAATCCTCAGGGGGAAATCTATTCGTATGCTGCGTGCCAGGCTGGGGAGCCTCACTGCGTCTGTCGTCGTCGCTGCGTTCGCCGCCGCGCTGTCCTCGCCGTTCCTCGTCTCCGCGCAGACCGTCGGCTCCAGCCCCGGCGAAACCAACGACCGCATCAAGGAACTTTCCGCCGCCGCCGCCAAGACCGGCTCCCACGAATACATTATTGGTAACGGCGATCTTCTCGATGTAGAAGTCTTTGACGTTAAGGAATTGTCACGCGAACTGCGCGTCAGTCAGACCGGCACCATCGGCATCCCGCTGGTTCCCGTGCGATTGCATGTCTCCGGCTTGACCGAAATCCAGGCCGAACAAAAAATCGCCGAAGTCCTGGAAGCCAACGGTTTGGTTTCCAACCCCGCCGTCTCCGTCTTCGTCAAGGAACATAAGAGCAAGCCCATCACCATTGTCGGTGCCATCGCGCACCCCATGGTCTATCAGGCCGACCGCCAGGTGACTCTCCTCGAACTTCTGGCCGAAGCTGGCGGCATTTCTAATGACGCTGGCGACACCGTCATCATCACCCGTCCCGTCGCCGCCCAATTTGTTGATGTTTCCGAACCGCCCCCCATTGGCCCGGAAGATCCCGCCGCCGCTGGCAGTGACCCTGCTGCTTCCATCACTGCGCCTCCGCCTTCTGCTTCTTCAGTTTCCAAGTTCCCGTCCGTCAGCGCCCCTTCTGCCAACGTAGCTTCCGCCGAGCCCCCGCTATTGCCGACCTCCCCCGCCGCCCCGGCGGCCAGCGCCTCCGCCGCCTCACCGCCGCCTTCCGCTGCGCCCAATACTGCAACTTCCGCGAGTGGAGCCAAGCCTCACGTGGCCACGCCCGTCGTCTCCGGCAACACCATCACCATCAACTTGAACGATCTCGTCGAGACCGGCGACACCACCAACAACATCCCCCTGCAGTCTGGCGACATCGTCACCATTCCTCACGCCGGCATCGTTTATGTCCTTGGGGCCGTCGGCAAGCCCGGTGGGTACGTTCTTTCCAACGATCGCACCGAGGTCAGCACCCTGAAAATCCTCGCTTTGGCCGGCGGCACGACCCCTACGGCCAAGGGTGATCGCGCCGTGATCATTCGCAAAAATGATCAAGGCCGGCAGAGCGAAGTCGATGTCGACCTGAAAAAAGTTTTGAAGCGCGAAACGGAAGATGTGCAACTGCTCCCCAGCGATATTCTGTACGTGCCCGACAGCAAGGCCAAGGCCGCGCTGTTAAGAGCTGCGGAATTTGGCGTCGCTCTCGGCACCGGCATTGCGCTTTACCGTCTCGCTTACCACTAGAACATGGCTGACGAGCACAAAATCATTCCGCACGGCAACGGTTCCCACGCCTCCAACGGCGCCGTCGAGATGGACCGTCTCCCGGCTTGGGAGCTCTCCCCTCGCGAGCCTCATCTCTACGACTACTTGCTCATCCTGCGCAAGCATCAGTGGCTAATCCTCTCCTTCGTGCTCGCCGTCGTCACCATCGTCTCCGTGGCCACCTTCAAAATGCAGCCCGTCTACGTGGCCACCGCGCGCATCGAAATCGACCGCGAAAACTCCAACATTCTTCCCTTCCAGGGCAACGACTCCTACGACGCGGCCGCCGACCTCGACAACTACATCGAGACGCAATCCCGCGTTCTCACCAGCGAAACTTTGGCCCTGCAGACCATTCGCAGCACCGGCCTGAGCGCCATCCCCGAATTTTCCGGTGGCGGCGGACCTTCCGAAGCCGTGGCCCTCGGCAGCCTCGCCAACCAGCACCGTCCGCCGGGGCTCGGCGAATTTCTCGGCAGCCTCAGCGTCCATCGCGTGGCCAACAGCCGTCTTCTGGACGTTAGCTTCGAGGCCACCGACCCCGTCCTCGCCGCCAAAATCGTTAACGCCCATCTGGAAACCTTCATCGAGCAAAACTTCCGCAGCCGCTACGAGTCCACCACCCAGGCCTCCACGTGGCTCGCTGACCAGCTCGAAGAACTAAAGGTTAAAGTCCAAAAGTCCGAAGATGCCCGCATCGCCTACGAACGCCAGAATCAGATCTGGTCCCTCGACGATAAATCCAATATCACCACCCAGCGCCTCGCGGACGTCAATCATCAATTGACGGAAACGCAGACCGAGCGCATGAAGAAAGAATCGCTCTACGAATTTGCCAAAGCCGGCAATCTCGACGCTATTCCCCAGGTGCAGGGCAACCCGGTGCTCACGGAAATGCTTCACCGCCGGAATCAGCTCAACGAGGATTACAACGACGCGCTCAGCCAGTATGGCCCGAACTTCCCCAAAGTCCTGCGCATGCAAGCCCAGTTGAAGGACCTCGACGCCACCCTCGATAAACAAAAGAAAGGCATCGTCGACGGCCTCGAAAGCGACTATCGCGAAGCCCGCCAGCGCGAAACGCTCCTCTCCCAGGCTCTTGATCAGCAGAAGGCGGATGTCAATGCCATGTCCGAGAAGCTCGTCGAATACAATATTTTGAAGCGCGAAGCCGAGGCCAACAAGGCTCTCTATGACGGCTTGTTGACCAAGCTCAAGGAAGCCGGCATCACCGCCGGCTTGCGCTCCTCCAATATTCGTATCGTCGATCCCGCCATGATTCCTTCCTACCCGTCGCGTCCCGCCAAGGCCCGCAACGTCGCGCTCGCCTTTCTCGTCGGCCTCGTCGGTGGCATTGGTCTGGCGCTCATGCGCGAGTACATGGACAACACCGTCAAAACTCCCGACGATATCGAGAATCTTGCCCGCCTGCCTTCCTTGGCCGTCGTCCCCCAATTCGCGGGCTCCAACGGCGCCGGCAAACGCGCGGGACTGCTGCAAGGCTTCGCTTCCTCCAACGGACACGAAAAGCGCATCGAACTTGTGGCCCAGCACCTGCCCAAGTCTCAGATGTCCGAAGCTTTCCGTGCGCTGCGCACCTCGCTGCTTCTTTCGCAGGCTGGTCATCCCCCGCAGGTCATCCTCGTCACTAGTGCCTTGCCGCGTGAGGGCAAAACCACCGCCGCCGCCAATCTCGCCGTCACCCTGGCGCAACTCGGCGACAGCACCGTCCTCGTCGATGCCGACCTCCGCAAACCGGGCGTCGGTCGCCTCCTGAATATGACCGGCGGCAAATACGCCGGCCTGAGTTCCTATCTAGCCGGCGTCAGCAGCCTCGACCTGGTCACTGTGCCCCACCCCGCCATTCCCAATCTCGCGGCCATTCCCACCGGACCCTTGCCGCCCAATCCCGCGGACTTGCTTTCTTCCAGCAAGCTCTCCGACGCCATCGCCGAGCTGCGCGCCAAATACAAATTCATCGTCATTGATTCGCCCCCGGTCATGGCCGCCACCGACGCCGTCATTATCTCCGTGCAATGCGACGGCGTGCTTCTGGTCGTTCGCAGCGGAGAAACTCCCAAGGAGGCCTTTACGCGCACGCGTGATCTGCTCGCCAGCGTTAAGTGCCATATGCTCGGCGTGGTCCTCAACGCCGTCGATTCCAGCGCTCCGGACTATTACTACTCCTATCGCTACTATCCGTATTCCTACGGTTACGGCCCGCAGGAATCCATGGATACGCCTCATCAGCAGGAAGCTGCAGTCGTCGCCGAGAGCCGACCCCATGCTCACGACGAAGACTCGGAAACTCTCTAAGGAGACTACGTGCGGTATTTGATTACTGGTGGCGCGGGCTTTATCGGTTCACATCTGGCGGAGCGCCTGCTCCTCCGCGGCGATCATGTCGTCTTGCTGGATAATCTTTCCACCGGTAGCGTTGAGAATATTCGTCATCTCAAGTCCAACGACCGCATGCAGCACCACTTTGACAACATTGAGAATCGCCAGTTGGTTGCCGAACTCGTTGACGACGCCGATGTCATCGTCCACCTTGCCGCCGCCGTGGGCGTCAAATTGATCGTCGAGAGCCCCGTCCGCACTATCGAGACCAACGTCAACGGCACGCAGATGATTCTCGAAGCCGCTTGTAAAAAGCGCAAGCTCGTGCTGACCGCTTCCACTTCCGAGGTCTACGGCAAAAATACCAACGTGCCTTTTCACGAAGACGCTGACCTCGTCCTCGGCGCCACCACCAAAGGCCGTTGGAGCTACGCCGCTTCCAAAGCCCTCGACGAATTTCTCGCCCTCTCGTATTGGAAGGAAAAAAAGCTCCCCGTCATCGTCGTCCGCCTCTTCAACACCGTTGGTCCGCGGCAGACCGGCCGCTATGGCATGGTGCTCCCCAATTTCGTCAAGGCCGCCCTCGACCAGGTCCCCCTCCAGGTCTTCGGCAACGGCAAACAATCCCGCTGTTTCTGCGACGTTCGCGACACCGTCGAATCCCTGCTCCGCCTCATGGACACTGACAAATCCATTGGCGAAGTCGTCAACGTCGGCAACACCGAGGAAGTTTCCATCGAGGCCCTCGCGCAACTCGTCATTCAGCGTACCGCCAGCTCTTCCACCATCCACTACATCCCCTACGACAAAGCCTACGAGCCCGGTTTCGAAGACATGATGCGCCGCGTCCCCTGCGTCGATAAACTTCACGCCCTCACCGGCTTTCGCCCGCACACTCCGCTCAACGAAATCATCGACCGCGTCTCCGCCTTCTTCCGCGAAAAAACCGTTCGCCGTCCCGCTCCTCCAGCCACCTTAGCCACTTCCATCCACGTCTGACTTCTGCGCGCCAATCGCTGTCGCGAAACACTTGGTCTTCCCGCCACGCGTTTGCTAATGTCTAGTGAATTGTTACCGCGTCTCACAAAGACTGCACCGCGAATTCGGCTGGACGGCTCGTCCTTTCCGCGCTCCCTCCACTCTCCTTCGCCCAAGCTGGCTGAAAAATTTTGACGACCGCCTCGCACAATTCGCCGGCCACTTCTCCCCGTCGCCTGCTCCACCGCCCGGAGTTCTGGCTGCTCATCCTTTTCCTCGTTACCTTGCCGCTCATCAATCCTTGGGTCCGTGGCGACGGCGTCGGCTACTACGCCTACCTCCGCGCGCCCATCATCGAGCACAGCCTCAACTTCGAAAATGACTATCGCTCCGCCAACGCCAGCTTCCGCGGCGGCCGCGTTGACGAAAATGGCAACCTCAGGCCCGAGTTTCGCACTCCCACCGGCCACCTCGAAAACCACTTCACGATCGGCCCGGCCATCCTTTGGAGCCCGTTTTTTCTCCTGGCCCACGCCGGCGTCTTGTTCGCCCGTCTCTTTGGCGCACACGTCGCTGCGGACGGTTTCTCCTCGCCTTACCGTATCTCCATGGCCTTCGCTTCCGCCCTGTACGCCTTCCTGGCCCTCCTCCTTTCCTTCCGGCTCGCCCGCCGCTACGTCGACGAATGGTGCGCTTTCCTCGCCACCATCGCCATCTGGTGGGCCAGTTCGCTGGCCATTTACATGTACTTCAATCCCTCCTGGTCCCACGCTCTCTCTGCCTTCATCGTTGCCGTCTTCATCTGGTGCTGGCACGAAACTCTTCCCGTGCGCCATCCTCTCCACTGGCTGCTCCTTGGCGTCATCACCGGAATCATGCTCGACGTTTACTATCCCAACGCCATGGTCCTCGTCATCCTCCTCATCGAAGCCCTCCCGCAATACGTCGCCGCGCTTCGCCCGTCATCCTCCAAACCTTTCGCCGCAACCTCAAGCGAACCTGCCTCCGCGCTTCGCTCTGGCGCCTCGAGAACTCCGGCTGCGGCCGCCAACACGCTCCTCGCCACGTCCGCAGCTGCCAGCAAAACCGCTGCGCCAACCCTTCCTGCCTTGCTCGCCAATCACGCGCTCTTCGCCGCCACCGCCTTCGTCTGCTTCGTTCCTACACTGATCGCTCACCACATTATTTACGGCGACGCTCTCGAATCCGGTTACGTGCCGCTCCGCCATTGGCTCTGGCACTCCCCGGTCTTCTTCTCCGTGCTCTTCTCCTCGGAGCACGGCCTCCTTTCCTGGACGCCGCTTCTTCTCTTCTCCCTCATCGGCCTCGTGTTCTTCGCCCGCCGCCAGCCGCCTGTTGGAGTGCCTCTCCTGGCCGCCGCCTTCGCCTTTTACCTCTTCATCTCCTGCTATCCGGATTGGGCCGGCATCTCTTCCTATGGCAATCGCTTTTTCGTTTCCATCACCATGCTCTTTGTTGTGGGTCTCGCCGTTTTCCTCGACGCGATTCTCCGCCGTTTCCCCACGCGCCGCCGCGCCTTCTTCGTCGTCTCCAGCGCCGTCCTGTCGCTTTTCATGCTCTGGAACGTCGGGCTGATGTTTCAGTGGGGCTCGCATCTTGTGCCGGCGCGCGGGCCGATTTCTTTCCCAGAAATGATCCACAACCAGTTTTTCGTCGTGCCGCAACAGCTTGCCGCCAAGCTGCAGGTCTACCTTTTCCGCCGGCGCAAGCTGATGCAGCAGATCGAGGATGGCGACCTCCAGCAACTCAAGCAGCACCCTGCCGCCCCGTAGTGCCCCCGCTTCGTCACACCCTCGCCGCAACCCTCCGTCGGAACCCGGCCTCTCCTCAGAGACGACCGAGCCATGCTGTCCCGAAAATGGGAAAATTTTTTGGAATTTGGGTATACCTATGGGTATTTCATATCGTTATCAAAGCAAAGGAGTTGCGTGGGGAGCAATTTGTATGGTTATCATTCTTAAGGGCTTAGAAATGTGGTTGTTTTTGAATCTTGCATTATTATCAAAATAAAAGGGTTAAGCTCACTGTGGGGGTGGCTTTTGCCTGGTTGACGCTGGCGCTGGAATGGCGTGTAAATTGTGTGGAATGTGGGTGATGGGAACAGGGTGGTGTTGGACGTCTTTTTGGCTGGAGCATCGTCGAGGATCGCGTGAATATCGGTGCGGTCAGGGTGAACAGAAGGCGACCGCCGCCCTTCCTGCGTCAGGGTAAACGGACGCGGGCGCTACAAAGGCACGGCGCACGAGGACGGACAAAGAGAACGTCGGCTGGAAGCCGGCGCTTGACGCCCTGAAGGGCGTCGCTACAACTGCGGGGCGGGGGTTAGACGCGGTCGGCTATGGCGCCTTCCATGCGCTGGAAGAAGAGTAGGCCGCCGAAGAGGATGACTAGAACGGCGGCTAAGCTGGCGGCGATTTGCGGGCCGGGGGGTTGGCCGTGGCCGGTCAGTGCCCAGCGGAAGCCGTCGATTACGCCGGCCATGGGGTTGAGGCCGTAGAGCCAGCGGTAGCGCTGCGGGACCAGCGAGCTGGGATAGGCTACGGGGGAAGCGAACATCCAGAACTGCATGAGGAACGGGACGATGTAACGCACGTCGCGATATAGAGCGTTGAGGGCGGCCATCCAGAGGCCGACGCCGAGAGCGGTGAGCATGGCGAGGAGCAAGAAGGCGGGCAGCCACAACGCGGCAGCGGTGGGGCGCATGCCGTAGGCGGCGATGACGATGAGCATGACCACGAAGCCGATGGCGAAATCGACGAGCCCGGCGAGGACGGGCGAGATGGGAAGAACGAGGCGCGGGAAGTAGACCTTGGTGATGACGCGCTGATTGTCCACGACGACGTTGGTGCAGGATTGCAAAGCGGTGGCGAAGTAGGTCCACGGGACGAGGGCGGTGAAATAGAAAACGGGATAGGGCAAGCCATCGCTGGGGAGTTTGGCGAGGCGGCCGAAGAAGAGGGTGAAGACG
>Ga0181531_10000352_pt1 | contig 31643 bp, 23 predicted proteins | sample PEATcosm2014_Bin_38_FD_119743 | JGI IMG/M metagenome (GOLD analysis project Ga0181531, IMG submission 119743) | Peatland microbial communities from MTU Mesocosm Facility, Houghton, MI, USA - PEATcosm2014_Bin11_10_metaG | ecosystem: Environmental > Terrestrial > Soil > Wetlands > Peat | place...
CCGCGATCATGGCATGAAAGTGATCATCACACTCGTCGGTGATTGCGCCATGTGCGACGGCGGCGGCATCGGGCAATATCTGGCATGGAAAGGGAAAAAGAATCCGCAGGATTTTTTTACTGATCCTTCTTTAATTGCCGCGTATGAAGACCACATTGATCACGTGCTGAACCACGTGAATCCGCTGAATGGTTTGGCCTACAAAGACGACCCAACGATTTTGGCGTGGGAGAACTGCAATATGTGCGGTCTCATCGCCATGCTCACCGGAGGCAACGCGGCGGCGATCGGGCAAATTTCTGATTGGGTGGAAACGATCGGCAAGCACATCAAGAGTGTGGACTCGCACCATCTTTATCTCGATACGTCTGGAATTTTCCGCACTTATCCCAAAGTGATGGACAACCCCAGCACTGATCTCGAGACGTTTGAGTATTATCCGCACTGGGAGGCGTTGCTCGGCGGGAATGAGCACCTGACTGCTGCGACCTTCAGCCATGACGCCGCCGCGGTAACGGGCCACGGCAAGGTCTTCATCGTCAACGAATTCGGCTGGGACCGCACCGATTGGGCAACACAGAAAGACTTGCAGGATGTTCTCGATACGCTCGCGCGCGACCCGAATGTTTCGGGCGATGACTTCTGGGCGTTGCAGGCGCACCTCGACGGATTCGGTTTTCAACCCCTTCCCGCCGATACCAACAATGCCAGCTACGCCGAACATGGCGAGAGCGGACAGTGGTGGGCGCTGTATTATCCCGGCGTAAAGACGCTGGTCAACTCAGCCGAGGACATGGCGGCGCGGGCGCAACAGTTGCGGACGCATGCGTACGCGATGGCAGGAATTAACGTGCCTAAACACAAAGTTCCGCCGCCGCCGGCGATTACGACGGTGATTTTTGGACTAATCGCCTGGCGTGGATCGGCTGGTGCCGTCAAGTATTCGATTGAGCGCAAAGACGGCGATGGAGATTGGAAAACCATCTGCGACCGCTGCGCGACTGACAACGATGACCCGTGGGGTGACCCGCATCCGGGGTTTCTGAATGTCCACTATCGCGTCACCGCATATAACGCGGATGGCGTGGTGAGTGCGGTGTCAAATGTAAGGTAGCCAATTGCGGGTTATTTGGTGGAGCTGACCGGGATCGAACCGGTGGCCTCGTCGTTGCGAACGACGCGCTCTCCCAGCTGAGCTACAGCCCCACATGACACGGTGCGTGGAAGTGCTGATTGATTTTAACAGCGTTGCTTCTTCCGGCCAAATAACCCGGCGCACCAACTCCCGCTTCCCTTCTGCCTCGCATTCGCGCTATAGTTTCAAGCCGGAACCTACATTGTTTGCATCATAATTACCGCACTTTTAAGGAGACGTAGTGGCAACTCTAACCCGCATTGAAGGCAAGGCTCGCAGCTTTGGAGAAAATCTCGAGGGCGACCTCGCCGCAAAGTTCCTGAAAGTTGTCGAAGACGCAGCCATCGCCTCCGCCCGGACGATGGGCCAGGGCGAACGCAAGCTTTCCGATCAGGTCGCGACCGAAGCCATGCGCCGTGCCATGGACACCATCCCCATGCGTGGGACGATCGTCATCGGCGAGGGCGAGCGCGATGAAGCGCCCATGCTCTATATAGGCGAGCGCGTCGGCGCCGAGTTTCCCGACGGCCGCGAAGTCCCCGAAGTGGATATTGCTGTCGATCCCCTGGAAGGCACCAACCTCTGTGCCACAGGAGCTCCCGGTTCCATCACCGTGTTGGCGGCTGCTGAGCGCGCGGGTCTGCTCAATGCGCCAGATTGTTACATGGAAAAAATTGTCGTCGGCCCAAGCTGTAAGAACGCAGTCGAACTCGATGCTCCCGTCGCCGACAACCTGAAAAATATCGCCAAGCGTCTGGAGCGCGACGTTGAAGACCTGGTCGTCATGGTCCTCGACCGTCCGCGTCATGAGAAACTGATTCATGACATCCGGGCCGCGGGCGCTCGTATCAAGCTCATCGGCGACGGCGACCTCTCTGCCGGCATCGCTGCGGCAGTCGTAGGAACTGGCGTTCATGCCGTCATGGGCTCGGGCGGCGCGCCGGAGGGCGTTATCACTGCTGCGGCCATTCGCTGCTTAAACGGCTATATGCTCGGGCGTCTCGTAATTAATCGCCCGGAGCTCGAAGACCGCATCGCCAAAATGGGCATCAAGGACAAGAATAAAATTTACGAAGCCGAAGACCTTGCGCCGGGCAAGCAACTGATTTTTGCCGCCACCGGCGTCACCGACGGCGCGCTGCTGAAAGCCGTACGCTTCTTCGGTGAGGGCACACGCACGCAGTCCGTTATCATGACGCTCCGGACCGGCAAAGTGCGCTTTATTGACAGCATCCACCTCGAAAAAGGCCCAGACGTGAAAGTACGCTTCTTCTAGAGCGCACCGTGCATGAGGGGCGTGCCCTCGCCCCTCAGCTGTTATCCTAGATTCGTCCTCCCTCGGCGCCGGTCGTAAAACGATTCGGATTCATGGCCAGAGTATCTTCAACGTCGAAGTTCGCCTTCTTGATTGGGCTGTCGCTCCTGCCGGCATGGCCCGCCCTGCACGCGACGTACACGCTTGCGACGCAGCAGGACGAATACACTCACATCCTGCTTGTCATTCCGATTGCGGTGGCATTTTTCTATCTGGATCGTCGTTCCGTCGAACGTACGCTGGCTCCAGGCATAAAACTTGGCGGCATTATCTTAGCGGCGTCGTGCCTCGCTGCCCTCATCGGCCATCGCGCCGCTTCCACTCCCGACGTAAAGCTGTCCCTCGCCATCGCGGCTTTGGTGAGTTGGTGGATTGGAAGTTTTATCTTCTGTTTTGGCATTGCCGCCGCCCGTCGTGCGCGCTTTCCTCTCGGCTTTTTATATTGGCTCGTGCCTTGGCCCGACAATATCTTGGATATTGCAGTCGGCTGGCTGCAGCGCGAATCCGCGTTGGCTGCAAGTTGGATGTTCTCCCTGAGCCGCACCCCGGTTTCGTTGGCGGGAACGATTCTCACGCTGCCCGGCCTTGTACTCAATGTGGCGCCCGAATGTAGCAGTCTGCGGTCGAGCCTGCTCCTGGTCATAACAACCATGATCTTTGCTCAACTTTTCTTGCAATCGCCCTGGCGCAAATTAGCTCTCGTGCTCGCCGCGGTTCTTCTCTCACCGGTCAAGAATGGCTTTCGCATCTTCGTCATCGGGTATCTCACGCTGCGAGTCGATCCCACGTATCTGACGGGTCATCTGCATCACGACGGCGGCGTGCTATTCCTTGCCGTCGCACAAACGATTATTTTCATTTTACTGTGGTTCCTCAGGCGGGGCGAGACAACCTCCGCGCCAGTGAGTGTGCAAACTAATGCATACTAGGATCCCAATCAGTTGGGAATATTTATCCCATCTATATGCAAACAAATAAGTTACTACATGGTCGCGGGAATCTACTCGGGATAGTATTGATTAGAAATACTTAGACGATGTTGCAAAATCTCTCATCTTGACGCACAGGGCTGCGTACACTATTTTACAGAGGTGGGGAGTCTTCCCCACGCTCGAATGGAGGCCTTGATGTTTGAACACAGTGTGAAACGGGCCGTGAGAGTTGGCTTGTTGCTGTGTCTCTTTTCGCTGCCGGTGTGGGCCATGCACGGGAAACCGGACAGGCATCGCGGCGGCGGTGGTGGTGGCGGCAACAATGTTCCCGAAGGCGGAAGCCCCTTAGCTTACGTCGGTCTTGCGGGTTCCATGATCGCCGGCGGCATGGTTTTGGCGCGTAAATCGCGCTAGCTGTAACCCGGCCCAAATAGAAATCGACGAAGCCAACCAGCCTCGCCGATTTCGCAATCAATCACTCAGATTCGCAATCCAAATCTGAAATCAATCCTCCCCCGCCAAATCTTCCCAACTCGTTTACAGCGTCCGTTCCGGCGGCCACTCCTCCGAGACACCTTCGAGCAACGCGACCGTCTGTTCCAGTCGCCGCTCGCCGTCGTGGACCACGAATTCATGCCGTTTGTTCTTGTCAACATTCGTCCAAAGCGACACCCCAGCGTATGCCCCGTCCTTGCGCAGAATGTAATAAGTCATATCCATGAACTTGATGCGCTCTAGATCTCCGTTGTAATTGCGGACGATCCGCTTGAGTGCATCCATTCCTGCTTCCAGCGGCGTCATCCCATGCCGCATGTTTTCGACAATCGTATGCGCGCCCGCGACCTTGATATTTTCTTCGCCGCTTCCCGTCGCGCCCGCGGAACCCACGTCCTGGTCGGTATAGCAGCCCGCGCCGATGATTGCAGAATCCCCAACACGGCCGGGAATTTTCCATGCCAGACCACTGGTGGTTGTGCAGCCTGAGATTTCCCCTTTTTCATTCAGGGCTGAACAATGGATCGTCCCGGTCGGCGGAAAAATCACTTTGCGAATCGCCGGCATTCGCTCTTCTTCGGGAATGCCGATGCGCTCAGCCACTTCCTCCATACGTTCGATCCGCGCCCGCCAGTCATCTTTTTCGGCTTGCGATTGTAGGCCACGCTGCAAGCGTCTTTTCCAATTCGGATCGCTCAAGCCCGGCCCCCACCAGTCGGAATGGGTCTCTTTATAGAGCAGCCAGATTTTGCGTGAGTTGTCCGTGAGAAGATTTTCTCGCGGGAAGCCTTCATCCACGGCAAATTTTTCCGCGCCCTCGCCCACCAGCATGATGTGAGCGGTGTGATCCATCACCGCCTTGGCTACGAGCGAGACGTTCTTGATATTACGCACGCCGCCCACCGAGCCCGCGCGTCGCGTCGGCCCGTGCATGCAACAGGAATCGAGTTCGACCATGCCATCTTCATTGGGCAGGCCACCGAGTCCCACGCTCGTGTCATTGGGATCATCTTCCGGGCCTTTCACTACTCGCAGCGCCGCATCAAGTGTATCGCCGCCGCTTTTCAGAAAATCGTAACCGCCCTGAATATAGTCATAGCCATTGTGCGCGCAGATGAGGATGGGGGCTTTGCCGGCTCCGCCTTTACTTGCGGAGCCGTTCGAAGAATTTTTTTGTGCCTCCGTTTTTTGACTCAAACCAACTGCGAGAGATCCTGCAACTGCCGTGGAAATAAAATCGCGCCGTGAAACGGACATGGTACGGGCCTCACTGGAAGATTGTGATTATGAAACGCGGAAAGAATAGCAGTTTATCGGTACGAACGGTTAGAGAGATTTGGTACTTATCGCGCTACACCGCGACCGTAAACGAAGTCTCTGTCCGCATGACAGGACGGTAGAGCGTATCGCGCTCAACTGGTTCGCGGCCGGCTTCTTTGATGAGGCGGATCAGATCCTGGCGGCGCATGCCTTGCGGTGTGGTCGCTCCGGCATCGTGGTAAATCTTTTCTTCGATGACCGTGCCGTCAATGTCATCCGCGCCAAAGCGCAAAGCAATCTGCGCGATCTTCGCGGTCATCATCTGCCAGTAGGCTTTGATGTGCGGAAAGTTGTCGAGCACGAGCCGGCTCACGGCAATCTGCTTGATGTCGAGCATGCCCGATGTCTTGGGCAAATGTTGCAAAGCGGTGTTGTCGGGATGAAACGCAAGCGGAATGAACGTCTGGAATCCGCCGGTTTCATCCTGCACTGCGCGCAGCTTCATCAGGTGGTCCACGCGGTCTTCGTCATTTTCCACGTGGCCATAGAGCATGGTGGCATTCGACTTTAATCCAGTTTGATGGGCCAGTTTCGCCGTTTCCAGCCACTCGCTGCCATCAATCTTGTGGTCGCAGATAATGTGGCGCACCCGATCGGCAAAAATCTCGGCCCCGCCGCCGGGTAGCGAATCGACTCCAGCGTCTTTTAATTGCCGCAGCGTCTCTGCAATGGAAAGCTTCGCTCGCTTCGCGAGATACGCGACCTCGACCATGGTGAAAGCTTTCAAATGTACTTGCGGAAAACGCGACTTCAAACCTGAAACCAAATCGAGAAAATATTGAAATGGCAGATCGGGGTGCAATCCACCCACGATATGAAATTCCGTGACCGCTTCGCTATAGCCGGACGCAGCCGTCTCAAACGCCTCTTCGAGCGCCATGGTGTAAGAGCCGGGCGTGTCTTTCTTGCGGCCAAAAGCGCATAACCGGCACGCGGCTACGCAGACGTTTGTCGGATTAATGTGGCGGTTGACGTTGAAATATGTCGTGTCGCCGTGCATCCGCTCGCGGACATGATTCGCCATCCAGCCCACGGCCAGAATGTCGCCGGAGCGGTAGAGCGCGAGCCCATCTTCTGTAGTCAGCCGTTCGCGGGCCAGGACTTTCTCGGCGATGGGCTTCAGCCTAGCGTCGTCCGTTTGAAATGGATGCTGATTTGCCACTGGTTTGATAATACCAAGCTTGGAGGCGGAAGTCATAGATTCCATGGCGCGAGTGGTAGGACCGCCATGACGATATCCCCTGAAGGATGTCTTCGTGTTCCTTCGTGCCTTTTGTGTTTGCGATGCCATGCCTACTATGTTATCTTGGTACTTAGATATATAGATACCAATATGGCTGATCTCCTTATCGAGCGCGTGCAGACCGGCGTGCGGATCGAAAAACGTATCCTGAAGGTACTGAAAGCTTTCGCGGAATTAAAAGATATAACGCTCGGCGACCTGCTCGAAGGCATCGTCTTGCATGCCTTCGACGGCAAAGCCGCGTTCAGCGAAGCTTCTCTGCGCAGCATCCGGGAATTGAAGAAGATTTACGCGTTGGATTTGGATTCTTCAGCCAGTCATCAGCTCAAAGAAGCAAAAGCCGCACCCGATAAAACCGCACCTACGCGAAGGAGAAAATAGATGGATTTGCATCGTACTGCGATGAAGGGTTTGAATTGGGCAGTTGGAATTGTACTCATCATTGGGTCTGCCCGCTTCGCGTTTGGCGTAGGCGCAGCTAAAATCATCGCCCGTCTTGGGCTGCCACCCTGGGTGCGCCCGGCCATAGGAATCGCTGAAATTGTCGCCGCGGTGCTCTTTCTCATTCCGGCGAGCCTGACCATCGGCGGATGGGCCCTGCTCGTCATCTTCGTCCTCGCCGGAGCCATTCACCTGCTGCACGGCCAATATGACGTTGGCTGGCTCGTAATTTATTTCATGGCGGTTCTTGTCGTGGTCACCGCCAAAGCGGGCAAAGCTCCCAAGCGCTCCAAATAATCACGGCACCGTTACCACGATGGCCGCGCTCGCGCCTTTGCCGTGATTGCGGTAGCTATGGCGCACCATGGCGTCGAAGTAAATCGCGTCGCCCGCTTCCAGTGTGTACAGAACCGAGCCGATGCGGATCTCAAGACTCCCGCTGACCAGATAAATAAATTCCACGCTGGGATGCTGGTGCGGACGCAGCTTTTCCTCAGGGACATTCTCAAATTCAGCGAAGTATGCATTCAGCTTGCGCTCCGTGGCCGGAAAGTCGAGGCTCTCAAAATAGTAAGACGCACCCGCGACCTTCGGCTGCTCAGGAAATCGCATGCGGTCTTTCTTGCGCACAACCGCCACCACGTGCCGCTTTCTCTCGTCGGTGAAAAAATAATCCAGCCCCACGCTGAACACCATGGCGATGCGGGTCAGTGTCGGCAAAGTAGGAAATAACCGTCCTCGTTCCAGTTTCGAAAGCATCGCGGGCGACAGGCCGGTATGCTGCCCCAATTGCACCAGTCCCATGCTCTTGCGCAGGCGCAAGCCACGTAGTTTTTCGCCGATGCCGTAAGGTCTCAACTCTTCGGCGATGTCCTTCGTAATCATGTCATCCTCCCCGGAATCTTGGCGCTGGCCGAAGTACGCTATTTCCCTTGCATTTAGATTGTCTTTATAATTAAATAATTGTTCGTATTAGTCAATATCTGACAACGGTCGATTTTATGGCAGAGGTCGTCATCCTCGGTGCGGGCATTGCAGGTCTGAGTTGCGCCCGCGAGCTGCACTCGCAAGGCATTTCGTGCCTGCTCCTCGAGGCTGGTGATGGCGTCGGCGGGCGAGCTCGCACCGACGCCGTGGAGGGATTTCTGTTGGATCGCGGCTTTCAGGTTCTGCTTACGGCTTATCCCGAAGCGCAGCGCATGCTTGATTACTCCGCCCTGAGGCTGGGGAGGTTTTGGCCTGGCGCACTAATCTGGCACGGCGGCAAAATGCACCGGTTCGTTGATCCCTGGCGGCGGCCGCTGTCAGTTCTCGACACTATGCGCGCACCCGTCGGATCACTTGCCGACAAGATGAAGGTGGCAGCCTTGCGCAGGCAGGTTACGCTGCGCCTGCTCGACGACGTTTTTTCCGCTCCAGAAAAAACTTCACTTCAATATCTGCGCGATTTCGGTTTTTCGGGCGAAATTATCGAACGTTTCTTCCGTCCCTTTCTCGGCGGAATTTTTCTGGATCCGGATCTCAATACCTCCAGCCGCATGCTCGAGTTCGTCTTCCGCATGTTTTCGACCGGCGACGCTGCCCTGCCTGCTGGAGGGATGGGCGCTATCGCGGAGCAGCTCGCCGCCGGCCTTCCTGAAGCATCGCTTCGATTGCATGCACGCGCAGTGAAAATTACCAGCGGCGCCGTGGAACTTGCATCGGGAGAAGTGGTCAAAGCGAAAGCGATCGTGGTGGCCACGGACGAGCGCAGCGCTTCGTATTTGTTGCCGGAGATGAAAACAGGAGAAAACCGCCGCACGACATGCTTTTACTACGCTGTCAAACGGCTACCGGTGAACCAACCGCTGCTCGTGCTCAACGGCGAAGGGCGCGGGCCTATCAACAATCTAAGCGTACCCAGCCTGGTCGCGAGGAGTTACGCGCCCGCAAACTCTCATCTGGTCTCGGTGAGCGTCGTCGGAGAAGCCGCCTGTCAGCCAAACCTGGAGCGAGCTGTCCACAACCAGCTGCGCGCCTGGTTTGGAGAAGATGTTATGAACTGGCGTCTGCTCAAGACCTATGACATTGGATACGCATTGCCGGTCACGCCTCGCGGCGTTACCGCTCATCGCACTCGCATGTTACGCGCGGGAGTCTTCATTTGCGGCGACCACTGCGAAAACGCCTCCATCAACGGCGCTATGCTTTCCGGCAGGAGCGCCGCCGCGTCTGTTGTTGCTTCGCTGGCATAAGCGTCATTTCGCCGCCGTTTTTTGCAATTCATCGAGCGCCGCCAGCACTTCTTCGCTGTGCTTGTTCGGATCCACTGTCGTGTAGACACGGGCAATCTTCCCTGTGGGGTCAATAATGAAGGTGTGCCGCGCCGCAATCTTCATGACTCCCATATCCATCAGCGAACCGTATTGCTTGGAAACTTTCTTGTCCGTATCGGCCAACAGCTTGAAGTTCAGCCCTTCCTTGGTGCAGAACTGCTTGTGCGAATCCACACTGTCCACGCTCACGCCCAGCACGACGGCGCCTCGTTGGGCATACTGCGGCTGATCGCGCTGAAAGTTGTGCGCTTCGATCGTGCATCCCGTCGTCATATCTTTCGGATAGAAATATAGAACCACCCACTTACCCAGATAATCCTTCAGGCTGACTCGCGTACCTTCCTGTGAACTCAGGGTAAAGGTCGGTGCCATCGTTCCGACCGCCGGGGTCGAATCGGCAAAAACATTTTTCACGACCAATACCACGACGAAAACCGCCACCAGTGCAATCAAAATTCGTGTGAACATAAAATCCTCCCGGATCGTTCAATACCTAATAATATACGTCGTAATGGCGGAGGCAGATGGTCAAAAGCTGGCAATCCATTGCTAGTGGAACCGCCGAGTTTTCGCTCGACTTGCCGACGCCGCTCTAGTAGCCTCACCAAAAGATATCGTTTGCATAAGCCACACTCGCCACCTAGGGGGAGGCAACGAACACATCCGCACATCCCGCTTCGTCGAACGAGGCTCCGCGCCCGTGGTGGATTTTTTTACCCTGGCTCATCCCGCTGGCTCAGACCGCCGGATTTCTAATTCTTCCGCCGGGCCCGCAGCGGGATGCATTATCCAACGTGCTACAGATCGCTGCCGCCTTTACCGCCGCCGCATATTGTGGCGCCGTTGCCAGACGCTGGCAGCATGTCGCGCGCGTGTTTTGGATTTTTTTCGCCACGGCTTTCGCCGCCTACGGCATCTCCGCCATCGAATGGGCTTATTACGAGAGCTGGCTGCATGCTCCAGTGCCCATCTCGTCGGTTTCGCAATTCCTTTACTTGTGCTACGACGCGCCTCTGGTCATGGTGCTGCTCCTGCGGAGGAGAGGCCGATCCTCCGGCTTGTCGTGGGCCCGCGCACTCGATTACATACAGATCCTGCTCATCTTATTTCTGTCGTACTACAACTTTCTATATCTTCGCGAGCTTCCCCGCGGCAGTCATCAGCTTGTCCTGCTGGAGCAGTACGTCTCGAATACTCTGAATTTCCTCCTGGCCGGAGTTTTCGTAGCACGCTCATTCTGGGCATCTTCTCCACTTATTCGCCAGCTCTGCCGCCGCATGTCGGCGTACATGGTTTTTTACGCCGTGGCCGCCGCCGTCGCCGACTATGCCATCGCCGCCGCGCATGCCACCTCTGGCAGTTGGACCTCTCTTGCCTGGACTGCTCCTTTTGCGCTCGCCTCCAGTCTCGCCGCCGGTTTCCGCACCGAACTTGATGCTGAGCCGCCCGAATCCACTTTCCCAGTCACAAGACCCGTGGTCTGGCAGCAACTCAGTCTCGCCATCTTGCCCATCACCATTTGGATCCTTGCCCTGCAAGCGGGGGAGCAAGGCAAAGATGTCGCCTATGGCAGCGTCTTCCTCTCCTTAGTGTGCTACGGTTCGCGCTTGGCATTGACCCAGCGGGCCTTGTACCGGACCAACGAGCTGGAACGCAAGCAAACCACCGCCCTCGAAAAATCGCTGTCGCTTTTGCGCGCCACTCTTGAGTCGACCGCCGACGGCATCCTGGTCGTGGATTTGCGTGGCCGCGTGGTGGACTTCAACAGCCGCTTCCAGACACTCTGGGGCATCCCCGAAGAGTTGCTAAACCTCCGCGATGACGAAAGATTGCTCGAATACGTTCTCTCACGCGTCGAAGATGCGCGCCTTTTTCTGGAGCGCGTGCGCTATCTCTACGAACATACGGAAGAAGACAGCTTCGACGTTGTCCGCTTCCATGGTGGCAGGATTGTGGAGCGCTACTCCCGCCCGCAATGGCTGGGAAATCGGATCGTCGGCCGTGTCTGGAGTTTTCGCGATGTCACCGAGCGTGAGATAGCCCAGCATCAGATCGCGGCCTGGAAAGAACGCTACGATGCTGCCGTGCAAGCCACAGGGCTCATCATTTATGACTGGAATCCGGCTTCGAACATCGTACGTTTCGGCGGCGCCTTCGAGCAGCTTCTCGGATATCGCGCCGCCGATTTTGAGACCCCGAACCAGGGATGGCGGAAACTAATACATCCCGATGACTTGGCGGCCTATGAGAACACAATCAACCTCGCTCTCGAAAGCAAACAATCCTTCGATGTCGAATACCGTGTCCGCCGCCATGATGGCCAGTACCGCTGGTTGCGCGAACAAGGCCAAATCGTACCGGAAAAAGGAACGCAACATCCGCCCATGGTTGGTTTCATCACCGACGTGACCGAGCATCGCACGCTCGAACAGCAACTGCGCCAGGCTCAGAAAATGGAAGCCGTTGGCCGGCTTGCGGGCGGCGTTGCCCATGACTTCAATAACCTGCTCACCGTGATCGCCGGCTATAGCGAATTGCAAATGCGTTCCATCCCGAAAACCGATCCCGCTCATGATCAGGCTGAGCAGATACGGGCTGCAACCGCCCGTGCCGCCACCCTCACCCGCCAACTACTCGCCTTCAGCCGTCAGCAAGTTCTCCTGCCAAAAATCGTCGACCTTAACGCTGTAGTGACCGACGTCGACAAAATGCTCCGCCGCATCATCGGCGAGGACATCGAAATTACTACACAACTCGCGCCCCATCTCGGTGCGGTCGAAGTCGATCCCGGCCAAATCGAACAAGTCCTCGTAAACCTCGTCGTCAATGCCCGCGACGCTATGCCCCACGGAGGCCAGCTCGCCATCGAAACCTCAAACATTCAACTCGAGCGGAATTATTCGAGCGAACACTTTTATGTGAAAGCCGGGCGATACGTGCGGCTCTCCATAACCGACACCGGCATCGGTATGGATGCACTCACGCGCGCCCGCCTCTTCGAGCCCTTCTTTACGACCAAGGAACTGGGCCGCGGCACCGGTCTCGGCCTGGCCACCGTCTATGGCATCATCAAGCAGAGCGGCGGCCATCTTGAGGTAGCCAGCGAACCCGGACGCGGCACGAGTTTCAAGCTCTACTTCCCGCTGGTCAATCGGCCCGTCACCCCGCCCGTCCCTCATCCGTCAACAAACGACAACAGCCGCGGCTCCGAAATCATTTTGCTGGTGGAAGATGAGAACGCTCTCAGGCAAATGGTGACGCAGGTCTTGAGCGCCCGCGGCTATCAGATCATCGCCGTCCACGACGCCGAGGAAGCCGAGCAGATCATCGCCAGCAATCCCCACGTGGATATGCTTCTGACGGACGTCATCATGCCCAAAGTTAGTGGCCCGGAACTGGTAAAACGCATCGCGCAGCACAACCCGAAAATGAAAGTTCTTTTCATGTCGGGCTACACTGCAAACGCCATACACGTAGCGCCGGACCACCATCACTTGGGCTGGTTCCTCGAAAAGCCATTCACGCCCCAAACACTCGCCGCCAAGGTCCGAGAAGTCCTTGATGCGCCTGCCTTATAATGGAGCTAGGGATGCGCGATTGGCTTCAAAACGGCCGTGCTCCTCTCGTCCCCGGCAATGGCTCGATAGAAATTTTTCAATTCATCGCTCTTGGCAGCGGGTAGGCTGAGTTGTTTGATCTCAAAGGTCCGTGTATACCAAATCTCCCCTGCTCTCGCTTCCGTCTTGGAATGATAACTGGCGAAGCTGGTCTCGAGATCCACGGGTTGGGGCAAATCGTCCACTTGATAACCCGCTGGCAACGCGATCTCAAACGAATCCGTATCTAGACAAGGTCCTTCAAATTCAATCGGAAATTTGCGGGGTTCTTTTGTCTCCAGAAAGTCTTGCTCCTTCTCCCCGATCACCCGCGGCCGCACCAGCAGCAAGTCGCCTGCAGCCTTCGCGTAGCCGCTGGATTCAAATGAATAGTTGAGGCCGAACGGCATGTGATTTTGCCGCAAATTGACAAGACTCGCCTTCGATATCTGGAAGTCGCTGAGCGAGGCGCCCAGGAGCTCTTCGATGGGTTTGATTTTTTCGTGGGCGTTCGAAGCCTCACGCAATCGCCACCGTTCCAATGTCGCGCGATCTCCCAGGCGCGTTTCTACCACCTCGCCCTCCAGCGTTCCGTCGGCGTCAAGCTTCAATTTTGCGGTTCGGTGAACCCCATTCAAACCCGCCGCGAGTTGCGGCAGTTCCACCAATTCGCCGCCCTCCGGCGTGACTAACAACCCATAATTCGCCTGCAAAGCGCCACGGATTTGGCCAAACGGCGTAAAGCTGTCCGTAGGATCAAAAAATAAGATCCGGCCCAGTTTCGGATCATCAATCACAGCCACCAGCGACGGATCATTCAACCCTTTGGGAAGCTGTATCGCGAGAATTGCGTGGTTAAAGCCGTAAAGATCAACCGGGCTGTTGCCGCTTACGGCGCCACGATGTGCATTGATCACTACGTGGTACGAATGAATTCCCACCTGTTCCAGCATCGAACGCAACAGCGTCGCTTTGTCCTTGCAATCTCCGTAACGATGCTGGAACACATCCGCTGCCGAATGCGGTTGATAGCCCCCGATTCCCAGTTCGATCGCCACATATCGGATGTCTTCCTGCACAAACGCGGCCAGCGCCCGCATCTTCGCTAGGTCACCGTTCTTTTGCGCTGTTAAATCCACCACCTGCTGTTTGAGCGCATCTGAAGCATTGAGACGGCCGTCAAGCAGATACGTGTACCACTCTCCCATTTGTCGCCAATCGGAAAAACCACGGGTCGAAGAAAGCCCTCCCGTGGGAAAAAACGACAGGATCATTTGCCCCGCTATGCCTTGAATCGGTGGCATGTCGGTCTCCCGCCGTATGGCGTCCACATTGCTCACGCTCCACCGCCATTGATTCGGGCCTGCCTGCGTCGCCGGGATCTCCCCGTGGTTCAGCCATAACGCCTTATATTCCCAACCCGCCGGCAGTGTCACCGTGTAGTGGCTCTCCCGCACCGGCACATCCTCCTGAAAATCCCATCGGTCTTGCAACACCAAGGGGTTCTCTTCCACCTCGTACTCATACCCCACAATGTTTCCCGGGTCGGGCGCTGGAATATGCAGCAGCCTTACCCGCAAATCGGTCACCAGTTCGCCACCGGCAATGTTCGGTGGCGCCATTTCGACGGCCTCTTTATCCTTCACTTCGAAATCGTCGCCGTGCGCAGGAATGCACCAGCCATGCAAACTGACGATTTTCTGCTGTGCGAATGTATAGACCGGGACCGTGCCGTAAGACCGTCCCGGTGGCCGTAAAATCTTATACGCTTCGCGCACCTGCGTCTCGATGCGGCTGGTCGAAACCACCGTCACATTCGTCTCTGAATATAGGAGCACGGCGTCAGTTTTATCATCGTAGGTGGCGACTGGAGCGCTGGTGAGATTGTGCATCCACGCAGGCGCTTGCGGTGCGCCGTACATGCTCCCCCACGCTGACATAATGATGGCGGAAAAAAAGACTCGTCTTAGCATGCTAATTGCCCGCCACACCATTGCCGGGTTGCAGCACGATTTGAGCATCGTCTCCCGTGCGGACCACTTGATAGAAATTTCGCAGAGCCGGGTAATACTTCGTCTCCACCAGAAGAAAATCCACCCGATACGTTCGTTCCATATGGACTGTCCCCGGCGCTGACTCCGCCTTCCGGCTGTAATAGAGAATGTGCCCGTCCTGCACCTTCGCTGCCGGCAAACTGTCAACCTGCCAGCCTGCGGGAAGCGCAATCGTCAAGTCTTCCGTTTTTGTGTAGGGATAGTCGAAATAGATCGGATTGATGCGGTTCGCATGCTCGAAGATGTGCTTCTCGGACGCGACAAACATCGTTGTCGGCAATAAAGCCCGGTGCCCGCCGCTGGTCAGCCAGCCCGGCACTTTCATGTTGAATTCCGCCACCATCGGAACATCCGAGCTCGTCCAATCGGGTTGCTTGGTCAGGTCCAACTGCGTGGCGGCTGTGGCCGCATCCTGGTTCTGGTCTTCCAGGTATTTTTTCTTGCCAGCGTCGTCTGCATGGCGTTGGTTCAGTCTGCGATACATGGCCTCCAATCCTGTGTAAGTCACGGTCAGCTTGCCTTCGAGGCTTCCGTCCGGCATAAGACTCAATTTTGCCGTACGTTGAATCTGCGATTCGTCCGCCTGTGGCAATGTGGTTTCCACCCACTCGCCGCCCTCTTTGTTCAGACATAGACCCCGCGCCGCCGTCTCTCCCCATTGCAGCATCCCGTACGGAGTGAACGCGCCACCTGGATCGAAGTACATGTCTTTCCCATCCACCTTCACTCGCACCACATTGGAGTTCAGCTTGGCCGATTGCATCAGCTCCGGTTTAAAGAAAAACTGCTGCCGGCTCGATACCCAGCATCCGCTCGCGTCAAACCCGGCCGCCCGCACCAGTGCCAGATAGAGCCAAGTGATCTGTACGCCATTTCCGTATCCACGCTTCCACAGCTCTTCCGCGTTCTGCGGTGGCTTTTCATTCTCACGCTTGAGTTCTTCCTCCGACTTGTGGACCTCGTACGAGGTATTCCGCACCTGCTGCACCCGGGCGTAAATCTTACGCAATTTCATATCGGATGAATCGCCCGCCGCGAATATCTGCGACGCCACCGCCTCCATGGCATTGCGCTTGCCGACAAACTCCTCCAATTGCTGGTTCCTTTTTTTGCCGAAGCGCTTCCAGTATTCCGCCGCATCCTTCACTGGCAATTCCTGGTCGTAGATGAAATCCACGCGCGACTTCAGTTCATCTTCGGGCGGCATATGATCTTCGATTTCAAATGCCTGGATGTCATGAACTTCCATGCGAACAATATGGTCTCCGCCTTCTTTAGGCTCGGAACCGGGAGGCAATCCCTGCCACGTCCAGCGCAAGCGAAATGGCGCGATGAGATCGCTGGTGTTTTGAAAGGGCTTCAGCGTGAATTTCGCATCTTTCATGTACAACTCCTGGCTCAAAATCCAGTTCGAGTTGTAAACGTAAAAATCATGAAAGTTGATGGTGTACGAATATTCGATGATACTGCCTGCTTCTACGTCAGTCAGCGTGAACGTCTTGGCGAGCACCCGCCCAGACCTCGCCCGCATGAGAGGTTTTTCATAGACTTGGCCGCCAAAATCCACCGTGCTGCCATCCGGCCGGATGGTGCGCGCATGTATGTGATCGACGTCCTCCATGTCCTTGAAGAAGGGTATTTCCACGTCCGCCCACTTGCGCCCTTCATCGGTCAAGATCTTGATCCGCACATAATTGTCTTCATGCGGCCTGTACTTGTCGTCATCGCGATCCACTTCGCGATAAAGAATTATTGCCGGCGCGCCCGGCGCCTTCGGCTCGGCGGTCATGTGCAAGTCTTCCGGCGTGATCGGCGGAAAACCCTGCTGGGCACGCGCGGGAGGAGAAATACAGGCAATTACAGCCAGAATTGACAGAAAGGCAGACAGAACGAAGCGGCGGCAAATCAAAATGGCACCTTCCGGTAAAGATTGAATGCTTAAAGGGGCCCCGAAAGCGACAACTACCGCCACAATACAGGTGCAGATTTCTCCATGTCAACAAAAACTCATACCGAACAACTCCTTATATTGTAATTACCTGCACGCACTACATCATCAAGCTCCCGACCCTGCCAAGCCGCCACTTACCCTGGTAACTAGAGTAATCAGCTATCCCGGCCATGTCGTACCCATTCCGAGCCATTGTGAAAGTCTGCCGGCGGACGCATTCTGGACTGGCAGAGTTTCTTGCTCAGACTCTGCCAAGGAACTCCATTATGCGGACGCTACTGAAACGGCTGTGGAAGAATGAAGAAGGCCAGGACGTCGCCGAATACGCCGTCATGCTGGCGGTCATTCTCGTCATCGTCGTGGGCACGATCCGTCTTATCGGCGGCAACGCCAACAACGTGTTTTCCAGCGTGGCCAGCTCAATCAGCCAGTAAGAAAATAAGAACGCAAGAACGCCTAACAAGAAAGCAAAATGAAGAATCGCCGTCACAATCGCACCAAGGCCGTCCTGCCTGTAAAGGTCACCGGCAAGGACGTAATGGGCAATCCTTATCAGGATTGGGCCCACACCCTGGACATTACCCCTGGCGGCGCGCGCCTTGGCACCATTCACCGCCAATTCGCGCTCGGCGATTCCGTGATCGTGCAATATCGCCAGCGCAAAGCCGAGTTCCGCGTAGTCTGGACTAAATTGCAAAAGGCTCAGGGCGAATATCAAATTGGGCTGGAAATGATTTCCCAGGAACGCGATCCTTGGGGACTCGAGTACGCGCCACCGGCCGCAGCTAACCCGCCACAATAATTGTTCCCGTTACTTCCAGCCTCATAGCTCTGCCCAATACGAAGCTGCGCCGGCAACGTACAGCGCGATCAAGGACCAGTATGTTAAGCTCTCGGTTGCCTCGACGCGCATTAGGTTCGGCCCAATGAAATCGCTTCGATTATGTGCGCTACTCTACCTGGGCTTGGAAGCCACGCTGGGTCAGGCATTAGCGCAATCCCAAGGCGCATCTCATCCGGGAGCTCATGGCGCGTCTCAGCTCGCCTCGACGTCGTTGCCATCCGTTGCTGAGCGTCTAGGCGCTCAAACTGCTCTATTTAAGGAGCAGTATGAACAAGACATGAGGGCTTCTCCGGAGAGCGAGACTGCCCGCGGTAACTATCGGGATAACGCAATGCTAGACGACTACTCGTTGGCAGCAAGCGCCAAGCAGTACGCCGTCGATCGCTCGTATCGCGCAAAACTTCAGGCTATCTCGACGGCCGGATTTTCAGAGCAAGATCGTCTGTCACACGATTTGCTGCTTCACATTCTCGACAATCGTATCGCCGACTACGAACTCAAGGAATATGAGATGCCCATTTCGCAAATGCAGGGCGTCCACAACAGCCTGGCCGATCTTCCTAACTCCGTCCCGCTCGATAGTGTCCAACACTACGAAGATTACATTGCGCGCCTGCACCAGGTTCCGCGCGTCTTTGCGCAAACCATCGAAGTTCTCCGTCAGGGGAAAAAAGACGGTTTGATGCCGCCACGGATTCTGCTGGAGCAGATTCCAGCGCAATGTGATGGCACCATTACTGAAAATCCATTTTTGGCCCCAACGAAGAAGTTCCCCGCGGCAATCTCAGCAAGCGACCAGAAGCGGTTGACGGAAGAGATCGAGCGCACGGTAAGCTCGGAAGTATTGCCCTCTTATCGCCGCTTCGCGGATTTCATCGCCAGCGAGTACGCTCCTTATGGCCGTACTTCAATCGGGCTGGAGAGCTTGCCGGACGGCGCTCGACGCTACCAGCAAGCCATTCGAGAACAGACCACTACTGAGATGTCAGCGGCAGAAATTCATGCGCTCGGTCTGCGGGAGATCGCACGCATCAAAGGCCTGCTCGCCGATCTTGCCCTAAAAGCTGGCTATAAAGACTCGAGCGGCTTCCGTGCTGCACTCAATAGCGATCCGAAGTACATCCCGACATCTGCCGAACAAATCGTGGACGATTTCCGCCGTTATGTTGGCCAAATGCAATCCCGTTTGCCGGAACTGTTTGGTGTGTTTCCAAAAACCCCCTTGACGGTGGAAGCGGCCCCCGCCTCCCAGCCGAACAATCCTACTCACTATGTTTTCGGCACTCCAGATGGCAGCAGGCCGGCTCGCGTCGTTGTTGCCACTTCCAACTACGCCCGTCGAAAACTGCTGCCGGATGAGACCCAGGCTTACCATGAAGGTATCCCCGGTCATCACCTGCAAATTTCCATTCAGCAACGACTCGCCGGGCTGCCGGAGTTTCGTCTTCATGTCGTGAACAATGCGTACGCTGAGGGCTGGGCCGTTTATGCGGAAGCACTCGGTAAGGAAATTGGGTTTTTCCAGGCTCCAGCCTCAGATTATGGACGCCTCAATCTGGAACTGATGCGCGCTGTCCGGCTGGTCGTGGATACCGGCATTCACTCCGAAGGGTGGACCCGGGAACAAGCCGTGGCCTATTTCCGTGAAAGCGGGGCGGCCGACGAGCCGACAATTCAAGCGGAAATTGACCGCTACATTGCTTGGCCGGCCCAGGGCCTCAGCTACAAGATCGGCCAGCTCAAGATTCTAGAACTCCGTGAGCGTGCGAAACAACACCTCGGCCTACGCTTCGACATCAAGGCTTTTCATGACGAAATCCTGAGCGGCGGTAGCTTGCCGCTCGACATGCTGGAAGCGCGAGTCGATAACTGGCTGGAAAACCAGCTCTCGAACAAATAAACATCACTGCGGCCGCAGAACCAGCGTCTTCTCCAGCCGGAAGCGGAGCAAGCTTTCTACGGGAACCTGGACTTGCTTGCCACGCGTAAATACCTGGGTCACCAATCCGCCGCCTGCGCCTGCCAGCGCGCCTATGCCCGCGCCTTTGCCGCCGCCGAAAATTCCGCCCATAAGCGCACCCAACGCCGTCCCGCCGCCAACCGTCTCCGCCGTCCGCGCGTTCGCGCCCACGCCTTTCTTGTTGTTCTCGGTCACGTCTGACGTGACCACAAGATATGACTTCCCTCCCACGGTCACCGAATAAAGATCCAGCACAACCTCGGGACTATGCATCATTCCGCCGCCGGAAATCTTCTTCACTATCAACTGCGCGCTCGAACCCGCCGGAATCGCCACTTGCCCCGATATTCCCAGCACGTCTTCGGAGACACTCGCCGAATATGTCTGCCCGTCGTAAGAAGTCTTTGAGTCGATCGTCTCATTCGTCCGCACCGCAAAATCCGCGCCAATCGGAATCACAATGGAATTTGCCGGTGTCGCCGCCGGCCCTCCCGCGTGATTGAACACGATCGCGTCAATATCGCTCGACGGAAATTGATACTGTATACCCTCGCTGTCCTGAAAATTAATCGGCACAATTCCCGTGAAGTGGCCGCTATAGCTCTTGCCGCCACGCAAGGTCACCGTATCGGAAGCCGTCCCAAAAGCCAGCGACTGCACATCCCTCACCGGAAACTCATACTTCACGCCCTGCAAATCAGCGAAATCAACCGTCTGTATGCCGCACGCGCCTTTATAACTGTTGCCGTCTTTCAGAATAACGGTGTCGGCGAGGGCGAAACCGGCCACTAGAAATATCATCGCGAGGGAAAGAAGAATTCTTCGCACGTGCTCCTCCGGAGAAATTAATTGGTGAGATTGTTCAATCGGGCGAACGCAGGAATTATATCGCTTTCAGGCTTAAAGCAAGATGCAAGATGGAAGATGGAAGCATGGAAGATGGAAAATGCAAGATGGTGAAGTGAGTTCGCGCATTCCGCGGGGCGCCCAAGACTTATCGCTTCAAGCGAAGCTAAGAAAAGTTTTTCACCGGTCATTTTGCACCGGGCGCGGTTCCACGCACGATCTGTGCGTTCAACACAGACCGAAGTTCTGATGCCTCTCAGGGCTCGTTTGCACCCTTACTTATGCAGCAGACCTTAAGGTGATGCCTTCACGCGTGACGTCAGCTCTACCGTCTTTTGAGGCCCGTAAGTCCGCCCCCAGTTGACGAAGGTCGATTACCACTTGACCTGAAGCATAGTCATTATCGTAATCGAAGGACACTTCTACCTCGAATTGACGACCCTCCGATGAAAAACGGAGAATCGTTCCCTTCGTGTCAGAGTCAAATCCCTCATCAATACTGACCGGGCCAAAATCCCGCGCGATTGCCTGCTTAATTACTTCTACTCCTTGAGCCATAGCCATCATCTTAGCACTCGTTAATCATTAAGTCAGATTGAGACAACCCCCCCGTCAACTTGTCCTCCGCGAGCCGCGCTTTTCATCGCGCGAGAGGGATCTTGTGTGGAGCTTCTAACCTCCAACCACGTTGTCATTCCGAATCCGCTTCAGCGATGAGGAATCTGCTGTTGCTTGCGTCGGCAATGGAAAACGGATTCCTATGTCCACTATCGTCGCTGCGCGACTCCAAGTGACTCGGAATGACAATCTGCGTTTCTGCGTCATCTGCGGCAAAAGGTTTCAGGGTTCTATTCAAATGTGATATAAAACGTAAGTTTTCACAATCATTCGTAACCGCGAGGCAATCCGTATGAAACTAACGCTCATCCTCTTACTTCTCTCCGCGTTTAGCTATGCCCAACAGCAGCCCGCCATCGGCTATCAATCCGCGCCCGACGCCGACGCTCACAAGACGCTGCTGCTCAAAGATTTCCATCCCGTGCCCATGCTGCACACGCAAGTCCACAAAATCGACAAAGCCAAGTTCTATGTCATCGACGTCCACAATCACGTCAATGACGCCGCTCGCATTGACGAGCACATGGACCCCAAGCGCGTCGTCGAAGTCATGGACAACACCAACGTCCGCACCATCGTCATTCTCACCGGCATGTGGGGAGACAAGTTGCAGCACGTCATCGACGAAATGGTGAAGCCCTACCCCGGCCGCTTCATGGTCTTCACGCAAATTGACTACAGCAAAATTGACGACCCCAACTTCAGTCAGGAAGCGGTCGCCAACCTCGACGACGCGGTGAAACGCGGCGCGCGTGGTCTGAAGTGTCTAAAAGATCTCGGCCTCGGCGTGCGCGATAAATCCAGCAAGCTCATCACCGTGGACGACCCGCGCCTCGACCCCATCTGGGAGGAAGCCGGACGCCTGCACATTCCTGTCTCCATTCACACCAGCGACCCCGAGGCCTTCTTTCATCCCACCAACGGCGAGAACGAACGCTACGAAGAGCTGACCGAGCATCCGGACTGGAGTTTTTATTCGGCGCCGGGCGGCCTGCAATTTCCCAGCAAAGAAGAATTACTGGCCCAGCGCGACCACATGTTTGCCAAGCATCCGAATACGCAGTTCGTCGCGTTGCACTTCGCCAACTGGCCCGAAAACCTCGACTACGTGTCGTCTCTGCTGGATAAGCTTCCCAATGTCATGGTCGAGTTTGGCGCGCGCGAAGCCGAACTTGGACGCCAGCCCCGCCGCGCCCGCGAGTTCTTCCTGAAATATCAGGACCGCATCATGTTCGGCACCGACAACGAAGTCACCGAGGAAATGTATCGCAACCACTTTCGCTGGCTCGAAACCGCCGACGAATACTTCGACTACTGGGGATATCCCGGCCAGGGCCGCTGGGAAATCTATGGCATGGCCCTACCCGATCCCGTGCTCGAGAAGATTTACCACGGCAACGCAGAGAAGATGTTTGGGAAGTTCGGGAAGTAGGCTGAAACATTTGGCTGGTATCGCAAAGAATTGATGCTATTACTAATTGCGACCCACAAACTGGTGCGGTGCCTACCAGCCCGCGGTCATTGTAGAATCCATAGGTTTACCATCGCAGGTCGCTGGTGCGAATCTCCATTCTCCGTTCGCCTCGTGTATCCATGATCGGTCGGTGATCGCGTTACCTGACGACCTCACGATAATCATATCCGCCGGCTTGCCATCAACGCCGATGGTGAAAAACACTCCGGGCCTGTCTAATCCGTGCCAATTTGGCATGTCCACCATTAGGAGATGCGCGGGACCAACGTTTCCTAAACAATTGGTACCCTCTTTCGAGCCAGCTACCGGAGTAAAGATTTCTGGATCGACCTTGTTGGGGATAACTAGTTCGGCAACCCTCACTTCCATCGACGGTTTCCCGGAATAAAAACATCGGATCGTGTGCGGAAAAACCTTGCCGCTGAATGGCTGATAATTCTCGTACCTGCAGAGTCGATTCGAGGTAATGCTCCTGGTGAGCCAGCCACGAGCATCATCGAAACATCGTTCAAAGCCATTATTTCCGATGCAAGTTTCATTTGGGCCGCCGGACTTTGTGTGATGAACGGGAGCATTCCGAAGTGAATCTGAGTGACGGTAAGAGTTGAGGGTGTACGCAGAATAATCATAGAGGAAGGCGGCCAAACCACCATCACTTACTGTCCAGAGTTTTGTTTCAGCCGCGACCTCCAGCTTATGGATCTCCATACCCACTGTCTCTCTGCGCCACTGTCTAGAGGAAACCCAATCTTCGAGATACGTACCCTGAATCGTGCGGTCTTGAGCAAAGTATGTGAATTCGGCCTTGAGATGAAACGGAGGCTGGCCGTCCGCACGAATGTCGGCAAGTTGGGTAGCCCGATCAATGACATCCGGTGCCTTGAGGGATTTATCCTTGGCCATACACAACGCGCCAGCGACGATGGTGCCGATGAATACGACCGTTCTTGTGATTCGAACCATAGCGCATTATTTTACCGGATGCCCGCCGCCTTTGAATCACCCTAACCACCTTGTCATTCCGAGCCATTCGCAGTCGCATGAGCGACGAGAATGCGCGTAGGAATCTGCTGTTGCTTTTTCTTAAAAGCAGATTCCTCGCACGCGCTCGCCGCGTTGTGGCTCCGCACGGCTCGGAATGACAATGTGGTTGGAGGCGTATGGGCACGCTGAAGCCTTAATCTACCCAAAATTAACATCCCCACCCTGTCACAAAAACTGTGACAAGGGTGGGGCACCGCACGGCATTTATTTTTTCTTCTCATCCCGATTTTCGAATGATGATCTCAGGCACGATCCCTAATTGTTCTCTCTTCCGCGCGGTCCACTGCGACTCGATTTCGACGACGCCTTCTACACCTGAAACGTAGTGACGAAAGCTGCTCCACGGCCAGTCTTCGGGATGCTCCACCAATCCTCGGCTCACTGGATTGGCATGGATGTAAGCCAGCTTCTCGGCGAGCCTGTCCTCGCTCCAAACGTTGAAGTCGTAATAGCGCTTTTGCCAGAAATGAAACTCAGCGCGAGGGTGCCCCATCCTTGTCGCGCTTTTTGCGACAGGGTGGGGCAGTTGGGACTTTACTTCATTGGCCACATTCTGTTTGAGCATTTGCAGCGCAACGGACAATTTTGCGCGTTCCGGTTCAGTGACCAGCAGGTGCACGTGCTCCGGCATAACGACATAGGCGGATATGCAGAATCCGTACCATTGGCGCGTGCGCTCAAGCGTGTGCTCGAAAATGTCGCGAGCCGATGAAGAAAGCAACGGTTTACGGTGATAACAACTGAAGGTGATGAAATGCAGGCAGCGAGCTTCTTGAAAACGTTCAAGACTCCATGGCATGACGCGATCATATTGCGGGAGCAACGTTTAAGCTGTGACATCTGAACAGGAAAACCCCACCCTGTCACAAAAACCGTGACAAGGGTGGGGCACCCCATCGCGATCACTATTAACAAGAAAGGCATCGACAATCGTGTCTTTAACGGCAGATAATTGTGACCGCCGATTTCAAGCCGGCCCGCACCATCGGAAGGAGAACCCCATGAAACATTTCACATTCTTCGTAGTTGCAATCGCAGCCATGGCCGGCCTTGTTGCCCTCTTCGCGCCGACGCCACAACATGCCGATACGGGAACCGCGGCCGCTGCTCCCTACGTTACCGAAATGCCGCAGGGATACCGCGACTGGCGCTGGATCTCGTCGGCGCATGAAGCCGGCAACATCAACAGCATCGGTGCGGTACTGGGCAACGATATCGCCTACAACGCTTTCAAGGACGGCAAACTTCCCTATCCAGACGGCACCATCATCGCCGCTTTGCATTACCGATACACGGCGTCCGATAAAAACAACAAAGTCTTCGGCAAGGTGCAATCTTTCGTTCCCGGCGCACCAACGAATATTCAGTTCATGGTCAAAGACTCAGTCAAGTACGCCGCCACTGGCGGCTGGGGATTCGGCCACTTCGTGGACGGCAAACCCGCCAACGCGGATTTTATGAAGCCCTGCTTTCCCTGCCATCAGCAAACCAAGGATACCGATCTGGTCTTCACTCGTTATGTGCCGTGATAAATACGGCATGAAATTGCAAAATCACGTACGTTTGATCTAATTCAAACGGGCATGTATATAAGTTCATCCACTGCCCCATTTATGGTGCAGTCGGCTGTAAAGCATTGATTCGCCGGGTGTTCACAGGTGAAAGCATTGTGCAAAATAATGCTCGTAAGTCATTGATTGCAAACGATTTAAACATGGTCATTAAATCGATTTAATTTCGCGCAGGAGAGCGCCAAATTGGCCGCATACTCTGGCCTCGATCTCACTGCTCCACGCGCCTCTGAGGGCTTCCTAAGCGCCGGGCGGGGCATTTGCTGAGGGCATGGGAACGGCCGAGTGTGACGCACCGGATGGCTTTGAGGCCATTCCATATCGTGGCGGGATTAGGCATAGATTTTTACGCCCTGCACGACGCGGCTGATGGCGCCGTTGGGACTGGGGCGATCAGGACGGAGGTTCCAACGAAGAGACAGGAAAAGCCCGAGCAACTGGCCAAAGATGACGTCGCACGCGGGACGATACGCGTCGGGGAGCAAAACGTCAGGCACCAGCGAATATTCGAGGAGAGGCGCAGCAGCCGGCGCCCCGATGCCCACGCGAGTCCGCACCAGCTTTTTGTCGCCAATTTCGCGGAGCAGGTCGCTTTCGTACGGGCGTACCTGGTCATCGCTCGACAAGAAACACACGAACAACGTGTCGTCTTTCAGCGCGGACATCGGCCCATGGCGCAACCCTAACGCCGACTCCGACAAGGTCAGTGTCTTGCCGGAAGTCAGTTCCAGCGTTTTCAGCGCGCATTCGTTCGCCGTGGCATGCAGCGCTCCCGATCCCACAAAGCACGCGGTTGCATAATTTCCTTGCGCGAGCTTCGCGGCGAGGTCGGGAGCGGTTGCGAGATAAGATTTCCCTGCGGCAACCAGATCCGTCATGACGTTCTTATAACGTGCGGGATCGTTCACGTGCGCGAGACACTGCCCAAAGACGACCATGTTGGAAAATGAACTGGTCATGGCCAGGCCGCGATCGTTGACGGCATCGTCGAGGCAGATGCTGAGAGCCTTGATACTGGGATTGCCCGCAGCGAGTTTCACCATGCGCGCGTCACTGTTGCACGTGACGATCAGGTGATGGATGTCGGGACGCGCGGCGAGAGCTTTCTCCACGGCGGCGACGCTCTCCGGGCTGTCGCCGGAGCGGGAAAACGATATCCAGAGATATTTCAGGTGCGGCAGAACAAGCTCGGCGAGATGCGTGACGATGTCGGTGCTGGGGACGGCTAGCACTTCGCATTGCCAGTGTTCTCGCAGGATTTGCGTAAGCGCGCGGCCGATGTAGTCAGACGTTCCAGCTCCGACGAGAAAGACGGTGGGCCGATGCGCGGGTTCGTTGAAAATTCCCGCGGCATCGAGAAATTCGACGATCTGGGCGCGGCGTTCTTCGAAAAGCGCAAAGGTCTTCGGCCATGTCTCGGGTTGCTGGGCGATTTCGCACGGGGTGAATTCGAGGCCGCGGGAAACTTTCTCTTGCGCAGGAAGACCCAGCAACTCGGAGAGCGCCGTCACTTATGGCCTCCGGCACGTGCTGGCACCGTGGCGGCTGGCGCCGCGGGGTCAATCCAGAAGATGGCGCCTTTGGTAATTGGGGGAAGGCTGTACGCGGTGCCGCCGGCGAGCGTAACGCCAGCAACTGGTTGGATGTCGCCGAGAAAGGGCAGGAAGTATGCTTTACCGGCCATTTCTTGAGGAATCACGATTCTCACATTTTGCGGCGTCTGCACAGGATTGACGTGACCTTGCAATCCGGCGAAGTTGGCGAGAAAGACGTGCGGCGCACCGTTAACGGAAGCAATGGACGTTGCAACGAGCGATGAGCATTCGACTTTGATTGGGTTTGCGCCTAGGGCCGCAAGAAAATCTTTTTGTGAATCAGGATCGGTTTTCAGGAAATCGGCTTCGAGCATCTTGCTGTAGGCTTTGCCGGGAGCGTCCGGGAAACGAACGATGTTAGGGCTGGCGGCGAACTGGGTGGCATCGTTTCCGGTGACGATGAGCTTGCCACCGTTGGCAAGGTACGTCTTAAGCTGCGATTTTTCTTCGTCACTCCATATACGCACATCGGGCAACACCAGCGTCGGACCATGAAATGCAGCGAGCGTGCGCGGGGTGACGACCTGAAATTCCAGATGCTTCTGAAGCAACAAAATCAGAATTCCGCGGTACGACGCGATGAAATCTTTGGCATAGTAATTTCTCGTCCGCGGTGCGAAATAAACGCCAACGGGATGCATAGGCGAACGCGGTGAGTAGATTTCATTTTCATGCGCATGAATCCAGGTGAAAATTTTCTGCCGCGTGGCTTCATCATTGGAGCCGGCCATGGAGTGGCCGGGCGCATCCCAGAAGTTGGCTCCGGCCATGACTTGCGACATGGCGAGATTTTCCATGGATTCTTTCTTGTCCACTTTTTCATCGCCATCCCAGGAGTAATTGAGAATCCACGTCGGCTTGCCTTGGGCGAAGGCGCGGAATGACTCCATGCCGGCACGATAAGCGAACCAGTCGAAGGGCGTGCGCGAAGACGCCATGTGATCGCCCTCGCCGAATTCATATTCGTGGGTGATGGCGTCAACCACGGGGTAGAGGCTGTAAACATCGGCGCCTACGCGAACGGCTTCTTCCTCAATTCCGGGATAAATCTCAGGAATCGTCTTGATCTGAGGATTAACTGACTTCGCGTTTTGATCGATTTCCTGCATGAACTTGGTAAAAGTGTCCATGCGAAAATCCACCCACTTGCGGAAGTTTTGGTCAGAGAAATCGCCGAGCTTTAGATCTTTCTTCGCATCGAGGCCGGTTTGCTGCTTAAACGCTGCCACGGTGTAGTCGTCGAAACTGGCCCAGGTGTTTTCCCAGCCGTCGAAGTGAGTCATCCAGTAGGGGATGTCCACGTAGATGCCGTCGATCCCAGTCGCAGCGATCTCGCGAATGTGTTGCATATAAATCTTGCGCCATTCGGTGGCGTAGGGAGTGACCCAGACGTCTTCGTCGCCGGGGGCGATCCAGAAGGCGGAGCCTCCGCCGAAAATAGCGGGCTTGCCGTTAATGTCGCGTTGCAGCCAGTCGGGATGCTCTTTCGCCAGCGTGTGCGGAGTCTTGTCTGCATTGGCGGTAATGCATTCGGTGCCAGCCACATAAACAAATGCACGGTTTCCCGCCTGATGGGCTTTTTCGGCGACGGCGCGGATGGCTTTCAGCTTTTCTTCGGGATGTAGAAAACTCTCGTAGCGGCCTTCGATGTCGTTGTCCACTTCAATGCCAAAAACATCGTCACGCGTGGCATTTGAAACGATTGTTGCCGCATCGTGCCGCTCGAGTCCATAAGCGCCGATGCGGACGTAGTTTACCCAGTCGGCGGAATTGGCGTGGACATCGGGGGAATGGGTATCGCTCTGCGCCCAAGTCAGCGACGCCGTGCATAATACCGCAATTACAACGATGAGGCAGCGGAGCTTCAGAATTCAAACCTCGCGCCGAATTGCATGCGCCGCGGATTCGAGCCTGGCGCAGTGGAAGTAATAAGGCCGAAGGTTTGATCACCGGGGGCGTAGGCGGTGTTGGGCGAAGCGAAGCGGGGATGGTTGAAGAAGTTGAACATATCGGCGCGGATTTGGAGTTTCATACCTTCGCGCGGCGTAAATTCTTTGTAAAACGCCGTATCGAAGTTGTGGATGCCGTCGGAGCGCAAGTCGGAAAAATAGCGGGGAGCGTCGCCGGGCATTTGATCGCCGGGGTCAGCGAAGCAATTGGTATTGAGATAAGGCTGCTGGGTGACGGCTGCTTTATTAGAGCTGATGCCCATTCCGCCACCACACAAGACATTGGGACGCTGATTGCCGTCCTGCAAGCGGGGATTGGCCATATAGATGGGCAGCGGCTGGCCGGTTTGCTCGGTAACGATGGTGGAAACGGCCCATCCCCCGATAAGGGCATCGGAGAAGGCGTTCATGTCGCGCCCGATCCAGCGGTCTTTGCCTACGGGAACATCGAAAATGACGGCGAGGGCAAGGCGATGGGTCGCATCGTTGGCGCTAATGCCGTGCTCGAGGTTCAGACGATCCAACTGCTGCGGATTGCCGTTATTCAGCGTGCCGACGAAGGCATTTGCACCGATAGAAGAATCATCGGTGGACTTCGAAAAAGTGTAATTACCTTCAAAGCTGGTGTAGTGCGTGGTGCGTTTTTGAAAGCGCACCTGCAAGGAGTTGTACCAGGAGCTGGCTTCGAGCAGCGGCAGACCTTCGAAGTTTCCATCGAATTGCGGGTACGGACGGAGCAGATTCACTTGCGGAATGGTCGGGTTGCCGTATTGCGAATCAGGCTCGTTGAAAACAGGCGCTGGCCCAGCGATGGTGCATCCGGTTCCGCTGAACATGGTGCAGAACGGATTGGCGACGGGATTCGCAAGGTAGTTGCTGACGCAGCTATCAGCGTCGCATGTCGGGTCAAGCGCATGCTGCTGGGCGGAGATTTGCGCCAGGAGAGTTGAGGAGATGTAGTTGCGGTTGCGGGTGCTGGAATAACCTCCCCAGGGCAAGTGGGTGCTGCGGTTGGCGGAGTAATCCACGCCGATCACGATCTGACTGGGGAACAGATGCTGGACTCCGAAGTTCCATTGATAGATGTCGGCATTCTGCGCGGTTTGCGTGCCGAGGTCGTTCTGGTTGATATAGCCCCATTCGGCGAGCGGGCCATATTTTTGGTCCTGCGGACCGGTCAGGCCGCTCGGGAAAGGATTGGCGAGCGAGGCAGAGCGGGTCTGGAAGTTGTCGGTGGTAAAGAACATGGTCGCGGTTTCGCGAAAGGCCGTGCCGGGATATTGGAAGTTGGTGGCCACGCTCATCCCGTAATAAACCCCTGCGCCCCCGCGTAGGACCGTGTTGCTGCCCAGTTGATAGGCGAAACCGATGCGGGGACCGAAGTTGTTGCGGTCCACGGGAACGGTACGCTTGTTGCTGTTTGCAAAAATCGTCGTGCCCATCAGAGGCCCGGTAATGGGGAGGCCGGGGATGGTAACGCCGCTGTTGCCGGTGAAATCGCTAAATTGGATTTTATTGTTGCGCTCGTCGTACGGCGTGCTCCATTCATAGCGCAAGCCGAGGTTTAGCGTGAGTTTGGGCGACACCTTCCAATCATCCTGGATGTAGAAACCGGTTTCTTTCGATTTATTCGCCACCGATGGATAAATGTTGATGATGCTGCTGTTATCGGGATAACCGAAGAGCAGGCTGGCAAAGGGATTGCCTTGCGTGCCTCCGGCGGCGCCGCTGTTGGGGATCTGTGAAGTTACGTCGTCGGTGAAGTTGAAAAGTCCAGTGGGGTTCGGGGGCTGAAAGAAGTTGTTGTAGAAGAGACGCTGCTCGCCGCCGAATTTGAAGATGTGATTACCGTGCACGATTTCAAAATTCGAAGAATACGTGTAGAGAGTGTGGGCGAAAGTGGTGTTGATGCAGCATTGATCGTAGAGACTCGTCCATGGGGACGCGCCGGTCATCTGAATGGTCGGCATTTGGTCGATGCCGTTGGCATCCAGCACGGAGGGCAGGCCGACGCTCTGCAAAGTCGGCAGATTGTCGGTTGAGACCTGCTTGACACGATCGAGGCCGAAGCGAGAAGTCCAGAGAATTTTCGGGGAGAGGGTCAGAGAATATTCGAGGGAGACGTTCTGCGCATTCAGGGGCGCGCTACCGATGCCGTCGCCACTGGGACCGAATTCGCTGTCGCCGAAGCCGGGAGGAGTTGTCGAGTTCGAATGGAGACGGCTGTAACGTGCAGAGAGGCGTTGATTCTGGCCCATCTGGTTGTCAACCTTGATGTCGAATTGATAATCCGGATTATGAGAGACAGCATTGGCGCGGTAGTTATTGAATTCGCCGGGTAGGTTCGGCATGGGGTACTGGTTGATGATGGCTTGCCCGATTTTGTCGATTTCGCCGGTGGGGATTATGTTTCCGGGAACGGGATTGCGTACGCAGGGTTGTCCACCGCCCTGGGGAATGCATTGCAAGGGGTCAAAGATGGGGTTGGCGGCTTGCGAGAAATCCCCCAGGCGTTCGGCGGCAGTGGGAACACTCGCGACGTAGTTGATGGGCTCGTTGTCGCGCACTTTTTCAAAATCCACGAAGAAAAACGTCTTGTCTTTGCGAATTGGGCCGCCGACCGCCGCGCCGTACTGGTCCCGGACGTGATCAGGCTTGAGGCCGGGGGCAGGATTGAAGAAGTCGCGCGCGTCGGTGCCATTGCGTTGCAGAAACCACCAGCCGCTGCCGTGGTAATTGTTGGTCCCGCTCTTCAGAACCATGTTGACGACGGTGCCGCCGTTATTGCCGAACTCGGCGGAGAAACTATTGTTCTCGACTTTGAACTCCTGGATGACTTCGACGGAAGGCTCGTAATATACGTTGGAGTTGGCACCCTCGCCCTGTTCGGGGGCGCTGATTAACGCGCCATCAATGCGGACTTCAGCGGTGGCGTTGCGCTGGCC
>Ga0181531_10000353_pt1 | contig 31588 bp, 27 predicted proteins | sample PEATcosm2014_Bin_38_FD_119743 | JGI IMG/M metagenome (GOLD analysis project Ga0181531, IMG submission 119743) | Peatland microbial communities from MTU Mesocosm Facility, Houghton, MI, USA - PEATcosm2014_Bin11_10_metaG | ecosystem: Environmental > Terrestrial > Soil > Wetlands > Peat | place...
AAGGCGTTCACAGTGCCTGTAGAAACCCCAACCGTTTCGAAGTTGAACTCTGTCTCTGCCGACGCGCCGATTTCACCAACCCGTTAACCAACGCGGAAACCCGAATCAGAGACGCAGAGAAACCGCGAAAAGAAGGCGTGGAACCGCGGCGTAACCGGCGCGCCGATCGTTGCTAGTTCCACGGGAGAGACGCGCAGAGAGCCAAGTTATTGAAAAGACTACGCCATTTTCGCAGGGGTCTGGCGTCAACAACCGGGCCGCCAAATCATTGTAAGGAAAGGAATTGGCTCCCCGAGAAGAACCCTCTTCATAGTGAAAAACGGAGAATTTCGTTGGAGAATGCATCACGGAAGCCGAGAGTGGGGGAAGTTGGTTTGGTAACATCTTGCGGATGAATCCCCAAGTTAAACCCTAATACGAACACCAGAATGGAGAATTTCGGTGCGGGCACTTTCTCCAGAGTGTTAACCAGGTGGGAAAATTTTGGATTCGCGTCAAAAAAATCCGGGGGACGACGTGTGAGGTTCAGTTTTGAAGAATCGGACTGCGATTGTCAGCATCCCTGAATCCCCTTTCGCCGTGGCGCGCAACGACGACAACCAGCTGGATGCTAGAACCGCTTTGAACACGGTTCATACCGCTCATCCCCCCCCGACTCCTAATGCTTCACCCATGTTCGGCCAGAATGCGGTGAATCGAGTTCGCGTACCCGTCGCGGGCCGTCAGGGGCGCGCGCTGACGATACGTATCGGGGTCGGTCGGTGCCCACGTCCCTAACCCGTCGACATAGCGATTGAACATGCAAAAGGCCGCGGCGATCAGGACGGTGTCATGGATTTCCATGTCGCTGGCGCCGCACTCCCGTGCACGGGAGATGTCTTCTCCCGTTACTTCCTTCCCGCTACGCTGCACTTTGCCCGCGATGGCGAGCAATGCCTTCATCTTGTCGGACACGGCAGCGTGTTCGGGGTCTTGTTTGACGTCGCGAACCAGTTCCTCGTTGTTGCCGAGATGGTATGCCGCCACGGCCCCATGTACGTTCTGGCAGAAGAAACAGTCGTTCCGCGAGGAGACGAAAGTTGCAATCAGCTCGCGCTCGCCAGGCGAGAGAATATTTGGTCCACGAAGAAGAATGTCGGCGAGTTGATTCAGCGGCTCGGCGGTTTCCGGCCGGAACGCCATTAACCCGCGGATACCGGGCAGATCCTCTTGCAATTGTATATGCGCCATGTTTTCCTTTCACTCCTCATTTATTCTTCACCGATCGCGAAAGATTGTTGGTACCGCGGCAGCAGAAGCAGCAGCGCTCCGGCGACCAGCGTCACTGCTGCGAGTTGTACCAGAAGCGCGCTGTACGATCCGGTAATGTCAAAGGCGCGACCCATGATGACCGGGCCAACGGCACCGGCGACCGCATATGCCGTCCACGTGAAGCCGTAAAGGGTGGAGAACGACTTCAGGCCGAAGTATCGCGACAATAGATAAGGCGTAACGTCGCCTTCTCCGCCCATCCCAAAGCCGATAAGTGCGGCGGCCTCGACTGCTACCGGGAAGGTTCGCGCCCCGGCTAACAGAAACGTGCCCAGCGCCGAGAGAGCGAAGAGACATGCGCCCACCCGCGGCGCGAAAAAGCGGTCGAGCAGCCAGCCCGTGGATAGCCTTCCCGCCAGGATGGCTCCCCCCATGGCCGAGACGGCCAGCGCGGCCTTTCCGGGAGAAATTCCCCGATCGGTCAGCATCGCGGAAAGGTGCGTGATGGCGCCGTTCTGGCTGATGGAGATGAGAAACAGGTCGGTGACGATAATCCAGAAGCTGGGAGAGCGCAATCCCTGGTTTACCGAAGCGCCTGCCTGAGTCTTCGCCGCGGAATGAGCCGTGCCGGAGCGCGCGCGGACCCGACTGGCGCAGGGCAGCCCCATCGCCAGCACAGCGGCGCCGAGGATGGCGAAGGAGGCCCGCCAACCCACCGCGCGAATGAGCGCCTCGGCGAGGGGCGGAAGGATAATGGCGCCGGTCGCACTACCGCCCAGCAGGATGGAAAACGCCAGCCCGCGGCGTGCCCGAAACCACGTAGTCAGCGCGCGGGAATAGGCCAGTTGAGCGGTCCCGTTCCCCACGATTCCCAGAATCAGGAAGGTGGCATAAAACTGCCAAAGGTGGGGAGTCATCAGAGAGAGTGACGCGAAGGCGCATCCGAAGATCGTCAGGCAAGGCAGAATGACGCGCCGCGCCGGATAGCGATCGAGCAGCCAGCCGAGCGGCGGTGAACATGCTGCCACCGCCAGCGCGGCGATACCGAAGGCCGCGGACACCGACTCGCGCGACCAGCCGAACTCGGCAGTCAGCGGTTTGAGAAAAATGGCGAAAGTGTAGACCAGTAGCGACGCGAAGCTGACCAGCACGCAAGCTGAAGATGCGAGCGCTATGCGCCATCCCGGATACCGAATGCTGTGCTCGTTGGGCGCACCGGCCGCTTCGGGCTGAAGAGCGGGCGCCATATCAGCGGTTTTCGTCGCGAACATAGCCGTACCGGGCGAGATGCCGCCCCTGCTGGCGGTGCGCTTCTGCGGACATCTCGGCAACGCCGCTGGCGGTGATCCAGCGATTGTAGAAGTTGAAGAGCGCGCAGGTGGTGATGGCGAAGTAGATGGCTTCGTCGTCCCAACCGGCGGCGCGCACGCACTCCACATCGGCGGCAGTGAAAGTGGGTAGATCTCGGGTAATCTTCGCCGTGAAGCGAAGCATCGCCTTGTCTTTCTCGGGCAGAGGCGAAGCCTCGAGATCGCCGAGAGCGCTTCGGACCAGTTCTTCGCTGCCGAGCAGTTCGGATGCCGCGGCGGCGTGGGCGCGAGTGCAGAAGCGGCATTCGTTCAGGGATGAAGTCCACGCGGCAATCAGTTCGCGCATTGCGGGACTGATGCTGGCCGGCGCCCGCAGAACTCCCTGGGTGAAGGTGGACAGGCCGTCGGTAAACGACGGCTGGAACGCGAACAGATCCCAGATTTTCGAGTATTCGGCGTTGCGGGCGCGGGCGGAGTCAATCAGATCCTTGTAGAGGCCTGGCTTCAGGTTGCTCTCGACGCCGGGAATGTGAAGGGGCGACAAGGTGCTGTCCGTCATTTGCTTACCGTGGTGGACAGTGGCAGCTTCCAGTCGCGGGCTACATATCCTAACGCCGCGGTTTGCTTTCCAATCTCGCGGTAGAGTTCGGGATCCCGAGGTTGCCAGGTGTCCAGGCCGTCCACGTAGCGATTGAACATGCAGAAAGCCGCAGCGATGAGTACTGTGTCATGGATCTCCTTGTCGGTCGCGCCATGAGTTCGTGCCCTTTCGACATCCTCCGTGGTGACGAACTTTCCGCCCTTCTGAACCTTACCGGCGAGCGCCAGTAGCGCCTTCATTTTGTCTGAAACCTGAGCTGCCTCGCAATTATGCTTCATCCGGCCGACCAGTTCATATTCCTCAGATCCGCCGCCGAGATGTTCCGCCGCAGTGGAGCCATGACTCGTCTGACAGTAGTAACAATCGTTTTGGGCGGAGACATAAGTCGCGATCATTTCGCGTTCCGCCAAAGTCAGCGTACTGTGCCCTCGAAGCAGGGCCTCCGCGAGATGGCACATAGGGTGCGCGGTCTCCGGACTGAAAGCTAATGGACCGCGAATGCCCGGCAGTCCTTCGGATAGTTGGATGTGCGCCATAGGTAAGCCTCAGTTCGCCCGGATGTAGCCTTCGTGTGCCATCCGCTGCCCCATTTCGCGGTAGGCTTGTGGATCGGTCGGTTGCCAGGTGCCCAAGCCATCGACATAGCGGTTGAACATGCAGAATGCGGCGGCGATCAGCACCGTGTCATGGATTTCCTTGTCGCTGGCGCCGGCGCCTCGCGCGCGCTCGACATCTTCCGGAGTAACGTGCTTGCCGCCCTTCTGTACCTTGCCGGCGACGGACAGAAGCGCCTTCAATTTCTCCGGAATCTCCGCCGTAGCGTAGTTACTCTTGACCTGATCGATCAGTTGGTAGTTGCCACCCAAGTGTTCCGCGGCGGCGGCGCCGTGAGAGAGTTGACAGAAGCAGCAGTCGTTCTGGGCCGAGACGTGTGTCGCGATGGTTTCGCGTTCCGCCGCCGTCAGAGTATTGGGCCCCCGCAACAGGACTTCCACCAGTTCGCGAAGCGCTTTGGTGGTTTCCGGGCTGATTGCCATGGGGCCGAGGATGCCCGGTAATCCCTCGGGTACCTGAATATGAGCCATACATCCCTCCGATGCTTGAGTCGAGCATACATGAAACACGCGGCAGCCGGCAGTAATTGAAATCTACTAATGGAATGCCGTCTTCGGTGCATAACAGCTCGCGAAGCGCTTCAGTAACAAAGCTAATACGCGGCCCTGCTAATAGTTTTCCATTATTGTTAGTCTGTAGCGCCTTCTGTAGACTCGATGCAAACTTATGCATTCAGGGAAACTTACTGTGTTATTAGTGTTTTCGCTGTGGTGTTCGCGGGCGCAGGATCCGGTTGGCATACTAGAGGGCGAAATGAGAGACGCGTCGGGCGGCGCGGTATCCGCCGCCGCACTTACCGTAACCAACCACGCCACAGGATTCAGCGTCAAGGAACTGTCGGGGCGTGACGGATCCTTCCACTTCTCGCTGCCGGCCGGCGAGTACGATTTGCGCGCCAACGCCGCCGGATTTGCGGCCTTCTCGACGTCGGCCGTGCGCGTCGATATCGGCCGCACCGTCCGAGTCCCTATCAAACTCGAGGTGGCGGCGGGGCATACCGAAGTAAACGTGAGCGGGGCGGCCGTGACGGTGGACACCAGCCAAACCCTCGGCAATGTAGTTTCGGAGAGGGAGGCAAGCGATCTTCCTTTGAACGGACGCGACCTGACGCAACTCGGCCTGCTGCAGCCAGGGGTTGCCCCAATGACGGCAGGGCTTGCCGAGGCCGGCGGCATCGCGCGCAGCGGCCAGGCTTATGCGGTCAACGGGCAGCGCCCGGAATCTAACGACTATCTGCTGGATGGCGCCAGCAACGTGGACAGCGTGAACGGCGGATACGCTCTGCGCACACCCGTGGACGCCGTCAGCGAGTTTCGGATTCTCAGCCTGAACGCTCCTGCCGAGTATGGCAACACCAGCGGCGCCACGACATCGATGATCACCAAATCGGGGAGCAACGGTCTTCACGGGGACGTCTACGAATTCCTTCGCAACAATGCCATGGACGCGCGCAACTTCTTCGCCGCGCAAACCGAACCCCTGCACCGGAATCAGTACGGCGCCACCATAGGCGGGCCCATCCGCAAGGACAAGGACTTCTTCTTCGGCTACTATGAAGGGCAGCGCCTTTCCGACGGCAGCACACAGGCCGCCATCGTGCCGACCGCCGCCGAGCGGACGGGCGATTTCTCGGGACTCACCGACCCCTCCACGGGACAGCCGGCTCCGCTCATCAACTATTTCACCGGCCAGCCATTCCCGGGAAACCAGATCCCCGCGGTCATGCAGAGCCCCATCGCTCAACTGGCGTCGCAGCTTTATCCGCTGCCCAATATAGGCACGAACGTGTTTGAATCCACGCAGCTGGGATCGACCAACTATGACCAGGGCGGCTTCCGCCTGGATCACTATTTCGGCGCCGGCGATCAACTCTTCGCGCGCTACTCGACATCCCATTTGAATCAGTTCGACCCGCTGCCCATCGCCGGCGCCGGTGTCCCTGGATTTCCGGTTACCGACGCGATCGTCACCAACTCGGCTACCACTTCCTGGGTCCACGTGATTTCGCCGCGGACCGTGCAGACTGCGCGCTTGTCTTTCCTCCGCAATGTGTTCGACAACGGACAGGCGGTAAACCACACGCCAGGCAGCAGTCTCGGTTTCCAATACCAGCCCACTTTGGGATTGAACGACGGCGTTCCTTATCTCATCGTGAGCGGCTACGCATCGCTAGGCAATCCGATTACCGGGCCGCAGAACACCTATCAGAACGACTATCAGGGATCGTACTCGTTGGCCCTGACTCGCGGCCGGCACAATCTCAAGTTCGGCGGCGATCTCATGCGCGAGCAAATCAACGTTCTTTTCGGAATCGCCACTAACGGCTTCTTCGTGTTCGCTCCCTTCCCGGCCAGCGACTCGTACGCCAGTTTCCTGCTGGGGCAATCGGTGCAATTCTTCCAGGGCGGCGGCCAGTTCGACCGCGGACTTCGTAAGTGGGTGGGAGCCGGATACGCGCAGGATGAGTTTCGCATCAATCCACGCCTCACTCTCAACTACGGCCTGCGATATGAAGTCAACACACCCTATACCGACATTCGCAATCGCATGAACGCCTGGGCTCCCGGCGAGCAATCGAAGATCTATCCCAACGCTCCCGAAGGTCTGCTGTTCCCCGGTGATCCCGGCGTGCCGGCGGGCATCGCCAACGTCGACTATAAGGAATTCATGCCGCGGGTGGGCTTGGCCTGGGATCCGTTCGGCGACAACAAGACCACAATACGGACGGGCTACGGCATCTTCTACGATGGCTTTACCAACGGCAGCGGAGGTCCCCTGCAGGCGGCTGTCAGCGCGCTGCCCTGGACCCAGGCGTATCAGTTGCCCGGTCCCGGCTTCAACATCGCCAACCCCTATGGCGGCGCGGCGACTCCGTTCGGCACGGGAAATTTCGTTGCGCCGGCAACGGTGCTCACGGTGCAAGCGGGAATGGTGCCGCCCTACTCGCAGAATTGGAATCTTTCCATCGAGCGGACCCTCGGCAAGGACTATCTCTTCGACATTCGCTACGTCGGCAACAAGGGAACGCACCTGCCTCGCTTTATCGAGGCCAATCCCAGCATCTACGGCCCGGGCGTCAATGCCAACAACAACAACGAGATTCGCCAGTACACTACCTGTAACTCGGCCGGTATCTGCAATTACGGATCGGTGGGATTGATCGCCGATGACTCCAGCTCCACTTACCATGCGCTGGAAGTGGCCTTCTCCCGCCAATACGCGCACGGCCTCAGCTTCCTGGCGTCTTACTGGTATTCAAAGAGTCTGGATTATATCTCGTCGCTGAATGTTGCCGGTTCGGCTCCCACGCTGGTCGCCGGTGAGAATGACCTGGCGCAAAATCCCTTCAACCTTGCGGCGGAGCATGGCCCGTCGCTATTCGATGCCACCCAGCGGTTCGTCTTCAGCGGAACCTGGGCGCTCCCGCGCCGGCAAAGCGTCAGCGGCGCCGCGGCCTTCCTGCTCAATGGCTGGCAGTTCAACGTCATCAGCAGTCTTTCCACAGGGACACCGTTTACCGTCTACGATAGCGCCGACGTTTCCCTGCAGGGCAGCGCACCGGAAATCAGCGGCTTCTATTCCAGCCGTCCGAATCTGGTTTCCAATCCCAATGCGGGGCAGCCGCACACCGCCAACGAATGGGTGAGCCGTGCGCCCTTCCGGCAATTGAATCCGGCAACACAGGCCGGCCAATTCGGCAACGAGGGCCGCAATGTAGTGCGCGGACCGGGCATTGAAAGCGTGGATCTGTCATTGTTCAAGAATTTCAGGATGAGCGAGACAAAACGCGTCCAGTTCCGGGCCGAGTGCTTCAACCTGCTCAATCATGCGAATCTGGGATTGCCCGAGAACGACCTGGAGTCTCCCGCGTTCGGCCAGATTCTGCAAGCCGGCCCACCGCGCCTGCTACAACTGGCGGTGAAGTTTCTGTTCTAATTTAAAGGATCCGTCTGGCAGGAGAACGCGCATCATGCCTATACCGACTGAGCCGATCGGCAGCATTCCTCGTCCTCATGAACTCATCGAGGCTCTGGGGAAGTTGGGCGCTGGCGTATTGGAGCAGTCCGAATATGAGCAAGTGCTCGACGCCGCGGTGCTCGATACCATCCGCCGATTCGAGAAGACGGAATCGCCCGTGACCACCGACGGGGAACAGGGCAAACCGAGTTTTGCTACTTATCCCCTTACAGACAATCGTCTCGCCGCGGACGGCGTTACGATTCCCTTTGCCGACGGGCATACGCGTCAGCTTCCGAGACTTACCGGCGGGCCTTTCCGGTATGGGATCTACTCCGAAACCTACCTAAAACGGGCCATGCAGTTGACGAGCCTTCCGGTGAAGCAGGCTGTCATTTCCGTTTCCGCTTTGAGCCTGCTGTATGCGGATGAGTCCCTCCCGGGTTACTCGCGGGAGCAGTTCGAGAAGGATCTGCTGAACGAAGCCGAGTCAGACATCCGCCGCTGTCTCCTCGCGGGAGCGCACTGCGTTCAGATCGACTTTACGGAGGGACGATTGTCGCTGAAGCTGGACCCGAGCGGAGGGCTGCTGCGGCGATTCATCGAGCTGAATAACCAGGTTCTCCACCGCTTCACACCGGACGAGCGATCGCGCATCGGGGTCCACAGTTGTCCGGGCGGCGACAGGGACTCCACCCACAGCGCTTCCGTGGACTATGCGGAACTGCTGCCCGCGCTCTTCTCGCTGGCCGCGGGCCGCTTCTACCTGCAGTTGGCCAGCGAACCTGATCGGCGGTATGTGCTGGGTCTGATCCAAGAGCATCTCCGGCCGGACCAGACGGTCTTTATCGGGGTGGTGGATCCGCTGGTTTCGCGGATCGAATCGCCGCGTGAGATCTGTGCCGCTGTAAGGGAGGCGGCCTCTTTCATTCCTCCCGAACGGTTAGGCACCACGGACGACTGTGGCTTCGCGCCCTTCGCCGATGATGTCTCCACCGCTCGTGACACGGCCTTCGCGAAGATTCGAGCGCGCGTAGAAGGCACTCGCCTGGCGGAACGGGAGCTGGGCTTGTGAGCAGTGCGGTTGCCAGTCCGCTGCGGCGCCCTTGGTCCCGCCGGATAGCGCGATGGCTGGTTCTGTCCCTTGGCTTCCTGGCGCTCGCGTATCTTTCCCTGTGCGCGGTACTTTACTGGGCCATGCGGCAGCCCCCCGACGTCTTCGGACGGGTCATGATGAGGCTGACCACGCTCCCCCCAGTGGTCGGAATGGTCTTGCCGTTCGAGCCGCTCTGGATGCGCGCTCGGGCCGGAAGCTTGCACCCCGGCGATCTGACACCGGACTTCACCCTGCCGGCACTCGACCATAAGAGTAGCGTCCAGCTCTCGTCCTTCCGCGGCTCGCGGCCCGTGGTCCTGGTATTCGGCAGCTATACTTGACCGCCATTTCGCCGGGAGGTTCCCGCGCTCAATAAGCTGTACGATTCCTATTGCGACCGGGTTGCGTTCTACGCCGTGTATATTCAGGAGGCGCACCCCAGCGACATTTGGCAACAGCGCAGCAACGTCAAAGAAGGCGTGGTGTTCGCTACCCCTCGAACCGCGGGAGAGCGGGTGGAGATTGCGCAGAGTTGTGTACGCACCCTGGGAATCCGTTTCCCTGCTTTGATCGATGGCATGGACAATTCGGTCGAGCGGCAATATACCGGCTGGCCGGATCGCCTGATGCTAATCGACATCGAGGGCAGGCTGGTGTTCAAGAGCGCGCCCGGTCCATTTGGATTCAAACCATCTGACTTGGAAAGCGCGCTAGTGAAGCTCTTGCGCTGAAGAGTGTGACAGCTTATCGCGTAGCAAAGGCCGCCGCGAGGTCGACCGAAGCAACCGCCGGCACACCTGCATCTCCAAAGAAGCGCGCCAGTGCTTTCGCTACGGCTGCGGGCTCCGTTATGGGCAGGAAATGGCCGGAGTTCAACAATAGCAATTCGGAGTGTGGCATCAGATCCCGAGTGCGGCAGGCAAAGGCTTCCGGCACTGCCGGGTCCTTCGAGCCATGAACCACCAGCGTGGGCGCCAGGATCCCGGGAAGCAAGCTCGGAATGGACGCGAGCACTTCAGAGGGATGCCCCCAACGCAGCACGGACATCAAGCGCCATGAACCACGCCAACCGCGAAAAGGCGCGTGGAGGTTTTGGACCATCTCGTGGCGGTTGGGAACACCCGCCATGGCCAATCGCATCGCGACGTTCCAGAAGAGCAGGTTGACGACAGGCGCCAGCAATTCGCCGATCGCCGGTTTCCGCAGCAGTTCAAAAAGATAGAACGGCTTGAGCTCCGGAAAGATGGATGGCGACAGCAGCGCCAGACGCCCGACGCGGTGTGGGAAGTGGTGGGCATAGTGCACCGAAATGGCGCAGCCGGCGTCGTGCCCTACCACATGCCACTTCTCGATTCGGTGTTCCATCCGGATGGCTTCGATACTCGCAGCCAGAGCCGCCAGGTTTCGGAAAGCAGGAGGCGTATTCACCGATTTGCCAAGCCCCGGCAGATCCACCGCGATGCACTGGAACTCGCTCGACAGCCCTGCGATCACGCCGTTCCATAGAATGCTGCTGGTAGGAATGCCGTGAAGAAACAGCACCGGATATCCGGACCCGCGGGTTACGAGATGCATGATTTAACCCGCCTCCTGGCGAGCACCCAGTCTCAAGCAGACTGCGCTCAACACAATGGCTGCGGTTCGAAACAGGTTCAGTACGAAGCCGAACAGTAGTGTACCGGCCACGCCCTCTGGCCTGGTCCGGGAATAGACGGCGTTGAAGACCCAGGCCGGGACGGTGTAGATCCGCCCCGCCCGCAAAACTCCGACGCGGTTGCGGACGGCCGAATCGTAAATCGTCTTCTCGATCCCGCAATTGAAGAACCTGCCCAGGTCGACAATCCGCTTGCTGTACATCGCGCCGGCTACAAACGGCAAGCGCTTTCCGCGGCCCGAGCTGACGATCACAGCGCAGGCCTCGCGGGCGTGCCTGAGCGCCGCCGTGACTCCGTTCGATGTCATGGGATCCACGAGGGATGCCGCTTCCCCCACAATCAACCAGTTGGGCCCGGCCAGTCTGCCGTGCGTGCGGCATTGGAATGACGTCACGTGGGGTGAGAGGGCGCCGGGCGCCGGCAGCAATCCGCTAAATCTCGGGAAGCGGGCGAGGTGTTCGCGAACAATATCCTCCACCGTGAGCCCCTGCTGTCGCTTTTGCCGGATCGCCTCGCCCGCCGCCACGCAGCCCACGCTAATGACGTTCAAGTGAATGGGAATTTCCCAGGTCCACTGCATGTACGGTGGCTGGCCATCCATGTAGAGTGTGGTGCCCTCGCTCGCTTGCGAGACGTTGAGATAGGTCCACATGGCGACCTTTTTGGGCCCGTATTGGTAGACCGGTAGACGGAAGATCCGCGCAAACAAGGCGGTGGTGCCAGAGGCGTCGATGAACCAGTCCGACGACAACCTCCGGCCCGACGCCGTCTTTACCGCGCTTACCTTCCTTCCTGCTGTTTCCACATCGACCACGCGGTCACTCGCCATCTCCACTCCGCTCTGCAGCACCATCTCACGGAGCGACCGGTCGAGTGGCAGGCGATCCACGTGCAGGGTGCGCAGTTCGATATTGTAGGGAGACCGGGCCAGCCAGGCGCCTGGCTCGTAATGCCGGGTTGCCCCGTCCCGCAACTTCACCGTTACGTGGCGCTTGTAAGTGGCGACGTTGTCTCTAATCAAGCCATCCATGGGCAATCCCAAGGCTTCCAGCAGAGCCGGAGAGGACCAGTCCAGCGACTCGCCAACGGGCTGCTCCGCCACGGTAGCGGGCTCAATACAAGTGACGCGGTATCCCGCTCTGGCGAGGTTCAGGGAAGCTGCCATTCCGGCCAGGCCGCCGCCGATCACCGTAACTTCTCTCCGCTCCGACCCCTCCTGCATTCCGACGTACAGGAAGGGTATCATCGCCTCGCCAAGGGCGGAATAGTGGAAATCAGCTAGCGCGACAGGTCTGGGGGATTCCCTCAACGACCATTCGAGCGCGTCGTAGTAGGCCTGCACGATAAGGCGACCTGCCGGACCCCGGCCGGCCATGTCAACTGCGGGGTAGCGCGCCGGGACTTCCGACGTACGACAGACTTTGGGCATAGAGTAGGGTCGACTCCTCGCGCCTGCGCGGTCGGTCCGGAGAGGCTTTTAGGATGTCCAGAGAATACGTGTGTCCGACGGTCGGCCAGCTGCCGGGTTCCCGGTCCTCAATTCGTGCAACGTGATTTGCCAGGTCTGAATCCAGGCGCTTCGTTTACGACGGTCATCAATTTCGAGTGACGGTGGGCCAGATGAGAATGTACTTAGCCAGAGAGTGACGAACGACGCGCCATCGCACACTCACCCTTTCTTGGTCGAAATTTGTAAGCATCGACGCATCCCGCGGTGCGCCCCGCTGGAGCCGCGCTCGAACGATCTGGGCGCCCTCATCGAGCCTGTCAACCGGGAGCTGCGGCTGGAATGGGGAAACCCAACGGCCCCGCCTGGGATACCATTAGAATTGCTCGACGGCACTGAGATCCGGCTGTACGATCCAAAGCGTAAGCCGCAGGACTGGACCGACCTAATTGATCCGGCGGACTGCGTTGTGTTTCTGAAAGACCGCGCAGATTCCACATCACTCGCACCGCACGGCCGCCCCTATCCCAAGCCGTCCGATGAAACCTGCGTGGTATTTCGCTCCCTTGAGGCGGCGCAGCAGTTCGGCGAAGCGATAGTTGAGCACTTGCCGCACGTCCGCTGCGAAATCTACGATGCAGAGGGCCCGGCGAACCGTCCACTGCTCGTGATTGTCCACCCCGAGTTTCGGTCTAGCGAAGAGTCGGGCCCGATTGGGTCACGTCACCGAAGACTCATGATGTTCGTCCTTGTCCTGTCGTCGATACCGCTGTTCTGGCTTGGTGCGCACGGAACCAGTTCGAGCGACCTCGCCATCTTCTTCGGAATTAATTGCCTGCTTCTGGCTCTGCGGTTTCTCTACTGGGATGCCGGTTGGAAAGCCAGTGAACGGAAGCGCCTGGCGCGACTGGAGTCGCATCGCAAACTGGAGCGGGGCGATGCCTGAACTGAAGCTGCTGCTGCTGCAAATGGTGGTGGTTCTAGCAGCCGCCCGTTTGATGGCGACAGTCTTTAAGTGGATCCGTCAACCGGCCGTCCTCGGCGAGATGGCCGCTGGGATTCTCCTGGGGCCGTCGTTATTGGGCAGAATCTCGCCGGCAGCCATGAGCACCCTCTTCCCTGCCACAGGCTTGACGCCGCTGAATGCACTGAGTCAAGTCGGCCTGGTCCTGTTCATGTTTCTGATAGGCCTCGAGGTTCAGCCGAGCCTGCTGCGCAGCGCCGCCAAGTCTGCATTTTTCGCCAGCCAGGCGAGCGTGGCTGCGCCCTTTCTGCTGGGCGGAGCGCTGGCATGGGCCGTTTACCCACAACTTGGCGGGGGTGTTCCCCAGTTGCCTTTCGTGCTCTTTCTCGGGGCAGCAATGTCGATCACCGCTTTCCCGGTTCTCGCTCGCATTTTAGCCGATCGAGGTCTGATGCAGACGCGCATGGGAATCGTGGCGATCACGTGCGCGGCTTTCGACGATGTGACAGCCTGGTGTCTGCTCGCCATCGTGACCGTAATCGCGCGTCCTGAATCGAACGGCAGCCCCCTCCTTTGCCGTTTCGCCGGACTCATCGGGTATTCACTTACGATGCTCTTCCTGGTGAGGCCGGTGCTGCGCCGGCTGCTGCCAGCCAGCGGCAAGCCGGGCCGGGGACAGTTTTCAGTCGTCATGATTCTTCTCCTGCTTTCGGCATGGGCAACAGAAGAACTCGCGGTCCACGCCCTGTTCGGTGCGTTCCTGGCAGGGCTCGTGATGCCCAAAGGCGGAACGGTGGAGGAGGATCTGCGGGAGCGGATCGAATCGGTAACTCTGACGCTTTTGCTTCCGTTATTCTTCGCCTACACTGGCCTTCGCACCAGTGTCGGACTGCTGAACAGCACTAGACTCTGGATGCTGTGTGGTCTGATCGTAATGGTAGCGGTGGGGAGCAAACTGCTGGTGAGCGCGCTTGTGGTCCATGCGGGCGGATTGTCATGGCGCGAATCCCTGGGAATCGGGATCCTGGTCAATACCAGGGGGCTCGTAGAAATGGTGATTCTAAATGTGGGGCTCGACCTGCATATTCTCTCGCCCACCCTGTTCTCGATGATGGTGATTATGGCTCTGGCCACGACTTTGATGACCCAGCCCATGCTTGAATGGGTCCTCTCGCCACGAATCGCAGAGCAATAATCTGCGGGGCAAAGGTTTCGAGTCGCCCGTGCTTCGCTGCTCTCCAGAAGTGTGACCCAGTAGCGTTCGATTGAAGTGACCCACCCCGGGAACAGGATTAAAACCTGCGCCATCATCCACGCCGCGGGCGTGCGGTCGTTTCGGCGAAGATACGCGGCGATATCATCCGCGCCGGAGGCGGGCTGTATGGGTGTGGGATTTCGTTCGTGGGACGGCTAGCGCGACAGGTCCGGCGAACTGCCTTTTCGGCCAAATCAGGCGCGCTATGTTCTGTGATAGGGTTGGTTCGCCCTAGACGCTATTCGAGCGCGTCGTAGTAGCCGGGCCTGAACGATACCGAGACGTGCTGGACCCCGGACGGCGGCGTCACACGTAGGGACACGTGCCGGAACTTCCCGTCGTGCATGAGATGTTTCGGCCTAAAGGCGAGGACGTATTCCGAACGAATCTCGTTATTAATCTGCCTCATTACGCTTTCGAGATCCCAGAATCCGTCCATGCTTACGTTTCTCCCGCCGGCAGCGGCGCTGAGCCTGTCTAGAAGTTCGGGACCGAACGCCGTGTTCGGGTCGTCAAGGTGCTTTTCCTGAGGGATGCTCGTAGCGTAAACTTGCGCTTCGGTCTCCAGTAGAATCCGTTCCACTTCCGACTCGCGCGAGCGGCTGCGATTGTCGCCGCCGTCGGTCAGAACCAGGATCACGCGCCGCTGATTGTGGGCATGCCGCATCAACAGGGCGGCGGTCCGCACCGCGTCCAGGAGGGCGGTACGGCCATGGCTCTTCGCCTTCAGGAGCCGGCTTTGAATCGCTCGGGCATTGTTCGTGAAATCGGATTCGACCACCACTTCTTTCGCGAAGGTGATAAGGGCGAATTCATCGCTGGCGGTCGATTCATCGAGGAACTTCCGGACCGCCTCGGCACAGAGATGCACGCCCTTACCCATGCTGCCGCTCTCGTCGAACACCAGGACCGCCGAGATGGGAAGGTCAGCCTCGCTTACGGTCACGATCTTCTGCTCCACGCCGCTCTCGAACAGGTGAAAGGAACTCGGCGGCAACCCGCGAAGCGGCTTCCCATTCCGATCGATTACAGATGCGTCAATGAGGGCGAGATCCGACGAGACGCTGAGTGTGGGCGCTGAGGTAGCGATCCGGAGCAGATTCGAAAACGAAATGACCACGGGGGACTGGGCCGGGACGTCTGGGCTCAGAAGGAGCAGGAGCATCGCCGCAGCCAGCGGCAGTCGACGGATCACCATAGTAGTTTCCAACTGAACTGAATCTCACGACGGGCTTAGAGCTGTGCTAGCAGGGCAATTTCTCAAAAAGAGAATTATGGACCTGTAAACCTGCAATAACAATAATCTCTATGTATTACCGACGAGTGCCGGCGTCTGCGCACACTCCGGTCCTTCATAACAATTTCCGGTCGTAGATCAGTAAGACCGGCACCACGAAATTCATGGGCAGCTATGAGAATAGAAAACTCAAGAATGCGTTCAGCTCCCTGGGCGTCCGCTGGCGCGTCGCAAATTCTCTCCCGGCGCAGATCGCATGTAGTGCTTTCACAGTATTTTCAAACAGACAAAGGAGTGTGAAACTACTAATCTCTCTGTGCTGTGTTTCGGCACCGGCCCTCAGGCCGGAAGTCTCGACGACGGATTCTCGTCTGGCGTGTAAGGATCATAATGCCTAATCGCTTATTACTACTAGTCTTCGCGGCCTGCACGTCGATGTACGCGCAGAGCAACTTCGCAACGCTCAGCGGAAGAGTTCAGGACCCGGCGCAAACCTCTATCTCCGGCGCTCGGGTCACGGTAACGGCCAAGGCAACTGCGACCGGCCGGCAGACCGTCACCAACTCAGACGGGCTATTCGAGGTGCCGAGTCTGGTGCCCGGCGAATACTCGCTGCTGGTGAATGCTTCCGGATTCGCGGAACAACGACGCGAAATCGTCCTCGAAGTTGGCCAGCACATGGGGCTCGATCTCGCCCTGCAACTCGGTGAGAGGCACGAGACCGTCACCGTCGAAGCATCGGCGGAAAATTTGAAAACGCAGGATGCCAGTATAGGAGAAGTCGTCGAACCGAAGTCGATTCAGGATCTGCCGTTAAATGGCCGCATGCTGATCGACCTGGCACTCACTGTGCCGGACGCTCATGTCGGCATGGGCGCTCAAACCGGCAACACGAGCCCACTCTACTGGCGCCCTGGGCAGAAGTCCGCGATTACGATTGCTGGCAACCGGCCGAACGCCAACTATTACCTGCTTGACGGCGTCACAAATACCGACCCGACATTCAACACCATGAACCTGAGTCTGTCGCCCGACGCCGTACAGGAGTTCCAGGTGCAAACCGGGAGTTACTCGGCGGAACTCGGCGGCGCTGGCGGCGGTCAGGTGAATATCGTGACCCGTCAGGGCGGCAGCCAGTTCCATGGGACGGGATACGAATTCCTGCGCAACAACGCATTGGACGCGCGCACCTGGAACGAGATGCCCGGCACCAGCCATCTGGTACAGAATAACTATGGTGGTTCGATCGGCGGCCCGCTATTCGAGAAACAGACCTTCTTCTTCGCGAACTACGAAGGCTTCCGCCAGACCCAGGCGCAGACCGCGATGGACACAGTGCCAACAGCCGCCGAAGCAGGTGGCGATTTCAGCGCCAGTGGCGTGAACATATTCGACCCTTCCAGCTCTTACGCGAATCCGAACTATAACCCATCACTGCCCGTGAGCACCAGCAACCCTCAGACGCTGCGCAGCGCGTTCCCCAACAACGTGATTCCGGTCACACGGCTCTATCCAGCGGCCGCCCTGATGCTGAAGAATTATACGCCGCGACCCAACACCACGGGAGACATGGGCTACGGCATGACGATGAACGGAACGCCGGCGGTATTCGGAACCGGCATGGATTCCAACAACTTACTGGACGTTCGCGACGCCACCGGACGCAACAATCAGGGCACCGTTCGAGTGGACCGGATGTTTGGCAACCTCGGCACAATCAGTGCCCGTTTCTCGTCAACGAACGAGCAGGGTTTCACTCCGCAGAATCTTCCAGGGTATGGCTTCAACTTCGACAATGCCTCCCAGAACGGTTCCATCATCTGGACCCGTATCATCTCTCCAACTATCGTAAATACAGCTTCGGTAGGGGTGTCCCGCCTCGCCATGTACCACTGGTCGCAAAACAACGGTGTGAACGATATCGTCGACGCCTTGGGAATCACCGGGACAAACTTTGGCGGGCCGAAGGCCTCAGGCGCGCCGTATTTTAATGTCCAAGGGTACTCGCCATTCGGCGACGCCTGGCAAGCTACACCGATGCACCAGTGGAATACCACCTTCGAGGGCCGTGAGAGCTTGTCGTGGCAGACTGGCCGCCATCTCCTCAAGTTTGGCGGAGACTATCGCAAGGTCATCTGGCCGATGTGGGCGCTGGTGCAGAGTCGAGGCTACTACCAGTTCACGCCAGGGTTCACCACGGAAACGTCGACTAACGATGGCACAGGATCGGGGCTGGCGAGTTTTCTGCTGGGCGATCCCGCTTCCAGGCAATTGCAGGCCGGCGTGCCCAGCATGAACCTGCGGAACTGGTCGGTGGACGCTTTCGCGCAAGACACCTGGCGCGTCACGCCTTCCACCACCATCGATTTCGGCGTGCGCTACGAGTTCGAAACGCCGCTGGTGGACATTTCGCGCAACTGGAGCAACATCATGCAGGAGAATGGCGGGTTGGTGGCGTTCATTGGCGGCCAGTTGGGCATGCCGCGCGGCTTGCAATATCCTCCGAAGTTGCGATTCGCGCCGCGATTGGGAATCGCACATCACGTCCTCGGCGCCGGCCTGGTTTTCCGTGCCGCGTACGGTATTTTCTATACGCCGGTGGACATGAACACCTGGTGCAACCAATTGCACAACGTGCCCATACTCTTTCCCATCACCCAGCAGAGCGACAACTTTACTCCGCAAATTAGCGGATTCAATTTCCCGCAGCCTGTCCTGGGCACCACGGTCGTTAGTTTCACGGGCTTCGATCCTCACGCCCCCGCGCAATACGTGCAGCAGTGGAGCTCATCGATCGAGAAGGATCTGGGACACGGAACAACGCTCGAAGTTGGCTATCACGGCGAGAGCGGGATGCATCTGCAGCAGGCCCACCTGATCAACAATGCGCTGCCCGGACCGGGCGCAATCCAGCCCCGCCGGCCACATCCCACCGCGAGTTTCCTGCCCGGCACGATCTTTCCTGCTACTACCCAGGTGGCAAGCACCACCTTCCCGGTCAGTTCTGTGAACGACCTCCAAAACACCGCCCGGAGTTGGTACGAGGCTGGATACGTCAGCGTGCGCCGGCGGTATGCGCACGGGCTGAGCTTGCTGGCTAATTACACTTTCGCCAAGAATCTGAGTAACGCTCCCGAGTTTCGCTCACCCATGGCCGAGTCCGCGATTCCGCAGAACGATAACGATCTTGCGGCGGAGAAAGGGCCGGCGTGTGACGTGCGCCACCGTGCCGCGTTGAGTGCGGTGTATGAACTGCCCTCCTTCCACTCCCCCGACTGGAAACGCGCCATCACGCGCAATTGGAGATTGTCCGGCATTTACCAGATACAGAGCGGCTTCCCGTTCACGATCTCCGTTTTTGGCGACACGGCTAACGCGGGAACAATCGTGGGTGAGAATCCCATTCGCGCAAACTACACCGGGCAACCGGTTTTCGGCGGCGGCACCAGAACTACGGCGGAATGGTTCAACCCAGCCGCGTTCAGCACCCCAGCGGCGTATACTTTCGGCAACGTTGGACGGAATACGGTTTATGGGCCGGGCACCCAAACCATGGATCTCGCGCTGGTCCGTTCGTTCGCGCTCGCCGAACGGCTCCACATGGAACTTCGCGGCGAGGCCTTCAATGCATTGAACCATTCGAACTGGGATACGCCGAACCGCTTCGTCAACACGCCGCAGTTCGGCACCATCACGGAAGCTGCGACCCCTGGGCGGGAGTTCCAGTTGAGCGCAAGGCTCTCTTTCTAACGCAGACTACGGTTCGGTTCGCGTTTCCCCCACGGGCTGCCCAATCTCCAGGCAAGGTTAGGCTCTAGGAGCTGAGTGGCGGAGCGTGCCAATGCTAAAGCGCGAGGCGCGTTCGACGATGCGCTTCCCCGGCTCGCGCCGGGATCGATCAGCGTTGCTGCCGACGCCATCCAAGCTCACCCGGAAGCAGTCGAGATGGCCGCGCTCGTACCTTATGACTCCGTCATTCTGGACTTTCAGACGCCAGAGATTAATGGTTACGAAGGCGCCCGTGAAATCGCGCGGCAGACCCTTTAGCGCTGCGATCGGGTGCAGGCATGCGCAGTTTGCGGCACTTACCGCGGAACCGGCGCATTCATTCGCAATTACCGAAAAAGCAAGTTTACATATGCTTCCGTTATCGGCAATGGACCTCGCCGCGGTGGTCTTGCCAAAGATCGGCCGGTCCGGGACGGACCTCAGATCTGATAGTCCACAATAAAGCTTTCGCGGGACTTCTTTGGAATGATCTTCAGGTTCGCAGCCTCCAGCACAACCAGTGAATTCGCGGGAACACTGGTCGTAAGGAAGACGCTCGCGCCGATCGTGCTTCCTTCGCCGATGACCGTGTCGCCGCCCATAATCGTGGAGCCGGCGTAGATCGTCACTCGGTCTTCGATGGTCGGATGACGTTTCTGCCCCCGGAGCGCCTGCCCGGCGGCGAGCGATTTCGCCACCAAACCGACGCCTTGGTACATTTTGACGTGATTGCCTATCACAGCGGTCTCACCCACCACGGTTCCGGTACAGTGATCTACGAAGAAATGCGTGCCAATTTGAGCGCCGGGATGCAGGTCCATTCCCGTCCGTGCATGTGCCCATTCGGTCATGATACGGGGTATGAGCGGAACGTTGGCGAGGTACAGTTCGTGCGCCAATCGCTGTACCGCAATCGCTTCGACGAACGGATAGGCGACGATCACCTCGTCCTGGCTGAAAGCCGCCGGGTCGCCGTTGTAAGCCGCCTCAGTGTCCGTCTGAAGCAATTCTCGAACTCTGGGCAGGCTGGCCAGGAAATCCAGGGTCAGCGCGTGCGCTGAGTCTGTCCGGCTGTCAACTGCACGTCCGCCCGCTGGCGCGTATTCCAGACTCTTCCCGATCTCGGTTTCCAGCCGCACCAACACGCTATTGAGAAGCGCGCTAGTTACTTCTCCAATTTCGGACGAATGAATGGGCTTCTCGTCGAAGAATCCGGGAAACAGCAGGCGCAGCAAGTCGGCAGTGATGTCGGCGACCGCCTGCCTGGACGGCAGGTTCTTGCCATCCACGTGATTAATGCCGCCCGCCACAACATAGGACGCCATCAGCCGGCTGCCTAAGCCGGCTGCCGCCAGCAGTCTAGCGGTATCCGTGACAAGTGACGATGAGACCTCGCGGTCCGTCGACGCGGGAGCGCGGTCCACCCCAGGTTTACCCTTGCACGCACTGTTATGCGCCATTGATTGCGCCCAAAGCCCTACCTCGAAGACTTCTGGTTCTCGGCCAGCAGACGCTCTACCGTCGATACAAACTCGGCTTTCTCCTGTTTGTATAGATCTCCGCTGCCCGAGCTCGGAAAACCGGCGTGCACGCCCTTCACCAACCCGTCACGCCCCACGAAGAACGTCGTGGGCCACGAGTCCCAGTCGAGAGCCTGCGTCAGCTTCTCTTTCGCCGAACCCGTTTCACCACCCAACAAGACCGTATACTTGATCCCGTTTTGCTCGATAAACGCCTTCAAGCGCACCGGGTTCTCGAGTTGCTCCGCCTCTTCAAAGGACAGCGCGACGATCTCCAGTCCCTGCGCGTGATACTTGTTGTAGAGCGCAGCCAGGAACGGGGCTTCGTCGTGGCAATTCGGACACCAACTGCCGGTGATGTTGATCAACACAACCTTGCCCTGGAAGCGGGCGTCGGTATTGGAAACGATCTGGCCATTCAAGTCCGGAAAGCTAAAGTTGAATGGCTTGGAGGGATCCTTTACACCGGTATGTTGACTTGCATCCACCGGCTCGGCGAGACCTTTGGCCCGCGCTACTTCCTGCCGAATAGCAGTGATGGCCGCTCCCGAACGCTGTCCACTCTGCTCGAGGGTTAGTGTCCCGTCACTCTGGGGGGTGACCGTCAGTAGTAACGGCCGCGCTCCGTCGAAGTGACTGAGCACGAACTTACCCTCCTGGTAACTGCCAGTGAGTGCACCGGTATCGCCATCAACACGGAGAATCGCGGCGGAGACTTCCGCGCCATCCTGTCGCACAAAGAATTGCCAGGCCTTTTCGCCCTTCTTGGAGCTATGCACATCTTCCAGATACCAGAGGCCGGCGATATCGGGGGCCTTGATCTTCGAGGGAGCCTCGGCAGCGGCGCGAGTCGCGTGGATGGGGAGTGGCTTGCCGCGCCGCGAACTGTACTCGCCGTCCAGCGCGCCGTCCTTCAGTGTCGCGCTAAGTACTGCAGCGTAAGTGCCGAAGTTCAGGACCAGTGAACCGTTTTCGAACTTGCCGCCGGTTGAGTATTCCCGATTCTCCCCGTTGAAGAACCAACCCTTGATATTGCCCCCATCCCCGGCGAACTCGATTTTGAATGGGATCTGAGTCCCGTTTACGTTGACGGTCGCATTCCAAAGGCCAGCCAGGGACTCAGCTCCGGCGGTGGATGCGAACGCGATAGCGGTAGCAACAAATACTGCAATCTTCATCTTTTGACTCCGTGTCGCTTCTTAGATTTCCCAGTTGTGCACATAAGTACTTTGCTTCGCTTCCCAATCTCTTAGGAGTGATGCGAAGTTGGTACGGTCCAGTATTCCGGCAATGCTGGTATCTACGTTGTTCCACAGTTCGCTGAACGGACCAGCCGGCCTGGACCTCTTCTGTTTCGTTGCCGAGCCGTCGACGAACCGCAGGACTTCCCCCACGGTGATCGATTCCGGTAGCCTCGCCAGAGAGTATCCACCCTCCGATCCCCGGTGCGACTCCACGAATCCACCTTGCTTTAACGACGCCAGAATCAACTCCAGGAACTTCTGCGGAATGTTCTGACGCCTCGCGATGCTGGCGATCTTGACGGGTTTGCCGACATTTTGCGACGCGAGGTCAAACAGCGTCAGAAGGGCGTAATGGCTCTTGGACGAGATGTTCATGGTTTGCCGCCGCTCCGGCTGATTACACGATGCCCTCGAAAAGCACCGACGTCAGGTAACGTTCACCCGAATCCGGGAGCACGACCACGATCGTCTTCCCCGCGAATTCTGGCTGTGCCGCCAGACGGACCGCCACCGCCGCAGCGGCCCCGCTCGAAATGCCGCTCAGAATGCCCTCCTCACGCGCCAGGCGCTGAGCTGTCTCGACGGCTTCTTCGTTCGTGATCGTCTCCACGCGATCCACAATAGAGAGGTCCAGCGTGTCGGGAATAATACCTGCGCCGATGCCCTGGATCTTGTGCGGGCCAGGCTTCAGCGGCGCACCCGCGAGTTTCTGCGTGATGACCGGGCTCCCCGCCGGCTCAACCGCCACCGAGGTGATCGCCTTTCCCCGCGTTTGTTTGATGTAGCGCGAAACACCGGTGATAGTCCCGCCGGTGCCCACGCCGCTCACCAGAACATCGATTTCCCCATCCGTGTCGTCCCAGATTTCGGGCCCCGTCGTGCGGAAGTGGATTTCGGGATTGGCGGGGTTCTTGAATTGTTGCAACAACAAGTAATGCTTCGGGTCGGAGTTGTAAATCTCCTCCGCCTTGGCGATAGCGCCGGGCATTCCCTTGGCGCCCTCGGTAAGCACCAGGTTGGCGCCGAAAGCCTTCAGCACCTTGCGCCGTTCCAACGACATGGTCTCCGGCATGGTCAACGTAATCGAGTACCCGCGCGATGCGGCAACGAAGGCCAACGCGATTCCGGTGTTCCCACTCGTCGGTTCCACCATCTCGACGCCGGGCTGTAACAACCCGCGTTGCTCGGCGTCCCAAATCATGGAGGCGCCGATCCGGCATTTGACTGAGTACGAGGGGTTACGGCCTTCGATTTTGCCGTACACCTTCGTTCCCGAACCGTTGACAATGCGATTGAGCCTGACGAGCGGGGTCTTTCCGATACTAAGTGAGTTGTCTTCGAACCGTGACATGACCATTTACTCCTGGGATGCTTGCAGTGCCTGGTCCAGATCGGCCTTGATGTCTTCGATATCCTCGATCCCTACCGAGACCCGGATGTAGTCGGGAGTAACGCCGGTCTCGACCTGTTCTTTTTCCGTAAGCTGGGAATGGGTAGTGGACGCCGGATGAATCACCAGCGTTTTGGCGTCCCCGACATTCGCCAAATGGCTGGCAAGCTTAACGCTGTTGATGAACTTAATGCCTGAATCTTTACCGCCTCGCACGCCGAATCCCAGAATCGCTCCAGCGCCATTGGGCAGATACTTCTTGGCATTCTGATGGTGCGAGTGGTTCGGAAGTCCGGGATAGTTGACCCAGGTCACCGCGGGATGTTTCGATAGCCACTCCGCCAGCGCCTGCGCGTTCCGCACATGGCGTTCGAGTCGCAGATGGAGAGTCTCGATGCCGAGCAGTAGGAGAAACGCCGCGAACGGGCTCTGTGTGCCTCCCGTGTCGCGCAGCCAGTGCGTGCGGATATGGATGATATACGCCAGGTTGCCGAGCGGCTTCAGCGCCTCGGCGAAAATCAGACCGTGGTACGAGTCGCTTGGTTCGGTGAACTCGGGCCACTTCTTAGGATTCTCCGCCCACTGGAAATTTCCGCTGTCCACGATGGCGCCACCGATGTGCACTCCGTGCCCGCCCAGAAACTTGGTGGTCGAGTAAACCGCGATATCGATCCCATGTTCGAAGGGCCGGAACAGCGCCGGCGTCAACACCGTGTTGTCTATGATGACCGGCAATCCGTGTTTGTGCGCCGTGTCAGATATGGCGCGAAAATCCGGCACATCGTTCTTCGGATTCCCCACCGACTCCAGGTACACCAGACGGGTGTTCTCGTCCACCAGTTTGTCGATCTCCTCCGGATGATCGGAGTTGAAGAAACGAACCTCGATGCCCAGCTTCTTCAAGGTCTGGGTGAAGAGCGTCCAAGTACCTCCGTACAGGCTGGTGGCGGAAATGAAGTTCTGCCCCGCGTGCACAACGGTGAGGATCGCTGCGGTGATGGCCGCCTGGCCTGAGGCGAATGCCAGTGCGCCAATGCCGCCATCCAACGCGGCCAGCCGTTTCTCCAGCACGTCGTTGGTAGGGTTCATCAGGCGCGAGTAGACATTCCCGAACTCGCGCAATGCAAAAAGATCCGCCGCCGTGCCGGCATCTTTGAAAACGTAGCTCGATGTCGCGTAAATCGGGACCGCCCGTGCCGTCGTTGACGGATCGGGCTCCTGACCGGCATGCAGGGCAAGCGTGCCGAGTCCGTGTTTCCGTTGTGTGTCTGCCACAGTCATCTTTCTCCAGTGATGCCATTCGTACTGGCGAACTCATGACGCGCGTTCAGATCTTCGCCAGTGCGATCCCACGGCCACCTGAGCCACGTGGAAGTCGGTATTGCCAGTAGACGGCTCGAAGAACCATTGCAAGCTGACGGCTCATCGTGCGTTCACAGAGCTGGCCGTCATATTGTCCACTATATCAATAGAGTATAGGGTTTTGCTCATCGCGCGGCAAGACGCTGGGTGCGCGTTTTGCTCTCATGTCACTGATTTTATTGGTAATTGGTGACCAAAATAGAATTTAATAAAGCCGATCGGCATGACTGTGATTGCTCGGAGTGGAACGATTTCTGGTAGGCTGGCGCAGCCGCATTTGGGATTACGGTGCGGTATTATAATAGACATTAAGACCTGATATATCTATGAAGCTCACGCTGGCAGTTGCCTCCCCTAAGCCCCACCTCGCATCGGCTCTGAGAGCGGACGTCCTGGAGGAGGCCGCCCGTCTGGGAAGCACGTTGATCGGGTTCGCGCCCGTGGCTCGCTGGGCCGAAGCCGGCGAAGTGCCGCAAGACTATCGCCCGGATTCTATCTGGCGTCTGGCGAAAAGCGTCATTGTGGTGGGTGTGCCGATGCTTCTGCCGATTGTGGAGAGCACCCCGTCCATCAACTACCAGGAGATGTACAACGCCAGCAATGTGCTGCTCGACCAGATCGCCTTCCGCCTCTCGCTGTTTCTCAACGGCAGGGGATTTCCTGCGATTCCGATTCCTCGCGATGGCTACGGCAACCTCGAAATCCTACTGAAGAAGATGCCGGCTTCGTTCAGTCATGTCTTCGCCGGGAAGTATGCCGGGCTGGGAACGATCGGCTTCAGCCACAACCTGATCAATCCGCAGTTCGGTCCTCGGGCACGATACGTCTCCGTCTTTACGGCCGCGGAAATCGAGGGCGATCCGTTGGTCCCTCAGGATCTCTGCAAGAAGTGCCAATTGTGCGCCAGACTCTGCCCCGCACAGGCGCTCACCGCCAGTCCCGGCAAGTTAGCTGCCGAATTCGACGCTGTCGGGTGCACGAAGCATCACCAGATTCTGGTGTCGCAATCGCGCTGGCCCTGCGGCGTCTGCCTCAAAGTCTGCCCCATCGGCGAGGACCGCAAGCTATACCAACGGACCAGTGTGGCTGACTACTTGAGAGAGACTGAGGCATTGCGGGCCGATCCGCAGGACCCTCAATACCGGCATCTGACGCATCTGCGTACGCACGGCTCCGAAATCTAGCGATAAAGAGGCTTCACTGACACCATTTCTCTTATCCAGACTACTTCGATAGAGAATATGGTATTTTAGGGAAAATGTCGAACCCCGCCGCCTGCTGAGGCCTGCCTATGCTCATTCGCAAAGCTACCGACCTGCGTGATTCGGATATCACGCCAAAGTCCGCATTCCTCAATCGCCGAGCATTCCTGGCGGCCGCTTCCACCGTCCTGATGGCTGGGCGGGCACGGGCCGCCGCGAAGCTTCCGCCGCTGAAATCGAGTCCGTTCAGCATTGGCGAGAAGCAGAATCCTCCGAAGGACGCCACCACCTACAACAACTATTACGAGTTCGGTACACGCAAGAATCAGCCGGCTGAACTCGCCAAGGATTTCAAGACGGAGCCTTGGTCCCTGTCCGTGGAAGGCGCTGTGAAACGGCCCCGTACATTCGGCATCGAGGAAATCAAGAATCTCGCGCCGCTCGAAGAGCGCATCTATCGATTCCGCTGCGTGGAAGGCTGGTCGATGGTCGTGCCGTGGGCGGGATACTCGTTGAAGGTTCTGTTGGACTCGGTTCAGCCCACGGCCAAAGCCACTTTCGTATCCTTCGAGACTTTCTACGATCCAGCGCAGATGCCCCAGGCTCAATATGCTGGGATCGCATTTCCCTATCTGGAGACTCTTCGCCTGGATGAGGCGCTGCACCCGCTGGCGACGCTCACTGTCGGCCTTTACGGAGAAAGTCTGTTGCCGCAGAATGGTGCGCCAGTGCGATTGATCGTTCCGTGGAAATACGGTTTCAAGAGCGGCAAATCACTGGTACGCATCAAACTGCTGGAGCAGCAGCCCCGGAATACCTGGAACATCCGCAAGCCGCAGGAATATGGCTTTTATGCGAATGTAAATCCCGCTGTGGACCACCCCCGCTGGAGCCAGGCCACCGAAAGACGGCTGGGCGAACTGAGCCGGCGCCCGACGCTGCCCTTCAACGGGTACGGCGATCAGGTGGCGTCTCTCTACTCGGGTATGGATCTCAAAGTAAATTTCTGATCGATGTGGTCCATGCCGGCCATGGTGTCAGAGGAATCTTCCCTGCGCGGATTGCTGGTCTACTTCCTGCGTCTCGGCACTTTGGGTTTCGGTGGGCCGATCGCGCTTGCCAGCCGCATGAACAAGGACCTGGTTGAGCAGCGCCGGTGGTTGTCGCGGCAGGACTACCTCGAAGGGCTTGCATTTTCGCAACTTTCCCCGGGCCCGTTGGCGGCCCAGCTTGCGATGTATATCGGCTGGCTGAAATCTGGTCCCATGGGTGCGGCGCTGGCTGGCATCGCGCTGATTGCACCTTCTTTCTGCATGGCTATGGCGCTTGCAATCGCTTACGCGAGGTTTGGGCGCCTCCCGTGGATACAAAATCTGTTTTACGGTATAGGCGCTGCCGTAATCGCCATCATCAGTCTGGGCGCATATCGTTTGTCCCGTAGAATCCTGGCCCGCGATTGGTTTCTGTGGGCACTCTTCGCAGGGATCGCAATTGCCACGGTCTGTACCGGTTCCGAGATCGTCTGGCTTTTCGTGGTGTGTGGATTCGCCGCGATGTTGGTACGGCACCCGCCTTCAGCGCTTCCAGTTGTAGCGCCCATCGGGGGATGGTGGCTCGCAGGGTTGCGCGGCGCCACGTCTTTGAGCACGCTCGGCACGCTCTCGCTTTTCTTCGTGAAGGCCGGAGCATTTTCCTTCGGCAGCGGGCTGGCAATCGTGCCGTTCCTGTATGCGGGAGTCGTTCACGATCACCGCTGGCTGACCGAACGCCAGTTTCTCGACGCCATCGCCGTCGCCATGATCACGCCCGGCCCGGTGGTCATCACGGCAGCTTTCATCGGCTACCTGGTCGCCGGGTTGGCAGGGGGAACGGCTGCTGCGATCGCGGTTTTCCTGCCGCCGGTTCTCATCGTAATTCTTGCCGCACCTCACTATCGCCGATTCGCCGGGAATCCCAGGGTGCGAGCATTTGTCCAGGGAGTTACGGCCGGCGCAATGGGCGCCATTGCAGGATCTGTGATCATTCTCGGAAGCCGCTCCCTGGTGGACTGGGTGACCGTCGGCATCGCCTGCGCGGTTTTGTTGGCGCTCGTCAGGTTTCCGCGGATTCCAGAGCCAGTTCTGATTTTTTCGGCGGCCTTAATCGGATTGATCCGAGGCGCAGCGCTCGGGCCGTTATGAGCGAAAACCGGCCTGAATGCGCAGCAGCGCAACCACCAGCGCGTCGATGTCCTCACAAGTGTTGTAAAGCGCCAGCGAAGCCCGGACCGTGCGCTCGAGTCCGAAGCGGCGAAGAATCGGTTGGGCGCAATGGTGCCCGGAACGAACCGCAATGCCCTCCCGGTTGAGGAGATTTCCCATTTCCTCGGTCGGCACGCCGTCCAGCACGAACGACAGCACACCGGCCTTCTCTTTGGCAGTGCCGATGATATGCAGCCCGGGCACGCGCTGAACGGCGTCAGTGGCATAATTCAAAAGCTCGGCTTCGTAGCGCGTGATATTAGCCATGCCGACGCGATCCAGATAGTCGATGGCAGCGCCCAAGCCAACAGCATCGGCGATGTTTCCGGTGCCCGCCTCGAACTTCGCCGGCGGTGCACTGTAGACCGTCTTTTCGAAAGTGACGTCCTGGATCATGCTCCCGCCACCCTGCCACGGCGGTGTGACGTCCAGGATTTCAGACTTGCCGTACACCGCGCCGATGCCAGTGGGAGCGAACATCTTATGCCCTGAAAGAACGTAAAAGTCACAATCCAACGCCTGGACGTCGGCGCGCATGTGCGAGACGGCCTGCGCGCCATCCACCAGAAATTTTGCGCCCTGCCGATGTGCCGCCTCGATCATCTCCCCCAGGGGAGTGACTGTGCCAAGGGCGTTGGAAACTTGCGCCGCGGAAACCAGTCGAGTCTTCGGGTTCAGCAGCTTCTCGTATTCTTCGAGAATCACCTGGCCGGTATTGTCCACAGGCGCCACACGCAATCGCGCGCCCTTCTCGGCGCAGAGCATCTGCCACGGCACGATGTTGGCGTGATGCTCCAGCCATGTGATCACGATTTCGTCGCCCTGCTGGATGTTGTGCCGTCCCCAACTTTGGGCCACGAGATTGATGCCCTCCGTGGCCCCGCGGACGAAAATAATTTCGCGGGGCGCCGAAGCGTTCAGAAACCGCCGGACCTTTTCACGGGCCGACTCGTAGGCGTCTGTCGCCCTGGCAGCCAGTTCGTGTGCCGCACGGTGCACGTTCGAGTTCTCGTGGGCGTAGAAATAGCTGAGACGATCGATTACGCTCTGGGGCTTTTGCGTGGTCGCGGCATTGTCCAGCCACACCAAGGGGCGTCCGTTTACCCGCTCCCGCAGGATCGGAAAGTCTCTTCGAAGGACCGAAGCGTCAAAGGCGCCCGACGGCGAGTTCGACAGGGAAGCATCCGGTTGGTGCGCGGGCACCGGACCTGGCGCCGCGGAAGGATACGAATAGAGCGGGCGGGCCTCCTCCAGAAACGAAAATGTCGGATAGGCCGACGAATCGAATCCGCCGAGAGATCCCGGCAACGTCGGCGTGGGTGGCTGAAATACTTCGAGTGGTGGTGCGGGCGGAGCGTCGCCGGTCCACTCTTTGAGATCGAACTCTCCTAACGGCAGGGCGAATGGGCTCGCAGTTGTTGGCGGCGCCGCGATCTCAGGGAAGAGTGGCCGGACGTCGTTCAGGAACGAAAAGGCCGGTACACCGGAGCCAGGCGCGGAAGCCGCCTCAACCGGTGCGGCTGCAGCGGGTGGAGGCGCGGCATCGCCCAGAATCTGCGCGCTACCAACGGCGGCGAAGAACTCGTTGGCCATCCGTGCCAGCACCGCGGGGTCGGGCAGGCCCGCCGGCACACCGTCACTTGCTTTCAAATTTGTACTCATGGTAGTGTCCCACGTCGACATCTTCGAGGATGGCAATCGCATCGTCCGTCAGCACCGCGGACGAGCAGTAGAGGGAAATCAAGTACGAAGCGATGGCCTGGTTGCTGATGCCCATGAAACGAACTGAGAGGCCGGGACTCTGCTCGCCCGCAAGGCCGGGTTGAAACAATCCGATACATCCCTGCTTCCGTTCCCCCACGCGCAGCAATAGAATCTTGCTGGTATTCGTTTTTCCGCTGATGTGAATCTTGTCGGTGGGAACCAGTGGGACGCCGCGCCACGTGAGAAATGGACTGCCGAACAGGGTTACGGTCGGAGGGGGCACTCCTCGGCGCGTGCATTCCCGCCCAAACGCTGCGATGGTGCGCGGGTGCGCCAGAAAAAATGACGGCTCTTTCCAAACCTTGGTGAGCAGTTCGTCCAGATCGTCAGGCGTTGGGGCGCCGGCTCTGGTCTTAATGTGCTGCGGCTTCGGAACGCTATGGAGAAATCCGTAATCGGCATTATTGAGGAGTTCGCTCTCTTGCCGCTCCTTGACATGCTCGATCATCAGCCGCAGTTGTTCGCCAGTCTGGTCGTAAGGCTTGTTGAAGAGGTCCGGTATGCGAGTATGCACATTCAGCACGGCATTGATGGCGCTGAGGTGGTATTCCTTCGGATTCTCTTCATACTGTACATACGTGCCCGGCAGGGACGCCTCTTCGACCTGCCCGCAGGTGACTTCGATCGCCTTGCCCTCGTCGACGCGGTTCCGGCGAAATGTCCCCGCTTCCAGCGGTTTCCAGTCCAGCAGACGAACCAGCCAACGCGGTGTGATCGCCCCATATTGTGGGGCCGTCTTGGTTACGTTGGCGAGTTGAAATGCAGCCTGCTCACGCAGGACTTGTTGCGTCACATCATCAGCCACAGAACGGTCTCCTTTTGGACCATTAGTTTCATGTTTCCCTAATTTTATACCAAAGCCGCGCCTGCGCACGGACAAATCTCCCCATGTATGCCGCAGAAAACAGATGGCTTGCTGAAAGTTCAAGACTGCATTCTTTCAATACCTCCTTCTTGATAGACATTGGGATAATGTGGGACAATGGAACTGCGGGGAGGTCTCCGAGAATGAGCGTACCTGGAATCCAAGCGGAAGAACTCAAGAAGCGACTGGACGCCGGCGAGAATTTGTATCTGCTCGACGTCCGCGATGAGAACGAGTTCGAGATTTCGAATATTGGCGGGCATCTCATCCCGCTCCCTGAGTTACTGGAGCGAGTCGACGAACTCGACGCCAGCCAGGAAATTATCGCGCTTTGCAAGATGGGATCCCGCAGCGCAAAGGCGGTTCAGCTTCTGAATAAAGCCGGATTCACTCATGTGCGTAGCCTGACCGGAGGAATCCATGCCTGGTCGGACCGCGTGGACCCGAATATACGGAAGTATTAGTTTTCTCACGCCGCGAACGCTCACTTGCCGATCGTCACCGGTACTTCCAGTTTCACCGTTGTGGGCGGCAGGCACATGCTGTTGTTGCACGATTGCGTTTGCGCATTTACCAGCAGTTTCCGGGGACCGGTCTCGCTCCCGGAAGTGACGCGCACTGGCAGCGAGAACGTGGCCGATCCCTCGTATAGCTCAATGTCCTTGTGAAGCGTCTCATCCAGGAGCGTCTGCGGTTCGTCGGCTCCGATGGTTCCGGTCAATTGGAACGGCTGACTCTCCGCCAGCCAGATCCGAGTTGGGATGGGACCGTCCTCGATCGGTTTCATGGAATAGAAATGCCAGCCTTCCAGGATGTGCGCCGTCAGTTTCACCGTAAATCGCGCA
>Ga0181531_10000355_pt1 | contig 31529 bp, 30 predicted proteins | sample PEATcosm2014_Bin_38_FD_119743 | JGI IMG/M metagenome (GOLD analysis project Ga0181531, IMG submission 119743) | Peatland microbial communities from MTU Mesocosm Facility, Houghton, MI, USA - PEATcosm2014_Bin11_10_metaG | ecosystem: Environmental > Terrestrial > Soil > Wetlands > Peat | place...
ATTTCCCTTTTAGTTTTGAGACTTCGCGCGTCGACCACTGCGGCCGATTCTGCGGATAGGTTATAGGCGGCTGCTGTTTTTTGGACCTTGATTTTTTGCCTTCCAGTCAATGCCCGGCTGCCAAAATACGACAAGCGATCAACCGGTTCGGCGGCTAGTGCTGCCTGTCGCTTGCTTGTTAAAGCGTTCACGACTCCCTGGGCGATGGTTCGTTGCGCGTAAAGCGCGGACACGGGTGTTTTTCGACCGGGCCGGAATCAGCCGGACTTGCGCTCCCTAAGTCACCGCGTTACGGTTTGGCGTTGCGAGATTCATTGATCGTCTAATATCTTTCATTCGTTTGGGGGGCGATCGGTTGAGAACGCGGAACCGTTGGCTGTTGGTGCCGGCATTGCTCGCACTAACCGCGGGTTGCTTGTTTTTTACCCCTGCCCAGGCGGCCTGCACCTGTCCGGTTGGAACGATACTAGTCAGTCCGACGACGTGCTTGGGGACCGCGGGCGTGGTGCCGGCTATTTGCCCTGCCGCGCCGGCTGGTACTTCCAGCGCCGCTCCTGCGGGGGCCTCCGTCGTTGGCACTGGCGCTACCGGCACTGGCGCTACCGGCACCGCCACCACCGCCGTTTCCGGCTCCGCCAATCACATCGAACAAATCGCGGCTGCCCAGCAGCAATTGTCGTTTTGGGGCGTGAACCAGATCCTGCAGCGGCGACGCGACCAATTACAGGCGACGCCGGTGCCTCCAGGCGCGAGCGCACGCATTCAGGCTTATGCTCCGGAAGAAGATAGCGCGTTGTCCTATGCTGACCAACCGCAAAAAAATAATCCGTTTGGCGCGATCGTGACAAAAGCGCCGCCGACCGCCGTTGCCGACACGACCCCGGTTTGGGGGACGTGGGTGCAAGGGCTCGGCGACTGGCAGCACGACGACCCCCTGTCGGCAGGAGATTTCGCTCGATCAACTGCGACCTATGCCGCGCAAGGCGGCGTCGATCGCACTTGGCAAAATCTCTCTGCGGCCAACGACGCTTTTGTCCTCGGTCTCGTTGCGACCTATGCAAATTCAAATATCAGTTATCTCTCGACGATGACTACCGCTACCCTCGCCGGCTCTGGCGTCGGTTTTTACAGCGAATATGTCCGCGGCGATTTCTCCACCGACCTAACCACCAAAGTCGACTTTCTCAACCTCAATCAGAATTTCGGCGGCGCCGCACCTAGTACGTCGATCGGCATCATCAATGCCGGCGTCAACGGTGACGTGCAGTATAAGTTTAACCTCGGCCACAATAACTTCGTCGAGCCAACCGCAGGCGCCGCATTTACTCACACCATGTTCCAAGGCGGCGCCACCGCGCTGGGCCTGCAAAACGCCTCCACCGTCCGCGTCCAGGGGGGCGCCCGCGGCGGTACAAGCTGGGATCTTGGCAATGGTTTCAGCGTCGACGCAAGCCTGCGCGGCCTCATCTATAGTGATGTTGTGGCGCAAAATGCCAACGTCAACGGCGGCAACGTCATCGGTATTTTGATTGCTCCGACCGATCAGGGCTTGATTCGCGGCGAATTTGATCCCGAACTCGCGTTCAACTTCCCGCAGGCATATAGCGTCACTGTGTCTGGTTCGGTGCGCTTCGGCCAGGCACTCGTCGGCGGCTCCGCGAGTGTCAATCTTCGCAAGCAGTTCTAGCCCGCACGACAACCCTTCCCGGCGCAACTCGGCTGCAGCCGAGCCTGCAATCACGTGGCTTGGGCTTGTGCCGATGAATGTCCTCGCGCAATCACGACGAGATAATCGCTCTGATTTCTGGCCAGGATTTTTCGCCGTTGCTGCGCATCTCTTGGCTCAAGTCCGCCGGCATCCAGTCGATGAAGGCTGGCTTGAAGCTCGGCCGCTCCTTGACCCGCTCGAACCAATGTTCGACGCGCGGCAGCCGGCCGTTGCACCATAAGCCCTCCATTGCCAGAGCGTAGAGTCGGTTGACGTACGGCGCCATCGCGATATCCGCCATGGAGAAGGTCGTTCCCACAAGCCAAAGCGAATCCGCAAGCGCCTCCTCCATTTTGTGAAGATAGCCATCATACAGCCGGATTTTGTCGGCGGCGCCGGGCGCATCTAGTCCATGCTGCACCCATTGCCATTTCAGCGCACGGGCGGACAGCCCTTCTGTGCCGGCTTGTTTGAGAAAATCATCAAAGTTGCCGACCCCATTGCGCAAGATGGCGTGCCGGTGGGAGACGATATATGTCACGGCGGAGCAGGCCGGATGAAGCTCCTCGTCGACTGCCTTTGTCCAGATGCGTACCTTGGCCCGAAGACGTGGGGCGTCGGGATAGATAGGACGAGCAGAAAAAGTCTCCTCGAGATACTCGCAGATAACTGTGGACTCGCGGATGATCTCGCCGTCATGGATCAGGACCGGAACCACTGCCTTCGGATTGATTGCAAGAAAATCGGCTGAAAACTGCTCGCCCCGCAGCAGGTCGAGATAATGACCTGTCCACTCAAGCTGCTTTTCCGCGAGCGCGAAGCGAACTTTGGCTGCGCAAGCCGACGATCCATGATGGTAAAGCTCGAGCACGGTTTGCTCCTTTTGCGCCTATCCCACGCTAGATTTGGTACTGCGGTGAACGTTGCGGCAGGCCTATCGGCGCCAAAATTTGCGCCCGGCGCAAATCTGAACGGTCATCCTGGCCGCCGATGCTATCTATTTGCTCGCGGCGGCGCCTCTCAGCGGTTACGGTAATGTGGGGACGGGCTCGCGCGTCGCACCTCCGGATGGGTGCAGGGGTAAGGGGAATGCGTCAGTTCATTGCGCTTTTTGTCCTTCTTATGTTCTGTGGCGGCTGCACCACCAAATCTCAAGAGATCAGGGACTGCCGATCAGTAGTACAAGCAACGCAGGAGACAGGCGCTCCGTATGATCCGGGCAGGGCCGTGCTTTATGGCCGTTTCATCAGCATGGCTTACGCCATGTACAAAAAAAGCCTCGGTGATCTGACGCCCGAGCCTGCGCCAGACTTTCCCTCCGCCTACGAACTCACGGCGTGGATTTTGATGCAGGACTTTGTCCTCGGCAACACCGCGCCGTGATTTTACGGCTTTATTGCCCACCGCAGTGAAAATCCAAGCCACGCGATTCTCGCAATCCGCGGCACGGCGAATGATGTCGAGTGGTGGGACGACAGCAATGCACTCGGAATGACGCCCTTCCCGGCGGCCAATTGCGGGAATGTCGCGCTGGGATTCGAAAGGATTTACGCGACGCTCGAGGTTGTCGAGCGTTCGGTCAGTGACGGAGGCGGACATGGCTCGCTCAAAGGCGCCGGGAGCTTTTCAGCGCAGGTCGCCGAACATCTCAGGCGTTACGCAGCAAAGACGCCGGGCGCGGCTGTGCCAGAGCCCACAATCGAAGTGACCGGCCACAGCCTTGGAGCTCCACTTGCCGCCTACTATGTTGCGGAGAACGCGCTTGTCCACAAGATCCGAAATCCGGCGCTTTATACGTTTGCTTCGCCGCGCGTCGGGGATCGTGATTTCGTTGACGTCTTCAACAGCCTCGGCTTGACCTCCTGGCGTATCGTCAACAAGGCGGACATCGTTCCTCGGCTGCCGCCCGGACCGTTATTTCACCATGTGAACGCCGAGAAACTTTACGACTCGAGCGTCTCCGTTCGGCCAACGGTCGGTTGCCAGCATGCAATGACCACTTACCTTCATTTGATTGATCCTACGTTACCACTTGACGCCAAATGCCGGTCGGCAAAGCGGAGGGTAGCCGGCGATCCTTGAATTAACATGGCCTGGTATTTCTCAAGGTCGCGAGCCACTCTTGCGGAAAGCACCGAGTGATAAGATAGTTTGACCGGTGCGCAGAACCTAGGCGGAGTAACATGAAACTCATTTATTGCATCGTTGGAATTGCGATGGCAGTTATGGCCGGCATGATCGGAGCCGCCGCGCAAGATCACTCGACCTCATCCATGCCCATGATGGGCATGGGCGATCACATCGAGGGGCGAATAGCGTTTCTGAAAGCCGAACTGAAAATCACCGACGCTCAACTACCGCAGTGGAATACCTTTGCTGACGCTCTACGGAGCGACGCGAAGCGAAGGGCTGAGATGCTCGCGACCGCAGGGCAGCGGACCGCTCCGAATGCGCTCGATCGGCTCGACCGTATCGAAAAAATGATGACTACGATGCTCGAGACTGTGCGTTCCACCAAAGCAGCGCTGGCACCGCTTTATTCTATCCTCAGCGACGAGCAGAAGAAGATGGCGGACTCGCTATTACGAGAGCCGATGATGGGAGGAATGTAAAAAATAACATGCATTGACGGGTTAAACGCTCGTCATGTCCTCGCACAAGCACTCTTTCTTGACGACAAGTCAATTTTTGCCTTCGATACTTTAGCCGGAAGCAACGAAATAGGCGATAAATCCCCACGATGTTTTATATCCCTCGAGCAAGTCAGTCAGACTGGGCTGGCGGCTTCCAGGCTGCACAGTGAATGGAGCCGATCCGGCGATTTCCGATGGAGATTGCAGGACCACAAATGTTTGGCCCGCGATCGTGACCTGTGAGGGGACACCCAACTCGGCGAGAACGGTTTCCAACTGCGCGATAGTGGAATCGCATGTTGATGGCGAAGCCAGACAGGCAGCCACCGCTGCCTCCACAGCAGTTGCGGCAGCGGGTGAGAACCCAGGTGGAAGCGGGAGGCCCGATTCCATTAATGAATACAACCAGAGCAAATAGTTGATGTCGGAATAGAAATCCTGATACGTATTCTCCGCATTTGCAAGATTTGCCGTCGCTTGCGGCACCGATTCTGCTGAGTTACATCCGGACAGGGAAGGGTCGACCGCGCAAGCGGCGGCCGTTGTCTGGGCTTGCTGGGCAGCGGCAACGCTCGCTAGATCAGCAGCTATCACCGCACCGTAGGGCTCGTCGTCGGATCCGTTTTCGATAGAATTGGTGAGACCACCGACGCTGGTGGGAGCGCCTGCCGTCTCGTCACCGAGCAACCTCGCTATGTCATCGAACGGAAAAAACACGGGATAAAAAGTAAGATAAAAATTAGGAGGACCCGATACCGGAGTGCCAGACCCAGCCGCAAGATTGGCCAACGGCGTCGACGTCAATGGGCCTGCGAGAGGCCCCTCGGTAATCGAGACGCCTGACGATCCGGCGCCATTCGATGAACCGCCGACAGTGTCCGCGTTGGTGATCACTTTTCCGCTGGGCGATCCAGTGCCATTCGATGAACTTCCGGTGGTCACTTTTGCGCCAGGCGATCCGGCGCCATTCGATGAGCCTCCCGTGGTCACTTTTGCGCCAGGCGATCCGGTGCCAATCGATGAACCTCCGGTGATCGCTTTTGCGCCAAGCGATCCGGCGCCATTCGATGAAGCTCCGGTGATTACTTTTACACCGGGCGATCCAGTGCCATTTGATAAACCGATGCTACCGTTGCCGCCGCGGATCGGGGTGTGAACGTTCGGTGGTGGTACATGGACGTGGACCGACGGGGTCGGAACGTGGACGTTGATCTCGCCCGCCAAAGTAGCGTGCGAAATGAGCAATACCGCAGTGCCCGCGACCAAACCGGCCTTCGTGCCTTTGAAACTCGGAGGCATAACCTAACCCCGCGATGTGAGCCTGTTTCTCGTTAGTCACACGCATGTTAAGTTAGGTCAATCGGCCGCGACGCGGCTGTGACGCCCGTCACGTCGGTTGCGGTTCCGACACGCCCGATTGGCGAAGCGGAGGGTGGCCGGCGATCCTTGAACAAGACCCCGGCACAAGACTTCTCCTAGAGGCGACGGTACTGCATGCTCTCAATTATTTGGATCGCGACCGTGGTGGCTGCTGTCACGATCAACGGCGATGCGTTCGCGCAAAGCGCCGGCACCTTTGACGGAAAGTGGACGACCGTGGTGTCGTGCCCGGCAGCAGAGGGCGCGGGCAGTTTTACGCTTCTCGTCGATGCGGAAGTCAAAGACGGAGTTTTTAGCGGTGAGAAAGGCGATAAGGGCAAGCCCGGGTGGTTTTCTTTGAACGGGAAAGTTCAGCCGGACGGCGCGGTTGAGATTTTCGCCAGAGGCATTGTCCCTTCGTCGAGGCTTGCTGCGGGGAATGTTCCCGTCGGCACGGCGTACGGCTATCCCATCATCGGCAGATTGGAGGGTACGAAAGGCAGTGGTGCTCGGCAGGGAGGTCGTCCCTGCAGCGTGACTTTTACTAAGGAGTAACAAGTTAGAGTGTTGGCTTGGGGCAGTAGACACGGCTCGCTGAATTGCTACTTCGATTGTTCGCCCGCGTCAGCAAGGTTCGGCGTTTCAATCCCGCGTTTTGACACCCCGCGCGGTCACACTTCGCTCGCAAGGCGAAGCCGACGGGCCGGGAGGCTACGGATGGGGGAACCAGGCGCTCGTCGACGGCGGTACCGCCCCCGTGCTTGCCGCCATTGCGGGGGGAATTTTGCCTGCTTCGATCGCGGGAAATCCGGGAGGGTTCATAGGCGGCGGCCAGATTGGCTATAATAAACAACTGGGCCAGTGGGTCTTGGGTGTTGAGGCAGACTTGCAAGGCGCCAACATCGCGGCGAATCGAACAGTAGCGCCCACGGTAGGGGGCTTCGCACCGTTCACGACCAACACCACCCAGCAACTCAATCTATTTGGTACGGCGCGCGGTCGTCTTGGTTTCACGCCGGCCCCCCGTTGCTTCTCTATGGCACCGGCGGCCTCGCCTACGGCAACGAAAAAATCTCCGAGAACGGTTTCGGCACGGCCGCCGGCTGCACCGCTGCAGTGGCCATTGTCTGCACATCGGGTTCCAGCACCGGTGTCGGTGTGGGCTGGACTGCTGGCGGCGGCGTTGAATACGCCGTGAGCCGCAATTGGACCGTCAAGGCGGAATATCTCTATTACGATCTTGGTTCTCGCACCCTCACTCTGAATGACGTCTTCGGACGGTTTCCGGCAAACGTCCAGACTTTCACCGACGCGTTCCGCGGCAACATTGTTCGCGGTGGGGTGAATTATAAATTTTGAAATGAGACGCGGGCTACGTGAACGCCCGTAGCTCGTCCCGTGCATGCTGACTGAATTCCTTCAGCGGATCCATCTGCGCCCCGCTCTTTATCATGTCATACCTCTCCTGGATGCTCTTGTTCGGCGCGACGGCCGTATCGATCGTCAGCAACATTACCTTCTCAGCGCTGCTAATGGTTTGTGGTGACGACTGTACGCGCATCCTGCTGACCATGGCATAAAGCGCGATAAGCTCTTGAATTTGCGGTTCGCTGCTCACGAGGGCATCGCCGTACGCTTTGGATGCGGCAAGAATGAAATCCTTGTAGAGATCGTCGCGCCGCGACATTTCACGGGCAAGCAGCGCGGCGTGCGCCTGAGACCGTTGGCTGAGCCAGGTCGTGACGCCCGATGTCAGGCCGCCGACCACCGATCCGGCAAGTGCCGACAGAGCTGAAAGGTACGCGACATCCATGAAGTGACTCTTTAATGCAAGAGGTTGCAGGTTACGCTCGTGCCGCCGAGCGACTGTTGGTGCCAGGTGCTAAATTCGACCCAGCAGGTTGCTGTTGCAGCGCCTTTTTGCAGGGTGACCAAAACCGTATCCTGTTTCTGAACGGCGCCGGTCAAACGGGTCGAATCGCTTGCGGAGACCAAAAAGACGTCTTTGACATCGTAGCCTTGAGTGAGCAGGGATTGATAATAATTGGTAGCCGCCGCCGGCGGCGGCGTTGTTGGGGTTGACGCGGCGAGCCTGCTTAGGATCTGGGCGGCGTCGGGGCTCCCTAGGCCGGCGCAGGGGTTCCAACCGGCGGCCGCCGCATATGCACCTAGCCCTTCCACGTCGTTGCTTCCGCTGGCGACGCCATGAAAGCTCGCGGCCATTGCATACAATTTATCGTTCATGAAGCCCAGCCGCCTGCCAAGCTTCTGATTTAGCCTTGTGACCAGGGCCGCCCATAACGGGGCGGCAGCGCTCGTCCCGCCGACGGCGACGTCGGCACCGTGGACGTGAATTCGATAGCCTGTTTGCGGGTCGGCATCGCCCGCAACATCCGGGACACCGCGGCCCTGGAAGCCGGTGGCCGGGTGCGGCGGCACCTTCGCCGGAACTTGGTAGGCCGGTCGTGCAAAGATCAGGCTTACGCCACCACCTGTCGCGTGACCCTTGCCATCGTTCCAGACGGCTTCAGAAGCCGCCTTGCCTTGAGTGACCAAACTAGTGCCGCCGACCGCCAGGACGTAGGGATTGGAGGCGGGATGATCGACGTGGAGTTTCTTGTCGTTTAGCCCATCGGACGAACCGTTGTCGCCTGCTGCCGCTATGACGGTCACCCCGAGCGTGGCCGCATCTTGCAGCGCGGAATTAAGCGCCGTGAGGCCCTGTTGATCCCACTGGTCCTCTGCGGCACCCCAGCTAAAAGTAATGACCGACGGCGGTTGCAGTTGATTGTGAACAGCATCGAGAAGGGCGTTCACCATCCCCTGCTCGTTGTTCGGGGCAAAATAGACCACGAGGTTGGCGCCGTTAGCTGCAGCTCCGGCGACTTCAATGTCCAATGCAACTTCCCCATCCGAGTTGGCGTCAGCGTTGGGTGAATTCGCCGTGTTGTCGACCGAGACAGTGGTAATGTTCGGCGTGGGAAGCTTCACACTCGAAAAATAGGCGTCGATGTCCGCCTGATCGAAACCGCCGCCAAACTGCATTATCGCGATCGTCTGGCCCTTGCCGTCGACGTCAGCCGGAAAATTGTAAAGTGAAGTGATTTGCGTCACCTCAAAAGCATGAGTCTCGGCCGGGGTCGCATTGTTTTTGAGGAATCGCGGCGAAAAAAGCGGACGCGTGTTAAGGCCGACAACGGCGTCAACATCGGGCGCTAACTCCGAAGGTAAGCTTGGCGGCGAGCTGGCGGATCGGTAGGTCTGGCCGTTGCTCATGGAGAAACGATGCAACTGTGTGGTGAAGGCGTTGGCGACCGCGGACGCCGAGCCAGCCAGAATGACTCTCCGCTTGATCGGATCGCTCTCGACAACTCTGAGATGATTGGCGTGAGCGAACGCAGTGATTTTTGCCAGCGTACCCGGGTTCGCTGAAAAACGTTGCGCAAATTGGCTCGCCGTAAGCTGCTCAATATGCGCACCTTGGGCTACGTCGGCAGCTGTTGAAGATGCGTGTTTCAGGACAAGTGTGACCTGGACTTCCTCGTCGTCAGGGACGGGACCGGCCGGCGTCCCCGCTTCGAGCAGCTTCGACTGCATATCTTGAATTCGCGACGGCTGGTCCGTCTGCGCATATGAACTTGGCAGCAGAACAAACGTTGCCATCGCCGCGAACACAATCGCGGCCCCACGCTTTACCGTGCGAACCATGCGTGACATCGATCTTCGCGCTCCCACTAGATCTGAAAAACCGACTATTACTGTAATTCCTCCGGCAACAACCATCGGGACGATCGGACTTGCGCCATTGCCTCTTTGTCTATGAACGGCAGTATGGTTTTGCTGAAGGCCAACGCAAGTTGCCGGTATTCCCGACCGCAATCCGGGGCACGGCTTTGTGGCAGCCAGCCCTTCTCGACAAAGTCTTGGAACGTCGCGGGGTCGGCCCCGTAGGCCAGGCACAGCGTATTATAAAGCCGTTGGCTGGCGGTGCCGTGCTCGTCGGAGTAAGCACAAATTGGATCGGCAAAACACCGCGCGGTCGCATCCGCCGGCGGGTTGGGATTAGACGCCGTCGGCGGATCATTGCCTGTCTTGGCGGCCATCCGCCAAAAATAGGCAAAGCCCTTTATCACCGCTATTTGCACGTCCTTGCTGAATTGCAATGCGATAAACGCGGCAACCTGATCGGCTGCATCCTCTTCGCGACCGAATACGGGGACGTCGAGCATGTCAAACGCAGCATGTCCGGTTTCATGGAGCAGCGTCCCGGCCCACATCCCGGCGATGACGTTGGCCCGCGTAACCCCTTCCGACGTCTTTTGTGCTGGCGCCCACTTGCGAACAACATCAACCCATTCGTAGCAAAAATTTAGGCTGCGATTGTCACGGTTGTAGAACGGACTAACTGTGCCATAGTCTCTTTCGCAATTCAGCGCGACCAACATTAGCGGATGCGGCAGATGTATTGGCGTGAGAAACTTGCTGAATGTTTCCAGAAGGTGCCGTTGTTGCAGCGCAAGGTAGGCGGCCTTGTTGGTATCGATCGGCTCCTGATAACAAATCGGATATGCGGTGTTATTTGACACCTGCGCAAACTCGTTGCTCGGCGCCGGATCCGAAAGGCATGTTTGCGCCAGCGCCCAATTCGGCAAAAGCAAAAGGGAAGCGAGCGCGACGGCGGCGACGATCTTCACCAGGGCCATTGCGACCCCAATCGTGACAAATCGTTCACTTGCCAAGCTCTTTTGGCAGTAACCACTGCGCTGCTTTGACCTGCAGCGCGAGATCCGGATTGACGTAGGGCATTATACGCAGGTCGAATGCGTGTCGCACTTGTTCATATTCATAAGCGCATTGACTGGCGCGATGCTGGGGTAAAAGGGGGTCTTGACCCTGCGGGGCCTGCGTCCATCCGCCAAAATCCAGGTTGTCGCCCCCGTAAGCGATGCACAGGAAATTATAGAACCGCTGCGCTTCGGGCGAGACCGTGTCAGCGAACTCACTCCCGGTCCACGTTCTGCTCGAGACCAGAAAAAACTCTGCCGACCCTACGATGACCGCAGTAGCAATCTCGCCGGAGAATTGCATAAGAACATATGCAGACAGTCTGTCGGCAGCGTCGTCCTCCCGGCCCCAAACTGGAACCTGCAGAGTATCAAATACAGCATAAGCCGTTTCGTGGAGTACGGCTTGAATGAACGTCCCGACAATTACCTTGAGCTTCACATCAGGATCAGCGATGCCGCCGGCGACCTGCTCAATTTTGCTTATCAGCTCGTAGCAAATTGTAACAGGATCGCCGGAGCGATAAGGCCGGCGCTCGGCTCCGCAACGGTCAACTTGAATCTTGATTGGCCGCGGCAATTTCAGCGGGGCCAGAAAAACACCCAATTCTTCAAGCGGCCTTCGCGTCGTTAGCCATGCGTATGTCGCCGCGAGCTGAGCGGATTCTGCCGCGTCGGCCGTCACCGGCGGTTTTATGTAGGCGACCTGAATTTGCGGATTAGGCGTGATCGTCGTCAGCCCCTGTCCTGCGGCGGACATCAAGGACGACGACACCAAAATCGAAGCCAAGAATAACGCCAGGGCGTAACGCACGAGCGGCGGATTGCGCATGATGCATCCCGTCGATGCAATCAACATTGCCTTCCGGGACATTAGATTGCGTGTACCGCGTTGGTCAACCAGGGGCCGGCTTCCATTTATCCGTCCGTGCGTCAGCGCGAAATCCGTTCAAGGGAGCTGCCCTTTATGTCATCGCGCTAAAGCCTTTGCGTCGGCCAAACTAGCGCTTGCGCAACGCCGTCGCCGCATGCACGATATCCACTCGTACCGTGAGTGATGGGGACAGAACGGGGGAGGCATCGTGCGAAGTTTCTGGCGCGCTACGGGTCGTGTCCTATCCTGCTGTTTCGTGGCCGCGGTGTCGACGAACGGCGCACTGGCACAACAGCCAGCCGCAAATACCAACTATTACGCGGCCTTGCTTAGTCAGGGCTATGAGGTGAAAAACGTCTTGCTGATTTCGGCGAGCGATTCAACGCGTTTGACCGGCGCTGTTCAGCAACAGGATACGGTGTTGGTCACCCTGCAAAAAGGCGGCGCGACGGCAACATGTTGGGTCGTGTTTACTGCGTGGAATCAGCAGTCGTTGAGTGGGACCGGTACGCCTTGTAATCTCTTGCACTAGCCCCTTTTGCCTTGGGCGGCGATAGGGGCCGGGGGCGGCAATGGGCCCGCCTCAGTCAGCGAGCCCGCCCACGGCATAGATCGCGCCAAGCAAAATTCCTGGCCGCAGGCCAAAGAACCAGCGCTCGAACACTTCCGCGCTGCGTCCACTACGAAAGATCTGCGCTAATCCGGTATTGACCGCCAAACGGAGCGCCCAGTCGCCGCGCGGCACCACAATCGCGTAAGGCTCGATCGACAAATCATCCGGCAGGAGCACGAAGGCGTCGGGACGTTTGAGCTGCGCGCCGACCAGTAGCATTTTGTCGCTGGCGAAGCCGTCGACCTTACCGCCTTCTAGCGCGGCTATAGCCTCGTCGTGGTTCTTTACCGGAACGAGCGTTATTTTCAGATCCTGCCGCTGCGTCAGCCGTTGCAGGGCGCTCTCGTTAGAGGTACCGGTGACAACCGCGATTTTCTTGCCCACGAGATCGCCGAAGGAATGAATGTTCGCGGCGCCCATCACCATTATGCCAGTGGATTCGACAAACACCGGGATGGAGAAGTCGATTTCCTTCATGCGTCCGAGTGTAATGGTGGATGCGCCGCATTCGATATCGGCTTTGGCCTCGGTCACCGCCGCGAAACGCGTGTGCACCGTCACCGGCACCCATTCGATCTGGAGCTCGGGTAGGCCGAACTGCTGGGCGATCGACTGCGTCACCTGCTTGCAAAGATCGACGCTATAACCAAGCGGTTCCTTGGCATCGTTAACGAAGGCGAACGGCCGAGCGTCGATGCGGTACGCGATCCGAATTACCTTTTTGGCGAGAATGGTCTTAAGGCGGCCGTCCGATGGCACCTGCGTTTGCGTAGACGCGCCGCCTGCGCAAACCATCAGCGCACAGAACGCCATCAGCACGCCCCGCAGCCAATTCACACATCTACCGTAAGAAATGACGGCGGCCGTGCGCACGCCCTGCGTCAAGCTTGGGAGAGGGTTTTCGCCGTGCGGATCATCGCGGCGTGTGTGTTGGCGTTGACGCTCGCCGTTTGTGCGTCGGAGCAACAGCAACAAGCGCAGGCTCAAGCACAAGCTGCCGCCATTGCCGTAAACGATGACGCGAAGTGCCAGTCCAGCGACGCGGCGCCTGGCTTACCGGCCTATATTCAATGCCGATCGAACCTCGATGACAACATAGCGCGGCGCGCCAAATAGTCGCCGGCAACCTATCGGACTGCACGTCGTATGAGAATATGATCCCGCCCTGCATGTCGACATGGCCGGCGGGTAGTCCGAATTAGCTCGGCAGCAGTAACGGCCCAGACTGAGAGCGTTGAGTCCGCGCCCCGTTCGGCTTTGTACGTCTCAAGGGCGAGGTTGCTGAAAAGCCGGCCGGTCCGAAGCGGAGGATGTAGACATGACGCGGTTCCTTTCGGTTCGACATGCGTCGAAACCGAGATTAGGCTGTCTGCGGGTCCCCGAAAGCGATCAAATCACGTAATCACGTAACGTAGCGAATGCCCGCTGCGATGCACAGGCCACTTCCGAAAGGGGCCAACAACTCCTAATCGACGATGTCCGGGTAATGTCGGCTTGTCCCTCGAGAGAGCTGATTCCCTGTGCCTTTGTCTGGCTCGATCCCGGAATTACACCATGTTGCAAAACTCGTTTTGCACCGATGATCAAAAATACCGAAGGCCGCAGGCGCGGCTTTCGTGCAAAGATGTGAGGGACCTCATTGCCTCACAGGCGACTTCGGTAATACGATTGAGGCTATACGAATCGGCGATTGCTTCCGGTTTCGTGTTTTCGCGAAAAATTCGAAGACCTGCAACTTTCGACTTTTCCGACACAATCCCTCAACTGCGGACATCACGCCGCGTCGCATTAAGTGAAACAAGGGGTCAGTAGGCGGCCATGTCTCAAGCGCGGCTCCGAGGGCAGGCTTGCTCCTGAAAAAGGCTCCCAGTCGCGATCACATACGTTGAAGCGCTTCCGCTGGGATCATCCGAACTGCCCGCCACGCCGGCATTAGCGACCCGAGAATACAAAGCGCCAAAGCCGCCGCCAGCACCTGCACGATGAGCCCCACATTCGCCCTGAAAGAGATCAGTTTGCCGATCGCCGGGATGTGTGGAAACACATACGCGGCGATAAAGCTCAGCAGCACACCTAGGACGCAACCGATCACGCACATCAATACTCCCTCGATTACGATCGACATCATGATACGGGAATTGCTCCATCCGATGGCTGCGAAGATGCCGATTTCGCGCGTGCGCTCCTGCGTGGCCATTATAAGCGCGTTGAGCACGCTGAGTGCGCTGATAGCCACCGCAATGATCGATACAGCGAGCGACACCGCCTCGAGAATCGCAAAGTTACGGTCGTTATCGAGTACCTCGTCGGTGGTCGAGACGGAGACACGTCCCAACGCCTCTATGGCAGTCCGCACGCTTCCGATCCCGGCACGCCCGGAAGCATGATCTACAATAACGTGGACAACCGTGACCTGGCGGGGACGGCTACTCGCTCCCTGAAGGTCGACTAGCGGCACCATAACCATTCCGCGATTGACGACGGTGGCGTAATTGGCGATCCCGATGACGCGGAAGGTTTTGCCGATCAGTTCCAGCTCGTCGCCGAGCTTTTTGCCCAAGGAGATGGCAGCCGTATCTCCAAGCACTGCGACGCCGCGCTCGCCTGAGTTCGGCACTCTGCCCGCTTGCAAAGGCACTTTCTGCCACAGATAGCTCGCGTCGGGCCATCCGAGCGTCAGGACGCTGTTTCCGAGATCGTTTGGAGCAAACATGAAAAGTTCGCCGGACGCGCGCATGACGCCCGGGATCGCCCTGATACGCTCGGCAGTCTGCTCTGGTATGAAGCCGCCAAAAATGTCGGACGCGCCTTTTTGCATCACTTCGAGATCGTCACCGATTTCGTCCATACCGTCGCGCGTGCTGTCGCGAATGCTATGTGACAGTGAAATCAGCGCAAGCGCGCTCCCGACGGCGAGCCCGATGCCGAGAGTCGAGAGGCTCGTGCGGACGGGCCTCCGTTTAAGATTGTGCAGTGCGAGACTAACGAGGTTCATTTTACGGACTTCGCTGCATCCTCGGGTTCGCTCGGCCTGAAAGACGACGCCTGGTTCGTGTCACTGACAATAACTCCGTCCCGGATTCGCACCTCTCGCTGGCAGCGAGCGGCGAGCGCGTCGTCGTGGGTGACCAGGATGAGCGCCATTCCGGCTGTCTCACACAGCTTGAACAGGAGATCGGCAACATTCGCCGCGCTGACACTATCAAGGTTGCCGGTCGGTTCATCTGCGAGCAGCAACTTCGGTTCGTTGACGACGGCGCGTGCGATCGCCACCCGCTGGCGCTCGCCACCCGAAAGCCGGGTAACTATGTGGTGCATGCGGGAGGCCAGCCCGACCCGCTCGAGCACCCCCGCGGCACGCGCGTAACGGAGGTTGGCGGAAAGGCGGTGGCCGAGAAGCGCAAGCTCGACGTTCTCCAGCGCCGTCAGAGTAGGAATCAGATTGAACTCCTGGAATATGATCCCAATGCTCTGGCGCCGAAGCCGCGCCCAGTTTTGCTGGGTGTGGATTGGCCGTCCGCACCAAAAGACAGTGCCGGCGGTCGGGTGGTCGATACCGCACAGCAGATTGACCAAGCTGCTCTTGCCGCTCCCGCTTGCGCCAACGATTGCGACGCTAGCACCGGCAATGATTTGTAAATCGACGTTCCGCAGCGCCGGTATGGCGCCACCGTCATGCAGGCGGCTGATACCACGCAATGCGATCAATGCTCCCGAATGCCCAATTTTATCAGAGCCGGAGCATCGCTCGATCACCTGAATCATACTGGTCCGCCCTCTGTGAAAGTACTGTGCCTGACAGTTCTAGAGCGGCTTCAATCAACAACGCGAAGTCGCATTCACTCTAAAAGTTCTACTTCAAACTTCTGAATTGACTTGAAAATTTTTTGTACAAATTACGTAGAGCTGGACAATAGATAACAACGATCTAGCGATTCAGACGAAATTGAATACAATCTGGCTGTTAGATAGAAAGGCGGCGAGCGCATTCATCGTGTCGGCTGCAGAATTGCTCATCGAAAAACGCTTGCCTTTAGAGCCCGACGCGCCATTCGCGGGCAGGCCCGTCGGCAAAGTTCGTCCCTGAAAGTGGACACAAGCATTTCAGGTCGAAGTTTGTTTAGGAAATGCCGTTGTGAAAAATCGGAGCATAGCGTGCGTGAATATGTAGAAATGGCGGAGTGGTTTGGATGGAAAGCGCCGCACGAACCGGTGGTGCCGGATAGTCTCCCGAGCCCGAATTTCACGGTGAAGGGCCGACCGCAGGTCTCGTTCAGCACCAACAACTATCTCGGAATCGCAACAAGCCCACGCCTGAAGGCTGCTGCCATTCGCGGCATCGAAGCCTATGGCGTCGGCAACAGTGACTCGCGGTTGCTCGGCGGCAATCTTCCTGTTTACAGCGAGATCGAACGCAAGATTGCACGCTCCAACGGCAAGAGCCATGGCATCCTGTTCGCCACCGGATATCTGGCCAATATCGGCGCTTTGTCCACATTGCCGCGGGCATCCCGGATCGCTCGCGCCTTCGGTTTTACGGCCAGCCAGGAATATTCATATGCGTATTTCGGCGACCAATATAACCACATCAGTATTCGCGAGGGCATGGCCCTGTCGCGCATCAGGCGATACCGGTATCGCCATCTGGACGTTGATCACCTCGAGAAGCAATTGCGCCGGTCGACCGAGACGTTCAAAATCATCGTGTCCGACGGTGTCTTTAGCCAGGACGGCGACATCGCACCGCTCCCGGATCTGCTGCGCCTCGCCGAACGATATGACGCTTTAGTCTATATCGACGATGCCCACGGCACCGGTGTGCTCGGTGCCTCCGGCGGCGGTGTCCTGGAGCATTTTAACGTCGCCAGCGAACGGTTGATCTACATGGGTACCATGAGCAAGGCTTATGGCTCCATTGGAGGTTTTATCGTTGCCCATGGATTGATTACCGAAGTTCTGCGGATGTCGTCGCCCGCATACGGGTTCACCGCGACGCTGCCGCCGGATCAGGCGATGGTGATGTCAACGGCGATCGACGTTGTTCGCGAAGAACCGGAACGCCTGCAACGGCTATGGAACAATCAGCGGTACTTCGTCAAACGCATGACTGAATTGAATTATCGACTGGTGTCGACGCAGACGCCAATTGTCCCGATCTGGCTCGGCGACGCGGCCAAAACGCAGAAACTTGCACTGGCAATTCGCAAGGAAGGCATTCACGTCGACGCCATCACCTTTCCGGCCGTGCCGATGATGTCCGCCCGTCTTCGGATTCAATTGAATGCCGGACATCGCCACGAGGACATCGATCATCTTGTTGCGTTGCTTAAGAAGCATCAGCACCATGCGGAGCCTGCGCGCCGTGTCCGGACGACGAATGGCAATTCGTGCACAGGCCTGCAGCCCGCGCTTTGACACCGGCTTTGGCGGCTTCCTAACCATTCTTCAGCTGCTGCAACGTACAAACGAGGCAATCGCACGTGACGGTGGCGAATGACCGCTTCGAGTCAAAAAGCGACAAGCGGAAATGTGCCGGTGATGTCTGCTCTTGCACCCAATGGCGGAGAATGGATGCGGCGCTTTACGCGCACGCCCTAAGCCGCCGCACCTTGAAAATCCGGCACCGCATCGCGCAGCACGCGATAGATCGCTTCGCGATCTTCCCGCGCGATGCCTTGGTCGAGCATGGCGAGCCAGCCGCGCATCGCATCGAGCGAGGGCTGCGCCGGGCGGGCGGCAACCACCCCGAGGAAGCCGACATCGACCGTCGGTTCGCCACGGGCCAACAAAACCTCCTGCATGCGTTCGCCGGGGCGCGCGCCGGTAAAGACGATGTCGATGTCGCGGCCCGGCTCGAGGCCGGCCAACCGGATCATGCGTTCGGCCAAGTCCACGATTTTCACCGGCTGACCCATGTTGAGCACATAGACCGAAACGTCGGAGCGCTGCCGCGATAACGCGTGGCTTGCAGCGGTCACGACCAGATCGCACGCTTCGCGAATGGTCATGAAATAGCGCACCATGTCCGGATGGGTCACGGTCACCGGGCCGCCGGCATCGATCTGCGCCTTGAATTTGGGCACCACCGAGCCGTTTGAGGCCAGCACATTGCCGAAGCGCACCGCGATCAGCCGCATCGGCTGCCGGCCGGGCTGCGCGCGACGCGCGATATCGGCGTCCAGCGCCTGGCAGTACATTTCGGCAAAGCGTTTGGTGGCGCCGAGGATAGACACCGGCTCGATCGCCTTGTCGGTCGAGATCATCACCATGGCGGTGGCGCCCGCGGCCGCCGCCGCATCGGCGACATTGACCGAACCCAACACGTTGGTCTTGACCCCCTCCTCCCAGTTTTGTTCGAGCAGCGGCACATGCTTGAGCGCTGCGGCGTGAAACACGATGTCCGGTTTGAAGTCGGCCATCAGCCGGAACAGACGCGCGCGATCACGCACGTCGCCGATACGTCCTTCGACGTGCGGCCGCGGGCGCTTGGTGGCGAGCACTTCCAGCACCGCGTGCAGCGCCGGCTCGGAATTCTCGATGATCATCAAACGCGCGGCGCCGAAGGCAACGGCGCGGTCGCAGATTTCCGCACCGATCGAGCCGCCGCCGCCGGTGACCACGATTGAGCGGCCTTTAAGGAAGGTTTCGAGCCTCGCATAGTCGATTTTGACGCTCGGCCGCAGCAAAAGATCTTCGACATTAACCGGCGCCAGCCGCGCCGACTCGGCGCCATCGTCGAGTGAGGGAAGACGGCTCACCGTCAGTCCGAGACGACGCGCGTGCATAAGCGTCGCTTCCGGCTTCGCTTCCGGCTCGAGCGCCGACGGCGTAAAGATGACGCGCGCAATCGTGGTGCCGCGCTGCGCGAGATCGTTGACGACACTGTCGAGCGCCTCGAGATTGCCGAGGACCGGGATGCCGCGAATGGCTTGACCCTGATCCGCGGCCGAGGGCGACAGCATGCCGACCGGCCAGATTTTGGTGACCGCGCCACTCTCGATGGCGCGCAGCAGCACTTCGGCGTCCGCCGTTCGCCCCAATATCAGCGTCGGATTGGATTCGGGCGAGCGAGCGTGATGCCTGGTGCGCAAATTACGATAGTAGCGATAGGCGATGCGCGGCCCGCCCAAGAAAACCATCTGCAAAATCCAGTAGAGCAGAATGGTGATTTTGCCGAAAAAAAACTGACCGAGCACGTTGGGCGACACCAACACGTAGTCGAGCACCAACAGCGATACCGCCAGCACCGAGGCGGCGCGCACGATGTTCATCAGGTCGGGCAGTGAGGCGAAGCGCCACTTCGACTGATAGAGATGAAAGAGATAATAAATGATCCCGGCATAGACCACGAAGCCGGGCAGGAACAGGAACAACGCCTCGCGCCGTTCGATGAGGCCGACGTCTTCAAAACGGATGTAAAACGCCGCGATCACCGCAGCGGCAGTCATCAAGAGATCATGCGCGACGACGAGCGCCTTGCGCGGGCTACGAAAAAGTCCGAGCATCCACAAACCGTGCTAGGGCGACATCCCCAGGCTTCCCATACCGAGCTTCCGCGCCGAATGCTACCCTAGTTGCCGCCCATTGGGCGCTTCACACCCGGTCGGGTTAGGGCCATCCCTGCGACCCCGGGTGGCGCTGAAACCTGTTTACAAAACGGCGCAGCATGGCGCTGCGTAACGTTTTAGCCCAGTCATGTGGTTCCACGCTCGACCAGGGCGCAGATGGCATGTCCGGCAACGATGTGGATCTGCTGGATGATCGCCGTTTCACGCGACGGCGCGGCCAAAAAATGCTGGCATAAACCGCGCATTTCGGTCACCTCCGCCCCGGAAAATCCGACCGTCACTAAACCTTGTTCGCGCGCGGTCTTAAGCGCCAACATGACGTTTCGGGATTTGCCCGACGTCGAAATTGCGATGAAGACGTCGCCCGGACGGCCAAGGGCGCGCACTTGCCGCTCGAAGGTGTGCTCAAAACCGTAATCGTTGCCGATTGCGGTCAACACCGAGGTATCGGTAGTCAGCGCAATCGCCGGCAGCGGCGCGCGGTCGGCGACAAAACGCGAGAGAAATTCCGCCGCCAGATGTTGCGCGTCCGCGGCGCTGCCGCCATTGCCGGCGAGGAGCACTTTGCCGCCGGCACGCAGCGAGACTTCAATCGCGCGCGCAACGTCGCCGATCGTTTCAAGCAACCCGCGATCTTTCGCCGCCTGTTGCAGGGCATCGGTGGAGCGAACAAAAAAAGCGCTGACAAGATTAACGTCCCCGTCCGCCATCGTATTCCCTTTTCGACACCTCGCAGGCATCTTTTAGTCGAACTTAGAGGTACAGTCTCGCCTGTCGTTATTTCTTGTTTCCAGCGGGTGGAACGTCATGCGCAATTATGCTTTATCCGCAGCCCCGGCGTGAGCGTCAATTGCCCAAATCAGCACTGCACATGTTCTCGTTCACACGTCCCCCAGATGGAGGCAGGCGTTTCGCGCAAGGACGGCGGTCGTCCTGGCGGCACCTCATGCTTTGTGTTTTGCTGATGTTCTCCGCAAGCTGCACGCCTCTTCTAGTGTCCGATCCGTCGCCGCCGGCTGAACCTGAATATGGTCGCATCGTCGCCTCATACTTTCGCCAGACCTTTAAGGGCTTCTCGCCGTATTCAAGCGACCCCTCGCCTTACACCAATTTCGAAATTTCGGGCTTAAGATGGGTTCACGCCAGGACGGGGTGGAACTGGTTAGTCTGCACCCGCTTTGATCAACGCGGAACACCACGGACATTTGCGTTTTATATTCAAAATAAGCAGAAAGAGTCGTCTCAAAGTTTTGAGACGACATCAACAGGCAAGCTGACGCCAGCGCAAATCGAACAGATGAATCAGCTGAAATCTGCAAATTTGCAGGTGCAAAACGAAGCCAAATTTATCGCTGAAGCGCGATATGCGACGGTCGTCGACGACTGTGGCTCACAGAACTATCTACCGTTAGACGTCGCAACCGGCGCTATTGGCAGCGCGAGTGTGACAGGCGAGGCCGCCCCGTCCCGGTTGCAGGCGATACACTGAATGCCAGCCGCATGCTGGGTAGGAACGTTAGCAAACGTTTGCGTCAGTAAGCTCCAACTGCATCATCACCACCCTCAGCCTGCATCAAGACTGGAGCGCCGCGTGCCGTCTCAACGGTCGGCATCGAAATGCTTGCCCAACCCCTGCCAGCCTTCGAAGTAATCGTGCTGTAGTTCCGACGATTCGATTGCGTATCGCGTCAGCCGCATGGCGAACCGGCTTTCGAACATGAACGCCATGGTGGCCCCGACCTTCGCCGGCTTGAGCTCCGCCTTGCTCGCCCGCTCCCAGGTCTCGGCGTCGGGCCCATGCGCGGTCATGCAATTGTGCAGGCTGGCGCCGCCGGGCAAAAAGCCTTCGGCCTTGGCGTCATATTCGCCATACAACAGCCCCATGAATTCCGTCATGACGTTGCGATGGAACCATGGCGGCCGGAACGTATTTTCCCCCACCAGCCAACGCGGCGGGAAGATCACGAAATCGATGTTCGCCGCGCCCGGCAGATCCGATGGCGCGGTCAGCACGGAAAAGATCGACGGGTCGGGGTGATCGAAACTGATCGAGCCCATCACGTTGAAACGGGCGGTGTCGTATTTGTAAGGGGCAAAGTTGCCGTGCCAGGCGACCACGTTGAGCGGCGAATGATTCATCGTTGCCGCCCAGAGATTGCCCTGGAACTTGGCGACGAGACTGAACGGACCGGTCACGTCCTCGAAGGCAGCGACCGGCGCCATGAAGTCGCGCGTATTGGCGAGACCGTTGGCGCCGAGCGGACCAAGCTCTGGTAGCCGCAGCATCGCACCATAATTCTCGCAGATGTAGCCGCGCGACGGGCCGTCCGGGAGTTCGACCCTAAAGCGCAGTCCACGCGGAATAATGACGATCTCGCCGCAGGCGGCTTCGATGACGCCAAGCTCGGTGACGAAGCGGGCGCGGCCCTGCTGCGGCAGGATCAGCATCTCGCCGTCGGCATTGTAAAAGACCCGACCGGTCATCGAGGTATTGGCGGCATAGAAATGTACCGCCATACCGACTTGCGTGGCGACGTCGCCGTTGCCGCCCAGCGTGACGATCCCTTCGACGAAATCCGTTGCTTTGCGCGGAATGGGAAACGGCGACCAACGCAATTGCGTCGGCGTCGCGTCAGCCTCGTTGAACGGGGCGCTGCGGATCAAGCCGTTATCGATGCGCGCATAAGGCTTGTGCACCACTGACGGCTGGATGCGGTAGGTCCAGGTGCGACGGTTCTCCGCCCGCGCGGTGGTAAACGAGGTGCCGGATATCTGTTCGGCATAGAGGCCAAGCGGCGGCCGCTGCGGCGAGTTGCGGCCGATCGGCAGCGCACCGGCCGCCGCCTCAGAGACGAAGTGATTGCCAAAGCCTACGTGGTACTCGAGCGGAACGAGCGATGTCTTGCCATGCGCCTTGCGCTGTCTGGCGTCGTTTCTCTCATCCTGTTTGACGGCTTGGGGCATATCCGGCCTCCCGAAGACGAATGCGGCGCGCACTCGATAAAATTTGGTCGCGAATGCAACTAATATCGGCCTTTTGCCGCAAAGGTGCAAGATGGTTTGGAGAGGTTCCAGACTGCCGCTTAGCGCGCGGCTGTGCGGACGCGACCTCCCGAATGCGGACCGCGTGTTTATTTGCGGCAATGACGCCGCAAGCGGCGAGCCTCGTTGCTAGCCGACGACGAGCGCGCTCGCGTTAGGCCGCGAGCATTTTCTGCACTTCGTTGACGAGTTCGCGCAGATGAATCGGCTTGGACAGCACCTTGGCGTGCTTGGGCGCGTTTGAATCGGAATTGAGCGCGACCGCGGCAAAGCCGGTGATGAACATGATCTTGATGTCCGGATCGAGCTCGGCGGCGCGGCGCGCAAGCTCGATGCCGTCCATTTCCGGCATCACGATGTCGGTCAGCAACAGCTCGAAGGGCTCCTCGCGCAGGCGCTGATAGGCGGACAGGCCGTTGTCATAGGACATGACGTCGAAGCCGGCGTTCTGCAGCGCCTTCACCAGGAAGCGCCGCATGTCAATATCGTCTTCGGCAAGCAGGATTTTCGGCATGACCATCCAATCCGGCGTGCATGCCGGCCCCCTTAGATTCCATAAGCCGGATCGCGGGTAAACATGAGGTGAAAGTTGCCCCGTTGTGCCGCCACGGTGCTGGACAATGGCGGGGGGCCCACGCTAGGGATTCATATTGGATTGCCGGATCGTTAAGCCCTGCAACGCAAGGCCTGCAACGCAAGGCTTGGGAAGCCATCGGCGGTTATGTCGGAAATTCAGGACGAATTCGATCCTCCGTTCGAAGCGCTCGAGCCGGCCCGATGCCGCGGTCCTATTCTGTTCAATTCGCCGCACAGCGGCCGGGTTTATCCGCGCGATTTCCTGTCTGCCTCGCGACTCGATCTCGCGACCTTGCGCCGTTCGGAGGATTCATTCGTCGACGACTTGATTGCCGGCGTGGTCTCCCGCGGTCATCCGCTGGTGCGGGCGCATTTCCCGCGCTGCTATGTCGACGTCAATCGCGAGCCCTACGAGCTCGACCCGCGCATGTTCGACGGCCGGCTTCCGTCATTCGCCAACACGCGCTCGATGCGGGTCGCCGGCGGTCTCGGCACTGTGGCGCGCGTGGTTGGCGACGCGCAGGAAATCTACGACCAGCGCATTGCGGTCGACGAAGCGCTTAAACGCATCGACGATCTCTATAAGCCCTATCACCGCCTGCTGCGCCGGGTATTCATGCGGCTGCATCGCGATTTTGGCGCCGCCGTACTGATCGATTGCCACTCCATGCCGTCGTCGACCGGAACCAAGGACGAGCGCCCGCGCGCCGACTTGGTGCTGGGCGACCGCTACGGCACGAGCTGCGTGCCATTGATCGCCGAGACGATTGAAGCGACCATGCGCGGCTTCGGCTATGTGGTCAGCCGCAACAAGCCCTACGCTGGCGGCTTCATCACCGAGCATTACGGCAACCCGGCCGCCGGTCTGCACGCCATACAGCTCGAAATCAACCGGGCGCTGTATATGGACGAGAAGCGGTATCAGAAGGCGGCGTCGTTCGCCAAACTCGCGGCCAAGTTCGAAGTGCTGGCCGATCGCCTCGCCGCCTTGCCGCTTGAAGAGTTGCGGCCCTATCGCGCGGCCGCCGAATAAGTCGCGACCCGGCACAAAGAAAAAGGGCCGCTCGCCTTGCGGGAGCGGCCCAAGTCTAGGGAGGAAACGCCCAAGGAGGGCGACGGTAGCCGAGAGAAATCTCCCGCTACCGCACTGCAACAACATACACCGCGTCGCACAAAAAGCAAGGGCTGTTGACCTAATCCACGGGTGTTACCCCCGTGAAACTGCTGTAGATTGTGCACAGCCGTATTTCCGCGAGGCAGGAGATCCTTGTCAGCATATCGGCACCGGCAAAAAGCTTTACATCATTCAGTGGCTTAGGTCTATTTTCTGTGCAGCTTTTGCGCTTGCGCAAAATTGAGGCAAAAGGTCTGAAATAACCCACGCTGAGGGTTAGCAAATTCATTTCGTGGCCGGCCGTGGCCAATCGGCCACACTGCGGAAAGCCGGATGCGAAAGGTCCCGACTCAAAAAGCCTGCACTCGAATTGCCGCCGTCCCGCAACTCCGCTAGTCGGCAATGGCAATGACGGCGATCGATTTCACCCTCTTCGTCGACCAGCTCGCAAGCGTCGCGGGCGAGACGATTCGGCCGTTCTTTCGCACGGCGCTCGGCGTCGAGAACAAAAGCACCGGTGGTGGCTTCGATCCGGTGACGGCGGCCGACCGCGCCGCCGAAGCCGCCATCCGTACGCTCATCAAAAAAACCTTCCCGGTACACGGCATCGTCGGCGAGGAATTCGGGGCCGAACGGGCCGACGCGGAATACGTGTGGGTGCTCGATCCGATCGACGGCACAAAATCGTTCATCTGCGGCATGCCGGCATGGGGCACGCTGATCGCGCTGACGCGGCGCGGCGAACCGATTTACGGCATGATGCACCAGCCGTTCACGCGCGAACACTTTACCGGCGACGGCAAGGCGGCCAGCTACCGCGGCCCCGCCGGCGACCGTGCCTTGCGCACGCGCTCCTGCGCTGCGATCGAAGATGCGATCCTGCAAACCACCAGTCCGCTGTTGATGAACGACGCCGATCGCGCGCGCTTTCGCCGCGTCGAAACAGCGGCGCGGCTGTCGCGCTACGGCGGCGATTGCTATGCCTATTGCATGCTGGCCGCCGGCCACGTCGATCTGGTGATCGAAACCGAGCTGAAGCCCTACGACGTCCTGCCGCTGATCCCGATCATCGAGGGCGCGGGCGGTATCATTACGACCTGGGATAACGGCCGGCCGCATGAGGGCGGCCGCATCATCGCCGCCGGCGACAAGCGCGTGCACGCTTTGGCGATGGCTATGCTGCGAGACTGACCGCCGGCGACTCGCATTTCGCGCGATTCGATGGTTTTGATAGCACCATGCGGAAGACGGCCGGCGCCATTCTGTCATCTGTGACGCTCGCGCTCGCGGCGTCGATGGGCGCGGCCCGTGCAAGACCGGGCGTCATTACCCGCGAAGCCTTCGCCTGCACAAGTTGGGCGGGGGCGTATGCGTACACCCTGGCATCGCTGACCAAGCAGGGCGCGAAAACCAATAAGAGCTGCCCTATCCGCTTGTCCGCTGGGACCAAAGTCGAGATAATCGTCACTGCTGCAGACGGCGACGGCTACGTGGAAGTGTCCGTCAACGGCCGGAATTGGTGGATTGACAATGAGCGCGTGAAATAATCGGTGGCATCGCCAAGCCCCCTCGAAGGTCGTTCTAGTTTCCCGATCTGCTGCTATTCACCGTTAGGCGCTGGCCCCTTTCCATAGCCCTGGTTCTTTTTGAATTGAGTGATGACCCGTTTAAAGAGCTGAACGTCGTACGCAGTTTTGCTTATGCTCCGCCTCTTAAGCTTCCTTACATGTGGAGGTGTGCGGAAATTTACCCCGGTGACAAAGATGAAAATTGGCAAGGCGACACTCGAAAAATCCACCGAGACTCTCATGGAAAAGGCGGCCGATTGCTTCGACCTTTCTAAGACTCAGCAAAATATGGCGGACAAACAACACGAGGTCGCCGCAGCACAGCGCGAAAAGGCCGATCAACAGCACGACAATGCCGATCAACAACACGCGCTGGCGGCAAAACAAAGTATTAGCGCGGATAAAATCGATGCGAATGCCGATAAGCTTCAAGCGAGCGCCAACAAGCTCGACACCATGGGTCAGGCGCTGCAAGTCAGTGCAGCAGAGACCTTGGGCGATACGATGGTCGTGCAGCGCGGAGAATAGGCCGCCTCAGTCGGCGGCCTCCTGAGCAATTCCTTCACTCGGCTATTCGACATTGATTGCCGCCATTGCTGCGATCGCGAGTTCTTGCCGGCACCTAGCGAAGTCGTCGGCGTGATCGATCCTAAACTTTATCCCACCGCAGCGCGCCTATCGGCTAACGACGGGATCCAGATAGCGTTTATCGAGCATCAGATGCACGCCCTTGTTGCCATTCACCACCTGGGTGATGCGCAGGTCCGCGGCGATGCTCAGCAGCGTGTAGGCCTGATAGCGGTCGATACCGGTGCGTTCACACACAAGGTCCAGCATTTGCCGTATGGCGACGACCACGCAGTCGTCGAGGTCGGGATCGAACGCCATGGTGATCATGTGCGTCGGGGTCTCGGCGCGTGGCCATTCGAGGGAAATGTCGTTGCGGACAGTCAGGCGGAATGTGCCGACGAGGCCGGTTTCGACGGCCGTAATGCAGACTTCGCCGTCGCCCTGCGCACCGTGCCCGTCGCCGACGGAAAACAGGGCGCCGTCGGCGAAGATCGGAAGGTACAGGGTCGCGCCCTCGACGAGTTCCTTGTTGTCCATATTGCCGCCGTTTCGTCGCGGCGGCGGCGTCGGTAGCACGCCCCATGCCGGCGGCGGAGCGACTGCCATCACACCGAAAAACGGCCGGAACGGCACGTCCTGCCCCCAGGGCAGCTGCCAGACCTTGCGCTCCCGGTCGAGCATGATGTGCACAAGCCGCGCCTCCGGAAAGTCGGCCGGAAGCGCGCCGGCCAGCGGGCGGACGACATTGTGCCCCCAGTTGTAATGCGGTTCGATCTTTTCGATGTCGACTTGCAGCGTTTGCCCGGCCTTGGCGCCGCGCACCGCCACCGGGCCGGTGCACATATGGCCGAAAAAACGCTGCGGTCCATTGGCACCGTGGATTTCGCGCAACGCCGGCGGAATCTCGAAAGGCGGCGGCGGCAAAAGCTCCGGCCCCCCCGACACCGTCGACATAGTCACGCGATCGCCGCTCTCAACGGTGAGGATGGGTGAAAGCCGCGCGTCGAAATAGCCCCAATGGACCGTCTTCGCCCCGGCATCCACCCGCGCGACCGGCGCGGATGTTACTGAGCCGTCCCGATGCGACGGGCGCTGCGCGGGATCGCGATTTGCCGTCATCGTCCGTCTCGCTCGGTGAGGTTCCAGCTGATGCGAACTATACCATCGTGGCAGCGCGAGGCATCGCCTTCATAACCACCTTTCCAGGCGGACATGAGCCAAGCGATGTCCCGTGCAGCCTACGTGCCGGTCTTCTTACGAAGTCGCAGCGAGCGCCGGCTGGGCGCCGCCGTGGCGCAGGAACCCGCGCGCCTTCAGCCCGCGTAACGCGTAGAGGAAACCAAGCTCGAAGAATGAATCGATGAACTTGAACAGGACCTGCACCAAAACCATCTTCGTCAGAACCTCGAGCGACATGACGCCGGCGAAAGCGAGCACGACGAACAGGACAGAGTTCACCGCCATCGAGACGATGTTCGAACTCACCGCCCGCAGCCACAGCATGCGTCCGTTAGTCCAGACCCGCACAAGATCGTACACGTAAACCATCACCATGCCGGTGACCCAGGTGGCGACAATGCTCGAGGCCGCGATGCGCGGCACGATCGCGTTTAGATGGATGAAGTCGCTGTGGTTCTGCTCGAATCCCGCCGGGGCCGGCAACAGGAACAGGAATGCCAACACCACCGACGTTATGACACGGCAAACAAGCTGCGCATTAACCGACGTGCGCGATATCTCGAGTCCGTAGAACTCGTTGAGGTAATTCGCGCCGAGTTCGATCGTCGGATAGATCAGCGACCCGGCGATGGTGATGAAGGCGACGCCGCCGATCGAGAGCGCGACGAATTCCGTCGAGGTAAACGAGATCAGAATCTGAAAGGCGCACTGAAGGCCGACAATCCACAGCACGGCGTGCTGACGACCGAATATCTCCGCAGCGATGATGCCGATTCCGACGGCGGCGAAGCAAAAGCAAATCGTGCCGACTATCCAAGCCAAGCCAACCCAGTCGCCGAGGATCATGGAACCCTCCTCCATCATAGAAATGAAGACGTCGCAAACGCGACGTCCGAACGGGTCCCGGCAATTGCAAAAGACAGCAACAATTTCGACGTGAGTCAATCACAATTTCGAAACTCGGCGTGAAATTTCGAAATTTCTTGACTGCCTCAGAAGGGCTGCTAAGCAGGCCCATTGCGCAACATCTTTGACCGACGGAGATCGCGGGATGGATTTGCAGCTCAAGGGCCGCGTCGCATTCATCACCGGCCCGGCGAAGGGAATGGGCGCGGCCGTGACGCGCAGCTTCGCCGCCGAAGGCTGCCGGCTGGTACTTGTCGGGCGTGATCTTGCCGCCATCGAACCCGTTGCCGCGGAGGTCAAAGGCGGCGGAGCCGAAGCGATTATCGTCGGCTGCGACCTAACCAATGCCGGCCAATGCGCCGACGCCGCGCGGGCGAGCCTGGCGAAATTCGGGCGGGTCGACATTCTGGTCAACGTCGCCGGCGGCTCGGGCCCCGTCGGCAAGAGCGGCGTCGAGACCACGCCGGAGGAATTCAACGACATCGTCACGCTGAACATGAATGGCTGCTTCCACACCATCCGTGCGGTGCTGCCGCACATGATGGAGCAGCGCTACGGCAAGATCGTCAATGTCGGCGGCACGTTCGGCATGCACGGCAAAGCGGGGCGAATGTCCTACTCAGCGTCGAAGTGGGGCCTGCGCGGCATAACAAAAAGCTTCGCGATCGAAGCCGGACCATACAACATCAATGTCAACTACGTGGCGCCCGGAATGGTCGACGGTCCTCGGTTCCGCGAGAAGGTTTGCGCGGACATGGCCCGGCGGCTCAACATCACGCCGCAGGAGGCTGCGCAACGCCATGCCGACGATTACGCGCTAAAGCGGATCACCGTCGACCAGGACGTCGCGAACGCTTGCCTGTTCTTTGCGAGCGACGTCTCGCGCCAGATCACCGGGGTCGATCTTCCGGTCGACGGCGGTTGGGCCATGCTCTAGGAGCCGCGACGATGGCAGCGACCGCGGATCTGGTGATCGACAACGGAACCGTGGTCTCTGCGGAGTCCACCATAAAAGCGAGCGTCGCCATCAAGGATGGTGCCATTCTCGCTGTCGGCGCGGCGGATGCGATGCCGCGCGCCCGCGAGATCCTGGATGCGACCGGCCTTCATCTCCTCCCTGGCGCGATCGATGACCATGTGCACTTTCGCGATCCCGGTTATCCGCATAAGGAGGATTTCGCGTCGGGAACGATCGCGGCCGCGTTCGGCGGCGTCACCACCGTTTTCGACATGCCCAATACGCTGCCGACGGTGGAAAATGCCGAGGCGCTGGCGGCCAAACATGCGATCGCTGCCGAAAAGGCGCACGTCGATTACGGGCTTTATGCAGTTCTGGGCGAGAGCTCGATCGCCCACGTCCCTGAATTGATCGAAGGCGGCGTGATCGGCTTCAAGCTTTACATGGGCAATACGTTCGGGCGCATTCCCACGCCCTCCACCGGCGCCATGCTTGAGGCGTTCGAGGTCGTTGCGCCGACCGGGAAGCGCATCTCGCTGCACGCCGAGACGAACTCAGTCATGGAGCGCCGCGAGGGCAAGCTGCGCCAAGCCGGCCGGGTCGATCCGCTAGCACACGTCGATTCACGTCCCGACGTTGTCGCCATCGAGGCTGTAAGCCGTGCGGCCGTTCTCGCCGAGTGGACCGGGGCTCGCGCGCACGTGCTGCACATCTCGTCCGCGGCTGAATTGCGGCCGCTGGCCGAAGCCAAAGCGCGGGGAGTCGATATCAGCGGGGAAACATGTCCCCATTACCTGCTGCTCTCAACAGAGAACTACGCCCGCTGCGGCGGCATCATCCGTGTCAATCCGCCTGTGCGCGAGGCACATAATCAGGAGCCGCTGTGGGCGGCGCTGGCGGAAGGCACCATCGACGTCATTGCGACCGATCACGCCCCGCATTCTTTGGAAGAGAAAACCAGAAACGACATCTGGACTGTGGATTGCGGTTTTGCCGGCGTCGAGACCCAAATGCCGCTGATGCTGACGGCGATCGCCGGCGGCCGCGGCTCGATCTGCGACTATGTGCGCTGGAGCGCGGCAAACCCGGCGAAGCTGTGGGGACTTTATCCCCGCAAGGGCGTCATCCAACCGGGCGCGGATGCCGACATTGCCATCGTCGATCTCAACCGCCGCTGGACCATCTGGGACGCCGAAGCACATTCCATCGCGAAGGTCACGCCGTGGAATGGCCGACAGGTGCAGGGCCTGCCGCTGCACACGATCGTGCGCGGCCGGTTTGTGGTAAAGGACCGCAAGCTCCAGACCGGAACGCGCGGCTGGGGCCGTTCGGTCCACAAAATTCAGAACATGCCCGCGCCGGCGCCCGTTAATCTCGATCGCACAACCGCCGCGATTGTGAGCGTTCGCGCTTACAGCTAAGTCTGGCTAGCGAAGCGATCACGCTCGATGATCGCCAGTCACGAGCTTTCGGTCGAACGGAGATGGTGTGAAGTGACGAAAGTGGTCCGCGAAACGGAATTGGTGCCAACCGATGAGCACTCTCCGACGCTCGCCGGTGAAGTATTCGGCCGGCTACGGGCCGATATCATCAGCTCTCGCTTGCCGCCGGGCGTAAAGCTCCGCCTCGAGGATCTTCGGCGGACTTATGGGGTTGGATTTAGCCCGCTGCGCGAGGCGCTATCGCGCCTCGCCGAGAATCGCCTGGTGGTCTCGATCGGGCAGCGCGGCTTTCGCGTTCCCGAAGTATCGGTCGAGGAATTCATGGATATCGCCATGGTGCGCAAGGAAGTGGAGGGCTATGCGCTTCGGCTTGCCATTCGCAAGGGCGACGAACTCTGGGAAGCCCGGCTTGCTGCCGCCAGCGAGCGTTTTGCCTCGCTGCAGCGCTCCGGCAAGAGCATGGCGGAGGACGTTTGGGAAAACCGGCACCGCGATTTTCACGTCGCATTAGTCGCGGCGTGCCAGTCGCCATGGCTCCTCCATTTGCATGGGCTTTTGACCGATCAATTCGACCGGTATCGCCGGCTCTCGGCGAATAGTCGGCTGCCGAACGCGCCTCGCTGGCTCAGTCACAA